>Ga0065721_10051964_pt1 | contig 13054 bp, 10 predicted proteins | sample Mesricmetagenome_FD_59108 | JGI IMG/M metagenome (GOLD analysis project Ga0065721, IMG submission 59108) | Mesophilic microbial community from rice straw/compost enrichment Sample: eDNA_1 v2 (version 2) | ecosystem: Engineered > Solid waste > Grass > Composting > Bioreactor | place: USA: Davis... | reverse complement strand
GCCGCGGGCGGCGAGCCGGTCGGCGACCGTGAGCAACGTCACGTCGATCGAGACCGGGTCGGTCCGGTCCAGGTACCCGTAGACCTGCCGGCGCGAGAGTGGGCGCTGGGTGACCATGAAGCCCAGGATCAGGTGGTGCCGGGTCAACCCGCCCAGGTAGGCGATCAACTTGCGGCTCGCCCGGAGCTCGCGGAAGCGCGCCTCGATCATTTCGGCCCCGAGCACGTCGTGCCCGCGGAAGGAGACGAAGCCGCCCTCCTCGCTGCGGGTCTCGGGCTTGGCGCAATCGTGGAGGAGGGCGCCGAGGCGGAGGGCGGTGGCGCGGGTGGCCCCGTCTGCCAGGGGCCGGGACAGGTAGGCGGATACCTCGTCCGCACGGTCCCCGGTGAAACGCTCGAGGTCGGACTCGATGCGGAGGATCCCCTCCACCACCTCCATCGTGTGGCCGTAGACGTCGAGGTGGTGGTTCGGCCCCTGGACCACGCCGCGGAGCCGTCCGACCTCCGGGAGGACGGATTCGAACAGCCCGATTCGGTCCATGGCGCCGAGGCCGGCCAGGGGGTCCCGCGCGCCGATCAGGAGGATCAGCTCGGCCAATATCCGCTCCCCCGCCGGCTCCGCCGCCCTGCTCGCCCCGGCCCGCGCGAGTTCGAGCGTTTCCGGATCGATCTCCCACCCGAACTGGGCGACGAACCTGGCCGCCCTCATCAGGCGAAGCGGATCGTCGGAGAAGGACCGCGGGCCGCAGGCGCGGATCACGCCCGCCTCCAGGTCGTCGAGGCCGCCCAGCGGGTCGATCGCCTCCCCCCGCCCCAGGTCCACGGCGATTGCCCCGACCGTGAAGTCGCGGAGGGCGAGGTCGGCCTCGATCGTCCCGGCACGGAGCTCGGCTACGTCCACCTGCCAGGCGTCCTCACGATCCTTCGCCCGCCAGGCCGGAAACTCCTCGGAGAGCTCGAACGCCACGCCGCCCAGGGCCGCGGCGATCGCCCGGGCCGCGCCCTCCGGGGACCCCGCCACCGCGACGTCCAGGTCCTTCACCTCACGACCGAGCGCGACGTCGCGGACCGCGCCGCCGACCATCCAGCCTTCCGCCCCGTCCAGCACCTCGACCACCCGGTCGACCCGGGGGACGGCCATCGCCCGTCGCGCCAGCTCTGAAAGGTCGGATACGGTCACCCGTGCTCGCCGTCGCGGCCGACGCGGGGCACCCGGGGCGAGATCCCGCAGGTGACCTCGTAGTTGATGGTCTCGAGCGGCACCGCGACCTCCTCGGCGAGGATCGTCTCGTCGCCCTGGGTGCCGATCAGGGTGACCTCGTCCCCCACCTTCACGTCCGAGTCCGGGCCGACGTCGACCGTGATGTTGTCCATCGAGACGGTCCCGCTGATCGGGTATCGGCGCCCCCGGATCAGCACCTCGCCCCGGTTGGAGAGACCGCGCCGGACGCCGTCGCCGTAGCCCACCGGGATCGCGGCGACCCGCGTCTCCTCGGCCGCGGTCCAGGTGCGCCCGTACCCCGCGCTGTCACCGGGCGCGAACTCCTTCACGGAGGCCACCCAGGAGTGGAGCGAGAGCACCGGCGCGAGGCCGTGGCGGGAGGGGTCGACGCCGAAGGGGTCCATGCCGTAGGTGGCGACGCCGGGACGGACCATGTCGAAGTGGCAGGAGGGGTCCGCGATCAGCGCCGCGCTGTTGGCGGCGTGCACCTTGACCCCGGGAAACTCGCGGCGGGCGCGCTCGGCCAGCTCGGCCATGCGGTCGCGCTGCAGATCGCGGAACGAGGTGTCCTCCTCGTCTGCGGTGGCGAAGTGGGTCCAGACCGCGGCGAGCCTCAGGTTGGGATGGGAGGTCGCGGTCCGGGCGAGCTCGAGGACCAGCTCCGGGTCCCTCGTCCCGAGCCGGCCCATGCCCGTGTCGTACTTGACGTGAACCCCGACCACCCGTCCGGAGGCGGCGGCCTGGCCGCCCAGCGCGGCGAGGAAGCCTGGCTCCCAAGCGGCGACGTCGGCCCCGGCCGAGACCGCCATCTCGACCTCTCCGGGAGCGAGGGCACCGAGCACCAGGAGCGGCATCTCCGGCGCGACGCTGCGGACCTGCACCGCCTCGCCGGCCGTCGCCACGGCGATGCGGTCGGCTCCGGCCTCGGCAACCGCGCCGACGCAGTGGAGCACGCCGTGCCCGTAGGCGTCGGCCTTCAGGACCGGGCAGAGCTCCACCCCGTCGGCCAGGCGGGACTTGAGCTCGCGGCAGTTGTCCCGGAGCGCGGCGAGGTCGATCCGGGCTTCCGCCCGCTCGTACATCAGGCCCCGGTGAGGGCGGCCAGGACGTCCACTCGGGTGACCACGCCGACCAGTCGGCCCTCGTCGTCGACTACCGGCAGGCGGTTGTGCTTCTTCTCGGAGATCAGGCGCCCGGCGTGCTCGGCAGGGTCGTCGGGCCCGACCGTGATCGGTTTCGCGGTCATCATCTCCCCGGCCGTCGAGGCGAAGGCCTTCTTCGCCCTCTCCTCGAAGTGCTTGGTGGACTCGAGGAAGACGATCCCGCCCATGATGTTGACGTAGTGCGGCAGGTGGAAGTCCGACTCCTCGTCGGAGATCACCAGGTCGGACTCCGTGACGATCCCGACCACCTTGCGGGTCTCGTCCACCACGGGCACGCCCGGCAGATCGTGGGTCTGGAGAACCTCGATCACCGTGCGGACGTCGTCGTCCGGCGAGACGGTGGCGGGTTCACGGTCCATGATTTCAGCGACGGTCGGCATCGGCGGGAGCTTATTTCATAGGGCGGCCGGAGGAACCATGGCGCGGGGGATCGCGGCGATCACGTCGGAGGCGATCACCCCGTCCCGGTTGCCGACGTCCAGCGCCGCGATCTCGCCCGCGGAGGCGTGGGCCAGGACCGCCGCGGCCGCGGCCGGGAATGCGTCCAGGCCGCGGGCCAGGAACGCACCGAGGAGCCCGGCCAGGACGTCGCCCGTCCCGGCCGTCGCCAGGGCCGGCGCCGGCAGCGTGTTGACCGCGACCCGGGCGCCGTCCGTGACGATCGTGTCGTCCCCCTTGAGGACGACCGTGGCCCCAGTCCTCTCGGCGAGGGTTCGGGCCGCCTCGAGGCGGTGCCGCGCCACCCACCGGGAGTCCTCGCCGAGCAGCCTCCCGGCCTCGCCGGCGTGCGGGGTGAGGACGGTCGCTCCCTCGCGGGAGCGGAGCTCCTTGCAATCGGTCCCGAGCAGGGTCAGGGCGTCCGCGTCCACCACGAGCGGGGCCTCGATCGCCGGGGCGAGGCGAAGGACCAGGCGGCCGGTCGCCTCCGTCCTCCCGATCCCGGACCCGAGCACGACGGCGGCCGCGCCCTCGAGATGCCCCAGGAGAGCGCCCGCGGCGGCGTCCCCGAGGGAGGTTTCATCCCCGAAGCCCCGCGTCATCACCTCGGTCAGCTTCGCCTCGAAGATGTCCTCGAGCCCACCCGGCACGGCCGCCGTCGCGTAGCCGGCGCCGCCCCGGATCGCCGCTTCGGAGGCCAGGCAGACGGCGCCGGTCAGCCCCCTGGAGCCGCCGACGATCGAGACGCGCCCGGAGGTGAACTTGGTCGAATCGGCCCGCCGCCGGGGCAGGAGCCCGAGCACGGAGGGGCGGATGGCTCCCCCGGCGCGCGGCCCGGGGGCACCCTCCGGGATTCCGATCGGCACGACCTCGGTCCGGCCGCAGAGGTGCTTCCCGGGCGCGATCAGGTGGCCCAGCTTCCGTTGGTGGAACGTGACCGTGCGGTCGGCGCGGACCGCGGTCTCGGCGGCCTGCCCGGTGGAAGCGTCGACCCCGGAGGGCACGTCGCAGGCGAGCACGGGCAGCCCCGAGCCGTTGATCGCGCCGATGGCGGAGGCCGCGGGATCGCGCGGCTCGCCCTCGAAGCCGGTCCCGAGCATCGCGTCGATCACGAGCCCCCGCAGGGATTCCCGGGAGAGTTCGCCGGCGAGGACCTCCGCGATCCCGTGCGGGAGGCGGTCGTAATTGGCCCGCGCGTCGGGGCTCAGCCCGTCCCGGTCCGCGAAGAGAATCGCCCGCACGTCGAAGCCAGACTCGGACAGGTGCCGGGCGGCGACGAGGCCGTCGCCGCCGTTGTTGCCTTTCCCGCAGACCACCGTGACCGCACCCTCGAGCGCCATCTCGGAGGCCGCGCGGGCCAGGCCGCGGCCCGCCGCCTCCATCAGGTCGAGCGAAGGCACCCCGGCCTCCTCGATCGCCCACCTGTCGGCGGCCCCCATCCCGGCCGCGTCGTACACGGAGTCGAGCCACGCCTCCATTCAGCGCTCCTCGGCGACGGCCATCGCGCCGGCCATCTCGCGCTCGTGGGTGAGGCTCACCCGGACCTCGATGCCGCGTGCCCGGGCCTGCTCGAGGACGCTGCCCGAGAACCGGACCGAGGGTGCCGGGTCCTCCTCGTCGCCGGGCACCACCTCGATCTCCCGGAGGCTGGTCCCCGGGCCGAGGCCGAGCGCCTTGACCACGGCCTCCTTTGCCGCGAAGCGGGCCGCCAGATGGCGGCCCGGGCGGCCCCGCGAGGAGGCGTACTCGATCTCGGCGGGCGTGAAGAGACGATCCGCGAGGCGGGGATGGCGATCGAGCGCCCGTTCCATGCGGGCCACTTCGATCAAGTCGATCCCCACCCCGGCGGTCATCCCGATCTCCTTCGCTACTCCTTGACTCCGACGTTGAACTCGAAGGTTCCCTCCTCGTCGCTCGATCCGGCGGCGATGTACTCGAACCTCCGGATGATCTCGGCGGCCTGCTTGGCGGTCTTGCCCTGTAGGGAGGCGACGAGATTGGCGATGCCCGCCGGATCGGCGTACATCGTCAGGCCGTCCTTCTCGGTCGAGGCGTCGGCGGCCTTGTAGTTCTCACTGTCGGCAAGCGTCTGGCCGGACCCGGACAGGGCGTTCAGCGAGGCCTTGAGACCGACGCCGATGACGAGACGGTCGCCCTTCACGCCGACCACGATCGGGCGTCCGGGCAGCTCGTCGGTGAAGACCCGGAACCCGGCGATGCCACCGGAGAGGGGCCGCACGCTGGCGTCGCTGGCGAAGCCGATGAATGACGAGAGGGCCCGCAGCGAGCTCTCGATCGGCTCGATGTCCGAGCTGGTCGCGACGAGGGCGCCGCTCAGGGTGCGCTCGTTCTTCCCGTTGACGAAGAACGCGACGGTCTCGAGGGAGTCGAGGATCCCCTTGACGTCGATCTGGCCGGAGGACTCGTCGATCGCCTTGTCCACCTCTCCCGGCTTCAGGAAACTCGGGACGCCCTCCTCGTTCAGCGCGTCGATGATCTTGGTCACGTTCGGTCCGACGTCGCCGGACCCCGCGGCGACGATCGAGTCCGCCGGGAACGTCTCGATCACCGCGGACGGGTCGCCGCTGGTCAGGTCGGTGCCGGCGTTCGAGTATCCCTTCATCGAGATCTCGTCCGCCTCGGGCACGAGGCTGAGCACGGTGCCGGTGTCCTCGAGCTCGACGCCGAGCGCGGAGTAGAGGCCGCTGAAGTCGAGCCCCTCTTCCTCGATCGCCTTGACGTACGGCTCGTTGGAGGAGAAGACGCTGAGCAGGGCTCCGTCCTCGACGTGTCCGGAGAGGTCGCCGAACATGTCCGTGCCGGCCAGGTTGTCGCCCTTGGAGGCGTCGACGGCGGCCTTGAACTCGTCCTCGGTGCTGCCGATCACGACGTAGTCGTCGACGATGCCGACGGCGCCGCCGTCCTTGCTCGAGACCTTGTACGAGAAGCCCTCGTACTCGCCTTCCTTGGCGTTGCCCTCGCTCTCGGCGCGCTTGTCGATGAACGCCTGGGCGGCCTCGGTGTCGGTCGACTCGACGATGATCCCGCCGAACGAGTCGTCCCCGCCGGCCAGCTCCGTCATGCCCGGGCCATCGGAGGTCATGGACGAGACCGCGCCGTCGGTGGCCGAGTCGGTCAGGCTCGCGGCGTCGAAGTTCAGGAAGGCACCGGCGTTCTCACCGAGCCAGGGCTTGATGTCGGTGTCGAAGTCCACCTCGCCCTCGTCGGCGATGCCGTCCTTGATCAGGTCGCCGACGTTCACCCCCGCGATCCGCTCGGAGAGCGCGTCGAGGTTCTCCGCGACGTCTCCCTCGGGCTGGACGGTGCCCTCGATGAAGACGGCGGTGTCGGCGGGCGCGAACTTCGCGAGCGCATCGGATCCAGAGTCGTCGGAACCGCCGCAGGCGCTGATCAGCAGGGCCGCGAGGCCGGTGGCGATGACTGCAGGAATTGAGTACTTCTTCAAATGACTGGGCATGGCGAGGATCTTAACGTCGCCCCTTGCGAACACCTTGCGAACCCACCCCACCCCGCTCCGCCCGATCCTCGCCCGGCCCTACGCTCGCCCCGCCCGATCCTCGCCCGGTCCTACCCTCGCCCCGCCCTAGCCGACCGCCGACCGCCGACCGCAATAACCGCGAGATGCACTTTCTCGCCCCAAAACCCCGAGATGCGCTTTCTCGCCTCATACAGCAGAGAAAACGCACGTCGTCGCTCGACGCCCACTGCCCAAGATCCCGAGATGCGTTTTTTCGCCTCATACAGCAGAGGATCCGCATCTCGCCGCTCCACGCCCACGCCCCGGAACCACGAGATGCGCTTTCTCGCCTCATACAGCAGAGGATCCGCACCTCGCGTCCGGCAGACGCAGGCACTTCATGGGCCGAGAAGAAGCAACCGCGCTAGATATCCCGCTTCGACAGAGCATGGCCTGCGCACGGCTTCCATCTGGACAGAGCACGGCCTGCGCACGGGCTCAACAGCGCTGGGCGCGGGCACTCCCCGCATCGCGTTGAGAATCTGCGCTCACTCGAAATACCGCCCGACCATCCCTATAGCCGCGTCGGGATCCCCATCGAAGGTCCTGTAGGACAGGCGCAACACCCGGATCCCCTTCGACTCGAGGTGTCTGGTCTTCGCCTCGTCTCGCGACTTGGATAGATGATCGCTGTGAAAGGCGGCGCCGTCCAACTCGAGTGCGAGCTGCTGCCGCGGCCAATAGAAGTCGACCTCGTACCCGTGAACGACAGTGTTGACAAGCGGCATCGGCAGCTCGGTCTCCGTCCAGGCGAGCAGGTACGCGCCCTCGAAGACCGAGCGGGTCCTTGCCAACTCCGGAACCCAGTCGGCGAGGAGTGGTCTCAGCTTCTTCGCGCCGCGCCTGCCTACGATCCTCTCGTAGCAGTATCGGAGGTCGCCCCGGCCGAAAAAACCCAGGCGGCAGGCTTCGAGGAACGCGGACCGCACCTCCCGTTCGCTGGCATCTACCGCCAGGTCGATCAGGCTCCGTGATGCCTTGGTCACCCGAAGCCCCGAGCTGGTCACGACCTCTCCGTCTTCGAACCCCCGTCGGACGACTCGGATGCACACCCGGCTGAGAGATGGAGAGCGGCCCTTATGCGTGAACGCACGTCCCGACGGTGTGGCGACTTCGATGTACCCGGGGATCGAGATCGTCGGGCACACCAAGCTCCAGACTTCGCAGGCGCTACGCCCGATGAGGGCCGATCCCGGTCCCGCCGCGACCAACGCCGCCCGCCAGGCTGATTCGCGGGTTTCTACGTCGCGACCGAACGAGTAGACACCGTGGATCACCTGGATGAGGCGTTTCTGCCGGAGCCAGTTGTTGAGCTGCGCGACCCCGAATCCGGATTCCAGAAGCTCCCGACGGCCGGCGACGAACCAGCGCCGGCCCATGAACGCGCGGAGAGCCTCAAGGTCATCGGTCGTTCTCGCCAACCCCATGCCCCGAAGGCTCGCGAGGATCCGCTCACAGGTGGTTCGACGACCGCAACAATTGAGCGCCCAAGGAGCAAGCGAAGATCCACATCTCGGGATGGGAGCCTCGCGGGCGTGGGATCGCCCGAAACGCGAGATGCGGAATCTCGGCGCTATGCGGCGAAAAAACGCATCTCGGGACCGGGAGCCTCGCGGGCGTGGGATAGCCCGAAACGCGAGATGCGGAACTTCTGCGGTATGAGGCGAAAAAACGCACCTCGCCGTTCCAAGTGTCTCCGGGGGGCCGTCAAGTGTCTCGGGGGCCGTTGCGCACGCGAGATGCGGAATCTCGGCGCTATCCGGCGAAAAAACGCATCTCGCGGCTCTTGGCTCGCGGCCTGCGGCTCTTGGCTCGCGGCCTGCGGCTCTTGGCTCGCGGCCTGCGACTCTTGGCCTGCGGCCCGCGGTTGCGCTCGCGGCCCGTGGGTCAGGTCGCTGGTTGGGGGTGCGTTCCCGGTCGCTACTCGACCGTTACCGTCTTGGCCAGGTTTCTCGGTTGGTCCACGTTGAGGCCGTTCAGGCGGGCCACGTGGTAGGCGAGCAGCTGGAGCGGGAGGATCGCCACCAGGGGTTGGAGGACCCAGTCCGTCCGGGGCACCTCGATCGTCTCTTCGGAAACCTTCGCGACCCTTTCGTCGCCCTCGGTCGCGACCGCGATCACGTCGGCGCCGCGGGCCTTCACCTCCTCCACGTTGGAGAGGACCTTGTCGAGGATCGGGCTGTCGGTCGCCACGCAGACCACCGGGGTCGACTCGTCCAGGAGGGCGATCGGGCCGTGCTTCATCTCCCCCGCCGCGTAGGCGTCGGTCGGGATGTACGAGACCTCCTTGAGCTTCAGGGCGCCCTCGAGGCAGACGGGCAGGCCGATGTGGCGGCCCAGGAAGAGGAAGAAGCTCTGGTCGTGGTGGCGCTTCGCGATCTCCAGCATGCGCTCGGACTCGGAGTCGATCGTGGCCTCCATCTTCTCCGGGATCTGCCGCAGCTCGTCGACGAGCCGGCTCACCTCCGAGAAGCCGAGCGTCCCGCGGAGCTCCGCCAGCCGGAGCGCGACCAGGTACATGGCCGCGACCTGCGCGACGAAGGTCTTGGTCGCCGCGACGCCGATCTCGAGGCCCGCCCGCGTGAAGAGGACCGCGTCGCTGTCCCGGGTCGCCTGGCTGCCCATGATGTTGGTGATCGCGAGGACCTTGGCCCCACGATCTCGGGCCAGGCGCATGGCCGCGAGCGTGTCGGCGGTCTCGCCGGACTGGGTGATGCCGATCACCAGGTCGTTCTCCCCGATCACCGGGTCGCGGTACCGGTACTCGGAGGCGATGTCCATCTCGACCGGGACGCGCGCCCAGCGCTCGATCGCGTACCGGCCGACCAGGCCGGCGTGGTAGCTCGTGCCGCAGGCGACGATCACGATGCGCGAGGCGCTGCGCAGGACCTCGTCGCCGAAGCCGATGTCGGAGAGGTCGACGCTGCCGTCGTCGGAGAGGCGGTCGAGGATCGTCTCGGCGATCGCCTCGGGCTGCTCGTGGATCTCCTTCATCATGAAGGTGTCGTAGCCGGCCTTTTCGGCCTGCTCGTCGTCCCACTCGACCTCCTCGGTGTCCCGCTCGACGGGATCGCCGTCCGCGGTGGTCACGGTGACGCCGTCGGGCGTCAGGGTGACGATCTCCCCGTTGTCGATCGTCAGGACGATGCGGGTCTCGTTGAGGAACGCCGGGATCGCGGACGCGATGAAGTTCTCCCCCTCGCCGATCCCCACGATCAGCGGCGTTTCCTTGCGTGCGCCCACCAGGACGCCGGGAGCGTCGGTGTGCATGGCGACGATCGAGTAGTGGCCGCGCATGTCGGCGTAGGCCCTGCGGACCGCCTCGGTGAGGTCACCGTCGAAGTAGCGGGCGACGAGATGGGCGACCACCTCGGCGTCGGTCTCCGAGGCGAAGACGACCCCCTCCCGCTCGAGGCTCTCCTTGATCCGGACGTAGTTCTCGACGATGCCGTTGAGGACGATCTGGACCTTGCCGGTCTCGTCGCCGTGCGGGTGCGCGTTCGCCTCGGTGACCCGGCCGTGGGTCGCCCAGCGGGTGTGCGCGATCCCGGTGAAGTTGCCGTTTGGACCCGGTTCCCCGCCGGCCCGGTCATCGCTCGCGGCCAGCGCGCTCCGCAGCCCGTCCAGGTTGCCGACCGCCCGCACCTTCTTGACCTCGTCTTCTGGGACGAGGATCGCGACGCCGGCCGAGTCGTATCCCCGGTACTCGAGCTTCTGCAGCCCGGCAACGAGGATCTCCTCGGCGGGACGGCCGCCGACGTATCCGATGATTCCGCACATGAGCGCTAAAGGTTATCCGGGCCGATGGCTGGTCGAGGAGACGGCGACCGGACGGGGCTTCAACCCAGTTCCGACCGGACGAGCTCGGCGAGCGCGTCGCAGATCTCCTGGGCCCGCTCCTGGGTCGGGGCCTCGGCCATCACCCGCACCAGGGGCTCGGTCCCGGAGGGCCTGATCAGGACGCGGCCCTCCCCCTCGAGCTCCCGGTTCAGGCGGTCGGATTCGGCCCACACCGCCTCCGCCCCCGCGATCGCCTCGCGGTCCGCCACCTCGACGTTGACCAGGACCTGGGGCAGCTTCTCCATTACCCGCGCCTCCGCGAGGCCGCGGCCCCCGAGCGCGTCGAGCAGCATTAGCGCCGCGGCGATCCCGTCCCCGGTCGGCGCGTAGTCGGTGGAGATGATGTGACCGGACTGCTCGCCGCCGAGCACCCAGCCCCTCTCCCGGAGCGCCTCGAGCACGTAGCGGTCGCCGACCTTCGTCACCTCGACCTCCACCCCGGCATCGGCCATCGCCCGGTGGAAGCCGTAGTTGCTCATCACCGTCACCGCGACGCCGCCGCCGAGACCGTCCCGCGCGGCCCGCCCGGCCGCTACCAGGGCGATGATCTCGTCCCCGTCGAAGGGCCGGCCATCACCGTCGACGGCGAGGACCCGGTCGCCGTCACCGTCGAAGGCGAACCCGACCGACGCGTCGGAGCCGGCGACGTGCTCCGACAGGAGGCCGAGGGAGGTCGAGCCGCAGCCGTCGTTGATGTTCGTGCCGTCGGGCTCGACGGCGAGCAGTTGCACCTCCGCCCCGAGCCGCTCGAAGATCTCGCCGGCCACCGCGTAGGTGGCGCCGTTGGCGCAGTCGAGTGCCACCTTCAGCCCCGTGAGGTCGAGCCGGAAGTGGCTCTCCAGCGCCCGGAGGTAGTCGCGGTCGGCCGACTCCAGCCGGCGGATCCGGCCCGGTCGGGCCGCCGGGGCGGGCGGCTCGTGGATGAGGCTCTCGATGCCTGCCTCGGTGCGGTCGTCGAGCTTGCCGCCGTCGCCCCCGAACAGCTTTATCCCGTTGTCGTGGAACGGGTTGTGAGAGGCGGACACGACGGCCGCCATGTCGAACCCGTGGTGGCGCGAGATCAGCGCAGCGGCCGGGGTCGGAAGGACGCCGGCCAGGTACGCCTCCCCGCCGGCCTCGGCGATGCCGGCCGCGAGGGCCGCCTCGAGCATCGGCCCCGATTCGCGGGTGTCCCGGAGGATCAGCACCCGCGGACGGTCGATGCCCTCGGCCCGGCGCAGGGACTCGGTGCCGGCCCGGCCGACGGCCAGGGCCAGCTCCGCGGTCAGTATCTCGCCGACGCGTCCGCGTACTCCGTCGGTGCCGAAAAGAGTGCGGGTCGGGGTCGACACGCCTGCTTTTCCGGACCTAACGCTTCGAGAACTGCGGCCGCTTGCGGGCCTTCTTGAGTCCGGCCTTGCGGCGTTCCTTGGCGCGCGCGTCCCGGGTCAGGAAACCGCGCTTCTTCAGCTCGGAACGGAGCTCGGGGTCCACCTCGGTGAGGGCTCGGGCGATGCCGTGGCGGACCGCCCCGGCCTGGCCGGAGATGCCGCCGCCGTGCACGCGGATCCTCACGTCGACGTTCGTCTCGTAGCCGGTGGCGACCAGCGGCGAGTTGACGATGGTGCGATGGCGGGCACGCGGGAAGTAATCCTCGATCTCGCGGCCGTTGATGGTGATCTTGCCATCGCCGGGAAGGATGATCACGCGGGCGACGGAACGCTTGCGCTTGCCGGTGGCGATGTAACGGGCGTCCTTGGCGAGGGCGATCGGGGCGGGCTTGGCCACGGGGGCGTCCTCGTCCTGATCGGCCTGCGCGGCCTCGCGGGCGGCGCGCTCCTCTTCCTCGGCCTCGCGGGCGGCACGCTCCTCGGCGCTGAGCTCGACCTCGGGCTCCGGCTCGGTGAGCGGCTCCAGGTCGGCGCCGGGCGGCAGGTCCGACTTCTTCTCGGCACCCTGCTCCTGCTCGGCGACGATCTCCTCGGCGGCCTCGGTGGCGGCCTCCTCGACCTCTACCTCGCCGGCGCCTTCGGCACCTTCGACTTCACCCTCGACGACCCCTTCGGCCGTGGCGGTCTCCTCGACCGTCTCCTCGGCGGCCACCTCTTCGGCGCCGGTCTCTTCGGGGGTCACGTCTTCGGTGTTCTCTTCTTGGCTCAAGTTCGTCTAGCTCAGTTCTGGATTTCCAAGGGCTTCGGCTGCTGGGCCTGGTGGGGATGCTCCGGGCCGGCGCAGACCTTCAGCTTGAGGAGCTGTTGCCGGGAGAGCTTGTTGCGGGGCATCATTCCCTTGACCGCCTTGCGGATCACCTCTTCGGGCTGCTTCTCGAGCATCTCGGCGAGGGTGCGGGACTTGATGCCACCGGGGTAGCCGCTATGGCGCCAGTAGATCTTCTGGTTGAGCTTGTCGCCCGTGACCTTGATCTTCTCGGCGTTGATCACCACGACGAAGTCGCCGGTATCGATGTGCGGCGTGTAGTCGGGCTTGCGCTTGCCGCGCAGCGTGTCGGCGAGCTGGGTCGCGAGACGACCGAGGGTCTGTCCTTCGGCGTCGACGATGTACCAGTCTCTCTGGCGATTGGTGGGAGTGGCTACGTGAGTCTTCATGGCAAAAAGGCGCGGCCTTCCGGGCGGAAGCGACCACGCGGCTTGCGAATAATAGGGAACGGGCAAAAGATCTGCAGTCGGGCGAGGCTTCGCTCGCGCTCCGTTCAGGCCGATGGCCGTCCCTGTCACACAACTGCAAGTCGGTGGCACCCGGGTCGATGCGGTCCCGCCACGCCCGTCAGGATCCCCAAGTGGGTTCCGGGGGTGACCGATACGTGTCTTTCCCACCTCCTATACTGCCGCCAGTCAATAGCCGAGCCCCTCCCGGC
>Ga0065721_10051963_pt1 | contig 13054 bp, 9 predicted proteins | sample Mesricmetagenome_FD_59108 | JGI IMG/M metagenome (GOLD analysis project Ga0065721, IMG submission 59108) | Mesophilic microbial community from rice straw/compost enrichment Sample: eDNA_1 v2 (version 2) | ecosystem: Engineered > Solid waste > Grass > Composting > Bioreactor | place: USA: Davis... | reverse complement strand
CCAGCCATATTCGACTGCGATCATGCTTCCCAGGATAAAGCTTGCTGCCGTTCCCAACGCGGTGCTGGCCCAGAACACCCCGATCGCGGTCGAGCGCAGCCGGGCCGGAAACAGATCGCCGATCATCGAAAGCGCGGTCGGCGCCCCGCCGGCTTCAGCCATTCCGACTGCCAGTCGGGCGGTGACGAGCATCGCATAGCTTTGCGCAATGCCGCACAGCGCGGTGCATCCGCTCCAGACGGCAACCAGCACGGATAAAAGACGTCGCCGGTCTACCCGATCGATCAGATAACCGAGGGGCAAACCGGCGAGCGCATAAGTCAGTCCGAACGCAAGTCCGGTGAGAACTCCCATATGCCCATCGCTAAGGTCGAACTCCTTTTTGATCGGTTCGACCATGATCGACATCACCGATCGATCCACGGCATGGAGCGTGTAGATCAGCGTCAGGATGACGAGCGCATACCAGGCACGCCCGGTAACGGGACGGTCCGGCGAAGAACCGTCCTCCGTCTGAACTATGGGGGTCACCTAACGCTTACCAGCCGGTCGGGCGCAGGGTGAGCTGCAACAGGATCTCGCGACCACGATTTACGTTGCCGGTCAGATCGGCAAGCCCGCCTGTTGTTGTCGTGCCGGTGCGTGCGCCGATCCCGGTCTGTGGCACGTTCGAAGCGACATCGACTCGCCAGGTTTCTGTGAGATTGCGACCGATCAGTGCGAGCTCCCATCCCTTTTCCTCGTCCTTTGCACGAATGCTGCCGTTCAAGAACCAGGCGGGACGCTGCTCGGCGCCGGGTGCCCTCTCCGGATGCGGGTTGTAGCTGGATTTGTACGCTGCATCGAAGCTCATTCCAAGCAACAGGCCCGACGAATTGACCGCGCTCTCATAGTTGAAACCGACCGAGGCATTCCAGCGCGGAGCATTGATCAGCGGCTGACCCCCCAGCTGCTGCCCCTTGAACACGCCGGCCTCGGGCACCTGATTACATCCCATCGCCACGGTCTGGCCGATATAGCAGGTGGCAAGGAAATCGGTGTAGTTCGCATCGTTATAGTTGAGTGCGCCATGCAGATCGAAGCCTCTGAAACCACGGGGGCGCAGCACGAAGTTGGTTTCAACGCCCTTGACCCGGGCCGCGGCCGCGTTGGTCACGCGGATGACCGCGATGCCGGTTGTATTGTCGAGCGAGTTCACCTGAAGATTCGAATATTTATAGGTATATGCAGCCGCGTTGAGGCGCAGCACGCCGTCGAACAGACGCGCCTTGGCACCAACTTCGAAACCCTCGGCCTCTTCCGGGCTGTAAAGATAGTCCGGTGAAGTCAGCGGCGCACCGCCCGTCAGCGGTGTTGCGAAGCCCCCCGATTTGAAGCCATTCTTATAGGCACCGTAAAAGGTCGTATTCTGATCGGGTCGCCAGGTCAGCGTCGCTTCCGGCGACAAATTGTCGAACCGCGCATGCGTGCGCGCCAGTGACTGCAGCACGCCGTTGCGGGTGATTGCCAGATCGCGAATTTCACGCGTGACGCGTGCGCCACCCGCCAGTTCGAGCTGATCGGTCAAATTCCAGTTCGCCTGCGCGAAACCCGAATAAGCCTCTCCGTTGACGCGCTGATCGAAAACCACATTGCCCAGGATCGCGAAAGTATTGGTCCGAAGCTTCGAATCCTCAATATAGCCGCCCAAGAGGAAGTTGATCGGCCCGTCAAAGTCCGAAGCAAGCCGGAATTCCTGCGAAAGCTGGCGATAGGCGGTTTGCCCAGCAATATCGATGGCGGTTACGGCATCCGAAGGTGCCACCGCATAGGTATCAAACCGATATTCGGTCTGGCGGACGAAACCGGTCACCGATGTAACCGTCAGTGCATCGGTGGGCCGATAGTTCAGCTCAAGCGAACCGACCGCCTGAACATATTCGGCCTGACCGTAGGTGTTGTCGATCCAGTCGGCCGCTGCCCCGACCACAGCGGGATTGAGCTGGCCATTGGCGTAGACATTGTTGGCCTTACAATCATCGACCGCAAGCGCGGCGGCAAGCGCCGGGTTATCCACGCCGCCGTTGAGCGCCCTCGCCTGCGGAGCGAGTACTGGCGTACCGGACGGGCAATAGATCCGCTGAAAACCGCCGCCCTGATTATAGCCGATGCCATCGACACGGGCATAGGTGAACTTGGCACGCGCGTCGAAGGCATCCGAAGGTTCCCAGCGCAAGGTACCGCGTCCGAAAAGGAATGTCTGATTGGGGCCGCCATCTGCAAAACCCGTTACAGCACCGGGACGGATTGCGTTGGCGGGGCCCGCCGCCTGCCCCGCAATATTCTCGCGATATCCCTGCATATCGGACAGCGAGAGTGCGACGCGGAAGCCGAGCGTATCGGAGACCGGAGTCGAAACGACGAGATCGCCCCGCATTTCCTGCGCGTTGAATTCATACCCGGTTCGGGCGATCAGCTCGAAACGATCGCCCGGATCGGCGGTCTTGATCGAAATGACGCCGGCCGGGCTGTTCTTGCCGAAGAACAGTGCCTGCGGCCCCTTCAGGATTTCGATCCGCTCCATATCGATCTGGCCGAGGCGAAGCGCGCTGCCACGACTGATCTGGACGCCATCGAGGTTGACCGACACGGTTTGTTCGAACGAGGGATTGGAGCCGGCGGTGGTGCCGACGCCGCGCAGTACGATGGTACCACCCACGCCGCCCGAAACTTCGCCGACCTTCAGCTCGGGCACCAGCCCGGCGAGATCGGCCAGAGTTGTCACATTCATTCGATCGAGCTGCGCCGGACCGAGCGCCGTCACGGAAACGGGAATCGAGATCGATGTCTCGTCGCGGCGGCGCGCGGTGACGACGATATCGCCATCCGCATCGGCAACGGCGCGATCCTGTTCAGGCGCGGGGGTTGTGGCAGTTTGCGCGACAGCGGGTGACGCGATGAGAATCGCCGCGAGCGCAAGCGTGCTATTTGTTTCAAGAAATTTCTTCATATACCCCCCCAGTGACTGGTCGTATTACGCCTGCATGCGCCTCGGCCCTGTAGCTCGCTTAGCGCGTATCCCAGGCGTTTGCAATCTTGTATCAGCATTGCGTTCTGGTATTGGAATGCGCTCAAATATCGCATTCTACTCGACGCGACGGGGCGGTCCGGCGCATGATATGCGGGAGAGGATCAAAATATGCAACGCAAGCTCCCGCTGCTGACCCCCGAAAATCGCGCCTTCTGGCAGGGCGGCGCGGATGGGCAGCTTCTCATTCATCGCTGCCGCGCTTGCAATCGCTGGTTTCACCCGCCCGCGCCCGTGTGCCCCACCTGCAACTCCCTGGATGTCGGGCCGGAGTCGGTATCAGGCCGCGGCACGGTGGTCAGCTTCACGATCAATCATCAGGCGTGGACGCCGGACCTTTCGGAGCCTTATGTCATCGCCATAGTCGAACTGGACGAGCAACCGGCGCTGCGCTTCCTGACCAATATCGTCGACTCTCCGGTGAACGAGATCGCGATCGGTATGCGCGTGTCGGTCACCTTTCTTCAATGCGAGGATGTCTGGTTGCCTCAGTTCAGGAAGGAAGCCGCATGAGCACCATCGGCGCCGCCATAACCGGGATCGGCCAGTCCGAAATCGCCCGGCCCTCCAGCCGTTCGGCGATGCAGCTCACAGTCGATGCCGCATTGGCGGCGATGGGCGATGCCGGGCTGACCGCCGCCGATATCGACGGGGTCGCCTGCTGGCCTGGCGATAACGACAATGGCAATCCATTCTCACCCGTGGGGCCGCTGGCACTCAAATCGGTGCTGGGGATCGAGACAAGCTGGTATGGTGGCGGCTATGAGGCACCGGGGCCGCTTGCCGCAGTGATCCATGCGGCGATGGCGGTGGCAGCCGGCATTTGCAATCATGTGCTGGTGTTCCGCACGATAACCGAATCGAGCGCACGACAGACCGACCGCACCGCCTCCTCGCTCGCCAACAAGACACAGGGCCGCGACAGCAGCTATTTCTGGCAATGGTACACGCCGTTCGACGTGCGCTCGGCAGTCAACATCATCGCGACGTACGCCCAGAGTCATTTCCATAAATATGGCACGACCTCGGAGCAGCTTGGCTGGATTCCGGTGACGCTGCGGGATCATGCGGCGCGCAATCCCAACGCGATCTATCGCAAGCCGATGACCATCGACGATTACCTAGCCTCACGGATGATCTCGACACCGCTGCGGATGCTCGATTGCGACGTGCATTGCGACGCATCGACCGCGATTATCGTATCGCGTGCGGACGCGGCGCGCGACTTGCGTAATCCGCCGATCCGGATCGAGGCGATGGGGTCCGCGCTGTCGCAGCCCTGGTCGTGGGACCAGATTTCGCTGACCGAGATGGCGACCGCCGATGTCGGCCGGATGCTCTGGTCGCGCACCGACTATAAACCCACCGATGTCGACACCGCGCAGCTTTATGACGGCTTCTCCATTCTGACGTTGATGTGGCTGGAAGGACTGGGGTTTTGCCCACGCGGCGCAGGCGGAGAATTTGTTGCGGGCGGCAAGCGGATCGCGCTGGATGGCGAATTGCCGCTCAACACCAATGGCGGCCAGCTTTCCGGCGGGCGCACCCACGGACTGGGCTATGTCCATGAGGCGTGCACCCAGCTCTGGGGACGTGCCGACGGGCGGCAAATCCGCAAGCAGGATGTCGCGGTGTGTTCGGGAGGTGGCGGCCCGCTGGGCGGCGCGCTGCTGCTGGTCAAGGAGTGAGTGGAATGAAGCTCGATTTCTATTATGCGACGACAACCTGTGCGCTCGCTTCCCATATTGCGCTTGAGGAAACCGGCGCGCGCTTCGACGCGCATTTCGTCAAACTTCACCGCGAGGAAGAGCGTGTAGCCTATCGCGAAGTCGTGCCGAGCGGCAAGGTTCCGGCGCTCCGCGTGGATGGCAATGTTCTGACGGAGAATGTCGCCATCATCACCTTTCTTGCGCGCAGTTTTCCCGAAAGCCAGTTGCTGCCCGCCGCGCCGCTGGCTCAGGCCCGCTGCATTTCGATGATGAGCTGGTTCGCCAGCACCGTGCATCTCGACCGGCGTCAGGCGCGGGTCCCCGCCCGATTCACGTCCGACGAAACGACCCATGAAGTGCTCGCTGCGGATGGCAGAACCCGCTTCCTCGCCGATCTGCATCAAATCGATGCGATGCTGGAGGACCGCGAATGGCTGATCGGCGACGGATTCACCGCCGCCGATGCCTATGCTCTGGTCTTCTGGGCCTGGGCTGTCGCGGACGGCCAGCCGGTCGATACACTGCCCAATTTCGCCGCCCATGCGGCACGGGTCATGGCGCGACCTGCGGCACAGCGTGCGCTCCAACGCGAACGACATCCGCTAATCCGCGAACCTGCGTCAGCCTAAGCCCGCGCACCGATCACGTTGCGAAGCGTCCCAATTCCCTCGATCGTCGTTTCCATTACCTCGCCGGGATTAAGGAAGATGCCGGTCCCCTGCCCCACGCCTTCGGGTGAGCCGGTGAACAGGATATCGCCGCAATCGAAGCTGGTACGCGCATCGATAAAGCGGATGAGTTCGTCCACACCCCAGGTCATGTCGCCGCTCGACGCGGACTGACGGACCTGGCCGTTTACGCTCAGCGTCATCTGCAGCGCGGGCGATCCGGCCGGGAATTCGTCGCGTGTCACGATCCACGGGCCGACCGGCGTGGTGGCGTCCTGGCTCTTGGCCGCGAGCAGATCCATACCCACGCCCTTCGGTCCGCTGCGCTGCAGATCGCGCGAGCTGACATCGTTGCCGACCGTATAGCCGAGCACGCTTGCCAAAGGATCGTCGCGATCGACTTTTTCCGCCCCGATCACCGCCACCAGTTCGACCTCATGGTCCAGTTCGCTGGTCAGCGGGGGGAAGCGGATGTCGTCGAACGGCCCGGTCAGCGCGCGATACGCCTTGAGAAAGGCAAAGGGCTGCGACGGCGGCGCCACGCCGAACTCGACCAGATGCTTGGTATAGTTGACCCCGGCGATCATCACGCGTGCCGACCGTTCGATCGGCGCGAGCAGGTGCACGTCGGCCAGCGCCAGCGTCTCGCCGGTGAAAACGAGCGCGGCCTCGCCCTCGCCGCGCGTCACCGCCGGCGCCCATTCGGCAAAGCTGCCTGCGAAGGGGCGAATGGTGGATGCATCGGCATCCACCACACCCCAGAATGGCGCACCGCCATTCTCGGCCCTGGCTATACGCATCAGGCGGCGACAGGCGTCCGCGCGCGACCGATCTTCGCGGGATCGAGATGCAGCAGGTCAAGCGCGTTCTTGTAGCGAATCTTCTGCAAATCCTCGTCGGAGATACGCAGACCCTCGGTAAGGTCGTGCCGCACGGCGTCGCTGCCACCGAAGTTCGATCCATAGAGCAGTTGATCCGCACCGATCAGCTCCAGCACCGCCTGGCGCATCGGCTTCTCATGCAGTTCGAGATCGAAATAGAAGTTCGGCATATATTCGAGCAGACCCTTTTTATTGAAGGTCGTATCGAGATTCTTGTTGCACTGGTCGAGGCGACCGAGCTGGTACGGCACATAGCCGCCGCCATGCGTGATATAGACCTTCAGATCGGGGAAGCGGTCGAACACGCCGCCATTCACCATATACCAGAAGCAGCGCGTCTCGTCATATTGCATGCCGACGATCGCCGTCGTCTCATACTTGTCGTCATTGGCCTTTTCGCCCCACGCCACCGACTGATTGTAGCCGTGAACGAACATCGGCAGGTCGAGGTCGCAGAGCGCCTTCCACACCGGGTCCATTGCGGGATCATCGAATTCAAGACCGCCAAAATTGGCACCACCGGCGCTGAGCCCCAGAAAGCCATGCTCCTTCACCGCGCGGCGGATTTCCTTCGCCGCGGCTTCAGGCTGGTCGAGCGGCGCATGCGCCCAGGCGTAGAGACGATTATCGCCACCGGCACAATATTCGGCGAGCGTGTCGTTGACTTTGGTCGCGAACGGAACCGTGAACTCCGGCTCGGCCCAGTACATATAGATGTGCGACGGCACCGAGAGAACCTGTGCGTCCTGTCCGGCCGCGTCCATCTTGGCGAGGCGGCTCTTGGGATTGCGCCAGCTCTCGAAATACTCTTCCAGCGACGGAGCTTTGCCAGCCTTCACCGCCGCCTTGCGCTCAGGCGAACCGAGCGTGAGAATCCAGTGACCGACGCGCAGGCGGATATCGCCGTCATCGCCCTTTTCGAAGAACGGCCCCCAATGCGGGTGCTGGTTATAATAGCCGGGCAACGGCGCATGAGCGTGCAAGTCGATCAACATGAGGCTTTTTCCTTCCAATATCCTTCACGATACGACTCGCTGCATAGCGACAGGGCGCACCGTTTCTCCATGAGATACGGTGCGCCCTGCTGCTTTTCGAGTCAATATCGCTTGTTCTGTTCACAAACTAAAAGCGATAGGAAGCACTCACGCCATAGGTGCGCGGCGCGCCGACCACGATCGAATTGTAGTTGGCCCCGTAGAACGAACCCGACCGACCGGCATAATATTCATCGGTCAGATTTTTGCCGAACACCGCAAGTGTCAGCGGCATCTGCTCAAGATCGAACGAGATACGGGCGTTGAGCAGGCCATAGCCTTCCTGCGTCACCGACGCGATCTGGAACGGCGTATAGGGCACCGTTCCCGTACCGGTCACCCGTGCCGTATTCAGGAAATAAACCTTCGACTGATAGTTGTAATCGGCATGCAGGTTGAGCGTGCCCACGTTACCCAGGGCGACCGGCAGATCGGCACCCAGGCTGTACGTGGTGCGTGCCACAGTCGGCACTTCCGATCCGACGAACGGCCCCTTGGTGAACTCCGGATGGATCAGCCCCAGCGAACCGTTCAGCCGCAGCTTGCCGATCAGCGCCGTAGCTTCGAACTCGCCGCCATAGATTTCAGCCTCACCTGCATTCAGCGTGGTGATGATGACCGGCGAGGCCTGCAGGACGGCATTCTGCTGAATGTCCGAATAGGTCGAATAATAGCCCGAAACGCCGATCCGTAGCCGCCGGTCGAACAGGGAAAGCTTTGCGCCGGCTTCCCAGCTGCTGACCTGCTCGTCGTTGAATGGACGGAATGCTGCGGCGGTGGTTCCGCTCGCCTGCTGGAAACCGCCCGAGCGGAATCCCTTCGAATATTTGGCATAGACCAGCCCATCGCCCCGCAGACGATAATCCAGGCCGACCGTGAACGGCACATTGTTGAACGAGATATTGGGCGGACGATAAGCGCAGCCCGTCGGATCCTGGTTAAGACCGATGGCATCCAGCGGACATGCCGCGGGCGTTATGGCCGATGCAGGCGCGCTGGGCGTCGAAGCAAAGGCCGCCGAGACGTCGGCGCGCGCGGGGGTGTAGATGATCTTGCGCACATCATGGACGTAGCGCGCACCGGCGGTCAGCCGCAGCCGCGGTACGATCTCGAAGGTGAACTGCCCGAAGACACTCATCGATTCATTGGTGGGGCTGAAGCTGTTGTCCCGGATCGATGCGCCAACGCGGGTGATCGGCGCGTTGAGCATTTCCTCACGGAAATAATACATGCCCGCAACCCATTCGAGACGATTGTCGAAGCTGCTGCCGAGCGCCTGAAGCTCCTGCGTGAACTGATGACCGGCAAGGATGAACGTCTCCACGTCGGCATTGGGCAGCGGCGTGCCGTCCAGATCCGAAGCGCCTTCGAAATCGATGTCGCGATAGGCGGTGATCGACTTCACGGTGACGTCACCGATCGTCCCGGTAAGCGTGCCGGTGAAATCATAGATTTTCGAGCGGTTGATCGGATTTATGCCAGCATAGCTGGTGCGCGAACCCGATGTCGAAACATAGGGAGCAAGCGAGGCGGGCGACAGCCCGGCCTGATAATAGGGCAGCACCCAGAGCGGCTGATGGCTGGCGCCTTCATAATAGTCGAAACTCAGATCGACGCGCAGATCCGGCATGGGGTCGACACGGACGCTGGCACGGATGAACTCGTCATTCTGGTCGGCCACATCGCTTTTCAGCGCGGGATTGTAGCCATAGCCATCATGCTGGACATGAGCATAGACCAGACGCACTGCCAGTTGATCGTCGATCACCGGAATGTTGGCGACGCCGGTCAGCGAAAGCGCATCATAATTGCCATAAGCGACCTTCAGCGAGCCTTCATATTGATATTTGGGCTTGGCGGTGGTGATGTTGAGCGCACCGGCGATGGTGTTCCGGCCGAACAACGTACCCTGCGGGCCGCGCAATACTTCGGCCGAAGCCAGATCGACCATCGCGAAGTTGCTGCCCTCAGGCCGCGCATAATAGACGCCGTCGACATAGATGCCGACCGCCTGATCTACGTTCGGCAGCACGCCGCCCGGCGCCACGCCGCGAATGGCGAGGATCAAATCGTTATTGCCATAAGGCGTCGCGGTGAAGGTGACGGAAGGCACGTTGGAAGCGAGCGCGTTCACGTCTTCGATCTGGCGCGTTTCGAGTTCGGCGGCGCCCAGCGCGGTAACGGCGACCGGCACGTCCTGCAGCCGCTCTTCGCGGCGCTGGGCGGTGACGACAATATCCTGCAATCCTTCGCTGCTCGCCTGGCTCGCATCGGCCTGCGCATGTGCAGCAGCGGGCCAAATCGCCAGCGTCGCGCCGGCAAGAAGAATTGAACGAAGGCTTTTCTGCATTAAATTACTCCCCTACAGACGCGGGTGCCCAAACGTGTGCGCAAGGGGCCGTGCCGTGTTGCGGCATGGCCCCTAGGCGCATTTTTTATCTGTATCAAGAATTTAGTTCACAGTACAGAATTTGCGCGCTAACGATGCGCAAATGCCACACAAGCTGCAAGCAAGGGCGGCGGGCAAGGGAGGAACATAAGGCGTGACAATATCGGATGAAACGACGGCCCGATTGAAAACATCTGGATCGTTCCCGCCGATGGCGCAGGCCTGGAAGGTAATCGCCATCCTGTGGCTGGTGACATTGTTCTCGCAGCTCGACCGTCAGCTCCCTGCCCTGCTTGTGCGCCCGCTCAAGGCCGAATTTGCGCTGAGCGATACCCAGTTCAGCCTGTTGCAGGGTTATGCCTTCGCGCTCTTCTATACCCTGATGGGCCTGCCCTTCGGCCGAATGGTCGATCGCACTAACCGGCGCAACCTGATTTTGATCGGCATCGCCATCTGGAGCAGCATGACGGTCGTCGCCGGGTTTGCCACCAGCTTCACCGAATTGTTAGTGGCCCGTATCGGTGTCGGCATCGGTGAGGCGGTTCTCGCCCCTGCGGCCTATTCGATCATTGCGGATTATGTCGCGCCCCAGCGTCGCGGACGCGCCCTTGGCATCTATTATGTCTCGCTCGCCATCGGCTCCGGCGCATCTCTGTTGCTCGGCGGACTTATCCTCGGCGCGCTACCGCAAGAAGGCATGGAAATTGCCGGACACTGGCTGGCGCCCTGGCAATTGACTTTCATCATTGCCGGCTTGCCCGGTCTGCCGCTTCTTCTGTTATTGCTCGCGGTTCGTGAGCCTGCGCGACAAGAGGTGCATGGGGCGGAATCGGCATCGATCGGTGATTTCATCCGGTATCTGGTTGTCCATCGCGCAACCTTTTCGAGGCTGTTGACCTATCCGGCACTGACCGCCGCGATCGGCTATGGCACACTTGCCTGGGCGCCTGCCTTTTTCGAACGCACATTCGACCTGCATGTCTCACATGCGGGCGTCACGCTCGGCATTCTTGTCGCGCTCAGCGGGCTGGTCGGCACGCTGATCAGCGGTTTTCTGAGCGATCGCTGGCTCGCCCAGGGCAAGCCGGCGGCACGGTTTCGCGTCACATTGGTTGCCTGGGCACTCCTCGTTCCGGGTGCAAGCCTATGGCCGCTGATGCCAACAGTCGAACTGAGTCTGGCGTTGCTGACCGTGGCGATAACGGGGTCTGCGATGGCACAGGCAGCCGCGCCTCCCAGCGTACAGGATGTGTTTCCCAATACCATGCGGGGCCTGGCGATTGCACTTTATCTGCTGCTCGGTGGATTGGTGGGGATCGGGCTGGGCCCCATGCTCGTCGCGTTGGTGACCGATCATATATTCGGCGACGATGCGATGCTCGGCATGTCGCTTGTGGTCGTCAGCGTCCCGCTGACCCTCGCAGGCCTGTGGCTCTCCATTTCAGGACAGCGCCCCTATGCCCGCACGCTCGCCGCGCTCCAGAACGGCGAGCACAGGATATTATGAGATCAATCGAGTTGTGCGACCAGGTCCAGCAATCTGCGGGCCAGCCCCTTGCGGCCATGCGGCACGGGCACCAGCACGTGACTGATCAGAAAGCGCATCACCATTTCGGCAAGCATCTCGTGATCCAGTTCCTTGCCGAGCTGTGCCGACCAGTGATCGAACACGGGCGCAAGCGCGTCGCGCGCCTTGGCGACTCCATCGCGGAAGCTGCGGCGAAAATAGCCAAGGGCGAATTCGGGCTCGGCTTCCAGAAAGCTGCGCGCCTGATCCGAATCCAAATAGGCATCGAAAAAGCCGAGAAATGCCTCAAGCCGCGCTTCCGGGGCGTGATGGGGCGTCATGGCCGCCTGAAGCGCAGCGTTGAACTGGCCCCGCATGAATTCGGAATAGGCGTCGAGCAGCGCGGTCTTGGACGAGAAATAGCGATACAGCGTGCCGCGCGCGATACCCGCCTCGACGGCAATGTCTTGAATCGACATCCCCTCGACACCTGCGCGGAGCATCACATGCGTCGTCGCCTCGAATATCCGCTGCTTGGTCGCGGCGGCACGCGGATCGGGGCGGCGCCGACGACGGCTCGTATCCGCCCGGGGCACCGGACCACCGGGGGCTGCCATTTTGCCCTGCACCGCTATGCCCACCTGCTCACTCATTTCCGATTTCATCGGACCTCCAACGGTCTATGGCTATCCCCCACGGCCCGGCGCGTCCATCCTTATGAGTCGAAATGGCTCCATCACATGTATAAGCTAAGGCTATTCTAGGGAGATATTATGCCTGCCAATGATCGTTGGGGCACCGGCCAGCGCGACACCGTTATCGCCGCGCTAGACCGTGCGATCGCCGCCCATCCTGAACGGATCGCGCTCGATTTTGGGGGCGAAACCTACAGTTATGGCGATATCGACCGGCTTTCGACCTGCTTCGCACATGCGCTGGCGGCATTGGGGGTGAAGGCGGGCGATACAGTGTTGTCGATGCTCGACAATAATATCGACGCCGTCACCTGCTGGCTTGCAGCCAACAAGCTGCGCGCGGTGAGCGTGCCGATCAATACCGCGCTGCGCGGCGAGTTTTTGCGTCACCAGATCGGCGATTCCGGCGCGGGCGTGGTCATCGCCGAGGCGGGCTATACCCCGCGCATCGCCGCCATCGCCGCCGAATTGCCTGAAATGCGGATCCTGCTTCACCGCGGCTTGTTGGAAGAGCCGCTGAGCATTACCGCCAAGGTCGCGCCGCTCGATGAATATCGCGGCACCGATACCACGCCGTTTACCGAAAAGCCCGACCCTGCCGATCTGGCCATGCTGATCTATACGTCGGGCACCACCGGCCCATCCAAGGGGTGCATGATCCCCTATAATTATATGTGCAATCTCGCCCGGCTCCAGCTTCGCGCCGGTCCGGTGACGGCGGACGACATTACCTTCACCCCGTTGCCGCTATTCCATCTGAACGCCGTCTGCGTAGGTGTGGTCGCCACCATCCTGACCGGATCCAGGCTGGTGGTCGCGCCGCGCTTTTCGGTGTCGGGCTTCTGGCCCGAGATCGAACGGTCCGGCGCTACCGTCGCCTCGATCCTGGGCGGCATGGGCGCGCTGTTGGCACAGGCCCCCGATTGTGACGAGGCCAAGCGCGTGGTGGGACAAATCCACACGGTGCGCGGCAATCCGTTTACCGAGGAAACCAAGAAAATCTGGCGGGACCGTTTCGGCGCGCGCCAGATCGGCGGCAATGGCTATGGCCTGACCGAGGCGTCGGTAGTCACCTCGCTGAAAGGGGGCGAATATGCCGCGCCC
>Ga0065721_10051962_pt1 | contig 13056 bp, 8 predicted proteins | sample Mesricmetagenome_FD_59108 | JGI IMG/M metagenome (GOLD analysis project Ga0065721, IMG submission 59108) | Mesophilic microbial community from rice straw/compost enrichment Sample: eDNA_1 v2 (version 2) | ecosystem: Engineered > Solid waste > Grass > Composting > Bioreactor | place: USA: Davis... | reverse complement strand
CCGCCACTGACGCCGGAGGCTATGGCGGGGCGGCTGGCGGCGCAGATGCCGGTGACGGAGAAGGCGCGCCGGGCGGATTTTGTGGTGCGGACCGATGGGTCGCTGGAGGAGACGCAGGCGCAGGTGGCGGCGGTGTGGGGGCGTCTGGTCGCCGTCGAATGAATTCGCGGCTTCTGTGATTCAAGCCCGCCTGCGCGAGCGAAGCTCCGCTTCGTCGGTGCGGGCTCCTTGGGACGGGGGCAGCTACCCTACCTCCGGATCCCTCACCCCCGGGTACCCTCTGGGTGCCCCTCTCCCGGCGCTGCGGTCCGCCCCGAACTTGGGAGGAGAGGGGGAGGTTCGGATTACCTCTCCCCCCGCCCTTCGCCCCCCGCGACGGCCAGGGGCACCTAGGGTTCGCGGGCGATCTCCAGGTCGTCGAGGTAGGCCTGGACGCGAGCGGCGTTGAAGCTGTGTATCCAGACCTGCAGGAACCGGGTTTCCGGCGGGGCGGCAAAGGGGAAGGCGAACGGCGCCCATTTGCCAGAGTCGCCCTGGAGGGTGCCGAGAGCGGCTTCGTTGCCGCGGGCATCGCGGGTGGTGAGCGGCTTGCGGTCAGCGTCGAGGTACCGGACGTACATCCCGATGCCCCGGCCAGCGGAGGTGTGGTACACCTTGCCCCGAAGCGCGTACTTTCCGCCGCCGGACGGGATGGGGATGCGCGCGGAGGTGACGTTGGAACCGGCGTTGGGGTCGTCGTCCGTGATCTTGAGGGACGCCTTGCCGGAGGCGGCCTGCTCGGTGGAGACGGCGCCCATGCTGTTCTTCGGCATCTCCCACGCCCAACTGTCCACTTCGAAGCCGCCGTTCCTGAGGAGCGCGCTGCCCCCACCGCCGCCGGGGTTTGTGAGGGGCGTGATCTTCAGGGTAACGGTCGCCTCGGCGACCGGTTCCGTCAGGTTGATGCCCAGGCGCGTGGGCTTGACGGCGGCGTCCTCCTCAATGGGCTCGGCGTCTATGGTGAAGGCGCGGCCGCCGGTGTCGATCTCCACGCGCAGCGCCTCTTCTCCGTCGTAGATCAGGAGACTGCCGTCGTCCTGCCGCTTCCAGGTGCCAAGCGTGAGCAGTGCAGTGCCGAAGGACTTCGGGGCGGTGAGGCGGACGTCGTCGGTGACGGTGAGCGCGCCCGCGCCCTGCCGGGAGTAGAGGAAGGTGCGCCGCAGATGGGCAAGTTCCTTCACCGGGTAGGCACTGGTCAGGTCGAGCGCGAGCGTGTCGGCGGCGTCGGTGAACTCAGAGCGCAGCACCTTCGCCTTCGCCTCCGCGCCCGTCCGCTGGAGCGTTCCGGCAACGACGGGGACGGGGTGGCCAAACGAGTTGAGCAGTTTGCTCTCGTAGCGGCGGCTGCTGAAGGTGCGCGCGGTGTAGGTCTCCCCGCCCGGGTCGAGCAGGACGGGGCGCTCCCCGAGGACCACCACGAACGAGCCGAGGTCGTTGTGGTTGTGGTGCTCGGCGTTGTGGCCGCCCTTCAGCGCCACCCCGAGGCGGGCCGATGAGCCGGGTGCGGGACGCGCAACGAGGATGCCGGCGTCACCGAACCAGGAGCGCAGGGGGGAGTTCTCCCCGGCGTCCCGCGGGGCGGGCAGCTTCGGCAGCCCCTGGCTCGCTACGGTGTCGTAGAGCAGGGCATCGTAGAGTGTGCCGTTCGGCACCGGGAAGGCGGACGCGCCCCCGCCGGGGGTGAAGCGCCGGTCGGCGTACTGAAGGAGCGCGGCGGAGGGGCGGGCGGAGACGGCGCAGTCGGCGAACGCGGGCGAGATGCCGTTGACGATCTGGATGCGGGTGCCGAACTGGGCGGGCATGAACGCCTGCGGGGAGGCCATGAGGTCCATCACCCCGCCGGTGGCCTGTCGCAGCGTCTCCGCAAGCAGGACGAAGTAGCCGAAGCCGTAGTTCCAGTAGCCGAGCCCCTCGCTGCAGTAGCCGTCCGGCGTGAATCCGGCGAGGAAGTTGCGGGAGTACTCCTCCGCGGCGACGGCGAACCGGGCGCGCTCCTCGCGGGAGGGTATCTGTGCCAGAGCGGCGCCGGTGACGCCGCCGAGGCAGACGGCGTTCCAGTTGTTCGTGGTGTCCATCCACCAGTTGCGCGGGCGCTTGCCGTCCAGCATGTCGCGGTAGGGCGCGAAGATGCGGCGTTCCAACTCGGCGCGGAGCTTCTGGCGCGTTTCGGGGCGTAGCTTCTCGCCAACGAGGTAGTCCGCGACGGCCAGGTTCCAGGCGAGGGCGGAGGAGCCGAGGTCGATATCGACGGTCTTGCCGTGGAAGTTTTCGAGCTTGGCGTCGTGAGCGGGCAGGACCCAGGTCCGCTCCGCGCAGAGGACGTTGATAAGCTCCTCCAGCGCGGGCAGGAAGCGCCCCTTGTTTTCCACGCACTCCGCGAGCGTCAGCGGCGTCAGGCGGCTACGGCGGGTGTTGGCGACGTTCTGCCAGCGGGTCCGATTGCCGTTGCGCGAGTATTCCAGAAACAGGTCGTCGGGCTGTTCGGGCAGGGGCTGCTTGAGCAGCGCCTCGGCCCGGCCGACCATCCCGGCGAACGCGGTCTGCTTTGCCTTCGCCTCCCAGAACGCCCGGTCGGAGACGGGCTTTCCCGGTCCGGTAGGCTGCGCGGGCAGCGCGGCGGCGACGGCCTTTATCCGCGCTGGGTCCAGCGTCTTCGTGCCGGGAGCGGCGGGCTTCTGTGCTTGCGGCATCGTGACGGCGTTCCTCCTCGTCGGTGAGGCTGAGGCGGTGGTGGTAGTGGTGGCCGCCAGCAGGACAGCCAGGGTGGCGTGATTCAGCAGCGTTCGGTTCATAGTTCCCCGTCCGGGCGCGTCGGCGCGCTCCCGAATACCTTCGACAGGAACAGCCCTTTCCCCTGCCGCCCCCTATCCTAACACGTGTCAATAGACACCCGCTGCGCAGAAACCGGGTAGCTGCGCGCGGCTACCCGCTCTCCTCCCAGGCGAAGCCGTCCAGGCGGGCGCGGGCGCCGAGGAGCGGCAGGACGGCGGTGGCGAGCGAAACAACGAGGAAGACGCCGACGGCGATGGCGAGGATGGCGCCGGACCGCTCCTGCCACTGGTAGGAGAGGAACAGGCCGCCCCCGAGGGCGACGCCGGCGGTGAGGACATAGGCGGTGGCGCCGACAAAGCCCCAGACGAGCGCGGAGAGGCTGGCGCGGTGGGCGGGGTTCTCGTAGGCGAAGCGCGGGAACAGACCGGCGATGCCGACGCCGAGGCCGCAGAGCGCGGCGCATGCGCAGAAGAGAACGCCGACGCCGAGGAGGGCCTGCCCCATCGGGGCGCCGAACCAGGCGCAGGCGAACAGGAGCATGGGCGCGCACAGCAGGAACGCGGGCAGCAGCGCGGACAGGAACTTGGCGCGCACGAGCATGCCGCTGGTGACCGGGGCGCAGAGGACGAGCCAGAAGGCCCGCCCCTCCAGACCGATGGAGGAGAGGCCGAGGATGCTGGTCTCCATGTAGACGATGGTGGCGACGACGCCCGCGGAAAGGAGCAGGAGGTCCTGGCGGGCGTCCGCGCCGCCCGCGGCGATCTGGCCCGCGATGACGAACGGGACGAAGTACAGGATGACGGGGATGCCGACCTGCGAGAGCAGCACGAGGTCGCGGACGACGTAGCGGAAGTCCTTGGCAAGCAGGGCGCGCACGGGCGGGGCGAGGGGCAGAAGGGCGAGCAGACGGTCCAGGGCCGCGGGACGGCCGTCCCCACGGCGCCCGCCCCCCTCCCCTTCCAGCAGCGACTCGCCGACGAGCACCGGCCCGCCCACGGCGACGCAGACCACCCCGGCCGCGACCGTCGCCGCGAGCAGGAGGCCGAAGGGGGCGCCGGCCCCGCCGGAGCCGAGGGCAAGGAGGGCGTCCGAGACCCAGGTAGAGGGGAGCCACTTCGGCAGGGGCGGCGGCAGATCGCCCAGGTTCACCTGGATGCCGAAGCGCGTGATGGTCCGGCCGGTCGTGGCCGCGACACCGGCGCGTGAGGCGTTGTTGGATTGGCGGGAGAACTCCTGGACGGTGAGCAGGCACATGGCGAGCGCCAGCAGAGCACTGGCGACGGCGACGGCGGCCTTGACGCGGCGGACGCCGACGAGGCGGGCCAGGACGAGCAGGAGCGCGGCCACGGCAAGGGCGGGCAGGACCAGGAACAGCAGCAGGAGCGGGAGGAACGCGAGCCAGCCGAGGACGCCGGGGCCGGCCGCCCAGGCGGAGGCGACCAGCAGCGGGACACCGATCACGACGAACTGCCCGGACGAGGCGATCACGGCGTCGATCAGGCGGGTGACCACGATCACGGCGGGGCGAACGGGCGCAGCGGCCAGCAGCGGCAGGTCGCCCGGCGACAGCAGGACGCCGGACACAAACGGGACGCCGCCCGCGAGCAGGAAGAGGAACAGGAAGAGGACGGTGCGCTCAATCAGCGACGCCTGCACCGCCTCGCCCCCGGCCGCCCGCGCCGCGGCCAGGATGGCGGCGAAGCCGACGGCAAGCGCGGCGAACAGGAGCAGGCTCCCGGCGAAGAAGCCGGCGCCGATCCAGCGGTGGATCGGCGGGGCGAATCGGACGGCGTTGACCGCGGAGCGGACCCGCTGCCCCAGGAGGACGCGCAGCGCAGCAGCGGCGGCCACGGCGCTACGTGACCTCCGCGACGAACTGCCGCAGGGCGGGGAGGAACTTGCGATACTCCACCAGGAAGGCGTCGTGGCCGTAGGGGGAGTCCACCAAGAAGTAGCGGGCATCCCGACCGTGGGCACGCAGGATGTCGAGCATCTCCTCGGTCTGGTAGGGCGGGAACAGGTCGTCGGAGGAGATGGCGACGAACAGGGACTTCGCGGTGACGCGCCCGAGGGCATCGGTGAGCGATGGGAAGCCGCGGGAAACGTCGTGCAGGTCGATGGCCTTGGTGAGGTAGAGGTAGGAGTTGGCGTCGAAGCGGCGCACCAGGGCCTCGCCCTCGTCGTGCAGGTAGCGCTCGACATCGAACCGGGCGTGCAGGTCGTGCTCCAGTGCGCTCTCCTCGCGGGCGGGCTTGCGGCCGAACATCTCCTCCATGATGCGGTCGGAGAGGTAGGTCACGGTGCCGACCATGCGGGCGAGCGCCAGGCCGTCGTCGGGTCCCGCGCCGGCCTCGTACTCGCCGAGCCGCCACTTCGGGTCGAGCATGATGGCGCGGCGGGCGATCTCGTTGAAGGCGATGCCGCGCGCGCTGAGGCGGGCGCAGGTGGCTATGGGAACGATGGCACCCACGCGGTCGGGGTACTGCACGGCCCATTCGAGGGTCTGCATGCCGCCCATGGAGCCGCCCGCGATGAGGGCGAGCCGCTCAATGCCGAAGCACTCGCGCAGAACGCGCTCCTGCACGCGCACCATATCGCGGATGGTGACGATGGGAAAGGTGAGGCCGTAGGGCTTACCGGTGGCAGGGTCGGTGCTGGACGGACCGGTGGTGCCGCGGCAGCCACCGAGGGCGTTCATGGCGACCACGAAGAAGCGGTCGGTGTCGAAGACCTTACCGGGGCCGATGAGGCCGTCCCAGTAGCCAACGGAGCGGTTGGTCCAGGCGTACTTCCCCGCGGCGTGGCTGGAGCCGGTGATGCCGTGACAGACGAGTACGGCGTTGCTCCGGTCGGCGTTGAGCGTGCCGTAGGCTTCGTAGGCGACATCGACGCGCGAGAGGGTCTGCCGGTTCGCGAGCACAAACGGGTCATCGGGCGTGCCGAAGGACCAGACCTGCTTCTCTACGAGGCCGACCGAGGCGGGAATGTCATCGGGGTGCGCGTCATCGGGCACGGGGCTGCCGTTCAGCGCACCACCCATTCGTCGGTACCGTCCAATCCGATGGCGGACACTTCGATGCCCTCGGAGCGCGCCCACTCCAGAGCCCTGTCGATGTTCTCGCGGGCGCCGGTGAGTTCGAGCACGGTGTAGCCGCCGGCGTGGACGTCGATGCTGGCGCGGCGGATGGAGAACTTCAGGGCGTAGTCGTGGGCGAAGTGCCAGATGATGGGTTTGGTGACCTGTTCCAGCGGGAAGTTGAGCTGGACCCGGACGGTTTCGTTGCCGTTTTCCATGCCGGTATTGTACCGCTCCCGGGGGGTGCGCGGGTAAGACCCCCTCTGGGAAGTGGCCCCCCTCCCCCGGCTTCGCCGACCCCTCTCCCCATTAATGGGGGGAGGGGTGGTCCGAGGGACGAGGACCGGGGAGGGGGGCCTCTGGTTTACGCTTTGAGCAGGATGGCCTCGCGCTGGAAGAGGTGGGTGGCGAAGGCGACGGCGGCCGCGGCGTAGACGACCGAGGCGGCGCAGGCGGCGGCGACGAAGGCGGGGTTGGAGACGCCCTCCAGCGCCTGCTTGAGGACCAGGGCGGCGTTGGTGATGGGGACGAAGGCCCACACGAGGGGCGCTTCGGCCTTGATCATCATGGAGAGCAGGGCGGCGACGGACGCGCAGAGGATGACCGGGCCAAGGTAGCTCTGCGCCTCCTTCTGGTTGCGAGCGAAGGTGGAGATGGAGAGCAGCAGGCCGGCGCCGAGCACGGCGAGGGGGAGCTGCACCAGGAACATGGCGGCGACAGCGGCGGGGCGCAGAGACAGACCGCTCTCGGACATCCAGGAGAAGGCGGGCAGCTTGATGGCGAACGGCCAGAGCAGGCCGATGAGCGACAGGCTGCCGCTCACCAGCGCAATGGCGGCAACCGCCAGGAACTTGCCCAGTACCAGGTCGCGGCGCGAGGCGGGCGTTACCAGGAGGGTTTCCAGCGTACCGCGCTCCTTTTCGCCGGCCACGGAGTCGTTCGCCAGGTAGATGCCGCCCATGATGGCCGAGAGCGCCATGATGTAGGGCAGGAAGGTCGCCAGCATCAGGGTGCCGCGGCTCGCGCCGCCCTGTATCCCCTTTTCGGTCGTGGTAAAGGGGGTCGCGACTTCGGGGGACAGGCCGCGCATGGAGAGGCGCACCACAGCGAGCTGCTGCCCCTTCTGGTTCAGGACCAGTTTCAGGCGCTCGGCGGCCTCCTGGGAGGACTGGCTGCCCTGGTCGAGAAGCAGGGTCACCGGCACGGGCGTCATCTCGTCGAGGAGTTTGTCAGCGTTCTCGGGCACCACGAAGGCGGCGCGGACCTTGCGCTGTGCGATCGCCTGCTCGGCGTCGGCGCGGGTCATCTCGGTGACCTTGAGGTTGTCGTCGGTGGCGTTCTCGAACAGGGCGGCGACGCGCGGGGCTTTATCCAGGCCGACCGCGGCCACGGGCACTACCGCCTTCTGGGCGTCCTGCACCTGGCGGCGCGCCATGCCGCCGATGACCGCGAGGATGAGCGGGGTGATGAGGAGCGGCGAGATGATGATGTTGAAGAGGGTCCGGCTGTCGCGGAACACCTCGAAGAACTCCTTGCGGAACACAATCTGCCAGGGCTTCATAGCCTCCCCTTCTCCCCTTCCTCCTCGTCGTCCTGGCCGATGAGGCGCAGGAAGACCGTTTCGAACGTCGTGGCGCCGGTGCGGGCGCGCAGTTCGGCGAGCGTCCCGATGGCGGCGATCTTGCCCTGGTACACCACGGCGATGCGGTCGCAGAGCGCCTCGACCTCGCTCATGATGTGGGTGGAGAAGACGACGGTGCGGCCCTCGTCGCGGCACCGCTTGATGAAGCGGACCACGGTGCGCGCCGCGACCACGTCCAGGCCGCTGGTGGGCTCGTCGAAGAACAGGACGGGCGGCTGGTGCAGCAGGGACCGGGCGATGGAAACGCGCTGGCGCTGGCCGGTGGAGAGTTTGTCGCAGCGGCCGTTGGCGAACTCGCCCATCTCCAGCTCGGAGATGAGGCTATCGATGCGCCGCTTCGTTTCCGCGGGTGGGAGTCCGTAGAGCGCGCCGAAATACTCCAGCATCTCGCGGGCGGTGAGGCGTTCGTAGAGCCCGGCGGAGCCGGTGAGGTAGCCGATGCTGGCGCGCACCTTCTCGGGCTCGGTGCGAATGTCGTGGCCCTGGATGCGGGCGGTGCCGGCGGTCGGCTCCAGGATAGTCGCCAGCATACGGATGAGCGTGGTCTTTCCGGCGCCGTTCGGCCCCAGGAGGCCGAAGATCTCGCCCGGGGTGGCGGTGAACGAGACGCCGTCCACCGCGCGCACCTCGCCCCGCTTCTTATCGGTGAAAACCTTGCTCAGTGAGTCGACTTCAATCATATAGGCTGTATCTCTTCCTCCCCTGCCCTGGTTCCTTCCGCTGCGCGTGGTGGATCAGGCTGCGCCCCCGGTGAGGCAGACCGGCCCGCCGCGGGTGTAGCGGCGGTCTAAGGTGCCGAAGAGGAGGATGGGGGTGCGGGCGCCTGGGGTGTCTCAGGGCGTCGGCACGCTGCCGGACCGGGCGCGCGTCGCCGGGCGTGTTGCCTCGTGGCTCGATTCTCAACAGCGGGAATTCCTCACGGGTGAGAACCGCAACCGGGGGCGGTGGTTGCGTCCCGGCGAAAAAAACGGGCGCGGGGCGTGCTGCTGCCCCGCGCCCTGCGCCCGTTCGCGGTCGGACCCGCCGCTCCCGTCAGACTTTGGCGAGGGCCTGATCGAGGTCGGCGATGATGTCGGCGGGGTCTTCGATGCCGACGGAGAGGCGCACGAAGTCGGGGGTGACACCGGTGGCCTGCTGCTCTTCGGCGGAGAGCTGCTGGTGGGTGGTGGACGCCGGGTGGATGATGAGCGACTTGGCATCCCCGATGTTCGCGAGCAGCGAGAACAGCTGGACGTTGTTGATGAGCGCGCGGCCCGCCTCCATGCCGCCCTGGATGCCGAAGCCGAGGAGCGCGCCGAACTGGGTGCGGCCTTCGACGTCCTTCCGGAGGTACTGCTTCGCCAGCTCGTGCGACGGGTGCGAGGGCAGGCCGGGGTAGTTGACCCAGGCGACCTTCGGGTGGTCCGCCAGGAACTGCGCGACCTTAAGGGCGTTGGCGCAGTGCCGCTCCATGCGCACGTGAAGCGTTTCCAGCCCCTGCAGGAACAGGAAGGCGTTGAACGGCGACATGGCGGCGCCCATGTCGCGCAGCCCCTGGAGGCGGGCCTTGAGGATGAAGGCCATGGAGCGCAGCGGCTCGGGCAGGTCGGCGAGCACGAGGCCGTGGTAGGAGGCGTCCGGCGTGGTGAAGGCGGGGAACTTGCCGGAGGCGGCCCAGTCGAACTTGCCGGAGTCGATGATGAGGCCGCCGATGCTGGTGCCGTGGCCGCCGATGAACTTGGTGGCGGAGTGGACGACCACGTCGGCGCCGTGCGCGATGGGGTTGATCAGCGCGGGCGAGGGCGTGGTATTATCCACCATCAGCGGCAGGCCGTGGGCGTGAGCGACGTCGGCGACCTTCGCCACATCCAGCACGTTCAGGCGCGGGTTGCCCATGCTCTCGGCGAAGAAGAGGCGGGTGTTGGGACGCACCGCCTTCGCGAAGTTCTCCGGGTCGTCGGGGTCCACGAAGGTGGTCTCGATGCCAAGCTTGGGTAACGTGTAGTGGAGCAGGTTGTACGTGCCGCCATACAGCGCCGCAGACGAGACGATGTGATCGCCCGCGCCGAGAATGTTGAGGATGGCGACGGTCTCGGCGGCCTGCCCCGAGGCGGTGGCGAGCGCGCCAATGCCCCCTTCGAGCGCCGCGATACGCTTCTCCAGTACGTCGGTGGTCGGGTTCATCAGGCGGGTGTAGATGTTCCCGAACTCCTGCAGGCCGAACAGCGCGGCGGCGTGGTCGGCGTCGCGGAAGACGTAGGAGGTCGTCTGATAGATCGGCACGGCACGGGCGGTGGTGGTCGGGTCGGGGGCCTGCCCGGCGTGCAGGGCGAGCGTGTCGAAGTGCAGCTTAGATTCGTCTAGCGGCATGGTATTTTTCGTTCCTTAATGTCAGGGTCGTGCGCCTATTCTAACGCCGCGACTCCGGGGTGTCAATTCCTGACAATACCAGTCGGTCTTGACAGAATACCAAAAGTCTCGTTCTCTGCGGGAGGTACCAGGATGCGCAGCGGCAGTCTTTGGCCAGTCAGGGATGGCGGGGGGGTATACTCGCATCGGTGTCGGCGCGGTGACAGTGGGTATATACTGTCGTAACTGACCGCCCGCCTCGTCTGCGCCTGCCCTCCCACTATGCCCGAACCCTTCCCTATCTTCCCGCTGGAACGGTCGCCTCTGCGCCTGCTGCGCGCAAACGGGGCCGTTTTCTTCTCCGTGACGGCCCCGCACGCGGCGGGGGGTGCGGGTCGGCGATGACGGAGAGAACGAACCGGACCGCAGCGGCGGAGGTGGAGGCAGAAGAGCGGTACCGGGCGTTCATCGCGCACAGTACGGAGGGCATCTGGCGCTTCGACCTGGAGGAGCCGGTGGCAGTGGATCTGCCCGAGGAGGAGCAGGTGGAAGCCTTCTACCGCTTCGGGTACCTTGCCGAGGCCAATGACGCCTTCGCCCGCATGTACGGCTTTGCGCGTGGCGAGGAGATGGTGGGGGCGCGCCTGGGAGACCTGCTGGTGCGCGATGACCCCGCGAACGCCCTCTACCTGCGCGCCTTCATCCGCTGCAACTACCGCCTGGCCGATGCTCCGTCGGTGGAGACGGACCGCCACGGCAATCTGCGCCACTTCTCCAATACCCTTACCGGCATCGTGGAAGAGGGCCGGCTCGTCCGCGCCTGGGGCACGCAGAGGGACATCACGCAGCAGAAGAAGGCCGACCAGGAGCGCGAGCGGGTTCTGGTCCAGATGGCGGCGGTTCTGGAGACGGCCCGGGACGGCATCATTGTTAGCGACCCGGCCGGGAACTCCCTGATGTGGAACCCTGCGGCGCTCGCCCTGCACGGTTTTTCCCATTCGGAGGAGGCGCAGCGGCATGTCTCCGAATTCGTGAACACGTTCGTGGTCTATCCCTCCCACAACGGAGAGCGGCGAGCCGGGCGGAGCGCGGATGAACCGCTGCCACCCTCCGACTGGCCGCTGGCCCGCCTGGTGCGCGGGGAGACGTTCAGCGACCTTGAGCTGCGCTTCCGGCGGCTCGACACGGGAATGGAGCGGTGGGTCTCCTACAGCGGCGCGGTGGCGCGCGGCGCAGACGGCGCCCCCCTTCTGCTGGTCCTCACCGTGCGCGACGTTTCCGAGCAGGTGCAGGCTACGGAGGCCCTGCGGGCGTCCGAGGCGCGCTACCGCCGCCTGCTGGACACGGCGATGGAGGGCATCCTCTTTCTGGACCGGCGGGCCGTTATCACGCGCATCAACCGCCGGTTTGCGCGGATGCTGGGCTACGACGCCCCCGAGGAGTTGGTCGGCCAATCGGTCTTCCAGCTCTTCTTCCCCGAAGACCAGGAGCAGGCACGGCGCAAGTGGGGCCGGCGCCTGGCGGGCGAGGCAGAGGAGTACGAACTCCGGCTGCGCCGGAAGGATGGCTCGGAGTGCTGGGTGATCGGGCACATCAGCGTGGAGACCGATGGGGAGAGCGGCGCCGTGGTGGGCACCTTCTCGATGGTCACCGATATCACGGAGCGGCGCCGGGCGATGGAGGCGCTGCGGGCCAAGAGCGACGAGGTGAACGCCATCCTCGAAAGCATTGGGGACGCCTTCTTTGCCGTGGATGAGTCGTGGCGCTTCACCTATGTTAACGCGGAGGCCGAGCGGCTGCTGGCCCGTGAGCGTGGCGAACTGCTGGGCCAGAGCCTCTGGGAGAAGTTCCCGGCGGCTATCGGCACCGAGTTTGAAAGCCAGTATCGCCGCGTGATGCAGGCGCGGGTCACGTCGTCGTTCCAGGCGTACTACCCGACGCCGCTGGACTCCTGGTATGAGGTGCGCGCCTACCCCTCCCCCGCGGGCGGGGGGCTGTCGGTCTACTTCCGCAACATCAGCCGGGAGCGCCGCGAGCAGCAGGAGCGGGACCGCCTTCTGGCGGAGCAGGAGCGGCTTGTGGCCGAGCTGCGGGAGGCGGGGGGACGGCAGCGGCGGTTCCTGAAGGAGATGCTGGCGGGCTTCACCGAGGGGCGGCTGCGCCTGTGCTTCTCCGAGGACGAACTGCCTGCGCCGCTGCCGCCGCTTTCGGAGAGGTGGGCGCTTTCGCAGACCTCGCTTCGGTGGCTGCGGCAAGAGCTAGAGGAGCGGGCGGCGGGGTGGGGCCTGCCGGAGGAGCGACGGCAGGACTTCGCTACGGCCGTCCACGAGGCCGCGGTGAATGCCATGAAGTACGGCGGCGGCGGCACCGCCCGCATCCACGGCAACGACAGCACCCTCCAGGTGTGGATTGTGGACGAAGGGCCGGGGATCGCCGAGGATATGATCCACCGCGCTATCGAGCGGGGCTACACCACGCAGGGCTTCGGGCTCGGCATGTTCTTTATGCAGTCCCTCACCGATCGCCTGTACCTGTTTTCCGAGGCGGGCAAGGGAACGACAGTGGTGCTAGAGATGGACAGGACGCCGCCAGGCCCGGCCTGGCTGTGAGTCTTTGCAGACCTTCGGGTCGATCCCGGCGCGGGAGCAGCGTGCGCGCCGGGCGTTTCTCCGGGAGAGGAGCAATATGACGTCTCCGGTGCGGTTCTGGGGGACGGTGGTCGCGGTGCGGGCGCGGCTGACACTGGCGAAGTTTGAGGGGGAGACCACGGCGCGGTGCGACGGGCACATTCTGGTGCTGGAGGGCACGCGCACGGTGGGAAGCGAACGCCCGGTAGAAGGCCGGTACTCCGTGGCGATCGGGCCGGCGACGCAGGAGCGGCGCGCGGTGCGGCGGGGCGATCTGTTGCGCGGCAACGCCCACCCCGTGCCGGAGGGCAACCCGGACACGCCGGCCGACCTGTACCGCGTGGGGACGTTCCATGTGGTCGCCCGCGGCAGCGAGGCCGCGGAGGCGCCGGACCCGCCGCGGACGGACCCGCCCCTGGAGCCGGCGCAGGCGGAGAGCGCCCCGCGCCGGTCCCTGGCGGCGGAGAATCTGATGGAGGATGGCCCGTGTCACACCTGCCCCTACGGCGCGGTGGTGCCTGTGGTGCGTCTCAGCGACCCGCGCGACTGGCGGCGGGGCCAGTGGCGGCAGG
>Ga0065721_10051961_pt1 | contig 13060 bp, 8 predicted proteins | sample Mesricmetagenome_FD_59108 | JGI IMG/M metagenome (GOLD analysis project Ga0065721, IMG submission 59108) | Mesophilic microbial community from rice straw/compost enrichment Sample: eDNA_1 v2 (version 2) | ecosystem: Engineered > Solid waste > Grass > Composting > Bioreactor | place: USA: Davis... | reverse complement strand
CCCCCGCCACGACCCCGCCGACTACCGCCCCCGCGACATCGTCCCGATCCGCCGCGCCCTGGTGTCGGTGAGCGACAAGACCGGTCTTCTCGAGCTCGGGGCCGCACTCGCAGCGGCCGGCGTCGAGATCGTCTCGACCGGCGGCTCCGCGACGCTGCTGCGCGAAGCCGGCTACGACGTCACCGACGTCTCGGCTGTGACCGGCTTCCCGGAGTCGCTCGACGGGCGCGTCAAGACGCTGCACCCGAACGTCCACGCGGGCCTGCTCGCCGACCTGCGCCTGGCCTCGCACGAAGCGCAGCTCGACGACCTCGGCATCCGTCCCTTCGAGCTCGTCGTGGTCAACCTCTACCCGTTCGTGGAGACCGTGGCATCCGGTGCCGAGGGCGACGACGTCGTGGAGCAGATCGACATCGGCGGCCCCGCCATGGTGCGCGCCTCGGCGAAGAACCACGCCAACGTCGCCATCGTCGTCTCGCCCGAGTCGTACCCCGCGATCATCGACGCGCTGCAGGAGCAGGGCGGCACCACCCTCGTGCAGCGTCGCGAGCTCGCCGCGCGCGCGTTCTCGCACACCGCCGCGTACGACACCGCCGTGTCGACGTGGTTCGCCGAGGGTACGCTCGGCGACGACATCGACCTGCCCGCGCACCTGACGATCCAGGCCGAGCGCCTGTCGACTCTGCGCTACGGCGAGAACTCGCACCAGCGCGCGGCGATCTACACGCGCGTCGGCGGGCACGGCATCGCCCAGGCCACGCAGCTGCAGGGCAAGGAGATGTCGTACAACAACTACGTCGACGCCGATGCGGCTCTTCGCGCGGCCTTCGACATGGTCAAGCCCGCGGTGGCGATCATCAAGCACGCGAACCCCTGCGGGATCGCCGTGGCCGCCCCGAACGCCCTCGACCCGATCGCGTCGGCGCACCTGCGCGCCCACGAGTGCGACCCCGTGTCGGCGTTCGGCGGGGTCATCGCCGCGAACCGCACGGTGACGCTGAAGATGGCCGAGAACCTGCGCGACATCTTCACCGAGGTCATCATCGCGCCCGACTTCGAGCCCGAGGCGCTCGAGGTGTTCAAGCTCAAGAAGAACCTGCGCGTGCTGCAGCTTCCCACCGACTGGCAGCAGGAGCGCATGGACGTGCGCCTGGTGTCGGGCGGCCTGCTGCTGCAGGATGCCGACCGCTTCCCCGACGACATCGAGTCGGTCGCGAAGAACTGGGAGCTCGTCTCGGGCGAGCGCCCCGCCGAGGCCGACATGGAGAGCCTCATCTTCGCGTGGAAGTCGTGCCGCGCGGTGAAGTCCAACGCGATCGTGCTCGCCCAGGCCTCGGCCACCGTCGGCATCGGCATGGGCCAGGTCAACCGCGTCGACTCGTGCCGCCTCGCCGTCGAGCGCGCGGGCGACCGCGCCCACGGCTCGATCGCGGCATCCGATGCGTTCTTCCCCTTCGCCGACGGCCCGCAGGTGCTGATCGACGCGGGCATCTCCGCGATCATCCAGCCCGGGGGATCGGTGCGGGATGCCGAGGTCATCGACGCCGCGCGCGCCGCGGGCGTGACGATGTTCTTCACGGGGGAGCGTCACTTCTTCCACTGAGCCGTCGCTCTTTCGACGCCGTCGCAGCTCCGGTTGCGGCGGCGTCGTCGTGTGCGCCGGTGCGGCGTGCGCGGGATGCAGCGGTGGGGCTCTGACCGCCGACGAACGCTGTTCGTGTCGAGAAACGCGGTGGCTGCGCGTTTCTCGACACGGATCGCGTTTACCGGTGGGGGTGGGGGAGGGGGATGCCGGAGCTCCGGCGCCCGGGGCGAGCGCGGCCGGCCGCGGCGCCGCCAGCGCCCGTCACGCGCTCATCGCGATGAGCTTCGCGACGGTGTTGGCGTTGCGTGCGGTACCGACGACGCCGAGCCGCTTCTCGATGTAGCCCGCCTGCACCTTCGATCCGCCGATGCCCTCGGGGTACCGCACGAACACTTCCCGGCCGTCGACCACCGCTTCCTCCGGCGCACCGGCGGGGAGCTCGAGCACCGTCGTGTCGGCGGGCTCGGCGAGGAAGACCGTCTGCACCCACCGCCCCTCGGCGGCATCGGCGAAGGGGTTCCGTGCGTGCGCATCGGCGAGTTCGGCGTGCGTGCGCACGATGACGGGCAGGTCGAAGCCGAAACCCTCGCGCACCGCCGCGCGCACCGCTTTCGCCACGGCGGCCGAGCTGCGCCGCCCCGGGTCGAGAACGAGGTTGCCGGCCACCTGCAGCGTCTCGACCTCGCCCAGACCGGCGGATGCCAGGACCTCGCGCAGCGCGGGCATTCTCATGGCCGTGGGTCCACCGACTCCACGGATCAGGGCGACGGAGCGTGGCATGGTGCGACCCTACGCGGGGGACGGTCGAGACGGCAGGCCTGCGGCGGGGGGCGACAAGGCTGTCGGGCATCCTCACGGCCCGCCCCGCCGCGCGCTGCCGCTCAGGCTGAGTCGCGGCCCAGGGTCTCGAGCAGGCGCAGCCACACCTCGCTCACCGTCGGGTACGACGGCACCGCGTGCCACAGGCGCTTCACGGGCACCTCACCGACGATCGCGATCGTCGCGGAGTGCAGCAGCTCGGCGATATCGGGCCCCACGAAGGTCGCGCCGACGAGCACGCCGCGGTCGAGGTCGACGATCGCGCGGGCTTTGCCGACGTAGGCGTCGGACTGCTCGCTGGAACCCGCGATGCTCGCGAGGTCGTAATCGAGGATCTTGACGTTCAGGCCCTTCTCGTCGGCCTTCTTCGCGGTGAGACCGACGGATGCCACTTCGGGGTCGGTGAAGGTGACCTGGGGGACGGCATCGTGGTCGGCGGTGGCGACGTGGGCGCCCCAGGGGGCGTCGTCCACCTCGTCGCCCGTGGCCCGAGCCGCGATCACGTCGCCCGCAGCGCGCGCTTGGTACTTGCCCTGGTGGGTCAGCAGTGCGCGGTGATTGACGTCGCCCACGGCGTACAGCCAGTCGGATCCCCGCACGCGCAGGGTGTCGTCGACGTCGAGCCACGCGCCGGGGGTGAGCCCCACGGCATCCAATCCGAGATCCTGCGTGCGCGGGGTACGCCCGACCGCGACGAGGACCTCGTCGGCGGTCACCGTCGTGCCGTCGGAGAGGTCGAGGACCACGCGACCGTCGTCGTCGCGGCGGGCGGCCGTCGTGTCGGCGCCGGTCTTCACGGTCGCGCCCCGCTCGCGCAGGGAGGATGCCACCAGCTCGCCCGCGAACGGTTCGTTGCCGCCGAGCAGGCCCGAGCGGGCGATGATCGTGACCTCGCTGCCGAGGCTCTGGAAGGCGGTCGCCATCTCGGCCCCGACGACGCCGCCGCCGATGATCGCGAGCGAGGCGGGGATCTTCTCCACCGCGGTGGCCTCGCGGCTCGTCCAGGGGGAGACGTCGGCCAGGCCCGGGATGTCGGGCAGGAGGGCGGCGGACCCCGTGCAGACCGCGACGGCGTGACGCGCGACGAGGTCGGTGGTGCTGCCGTCGGCGGCGGTGACGCGCACGGTCTTCTCACCGGTGAGTCGTCCGTGTCCGCGGACGAGGTCGATTCCGGCGCCCTCCAGCCACTGCACCTGGCCCGAGTCGTCCCAGTTGCTCGTCATCGTGTCGCGGCGGCGCAGGACCGCGGCGACGTCGAGGTCGCCGCTGACGGCCTGCTTCGCCCCGTCGACGTCGCGCGCCGCGCGCAGGGCGGCGGCGCTGCGGAGCAGGGCCTTCGACGGCATGCACGCCCAGTACGAGCACTCGCCGCCGACGAGCTCGGACTCGACGATCGCCGCGGTCAGTCCGGCCTGCACGGCTCGATCGGCGACGTTCTCGCCCACGGGTCCGGCGCCGATGACGATGAGGTCGTATTCGCGTTCGCTCATGCCCTCACGCTACTCAGGGGGTCCGACATCGCGCGGGGGTTGCGCTGAGCGCATGAGATCCCGAGTGAACCGCACCCTGGTGGAACCTTGCGAGGTCTTGACCTCCAGCTCTGAACCGGTTTAGTCTGGTCTCACTGAACCGGTTTAGACCACAGGCCCCACGACGGAGTGACGGATGACGAACGACACGCGACCCACCATCGCCGATGTCGCGCGACGCGCGGGCGTGAGCAAAGGCCTCGTTTCCTTCGCGCTGAACGGTCGGGCCGGTGTCGCCCCCGACACACGCGAGCGCATCCTGGCCGTCGCCGCCGACATGGGCTTCAGCCCGAGCCTGCGGGCCCGCTCGCTCAGCGTCGGCCGGGCGTTCGCGTGCGGGCTCGTCATCGGCCGCAGCCCCGACGTGATCGCCGCCGACCCCTTCTTCCCCTCGTTCATCGCCGGTGTCGAAGACGAGTTCTCGGTTTCGGGTCAGGTCCTCGTGCTGGCGGCAGCCACCCCCGGGCGCCACGAAGACGAGACCTACCGCGGCCTCGTCGCCGATCGGCGCGTCGACGGCGTGATCCTGTCCGACCTGCGCGCGGGCGACCCCCGCATCGCGCTGGTCGCCGAGCTCGGCATCGCGGCCGTCACGCTCGGGGTCCCCGACGTCGACAGCCCGTTCACGTCGGTCTCGGTCGACGACGGAGCGGGCATCCGGCTCGCGGTCGACCACCTCGCCGACCTCGGCCACACCGACATCGCGCACGTCGCGGGGCCGACCGCGATGCTCCACGGCCGCAGCCGGGCGGCGGCGTTCGAAGCGGCGGCTGCGGACCGCGGCATCCGGTCCCGAGTCGTGCCGACCGACTTCAGCGCCGCCGACGGGGCCCGCGCCACGGACTCGCTGCTCGATGCCGCCGTGCCGCCGACCGCGATCGTCTATTCGAACGACAACATGGCGATCGCCGGCCTCGGCCGTGCGCAACGCCGCGGGCTCGTCGTGCCGCGCGACCTCTCGATCACCGGGTTCGACGACGCCGAGATCGGTCGCCACCTCTTCCCCGCCCTCACCAGCGTCGCCACCGACGCGCGCGGGTGGGGCGCGGCGGCCGCCCGGGCGCTGCTCGCCGCCACCACCGGCGCCGCGGCCGAGGCTCTCGCTCTCCCCGATCCCCGACTCATCGTCCGCGCCTCGACCGGGGCGCCGCCGACCGTCTGACGCACCGCGGGGCATCCCGCACACACAAGGAGGAAGACATGCGACGACGCATTCTGACCACAGCACTCGCCGCCACCGGCGTCTTGGCCCTGTCCGCCTGCAGCGGTGGGGGAGGAGCGAGCTCGGGCATGGACGCCCGCGGCCCGATCACCATCTGGTACTCCAACAACGACGCCGAGATCGCGTGGGGCGAGCAGATGTTGAAGGCGTGGAACGACGCCAACCCCGACCAGCAGGTCACCGCTCAGGAGATCCCCGCCGGGTCATCGAGCGAAGAGGTCATCTCCGCCGCGATCACGGCGGGCAACGCCCCGTGCCTCATCTTCAACACCTCGCCGGCGGCCGTCCCGGGCTTCCAGAAGCAGGGCGGTCTGGTCAACCTGTCGGACTTCTCCGACGGCGAGCAGTACATCACCGACCGCAGCGGCGACCTCGCCGACCAGTACCGCTCCGATGACGGCGGTTTCTACCAGCTGCCGTGGAAGAGCAACCCGGTCATGATCTTCTACAACAAGGACCTCTTCGCCAAGGCCGGGCTCGACCCCGAGAACCCGAAGCTGTCGACCTACGCCGACTTCCTCCAGACCGCGCAGACGTTGACGTCAGCCGGGGTCGCACCGTATGCCATCAACCCGGCGCCCACGAGCGAGTTCTTCCAGTCGTGGTTCGACTTCTACCCGCTCTACGCCGCGCAGACGGGCGGCACGCAGCTGGTCGAGGACGGCCAGGCGACGTTCGACGACGCCGCCGGCGAGGCCGTCGCCGACTTCTGGCGCACGATCTACGCCGACCAGCTCGCCGGAAACGAGCAATACCAGGGCGACGCGTTCGCCGACGGTCAGGCCGCCATGGCGATCGTCGGGCCGTGGGCCATCTCGGTCTACAAGGACAAGGTGAACTGGGGCTCGGTGCCCGTGCCGACCGAGAACGGCACCGCCGCCGGCGACACGTGGACCTTCAGCGATGCCAAGAACGTCGGCCTGTTCACCGCGTGCGACAACAAGGCCACCGCGTGGGACGTGCTGAAGTTCGCCACCAGTGAGGAGCAGGACGGAACCTGGCTCGAAGAGACCGGCCAGATGCCGCTGCGCAAGGATCTCACCACGACCTACGCCGACTACTTCTCGGACAACCCCGCGTACCAGCAGTTCGGCGACCAGGCTGCACGCACCGTCGAGGTGCCGAACGTGCAGAACTCCGTGGAGATCTGGCAGGCGTTCCGCGACGGCTACTCGAAGGCCGTCATCTTCGGCGAGGGCGACGTCACGACCTTCTTGACGGATGCCAAGACCCAGATCGACCAGCTCGCGGCGGGGAAGTGACATGACCACGTCCGTCGCCGGCACGGCCGGCCGTACCGGGGGCGACCCCGGGCGGTCGGGCCGTGCGGCGGGCGCGGAGAGCGCGACCCGGACGCGGCGCCGCGCGTTCGGAGCGCAGCCGCTCGGCATCCTTTTCTCCGCCCCGTACCTGATCTTCATCGGGGTCGTGTTCGCCTACCCGATCATCTTCGCGGTGTGGATGTCGTTCCACGACTACTTCTTCACCGCCCCGGGCGCGCAGGTCGACCGGCCGTTCGTCGGGTTCGACAACTACGTCACCGCGCTGACCGATCCCGACGTGTGGCGGGCCTTCGGCAACGTCGGCGTCTTCCTGCTGATCAACGTGCCGCTCACCGTGGTGCTGTCGATCCTGCTCGCAACGGCGCTCGACCGCGCGGTGCGCGCCCGCACCTTCTTCCGCGTCGCCTTCTACGTGCCCTACGTCACGGCATCCGTCGCCGTGGTCGCCGTCTGGCTGTTCCTGTTCTCGAACACGGGCCTGGTCAACAACGTGCTCGGGCCGCTCGCGCCGAACCCCTCGTGGCTGGTCAACTCCGCGCTGGCGATGCCCACGATCGCGCTGTTCGTCACGTGGAAGGGCCTGGGTTTCTACATCCTGCTCTACCTCGCGGCCCTGCAGAACGTGCCGCGCGAGCTGCACGAATCGGTCTCGGTCGACGGGGGCGGGCGCATCCGTCAGTTCTTCGCGGTCACCGTGCCGGGCGTGCGCCCCGCGACGTTCCTCGTCGTGCTGCTGTCGACCATCACGGGCGCGAACCTCTTCACCGAGCCCTACCTGCTCACGAGCGGCGGCGGGCCCAACGGCGCGTCCACGTCGCCCGTGCTCCTCATCTACCAGAAGGGCATCGAGCAGCAGAATCCCGACGTGGCCGCGGCCATCGGTGTGGTGCTCATCATCTTCGTGCTCGTCATCGCGCTGCTGCAGCGCCGATTCGTAGGAAGGGAGGAATCATGAGAAGCAAGATCGTCACGTACTGCGTGCTGACCGTCGGTGCGCTCGCGTTTCTGTTCCCCTTCTATTACATGATCGCGGGGTCGCTGCAGACGAGCCCCGACACCTCGATCGCGGGGGCGTTCCCGCACCCTTCGAACCTGACGGTGGAGAACTACACCGCGATCGACGGTCGCATCAACCTGCTGCAAGGGCTGGCGAACTCGGGCATCTTCACCGGCGGCGTGATCCTCGGAACGCTCGTCTTCGGCGTGCTCGCCGGGTACGCACTCGCGGTGCTGAAATGGCGCGGACGATCCGCGACCTTCGCGCTCGTGCTGCTGGTGCAGGTGATCCCGTTCCAGCTGCTGATGATCCCGCTCTACGTCATGATCGCCCGCGATTACGGCCTGAGCGACAGCTACCTGGGCATGATCCTGCCGTTCTTCATCAACTCCACGGCCGTGGTCATCTTCCGCCAGTACTTCCTGCAGCTGCCCAAGGAGCTCTTCGACGCCGCCCGCATCGACGGGGCGAACGAGTTCCGGTTGTTGTGGAGCGTCGCGTTGCCGCTCGTACGCCCGGCTCTGCTGACGGCGGTGCTGCTGACCTTCATCGGACCGTGGAACGAGTTCCTCTGGCCGTTCCTCATCACGAAGGACGCGACGATGCAGCCCCTGGCGGTGTCGCTCGCGAACTTCATCTCGAACATCGCGGCATCCACCACGAACCCCTTCGGCGCCATGATGGCCGGCGCGGTCGTGCTCGCCGCTCCCGCGGTGGCGCTGTTCCTGATCTTCCAGCGCTACTTCACCTCGAACGACCTCGGATCCGGAGTGAAAGGATGACAATGACCCCCGAATCCCCCGTCCCCTACCGCCTCACGCGCGTCGGGGTGGTGATGACCCCCGAGCCCGGCAACGCCAACGAGGCCGAGGGCGTGCTCAACCCGGCATCCGGTCGCGGACCCGACGGACGGCTCTACCTGCTGCCGCGCCTGGTCGCGGAGGGCAACGTCTCGCGCGTCGGGATCGCCCGCGTCGTGGTCGAGAACGGCGTGCCCGTCTCGGTCGAGCGCGAGGGCGTCGTGCTGCAGCCCGATCGCGGGTGGGAGCGCGGCGTCGGCAATGCCGGCACCGAGGATCCCCGCACCACGTGGATCGAGGCGCTCGGTCTGCACGTGATGACTTATGTCGCCTACGGCCCGCTCGGACCCCGCACGGCCGTCGCCGTGTCGAAGGACCTGCGTGAGTGGAAGCGGCTGGGCCCGGCGATCTTCCGCTACCAGGACGACCTCGACATGGACCTCAATCTCTTTCACAACAAGGACACGGTGTTCTTCCCCGAGCCCGTCTCGGCGCCCGACGGCACCGAGTCGCTCGCAGTGCTGCACAGGCCGATGTGGGACCTGGGCGAGACCAAGCCGGGTCAGGGCGTGCGCGTTCCCGCGGGTGTCGAGGATCAGCGGCAGTCCATCTGGATCAGCTACGTGCCCCTCGCCGCCGTCCGCGACGACCTCTCGGCGCTCGCGCTGTGGGAGCAGCACCGTTTCGTCGCGGGGCCCGAGTACCCCTTCGAAGAGGTCAAGATCGGCGGTGGCCCGCCGCCGCTGCGCATTCCGGAGGGGTGGCTCGTGCTGCATCACGGGGTGACCGGCGTGATCGACAGCGCGTTCTCACAGCAGCAGAAAGTCAACTACGCCGCCGGGGCCTTGATCCTGGATGCCGCCGACCCCAGCCGCGTGATCGCGCGCACCCCGGAGCCGCTCCTGGCTCCCGAGACCGACGACGAGCGCAGCGGCATCGTACCCAACGTCGTGTTCCCGACCGCGATCGAGGAGATCGACGGCCGTCACTTCGTGTTCTACGGCATGGCGGACTCGAAGATCGGTGTCGCCCTGCTCGAGCGCACCGACTGAGTACGGCGCGGCTCCGGCCGCCGACGGTTCCGATAGACCGTGGCGGCCGGGCGGCGCACCCACCCATTGAAAGGATCCCCCTCCCCATGAACGCACGATGGAGTGCGCGACTGACGGCCGTGCTGGGCACCGCCGCCCTCGCCGTCCCGATGACCTTGGCCGCCGCCGCCGCCGCAGCGGCTCCCGCGCCGGCCGCGATGCCCGCCGCTGCGGCATCCGGGGCCCTCACCAACCTCGACCACCTCGACTTCCTGCTCGACGAGGCGACGCCGCCCGCCGACGTCGCGGGGCACTCGACCTACCGGCAGGCCGAGGAGCCGACCTTGCTGGCCCCCTGGACCTACGCCGATGCTCGCGACGGCGGTACGTTCCAGCGCGTGGGCGGCGGTCCGCTCGACCCGGCGACCGGCGATTGGGGTCAGGGTGCCTTCAACGCCGACGACAACACGCGCGCCGCCGTCGTCTACACCAGGGACTGGGAGCTCACCGGCGACCCCGACAGTCGGCAGAAGGCGTACGAGCTGCTGCGTACCGTCGCCTACCACCAGACGACGGAGGGGCCCTCCTCCGGCAACGTCGTGCTCTGGATGCAGCCCGACGGAGAGCTCAACCCGTCGGCCGAACCCGTCGAGCTGCCCGACCCCTCCGATTCCGGGCCGAGCTACTGGACCGCGCGTACCGTCTGGGCCCTCGGCGAGGGCTACGCGGCTTTCGCCGACGACGACCCGGCGTTCGCGTCGTTCCTCAAGGACCGTCTCGCGCTCTCGCGCGGCGCCATCGAGCGCGACGCCCTGTCGAAGTACGGCCAGTACGTCGAGTCCGACGGTAAGAAGGTGCCGGCGTGGCTGATCGTCGACGGGGCGGATGCCACGGCCGAAGCGGTCCTCGGGCTCACTGCGGCCGTGCGCGCCGGCGACGATTCCTCGGCCACCGCGGCGCGTCAGCTCGCGGAGGGCGTGGCCGCCATGGCATCCGGGAACACCCGCCAGTGGCCGTACGGCGCTGTGCTGCCGTGGGCCCAGTCGCCCGCGATGTGGCACGCCTGGGGCTCGCAGATGCCCGCGGCGCTCGCCGAGGCCGGCGACCTGTTCGACGACGACGCCCTGACCGAGCCGGCGATCGCGGATGCCACGAGCTTCACCACGACGCTGCTCACCGCTGGCGGCCCCGACAACGGCTGGTTCCCGAGCCCCACCGACCGCGTGCAGATCGCCTACGGCGCCGACTCGCGGGTGCAGTCGCTGCTCGCGCTGGCCGACACGACGGGGTCGGCCGCGTTCGCCGAGCTCGCCGGGATGCAGGCCGCCTGGTTCTTCGGGGCCAACCACGCCGGGGCGCAGATGTACGACCCCGCGACCGGTGTCACCTACGACGGCCTGCAGCCCGACGGCACGGTCAACGGCAACAGCGGGGCGGAGTCGACCATCCACGGCCTACTTACCGCGCTCGCCCTCGACGCCCATCCCGCGGTGGCGGAGCGGGCCGCGGCCCTGACCTCGGTCGAGAGCCGCGTCGGACTGTCGTACGTCGAGGCCGAAGACGCGGCGCGCACCGACGGCACCGTGTTCACGCCCGAGTCGTCGTGGACGGGGGAGTCGAGCTGGTCGGGCGACGCTCTCACACTGGGCGCGCGTCAGAGCGCGACCTGGGACCTCGGCGCCGGCGACACCGGACGATGGATCGAGCCGGTCGCGTGGACCGAGCCGGGTGAGACCTCGAAGTCGACGTGGAAGGGCGGAGGTGCTCTGAAGATCACGGGGCCCGAGCAGGGCATCTCTCCGACGCCGGGCGCCCTGCTGCCCTATACGCTGACGGCTCCCGCCGCGGGCAAGGGCTCGCAGGTCGACGTCCGGGTGCAGAAGGGCGAGCTCACCCTCGACGGCCTGATCGTGCGCCCCTGGGTCTCGCGCCTCGTGCTGGGCGGCGACGCCCGTAGCGAGCTCGTGCACTCGAGCGCCGTCGCGCCGCAGCGCACGAGCATCGGCGCCGCGGGAGTGGCCTCGACCGTGTCGGTCTACGACGCCTCGGGTGCGCTGGTGCGCAGCACCGCGACGGGCGGGACCGTGACCGTCGTGGTGCCGCCGGGTGGATTCGCGATCGCCCAGGGGTGAGTGCGCCGGATCGGCCGGGTCCTTCAGGGCTCGGTCGATCCGGCGGTCCCGGTTCTTCGCTCGGGCGCCTCCGGACTCGCGTGTCGGCCGGGTCACGGCCGTGTCCGATTTCCGCCAGCCGATGTCGGAGGTCGGTGGCAGGGTGGATGCCATGACCCCCACCACCGCCGATGCACCGGGCTTCGCCGAGCGCTATCGCGTGATCCAGTCGCGCGATCGCCGCTTCGACGGGCAGTTCGTCACCGCCGTGCGCTCGACCGGCATCTACTGCCGGCCGAGCTGCCCCGCGCGCACGCCGAAAGAGCGGAACGTCACGTTCTACGCCACGTCGGCGGCGGCGCACGAGGCCGGCTACCGCGCGTGCAAGCGGTGTCTGCCCGAGGCCGCTCCGGGGTCGCCCCTGTGGGACGTCCGCGGAGACGCCGTCGCCCGCGCGATGCGTCTCATCGCCGACGGAGTCGTCGACCGCGAGGGGGTTCCGGGACTGGCACGACGCCTGGGCTATTCCTCGCGGCACCTCACGCGACTGCTCGCCGCCGAGCTCGGTGCGGGACCGCTCGCCCTGGCCCGCGCGCATCGCGCGCACACCGCTCGAGCTCTTCTGGTCGGCACCGACCTGTCGTCGGCCGACGTGGCCTTCTCCGCGGGGTTCTCCAGCATCCGTCAGTTCACCGAGACCATCGGCGAGGTGTTCGGGATGCCGCCGAGCGCGCTGCGAGCCCGTCGACCTCACGCGTCGGGGGTCGAGGCGGCCGCGGGTGAGATCGACCTCGCGCTGCCGGTGCGCGGGCCGATCGACACCGTGGGGCTGTTCGGCTGGATGCGCGCCCACGCCATCCCCGGGGTCGAGGTGGGCGGCGACGCCTCGTTCGCCCGCGTGGTGCGCCTGCCCGGGGGGCCGGCGTGGTTCCAGGTGCGCCAGGCCGACGACGGACGCCTCCGCCTGCGGGCGCGCCTCGGCGCCCTCGCCGACCTCGGCACGCTCATCTCTCGCGTGCGTCGCCTCTTCGACCTCGACGCCGATCCGCTCGCGATCGACGAGTCGCTCGCGCGCCACCCCGAACTCGCGCCCGCCGTCGCGGCGATCCCCGGGGTGCGCGTACCCGGGGCGCTGGATGCCGACGAGATGCTGCTGCGCGCAATGATCGGCCAGCAGATCAGCGTCGCGTCGGCCCGCACGATGCAGGGCCGTCTCGCCGAAGCGCTGGGGGAGCGGGTGGGCGTCGGCCCCGAACCGATGACGCTGTTCCCGAGTCCCGCCGAGATCGCCGAGCGCGGACTCGAAGTGCTGCGCGGACCGGCCGCGCGCATGCGCGCGATCGTCGAGGCGGCCGCGGCGCTGGCCGACGGCAGCCTGACCATCGGTTTCGGCGACGATGCCGCGGATCAGCGGGAGCGTCTGCTCGCGCGGCGGGGGATCGGACCGTGGACCGCGGATTACGTCCGCATGCGCGTGCTCGGCGATCCCGATGTTCTGCTGCCGGGTGACGTCGCGGCGCGCGCCGGAGCCGCAGCGCTGGGGCTGCCGTCCGACCCCGCCGGCTTCACCGACTGGTCGGCGCGCCTCGCGCCCTGGCGCAGCTACGCGATGGCGCACTACTGGTACGCCGCGCCCGTGACCCAGGCGTGGCGCGCACCCGCCGAAACGGCGGCTGCCTCCAC
>Ga0065721_10051960_pt1 | contig 13061 bp, 15 predicted proteins | sample Mesricmetagenome_FD_59108 | JGI IMG/M metagenome (GOLD analysis project Ga0065721, IMG submission 59108) | Mesophilic microbial community from rice straw/compost enrichment Sample: eDNA_1 v2 (version 2) | ecosystem: Engineered > Solid waste > Grass > Composting > Bioreactor | place: USA: Davis... | reverse complement strand
GCCGTTCTGCACGATCAGCGCGGCGATCCGCTCGGGGGCGCGGATCGCGAGCCGCAGTCCGATCTGCGAACCGTAGTCGTGCAAGTAAAGCGCGTACCGCTTTAGGCCGAGCGCGTCGGCGAAGCGCTGCAGAAAGGCCGCGTAGGCGTCGAAGTCGTAGCCGAACTGCCCGAAGTCCGGCGTATCGCTGTAGCCGAATCCCGGGAAATCCGGCGCCACGGCGTGCCAGCGGTCGGCCAGCGCCGGCAGCAGACGGCGATATTGATAGGACGAGCACGGGTAGCCGTGCGGCAGCAGGATCGCGGGTGCGTCCTTCGGTCCGGCTTCGCGGTAGAAGACGCGCATGCCGTCGAGGTCCAGCGTCCGGTGTGCCACGGCGTCCTGGCGTCCGGCAATTTCCGCGGCCCCCGACGTGGCGGCGACCGCCGACAGATCGTGCGGATCGTTCATCGTCGCTCCTCCGAAAGATGGATTCGCACGAGGATGCAAATTGCATTCCGACGCCTGGCGCCGCGCGCTCGCCGCTTGTTCCCGCTTGTTGTCCCTTGTTCCCCGCTTGTTCCCCGCTTGTTCCAGGCCTGTTTGCCGCTCGTTTGCCGCTCGTTTGCCGTCTTTTCGCCGTCTATGCGCTGCCCTGCCCTGCATCGCTGCCATCGCGAATGTGCAAAGCGCGCAGTTTTTGCGTGACGCTTGCGCCTCCGCGCGCCGAATGCAAAAGCCACGGGCCGTTCCCGAAAACGATCGAGCGCCGCGCTCGTAACATGCCCTTCCGTTGTTCACCACACGGGCAGCTTGCGCGGACCCGGCCACCACCATCGCAACGTCGCGCCCCGGCACCGGGGGTGGTGGCCGGTTTTTTTTCGGAGTACCTGGGTATCCCACCCAGCCATGTTCAGCCACGATATGAATTCAAGTACTGCACGACTCGGCGGCTTTATACTGCCCCGCATGAGCGACGCAAGTTCTCCCCTCCAGCCCAAATTCAAGAGTGCCGAAGAAGCAGCGGAATATGACCGCTGGTTCCGGACCGAGGTTGAAGCCGCCATTCGTGCGGCCGATTCGCCCGACGCCACCTTCATTCCGCACCGGGAAGCAATGGCGCACATCCGCACCCGCTTGCTCAAGATGGGTGCCGCCGGGTCCGACAAGCCCCAGTAACGGCCCGCCCCTTCCCTGTCACGATTACCAGTAGAAGCCAGGCAATGCCTCGGGTTCATTGGCTCGATTCCGCGCTTGCGGACCTCGATACCATCCTGTCCCATATCGCCGAGCACAATGCCCAGGCAGCATATTCGCTATACGAGGACATTGACCGGATGACGGCTGCCCTGCCGGATCGTCCGTATCTATATCGACGCGGCCGTGTCAGCGGCACCCGGGAGCTGGTTATCCATCCGAACTACTACGTGGTTTATCGGCTCGTCAACGCAGAGATACAGATACTTCGTGTCATGCACTCTCGCCAGCAGTATCCAAAGCGGGTGAAACATTCGACCTGAGCGGGCAGCACTGCATAACAGCGACTTGGATCAAACCCACCCCGCCCGATGCAGCTTGCGCCAGAGCGCCGTGCAGGCCAGCGCGGTGCCGGCGACCACGGCCGGATAGGCGAAAGGCAGTTTCAGCTCCGGCATGAATTCGAAGTTCATGCCGTACAGGCTGAATACCACCGTCGGGATCGCGAGAATGGCACCCCAACCGGCGAGCCGCTTGACCACCTCGTTCTGTCCCACCGTGACCAGCGCCAGATTGACCTGCACCGCGGTCGTCAGCATTTCGCGCACGACATCGAGCGTTCTCAGCAGCCGGCTGGCGTGGTCCTCGACGTCGCGGAAATAGGCGCGCAGATCCTTGGGCACCAGTTCCTCGTGCAGGCGGATCAACTGCCCGCACATCTCCTCGATCGGATAGACCGCATTGCGCAGCCGCAGCACCTGCCGCTTGATGTGGTACAGGCGCTCGATCGCGTTCCGGTCGAACTGGTCGCGGAACAGGCCCTGCTCGAGCTGCTCGAAGGTGTCCTCGAGCCCGTTGACGATCGGCATGTAGTGATCGACCACGAAATCCATCAGCGCATACAGTACGTAGCCGGGCCCATTGGCGAGCGCGTGCGGCTCGTGCGCGCAGCGATCGCGCACGGGGGCGTAGGTGCTACTGGCCCCGTGGCGGACCGACACCACGTAGTTGGGGCCGACGAACAGATGCGTTTCGCCGATCTCGACGTTGTCGCCGACCAGCTGGGCAGTATTGAGAACGATGAAGACGCTGTCGCCGTAAGCCTCCAGCTTGGGGCGCTGATGGGCGTTCAGCGCGTCCTCGACCGCCAGGTCGTGCAGACCGAACTCGAGCTGCGCCTGGCGCAGCAGCGCGAGATCCGGTTCGTACAGGCCCAGCCAGACGAAGGTGTCCGGCGTCTTCAGTACCTCGCTGATGTCCTCCAACGAGACCTCGCCCAGCCGCTTGCCGCCGCGGTAGGCCACGCAATTGACGATCGCACCCATGAATGCTCCTCGGTCAGGATGCGCAATCGTAACAAGCGGCGGCGCCGGTGAAGAACGAAGGCCGGCCTTGCGGCTAATCCGTCGGTCCCCTGCGGCCCCTGCCGCCCCGCGCAGCAAAACATCGCGCCCTGCAGGTCACCTGATCGACAATTGTTACAGTTAGCCGGGAAGAGGCAGTTAGAATGCGATATTTCCACGCTTACCCGGCTATGTCCCAGAAGAAATCGCCACACTTCGAGCTGCGTAGTGGCAACGTCGACGCCCTCCTTCTAGCGCTCCATACTGCGGATACCTCGGCGCTGCGAGACGATCTGCTGTCGCGCTTCGAAGCGACCCCCGATTTCTTCTCGAACGATGTCATCGCGCTGGACCTGCGCTCTCTGGAAGACGGCCAGCGCCCGGAACTGGGCGCGGTAATCGACACGCTGTCCACGCTGAAGGCCCGCGCGATCGGTGTGGTGGCGCGCCAGGAGCAGCACGACTGGGCCCAGGCCTGCGGGCTGCCGATGCTGGACAGCCAGAGCCGCCGCGGCAATGGACGTACCGGCGCCGCGCGCGAGGCCGAGCCGGCCGCTGCCGCCAGCGAAGCCCCCGCTCCCGCCCCAGCCCCGGTACCCGAGCCACCGCGCGCCGCCACGACGCTGCTGATCGACAAGCCGCTACGCTCGGGCCAGCAGATCTACGCGCACGGCGACGTCGTCATCATGGACGTGGTCAGCTTCGGCGCCGAGGTCATTGCCGAAGGCAACATCCATATTTACGCCCCGCTGCGCGGCCGTGCGCTGGCGGGGGTCAAGGGCAATCCCGACGCGCGCATCTTCTGCACCTGCCTGGAACCCGAACTGATTTCGATCGCCGGCATCTACCGGACCGCCGAACAGACCCTGCCGCCCGACGTGCTGGGCAAACCCGCGCAGGTCCGGCTTGCCGACGAAACCCTGATTCTCGAGCCGCTTCGCATGAAGTGAGTCCGGCCGAGTCCCGCAACATCGCAGCGCAAGCTTCAACCCTATTACTGGACCAAGAGCCATGGCAAAAATCATCGTTGTGACCTCCGGCAAGGGAGGCGTCGGCAAGACCACCACCAGCGCGAGCTTCGCCGCCGGGCTGGCCCTGCGCGGCCACAAGACCGCCGTGATCGACTTCGACGTCGGCCTGCGCAACCTCGACCTGATCATGGGTTGCGAGCGCCGGGTGGTCTACGACCTGATCAACGTGGTGCAGGGCGAAGCCAATCTGCACCAGGCGCTGATCAAGGACAAGAAGTGCGAGAACCTGTTCATCCTGCCGGCCTCGCAGACCCGCGACAAGGAAGCGCTGACGCACGAAGGGGTCGAGAAGGTGATCAAGAACCTGATCGACATGGACTTCGAATATATCGTCTGCGATTCGCCGGCCGGCATCGAGACCGGCGCGCTGATGGCGATGTACTTCGCCGACGAGGCGCTGATCGTCACCAATCCGGAAGTCTCGTCGGTGCGCGACTCCGACCGGATCCTGGGCATCCTGGCGTCCAAGACCAAGCGCGCCAGCGAAGGCGAGCCGATCAAGGAACACCTGCTGATCACGCGCTACAACCCGAAGCGCGTGCACGGCGGCGAGATGCTGTCGCTGACCGACATCCAGGAAATCCTGCGCATCAAGCTGATCGGCGTGATTCCGGAGTCCGAGGCCGTGCTGCACGCCTCGAACCAGGGCACGCCGGCCATCCATCTGGAGGGCACGGACGTCGCCGACGCCTACGGCGACGTGGTGGACCGCTTCCTCGGCAAGGAAAAGCCGATGCGCTTCGTCGATTATCAGAAGCCGGGCCTGCTGTCGCGCCTGTTCGGCAACAAGTAAGGAGGGCTCATCCCCATGTCGATCCTGTCCTTCCTGCTCGGGGAGAAAAAGAAGTCCGCGTCGGTCGCCAAGGAGCGGCTGCAGATCATCCTCGCCCATGAACGCACCGGCCATTCCGCGCCGGCCGATTATCTGCCGGCACTGCAGCGCGAGCTCGTTGCCGTGATTTCGAAGTACGTGAAGATCGGCGACCAGGACCTGCGCGTCAGTCTCGAGCGCCAGGACAACCTCGAGGTGCTCGAGGTCAAGATCGAGATCCCGCAGAGCTGACCGCCGGCGGCGGACCGCCCGGTCCGGCCGCCTCCCCCCTTTGGCGGGGTGTCCCGATGCGGACGCCCCCGCCCTCCCCGCCTCCCTCCCTTTCGGTTTCCCCACGCCGTCGCCGGCGCGAGTTTGCACGCCGCAATGCACCATTGCGGGCAACTGTCGCGGCCTGACAACGGAATTGCACCAGCCGCGTCCATTCGGCGCCGCCCGAGCACGGATTGGTGTCGGAACCGTTTACGTTTTGATAAATTTTCGCGGCGTCTACCGACAACGTAGAGCCAATAAATGCCGCCGCGATCCGGCGAACCACAAGACAGAAAAGGAGCACCATGAAGAAATCGGCCTTGACTCTCGCACTCGGCACCCTGCTCGCCGGCAGCGCCTACGCACAAACCTCGGTCACGCTGTACGGGATCGTCGACCAGAGCATCCGCTACACCACCAACGCCAACGCCAACGATGACGGCCTGGTCGAACTGACCAACGGCGCCATCACCAACAGCCGCTGGGGCATCAAGGGCAGCGAAGCCCTGGGCAACAACCTGAAGGCGATCTTCCAGCTGGAAAACGGCTTCGATCCGGACACCGGCCGCGGCAACCAGGCCACCGGCACGCTGTTCGGCCGCCAGGCTTACGTCGGCCTGTCCGGCGACTTCGGCACCATCAAGCTGGGCCGTCAATATACCGAGGGCTTCAACCTGTTCGGTGATTACGATCCGCTGACGATCGGCAACTACAACAACAACGCCTGGCCGTTCTTCCTGACCCAGCTGCGCCGTGACAACGTCATCAGCTACGACGGCAAGTTCGGCGGCCTGAACGTCGGCGCCAGCTATGGCTTCGGCGAACAAGCCGGCAGCGTCCGCACCAACCAGTACTGGGGTGCCCGCGCCTCGTACGCCTTTGGCCCGTTCGGCATCGGCGGCGTGTACCAGGAAATCCGCGACATCAACGAGAACAAGCAGCAGATGTGGGGCGTGGCCGGTAAGTACACCATCGGCGCAGCCAAGCTGTTCGTCGGCTATATCGGCGGCAAGGACCACACCGGCGTGATCGACAACGGCTTCCTGAACCCGGACCAGGCCACCACCGGCAACCCGATTCCGGTGGGCGGCAACCACGCTGCCAACCCGCGCAAGGACAAGATCGGTTACGTTGGCGCCAGCTACCAGCTGACCCCGGCCCTGGCCCTGACCGGCGCGTTCTACTACGACGACATCGACAACAAGGACGGCGTTGCCGGCAACGACGGCAAGCGCTACACCGGCGTGCTGCTGGCCGAGTACGCGCTGTCCAAGCGTACCCAGGTCTACGGTACGGTCGATTACAACAAGGTCAAGGACGGTGCTCGCACCGAACTGCCGGGCAAGAGCAACCAGACCGGCGTGGCCGTGGGTATCCGCCACATCTTCTGATCGGCATCGTTTTTTTACCGATCGACAGGCAGGAAAGCACCTTCGGGTGCTTTCTTGCTTTGGGGCAGCACCAGCCGCCAGATCGCAGCCCCGCCCTCCTTGCGCAGCGTCATCCTGCCCCGGTGGCATCGCATCACGCGACGCACGAACATTCCGGCCGGGGCACTGCGTGACAGCGCGGCGACGACGGCATCGGGCGATGCGGCCGCTGTCGCGATCTCGACCCAGCCGACACCGCGCGTGACGCCGATCCGCAGATGCACGGCCGCGCCGGGCGAGGCATTGAGAATCGCGCGGGCCAGCAGCCGGGTAACCGCCATCTCCAGCATGCGGGCATCGCCATCGACCCATGTGAAGGTCGGCAGGTCCTCGCACTGCAGGACCACGCCCGTCTCATCGGCTGCGCTCCATGCCGCATCGAGGCATGCCGCGATCAGTGCCGCCAGATCGACCGCTTCGTGGCGATACCGGTGAACGGCCTCCTCGATCAGGCAGCCCAGTTCGTCGACCCGGGTCAGCGCCTCGCGCGCGTGCGCGACGACCTGCATGGCGAACGCAGGCCCGGCAAGTGCACCGGCGCGATACAGCCCCGCGAGCGCCAGCATGTCGGTGGGCGGAACACGCAGATCGTGGGCCAACCCGTGCGCCACCGTGCGCCATACCGGATCGCCGCGCCGCGCCGCGCTGCGGACCCAGCGGCGGCGCCATGCCGCGAGGCGTGCAAACCAGTCGCGCAGTCTCATGGCAAGGACACCGCCTCCAGCCGATAGCCGTGGGTATAGACCGGCATCAGCCGGAAACCGCGCTCGGCGCGCAAGCCCAGCTTGCTGCGCACGCGCGACATATGGGTATCGATGGTGCGCGACAACGGGGAAATCTCCCTGCCCCAGACCGCGGCAACGATATAGTTGCGGGCCACGATGCGGCCCTCGTTGCGAAACAGCAGCAGCGCGAGGTCGAATTCCTTCGGCGTCAATTCGACCGGGCAGCCGTTCAGCGTGACGGTACGCGCGGCGCTGTCGAACACATAACCGCCCAGGCTGACCCGCGCGTCGGTGCCGGCGCGGTGGCTGTCGGTACGGCGCAGCAGGGACTGGATGCGCGCGGTCAGCTCGCCCGGGCGGATCGGCTTGACCATGTAGTCGTCGGCCCCCGCGCACAAGCCGCTGACCACATCTTCTTCGGCGCCGCGGCAGGTCAGGAACATCACCGGCACGCGCCGGTCCAGATTGGCGCGGGTCCAGTGCAGAACTTCCTTGCCGCTCATGTCCGGCATCTGCCAATCGAGCAGCAACAGATCGAAACTCTCGTCGCGCAAGCGCAGCAGCAACTGCCGGCTCAGCCCGAAGCTGACGCAGCAATGGCCGGCCTCGGTCACGATTTGCTGAATCCACGCGGCCTGCGCGGGTTCGTCTTCGAGCGATGCGATCTTCATGCGCAAACTCCGTTCACGGTGTAGAGCGATCGAACGCCGGCTTGCGTGCGGCCGGCCCCTTCCCATCGAGCATCGAACCACCCCGCATTTAAGACGGCGCGCGGCCGTTTACAAATAGGAATTGCCTCAATTTGAGGTTTCAACAAAATCTCACTTTCGGCATACCGAGGTCTGAACGTACGATGCCTGCGCGGATGGAAATCGCCGCGCCAGAGCCAGTGGCGATCGACCGCGAAGGCGAATGCATGCGCTCTCGCGATCCGCGGCCGGTGGCCGGTGGTCGGCGACAGCCCTGCCGGCAGACTTCCTTGTCGCGCCCGGGTGCCGCCGCGACCCGCGCGCAATCGAATCGACACGCGAGGAGAGCAGACGCCATGAGAATCGCCGCGCTGCAGGACGATCCCACGCAAGCTGTCGTGCTGGAGCAAACGCTCAGCCTGCAAGGCCATCGATGCATCCGCTTCCGCGAGGGACGGACCCTGATGATGGCCTTGCGCCAGGAAGCGTTCGACATGCTGCTGCTGGATTGGGAGGTGCCGGGAATCGCCGCGCAGGACGTGCTGCTGTGGGTACGGCGTACATTGGGCAGCCGCTTGCCGGTGATGCTGCTCGGCGATGGCACCGAGGAGTGCCAGCTGTGTCGCGGTCTTGCCGAAGGCGCCGACGCGTTCATCACCAAGCCGGTGCGGCGGGCGGAACTGGCCGCGCGCGTTCAGGCACTGGCGCGGCGAATGCTCGAGACGGGCGAAGGGTGCTTCGATCTGTCGGTCGGCGCCTACCGTTTTTCGACCACCGACCGGCGCGCGTATCTGACCGGCGCCCCCGTCATGCTGTCACCCAAGGAATTCGATCTGGCGATTCTGCTGTTCCGGCATCTCGGCCAGCTGGTGCTGCGCCAAACCATGATCGACGAGGTCTGGCGCCGCCCGCTGCCCGACGGTTCCCGCACGCTCGACAGCCATCTGTCGCGCGTGCGGACCAAGCTGGCCCTGTGGCCGCACAACGGTGTGCGGCTGACCACGGTGTATTCGGCCGGCTGCCGGCTCGATGTGGTCGACCCCATCTAAGGAGCGAACCATGGCCTCTCTCGCCAGAAGGCTGCTCGCGGAAGCGGTCGGCACTTTCGGCTTGATCTTTGCCGGATGCGGCGTGGTGGTGCTGGCCGGCTGCAAGCCGGACACCGCCGCGGACCTGCTGTGCATCGCGCTCGCCTTCGGGCTGGCGGCCTATGCGATGGCACGGGCGGTCGGATCGATCTCCGGCGCGCACCTGAATCCGGCCATCAGCCTCGGACTGGCGGCGGCACGGCGCTTTCCGTGGCGCGAGGTGATTCCCTACGGCATCGCGCAGCTGGTGGGTGCCGTGGCGGCGGCGACCTTGCTGATGCTGGCGGCGCAGGGCCGGCCGGATTTCGCCTTGTCCTCCGAGCGCTTCGCCGCCAACGGCTACGGTCTGCATTCGCCCGCGGGCTACGACATGCCGAGCGCCCTGGCGATCGAATTCGCGGCGACGGCGATGCTGGCGCTGGTGACCGCCAGTGTCACGCGCCGGCGGCGGCTGATCGCGGCGGGCCCCGTGGTGCTGGGGCCGGCGCTGGCGATGGCGCATCTGCTCGCCTTGCCGGTCACCTATGCCGCGCTCAATCCAGCCCGCGCCACCGGCCAGGCGCTGTTCGTGCAGGGCTGGGCGATGGCGCAGCTGTGGCTGTTCTGGCTGGCGCCCGCAGCGGGCGGGCTGATGGGTGGGCTGATCGCGTTCTGCCTGCTCGACGAGGATGGCTTGCTGACCGAACCGGACGAGCTGACGGCATTGGCGCGCTGGGCCGCGGCCGAGGCGGCCGAGCCCGGCTGCGATCCGCAATCGCCGGCATGAGGGCGCTAGCGATCGTGCGATGGTGGGACGGCAGTCGCGGCGACCGGGCCCGCGCGGCGGCTCAGTCCGCCTTGATGCCGGCTTCCTTGACGATGCGGCCGTTGTCGTCGTACTCGGCGCGGATCGCGGCGGCAAACTGTGCCGCGCTGCCGCCGGTCGGCACCTCGCCGCCCTTGAGCAGGCGTTCACGGACCTCCGGCGCGGCCAGCGCCTTGTTCAGTTCGGCATTGAGACGGGCGACGATCGCGGCCGGCGTCTTGCCGGGCGCGAACACGCCGAAGGTGGAAGTCAGATTGGCCTTCGGATAGCCCAGTTCGGCGAAGGTCGGCACCTCGGCCAGCGCGTCGATGCGCTTCGGAGCGCCGACCGCCAGCGCACGCAGACGTCCGGCCTGCATCTGCTGGGTCAGCGCCGGGCTGGCATTGGTGCTCATCACCTCGAACTGGCCACCGAGCGCGTCGTTCATCTGCTGGCCGGCGCCCTTGTACGGAATCAGCGTCAGGTCCGCTTGCGACCTGGCCTTGACCTGCTCCAGCACGACATGGCCGACCGTGCCGAGGCCCGAGGTCGCCCACCGGACCGAGCCGGGCTTGGCCTTGGCCTGCGCGACCAGATCCTGGAAGCTCTTGCCGGTGAAGCCGGACGTGGCGACCACGATCACCGGGGAATACATCACGCTCATCACCGGTGCGATATCGCGCTGCGGGTCGTAATGCACCTTGCCGACGTGCGGGTTCAAGGTCAGCGGACTGGTCGACGAAAAACCGATCGTGTAGCCGTCCGGCGCCGCCTTGGCGACCGCGTCCATGCCGATGCTGCCGCCGGCGCCTGCCTTGTTCTCGACCACCACCGACGTCCCCATCTGGTCGGACAGCCGCTCGGCGAGCGCACGCGCCACCGTATCGCTGATGCCGCCGGTCGGATAGGCGACGATCAGGCGGATCGGGCGCGACGGATAGTTGTCGGCGGCGGACGCCGGCGCGCTGCCGATGGCGGCAAACGACGTGACGGCGGCAAGGGCGGCGAGTCCGGGCAGGCGGAAGGCGAAAGGCATGGTGGCAGCGACAGGGATTTGTAGGAAGTTGGCCGGGAAATGGGGGTCACAGGGCGGTCATACGGCGGTCATACGGCGGTCATAGCGGCTTAACGCAACGACAACGCAGCGATAACGCAGCCATGACGCCGGAATAACACAGGAATCGCGCAGCTGGACCGCAGGCAAGACCTGGGCATGGAGCCGCCAGGCCGGCGTCGGGCGCTATCTTAGCCCAAGGCACCGGGCTGCCACTGTGGCACCCAGGAGACGAACAACTCGTTGGCCCGATCGTACAGGCGCCAGGTGGTGCCGCACTCGCGGCACTGGAACGTCAGCATGCTGAACGGCACACCGGCCGCGCTCTGGCTGACCAATGGCGCGGTGTGCTTCAACGCCAGCCGTTCATGCGGCTCGCGCCGGCGCATGTCGGCGGCCAGCGCAAGGCAATGGGCGCAGGCATTGAATGCGCCGGGCGCGGGCAATGCATCGCTGGAGCGGGAAGGGACTTCGTTGGCGGGCACGGCGGCGGGCGGGGCGGCATCGCCCCGCGATGAAATCGGCAACGCCGCCATGATGCCGCAAATCCCCGCAGCGCTGGCGGGCGGTCTTGCGCGCGACTGCCGACGATGGTTCGCGAAACGCAGGTCCACGCCTGCGAAGACGTGCCGCTTCAAGCGGAATCTGCAGATTGGCGAAAGTTCTTTTTTGACGAGTTCGTCACACTTCGGCCATGCGTTCGCTGCGTGGCAACGGCACGACGGTCCTTCACGGCGGTGCTGCTGGCCATGCCCCGCTGCCAGACACCACCCTGCCATCCATCATGCGCGTTCCTCTCACCATCCATCGATTTGCCGGCATCCAGGACGTCCGCCAGGCCGTGCAGCGCCATCCCGGCGAGCTTCTGCAGGTTCTTCATCGCGACAGTTCCCACCACATCGTTCAGCTTGGCTCCAGCCGCTATCGCTTCGAGCTGGTCGAGTGCAGACCGGGACGGTGGGAGGGCGCCCTGGTCGAAGTGCCATTCAGGCACATGACATGGCGGCAGCAATGGCTCGCCATCGTACGAACCTTGCGCCGGATGCTTCCGTGCGGGTCCGTACGCGTCGCACGTGTCCGACATACCGTCGGGCATTTCACGCGGCCGGAAGAACGAGCCGGACTCGTCCCTGAACAGGGCTTTCTGCCTGGCGACGATCGGCTGGCCTGGCTGCACGAAGTCTGCCGGACATTGCGCGCTTCTCCAAACCCCAACACCGACCTGCCCGCCAGCCTCGACTTCCGCGATGCAGTCGTGTCCGACGAAGACTTGAAGCTGGTGGACAAGCAACTGCGCGGCTTGCCCGAGGCACTGCCTCGCGACCAGCTTGAACTGATCCTCGAGCCGCTGTGTTCCCTCGTCCTGGCCCCCGACACGCCGGCGCGAAGCCGGCGCGACAAGATGGTGGCCTCGCTCTGCGACAGGTTTGCCAGGACACATGGCTTCGACATGGACACAGCAAGACGCATCGTGCAACTGACCGCCGGATTGTCCGCCGGCTCGGCGTTCCAGCAGTGGTTGGAGAAGGGCGCCACGCAGCTGGCCGACGCCCTCGTTGCCGCGGTCAATCCCGGCGCGATGGAGCGGCCCACCACGCCGCTCCCGGATGTGGACCCGAATACCGTGAACGGTCTCAACCTGATCGGCCGGCACCTGAAGGATCTCGCCGCCGTCCTGCCCGGCTTGCCAACCTCGGCAGTCCGTCCGATGTTGCGGTGCATGGGCAACATTGCCGCCCTTCCCGATGGGGACCGTGTCAGCCAGATCGAGCTGCTAGCCCTTGTCGCGCGCGCCCATGCGCTGACCACGGAACGGCGTGCGGCCGGAGCGCAAGCGCCGGATGCGCCTCGCAAGCCGGCGCGCGTGTGGGGCAAGAAAGCCGACATGCCGGTAAATGCACATCACTAAGATTCTTCCCCGTCACCCTGTGACGCCTCACGATCCTTTGCTAATCTGGAATGGCGTACCGCCGACTCGACTGGCGGACCGCCCGCCGCCGCGGATGCCGGCGCGGGCCGCAGTCCTTCCCCGACCCGACCAGGAGTGGATGATGAAAACTGCACGACAGGTCCTTGCGTCCAAACCGACGCAAGCCATCTACAGCATCCAGCCGGGCGCGACCGTTTATGCCGCGCTCCAGTTGATGGCGGAAAAGAGCATCGGCGCGCTGCTGGTGATGGAGCACGGCAAGATCGTCGGCATCCTCAGCGAACGCGACTATGCGCGCAAGGTCATTCTGATGCAGCGAACGTCCCGCGAAACCCTGGTGCGCGACATCATGACCACCGCGGTGGTCTATGTTCGCGCCGATCAGACCACCGACGAATGCATGGCGCTGATGACGCAGCACCGGCTGCGCCACCTGCCGGTGATGGAAAACGACGAGCTGATCGGCATGCTGTCGATCGGCGATCTGGTCAAGGACATCATCTCCGAGCAGCGCTTCATCATCGAACAGCTGGAGCAGTACATCGCGGGCAGCCGCTAGCGCCCCGCAGCGCAGCGCGGGCGGACGGCATATTCGGTAAACGAATATAATTCTGCGTTTACTGAATAACATATGAAGCCGGTCCATCAGGGTCGGCTCCGGCCGCTCTCCCCGGCCGCCCGCCGCCGCTGCTCCGATGTCCCGCCCCGCCGTTTCCGACCGCCCTAC
>Ga0065721_10007706_pt1 | contig 13061 bp, 9 predicted proteins | sample Mesricmetagenome_FD_59108 | JGI IMG/M metagenome (GOLD analysis project Ga0065721, IMG submission 59108) | Mesophilic microbial community from rice straw/compost enrichment Sample: eDNA_1 v2 (version 2) | ecosystem: Engineered > Solid waste > Grass > Composting > Bioreactor | place: USA: Davis... | reverse complement strand
AGCCGCCCTTGCAGCGGCGGAAGCGGTGCCTGGAACGCGGCGGCCCGGTCGGCGAGCCCGCGCGGCACGCTGGAGCCGTAGCTGCCGCCCCAGGACTGCACCGGGTTGCGGTAGGGAAGCGGGGAGGGCGGTGGCGGGCCGCCTCCCACGCCTGCGGCGCCTTGAATGCCCTCGTCCGTTTCCGGCCGCAGGGCGCCGAGCGTCGCCAGCCCCACGGTGGTGGAGGCGCGGTGACCGGCTTCGGCCAGCGCGTGCTTCAGCGCGCCGACGATCAGCCCGCGCACCAGCCCCTGGTCGCGGAAGCGCACCTCCGCCTTGGCCGGGTGGACGTTCACGTCCACCTCCTGCGGGTCGAGGTCGAGGAACAGGGCCAGCATCGGGTGCCGGTCGCGCGGCAGGAAGTCGGCGTAGGCGGCGCGCACGGCGCCGACCATCAGCTTGTCGCGCACCGGGCGGCCATTGACGAACAGGTGCTGGTGGCGGGCGGTGGGGCGGTGCAGGGTGGGCAGGCCGATCCAGCCGGCCAGCGTCACCCCCTCGCGCGCGGCCTGCACGGGCACGGCGTTGTCCTGGAAATCGCGCCCCATCAGCGCGCCGAGCCGGGTGAGCCGCGCGTCCAGCAACTCGCCCTGCGCCGCCGACAGGCGCAGCGTGGAACGTCCGTCGCCGTCCAGCGTGAAGGCGATGGTCGGGTGCGCCATGGCCAGCCGCTCGATGCAGTCGGCGATGTGGTCGAACTCCGTCCGCGCGGCCTTCAGGAACTTCAGCCGGGCGGGGACGGCGGCGAACAGGTCGCGCACCTCGATGCGGGTGCCCTGGACGAGGGCGGCGGGCTGCGGCGTGCCCTTCAGCCCGGCGTCCACGGTCAGCGCCCAGGCGCTGTCCGCCCCGCGCGGGCGGCTGGTGAGCGTCAGCCGGCTGACCGCGCCAATGGAGGGCAGCGCCTCCCCCCGGAAGCCCAGGGAGCGGATGTCCAGCAGATCGTCCGACGGCAGCTTGGAGGTGGCATGCCGCTCCACCGCCAGCGCCAGTTCGTCCGGCGCCATGCCGCAGCCGTCGTCGGTGATGGTGATCAGCGACTTGCCTCCGTCGCGCACAACCACGTCGATGCGGGTGGCCCCGGCGTCGATGGCGTTTTCGACCAGTTCCTTGACGGCGGCGGCGGGCCGCTCGATCACCTCGCCGGCGGCGATGCGGTTGACGAGCGTATCGGGCAACATGCGGATCGGCATGGCCCAAATATAGTAGGCCGGACGGCGGAATGCCACCACGCGCGGAGTGTGGCGCGGGCGTCCTGTGGACCTTCGGCGGCGCGCCGGTTTCCCGACACGAAGATCAGAAGGGCAAAAGGCCGGGAGGAGTCACTCGGCGGCGGGTGGCACCGCGGCAATGCGGGTGGGGATCAGCGCGTTGATGGTCTGGCGCTGTTCGTCCAGACGAGCGTTGATCGCCTTGAAGTCTCCATGCACGTCGGCCTTGAACTCGGCCAACTGGGCATCGACGGCGCTGAACCGCCGGTCCATGCAGACCATCTGGTCCTTGATCGAAGCAAGGATGTCTCGGGTCATCGGTTCTGCCATGGTGCCGCGCTCCTGGAAGCGATGTCCGCATTTCACAGATCGGCGGGCATTCCTTCAGCCTACAACGGCAGGCGTTTGTCGATGCGGTCGTCCGCCGCGATGGGCGTCGGCCCATTCTGCAACTCTATTCGCCGGCGAAAAGCCGCTTGATCGACGCCAGCAAAGTGAGGGCCGATGTGTTGGCGTTGTCGTCCATGCCGGCCGACCGGACGGAGGCGAGCACGCGGGCATTCGGGCCGGTGCCGCCGTCGGTCACGGCCCACAGGTTGGTGCCCTTGTCCGCCCGCATGTCGATGTAGCGGCCCATCGGCCCCTCCTTGATCGTGCCGGTCAATGGCCCGGCCCGGTCGTTGCCGGGCTTCAGCGCGACCATCTGCGGCTTGTCGAGGAACGCAAGTGCGTTGCGGTCGAAGGCGATTTGCAGGCTTGCACCGTTGCCGGGCATGCCGATCCCGATGACACCGCCATCGGCCTTGGCCTCGTCTTCGAAGGGGGCCTTCATGCCGGCCTGACGCAGGGCGGCCGGCATCTCCGGTTTTTCCAGACCGTTTCGCTCCGCCACGCGGTCGATCAGAGCGGTGGCGCCACCGCCCAGCATCATCGGCTGGTCATCGGCGAGGCCGAGCGTCTGGCGCAGCAGGTCTGTGGCCTTTCGCATGTAGTCGGCCTGCTTCAGCGTGTATTCGCCGCGCGCAAGCTGAAGTTCCATTTCGGGCGGAACCCTGCCGCCCTCCGTGCTTCCCGGTGGTGGGACGGTGATGGTCAACGACCGCGCGTCCATGGCCCGGACCGCCTCGGGGGAGAGGTTGACGATGTCGTTCAGGGAGCGGCGGGTGGAGACCGGGGAGATGGCGGCGTCAGGGGGCAATGCTTGGCCACCGGTCGGGCGGGGCAAGGGACGGTTGGCCGACGCGATGCCGCCGGCCAGAAGAACAGCGTCGGTCATGAGCTTAGCATCCCTCCAGCCTTTGGTGGTTCCGTCGCGCTGGAAACAGCCCATGGTGGTGCCCAACCATGACAAATCGGGCAATGATTGTCCATGCGACGGAAAGGCCGTTGCGGGTGCTCAGGGGGACTTGGACGGCGCAGGTGGCTTCCTGCTCTTCTCCTCCCCCGCCGGGCGGGGGAGGAGATCGCTTTTGCGGGGCGTGAAGCCGCCTTACCGGTGCTTGCGGTACCAGCCGATCAGCCCGTTGGTGGAGCTGTCGTGCGTCAGGGCGCCGGTCGGGCCGTCCTGGAGTTCGGGGAGGATCTTGCCGGCCAACTGCTTGCCCAGTTCAACGCCCCACTGGTCGAAGCTGTTGATGTTCCACACGATGCCCTGCACGAACACCTTGTGCTCGTACAGCGCGATCAAGGCCCCGAGCGTGCGGGGGTCGAGCTTCTTGAACAGGATGCTGTTTGACGGCTTGTTGCCCTCGAACACGCGGTGCGGAACCAGCGGTTCGATCTCGGCCGGGGACTTGCCGGATTTGGCCATCTCGGCGCGGACCTCGTCGGCGGTCTTGCCGCGCATCAGCGCTTCCGGCTGGGCGAAGAAGTTCGACAGCAGGATGCGGTGGTGGTCGCCGACGGGGTTGTGGGTTTCGGCCGGGGCCAGAAAGTCGCAGGGGACCAGCGACGTGCCCTGGTGGATCAGCTGGTAGAAGGCGTGCTGGCCGTTGGTGCCGGGCTCGCCGAACACCACGGGGCCGGTGGCGTAGTGGACGCGGTTGCCCTCGCGGTCCACCGACTTGCCGTTGCTCTCCATGTCCAACTGCTGGAGGTAGGCCGGGAAGCGGTGCATGTACTGGTCGTAGGGCAGCACGGCGTGCGACTGCGCGTCCCAGAAATTCCGGTACCACACGCCCAACATGCCCATCAGCACGGGCATGTTGCGGTCCAGCGGGGCGGTGCGGAAATGCTCGTCCATCGCGTGGGCGCCGTCCAGCAGCTCATAGAAGCGGTCCATGCCGATGCCGAGCGCGATGGACAGGCCGATGGCCGACCACAGGGAATAGCGGCCGCCCACCCAGTCCCAGAAGCCGAACATGTTGGCCGGGTCGATGCCGAACTTCTTCACCTCCGCCTCGTTGGTGGAGACGGCGACGAAGTGCCGGGCGACGTGGGCCGGGTCGCCCGCGGTCTCCAGGAACCAGCGGCGGGCGGTGTGGGCGTTGGTCAGCGTTTCCTGCGTGGTGAAGGTCTTGGACGAGATGACGAACAGCGTCGTCTCCGGGTCCAGCCATTCCAGCGTCTCGCTGATGTGGGTGCCGTCCACGTTGGACACGAAATGCACGCCGATCTGCGGGTGCAGGTACGGGGTCAGCGCCTCCGTCACCATCACCGGGCCGAGGTCGGAACCGCCGATGCCGATGTTCACGACGTCGGTGATCGGGTGGCCGGTGTAGCCGGTCCAGGCGCCGTCGCGCACCTGCTTGACGAACCGCTCCATGCGGTGGAGCACGCCGTTCACCTCCGGCATCACGTCCTGGCCGTCCACTAGCACCGGCCGGTTGGAACGGTTGCGGAGCGCCGTGTGCAGGACGGCGCGGTCCTCGGTGATGTTGATCTTCTCGCCCGCGAACATGCGGTCGCGCCACTCCTCCACCCGCTGCTGGCGGGCGAGGTCGAGCAGAAGGGCGCGGGTTTCCTCGGTGATGCGATTCTTCGAATAATCGAACAGAAGGCCGCAGGCTTCCATCGAGAAGCGGTCGAAGCGGTCCGGGTCCGCGGCGAACAGGTCACGCATGTGGAGGGTGGACACCTCCTCGCGGTGACGAACCAGGGCTTCCCAGGCGGGCGAACGGGTGAGCGCTGACATCGGGCCTTTGCCTCCTTAACGCGTGCGCGGAGCGTAACACCAAAAGGCGAGTGCTGGGTACGCGCCAAAGCGGCGCATCACACGCACACTAAGGGATAGGAAACAGGCATAGGACCGCCTGTGTTCTTTTCAGGACAGGAGGCCACCATGACCGATCCGAAAGACCCCTTTAAGATTCCCCCGCAGCCCGCGGAGCCCGCAGAGGAAGAACGCAGGGAGGAAGAGCGCCGGGAGGATGACCGGCCTGATGAAATCGGAATCATCCCCGGCAAGGTGCCGGGGCGCCCGGTGGACCCGGCCGACCCGAGGTTCCCGGGAAGCCAACCGGATTTGGCGTAGCCAGACTCGGCATGATGAGTGGGACGGGTGGGGACGCCACGCGCGTTCCCCACCCGCCGGCCACTCCTTGCCGGCGTGCCATACCTTACTGCTTGTTTTGATTCGCGCCGCCGTCGCGGGGGCCGCGGTTCAGCGAGGTCATGCTGTCGTCATACTGGAACTCCGGCATGTCGCGCACGCTCGCCTGGGTGATGTCCTGAAGCTTGATCGCGTCCTCGCTCGGCTGCACCTGGGCCAGCGCCATGTCGACGGCGATGTTCTTGCCGCCGATGCCGAGGAAGCCGCCGCTCTGCACGACGAGCAGCTGGGCCTGGTTGTCGGGGCCGAGAATCACGTCGGTCACCTTGCCGATCTTCTCGCCGTCCGATCCGATGACGGTCCGGTTCATCAGCTGCTCGACGCTGGCGTTGCCCGGCAGGTTCGTCGGGCGGGCCGTCGGGCTGCTGCCCTGCTGCTGCGTCGTGCCCTGGCCCATGGACGATCCCGAGGAAGGGGCCGCGGGATTGGAGCCGCTGGACGTCGATTGGGCGGCCGCGACACCGGTCATCAGCGCCAGGGCGGACAGGGTGGTGATCACGATCTTGTGCATGGATGCACTCCTCATCACGGCGGAACCAGACCCTTCAAACCGGGGTACGGCGAAAAGGTCGCGGTCCCCCCGCGGCCGGGGGCTGTGACAAGAAGGGCGCCGGACCCCGAGTCGTGCCCCGGAGCTTCGGCAAGCCGGGAGCCGATAGCCCGCGGCTGACCCCGTCCCAGGGAGTAATCCGGAGCGCGAAGGCCGTACCCCCGATTCGCATCCCAAAGACTCAGCGATTCCCGGCGCTCCGGCTACCCCGCAAAAACGACGGAATCGCTACAAGCTCCGGGCGGCAAAGGCCGCGCGGTCGGCTTTAATGGGCCTTTCCCACGGTCTGGGCCGCGCTTTCAAAGACGGAGTTCGGGAACAGGTTGCGGGGTGGCCCGTTGTACTCGGCGCGCCATATCTAGGAGGCGGGCAGCCGTCAAGCACACAATATGTTGTTCGGGGGGTTGCCTACCCCAAATGATGGGGCTAGGATGCGCACCAACATACAGGGTGTTGCGTTCGTCAGCCAGCTTAAGCTGGGCGGTACGGAGCGCATATCCCTGTTCGCCAGCCAGAGGGAGCACGATTGACCATGCGGATCCAGCGTCGTTTCACGAAAGAGGGCCAGGATGCCTACGCCGGTCTCGGCTTCCGCCGGACCACGAGCGAGATCCGCAACCCCGACGGCTCTGTGGTCTTCCAGCAGACGGACATCGAGGTTCCCGAGAACTACAGCCAGGTCGCCAGCGACATCCTGGCGCAGAAGTATTTCCGCAAGGCCGGCGTCCCGGTCGCGCTGAAGGCGGTCGAGGAGAACACCGTCCCGTCCTGGCTGTGGCGCAAGGCCGCGGACGATCAGGCCCTGTCCGCGCTGCCGAAGGAAAAGCGTTTCTCTGGCGAGAAGTCGGCCAAGCAGGTGTTCGATCGTCTGGCCGGCACCTGGACCTACTGGGGCTGGAAGGGCGGCTATTTCGACACCGAATCGGACGCCCGCGCCTTCTACGACGAGATGCGCTTCATGCTGGCCGCCCAGATGGCGGCCCCGAACAGCCCGCAGTGGTTCAACACCGGCCTGCACTGGGCGTACGGCATCGACGGCCCCAGCCAGGGCCACTATTACGTCGATTTCAAGACCGGCCTGCTGACCTCGTCCGCCTCGGCCTACGAGCACCCGCAGCCGCACGCCTGCTTCATCCAGTCCGTCGCCGACGATCTGGTGAACGAGGGCGGCATCATGGACCTGTGGGTCCGCGAGGCGCGCCTGTTCAAGTACGGCTCGGGCACCGGCTCCAACTTCTCCCGCCTGCGCGGCGAGGGTGAGCGTCTGGCCGGCGGCGGCAAGTCGTCGGGCCTGATGAGCTTCCTGAAGATCGGCGACCGCGCGGCGGGCGCCATCAAGTCGGGCGGCACGACCCGTCGCGCGGCCAAGATGGTCACGGTGGACATGGACCACCCGGACATCGAGGCCTACATCGACTGGAAGGTGAACGAGGAGCAGAAGGTCGCGGCCCTCGTCACCGGCTCCAAGATCTGCCAGCAGCACCTGACCGCCATCATGGCGGCGGCGCAGGCCGGCCAGGATCCGAAGGAGAACAAGGACCTCAAGAAGGCCATCGTCGCCGCCCGCAAGGCGCAGGTGTCGGAGAACTACGTCCAGCGCGTGATCCAGTTCGCCGCGCAGGGCTTCACCTCGATCGAGTTCAAGACCTACAACACCGATTGGGACTCGGAAGCCTACCTGACGGTGGCCGGCCAGAACTCCAACAACTCGGTGCGCGTCTCCGATCCGTTCATCCAGGCCGTCCTGAACGACGACGAGTGGAACCTGATCCGCCGCACCGACGGCAAGGTCCACAAGACCGTCCGCGCCCGCGACCTGTGGGACAAGGTCGGCTACGCCGCCTGGGCCTGCGCCGATCCGGGCGTGCAGTTCGACACGACCATCAACGACTGGCACACCTGCCCGGCCTCGGGGCGCATCAACGCCTCGAACCCGTGCTCGGAGTACATGTTCCTCGACGACACGGCCTGCAACCTCGCCTCGCTGAACCTGATGTCGTTCCGTCTGAAGGACGGCTCCTTCGATGTCGAGGCGTTCGAGCACGCCTGCCGCCTGTGGACCGTCGTGCTGGAAGTCTCCGTGCTGATGGCGCAGTTCCCGTCGAAGGAAATCGCCCAGCTCTCCTACGAGTTCCGCACGCTCGGCCTCGGCTTCGCCAACCTCGGCGGCCTGCTGATGTCCTCGGGCCTGCCGTACGACTCGGCCGAGGGCCGCGCCTACTGCGCCGCCATCTCCGCCGTGATGACCGGCGTCGCCTACGCCACCTCCGCCGAGATGGCGCAGGAACTGGGCGCCTTCCCGGCCTTCGAGCAGAACCGCGAGCACATGCTGCGGGTCATCCGCAACCATCGCCGCGCCGCCTATGGCGAGATGGACGGCTACGAGGGGCTGGCGGTCAACCCGGTGCCCTTCGTCGCCGACGAGTGCCCGGAGCCTGAACTGGCGCTGGCCGCCGCCCGCGCCTGGGACCAGGCGCTGGAACTGGGCGAGCAGCACGGCTTCCGCAACGCCCAGGCCACCGTGGTCGCACCGACCGGCACCATCGGTCTGGTGATGGACTGCGACACCACGGGCATCGAGCCGGACTTCGCGCTGGTGAAGTTCAAGAAGCTGGCCGGTGGCGGCTACTTCAAGATCGTGAACCGTCTGGTTCCGGAGGCCCTGCGCACGCTGGGCTACACCGCCGACCAGATCGCCGCGATCGAGCGCTACGCGGTCGGCCACGGCACGCTGAAGGGCGCGCCGGGTGTCAACCACGAGACGCTGAAGGCCAAGGGCTTCACCGACGAGGTGCTGGAGAAGCTGGAGGGCAATCTCGCCACCGCCTTCGACATCAAGTTCGCCTTCAACAAGTGGACGATCGGCGCCGACTTCATCGTCGGCAAGCTGGGCGTGGCGGCCGAGCAACTGGACCAGCCGGGCTTCGACCTGCTGACCGCGCTGGGCTTCACCAAGGCCGAGCTTGAGGCCGCGAACACCTTCTGCTGCGGCGCTATGACGCTGGAAGGCGCGCCCTTCCTGAAGGAAGAGCACCTGCCGGTGTTCGATTGCGCCAACCCCTGCGGCCGCATCGGCAAGCGCTTCCTGTCCTGGGAATCGCACATCACCATGATGGCCGCGGCGCAGCCCTTCATCTCCGGCGCCATCTCCAAGACCATCAACATGCCGAACACGGCGACGGTGGAGGAGTGCAAGGACGCCTACCTGATGTCCTGGCGCCTGGGCCTGAAGGCCAACGCGCTGTACCGCGACGGTTCCAAGCTGAGCCAGCCGCTGTCGGCCTCGCTGCTGGACGACGAAGAGGACGGTGTCGAGGAGATTGTCGAGGCCTCCAACGCCGCCCGCACCCAGATGGTGTCCGAGCGGATCGTCGAGAAGGTCGTGGAGCGGATCATCGAGCGCAAGCGCACCGAGCGCGAGCGCCTGCCGCACCGCCGCAAGGGCTACACCCAGAAGGCGACCGTCGGCGGTCACAAGGTCTATCTGCGGACCGGCGAGTATGAGGATGGCCGCATCGGCGAGATCTTCATCGACATGCACAAGGAAGGCGCCGCCTTCCGGTCGTTGATGAACAACTTCGCCATCGCGGTGTCCATCGGCCTGCAGTACGGCGTGCCGCTGGAAGAGTTCGTGGAGGCCTTCACCTTCACGCGCTTCGAGCCGTCGGGCATGGTGACCGGCAACGACACCATCAAGATGGCGACCTCGGTCATCGACTACATCTTCCGCGAGATCGCGATCTCCTACCTCGGCCGCACCGATCTGGCCCACGCCACGCCGGAAGACCTGCTGCCCTTCACGGTCGGCACCGGCGACAAGCAGGGCGACCTGCCGGAGGCCGGCACGGTCCAGCCGTCGGACATCGTCCGCAAGATCGCGTCGACCGGTTACGTCCGCAACAACCTGCGCGTCCTGAACGGCGGGCAGACCCAGCGGGCGGTCGCCGCGGCGGCGCTGGCCGCCACCGGCACCGACTCGGTCCAGGCCACCGCCAGCGCCGCCCATGTGGCGGTGACCTCCAGCCCGGCGGTGAGCGCCGCGGTTGCCCACGCCGGCGGCCACGCCGCGGCCGGCGCCACCACCAGCACGGCCTACGGCGGCAGCACGAGCGACAACCGCTACGACCGCATCCGCGAAGCCCGCGCCCGCGGTTACGAGGGCGACCAGTGCGGCGAGTGCGGCAACATGACGCTCGTCCGCAACGGCACCTGCCTGAAGTGCGACACCTGCGGATCCACGACGGGCTGCAGCTGAGGCCGGCCGGTTCCATCCCCGGCATGGCAGAGTGGGGGAGGCCTTCGGGCCTCCCCCTTTGCGTTTTGGGGCTCTTGGCGTTTCGGGATCAGGTGTCGGGGGGCTGTTCGCGGGCGCGGGCGGGGTTGATGTTGTCCTCGCGGCGCTGGCGGCGGATGGTCTCGTCGTCGAGTGCCGTGTCGTCCACGTCGGCCTGGCTCACCATGCCCTGCGGCTTTTCGTTGAGGTAGCGGCTGGGCGGGGGAGGGCTGCCGGTGTCGGGCACATCGGCGCGATCGGGCGGCCGCGCGTTGCCGGTGCTCGTGGTGGCGGCGTCCGTGGATCGGTCAGGTGAAGGCTTGTCGGCCATGGTTTGGGGTTTCCTGCTGGCGGAAGGGTCCGACTCCGCCAACAGGGCAAGAGGGCATCCGGTGCCCGCGGGTAAACCGGTCATACCGAAGGCCTTTGATGGCTTCCATCAAAGGCCTTCGGTTCAAAACCGGCAGCACATGGCGTAGCCATGTGCGAAAGGGTGATACGGCCGGCCGATCATGGACGCTTTCATGCGCCGGCCGTATCAGACGGGGATGTTGGCGAAGACGCGGCCAGAGATCTCGGCCTCGGCCGGCTCGTCGTTGCGCTCCTTCAGCCAGCGGGCGAACTGGCGGTCGGCCGAGTTGATGTGCAGCATCAGCCACTGCGGCAGGAAATCCGACAGGTAGGCGGCGATGCTTTCCTCCGGCACGTTGCCGGTGGTGAAGGCGTGCACCTGTTCCCATGCCAGCTCGTGCTGAAGCACATGGTCGGCCAGGAAGGGATAGCCGGCCTCCTCCATCACCGCCTGTTCGCTGGCGAAGTGGCGCTCGGTGTAGGCCACGGCCTCCATCAGGGTACGGGCGACCTCGTCCTTCGAATGGCCTTCCGACAGGGCGGCCTGGAAGGCCTGGACCAGGGCGATCCAGTGCTTGTGCTCGTCGTCGATGCTGTCAATTCCCAGGGCGAGATCGTCGCTCCACACCAAATCCTGGAAACTCTCGACATGCATATCCATGGTCGTGCGCGCCCGGCGTGAAAAACGAAATATCTGTGTATCGTATCGAAGAACGACCGCGCATCAATGGGTGGTGGTGCTACCAAGTGTCGCGCATCCATTCCCCGCGTTGACGCGCCTTTTGCCGAAAAGGCCGCACAAAAAGGCCGCAGTCGCCGGGGTTGCCAGGACGAGGGGCGGCGGCAATATGCGGGCCATCGACGAACAACCGCCGGACAGCCCATGACCCGCAACCGTCTTCTGCCGCTCGCCCTCGTGGCCCCACTGCTGCTGATGCCGGGTGCGGCTGGCTGGGCTCAAGCTCAATCGCAAACAACCCAATCTCAAGCGGACCAATCGCAAAAGGAGCAGCCGGACCGCGGCGGCCGGGGCGAGGCGTCGAAGCGGGGCGACGCCGCCTTCGATCCCCAGCGCAGCGAGACCCATCACAGCCTTTCGCAGCCGGGCGGGCCGCTGGCCTACACGGCGGTGGCCGAGTTCCTGCCGTTGCGCGAGGGCGCCAAGGAGGAGGTCGCGGCGCGCGTCTTCACCGTGACCTACACCGCGGACGGCGCGCCCAAGGGCACGCGCCCGGTCGCATTCGTCTTCAACGGCGGGCCGGGGGCGTCGTCGGCCTACATGCATCTGGGCGCGCTGGGGCCGAAGGTGGTGGCCTTCAACGACGACGGATCGCTGCCGCGCCCGCCGTCGCCGCTGGTGGACAATCCCGACAGCTGGCTGTCCTTCACCGATCTGGTTTTCATCGATCCGGTCGGTACCGGCTTCAGCCGCGCCATCAAGCCCGACACCGGCAAGAACGACGACGAGGCCGAAAAGCGGTTCTGGCGGGTCGACGCGGACGCCCGCGCCATGGCGGAGATCGTCCGCCTTTGGCTGACCCGCAACGGCCGCTGGGAGTCGCCCAAGTTCCTGGTCGGCGAGAGCTACGGCGGCTTTCGAATCGCCAAGATGGCCAACGAGCTGATCGACAGCACCGGCGTGGCGGTCAACGGGCTGATCATGGTGTCGCCGGTCGTCGACTTCGCCACCATCCGCAACGACTCGGGCCTGCTCGGGCCGGCGCTGAAGCTGCCCGCCTTTGCGGCCTCCGCCGCGGCGAACGGGCTGGTGCCCGGCACGCCGGAGCAGGCGGCCCAGGCTGCCGAGCGCTTCGCCATGGGCGGTTACCTGACGGGGCTCGCCACCCTCGATTACCGCCGGATCGACGAGGCCCGCGGCTTCTTCGCGGAGGTCGCGCAGACCATCGGCCTGCCGGTGGATCTGGTGACCCGCCACCGCGGGCAGGTGCCGGCCGGCATCTTCGCCCGCGAACTGCTGCGTGGCCGGGGCCTGATCGCCAGCATCTACGACGGCACCTTCACCGCGGCCGACCCGGACCCGTCGGCGGCCCGCATTCCCTTCGATCCGTTCCTGAAAGGCACGGTGCCGACCTACACGACCGCCTTCGCCAGCTACGCCACCGAACAGCTGGGCGTGCGCAGCGAGGTGCCGTTCCAACTGCTGAGCGAGCGGGTGAACCGCGGCTGGGAATGGCCGCGCATGAACCAGCCCAGCGCCACCGACGACCTCCAGACGGCCCTGACGTTGCAGCCGACGCTGCGCGTGCTGATCGCCCACGGGCGCACCGACCTGATCACGCCTTACATGGCCTCGCGCTGGGTCGCCTCGCGCCTGGAACTGCCGGAGGGGCAGGGGGACCGGGTGAAGGTCACCGTCTATGACGGCGGGCACATGATGTACACGCGGGCGTCGGAACGGGCCAAGCTCGCCGCCGACGCCCGCGCGCTGGTCGAGGCCGCGCTGAAATAGGCGTCGTGTGAGGATTCACCACCAAGACACCAAGACACCAAGATCCAAACGATAAGGCGCCCGCGTGCCGGAATTGTTCCGGCACGCCAGCGCTGTTCCAAGAAGGCTTGGTGCCTTGGTGTCTTGGTGGTGAAATTCCAGCGTGGGACCGGCCGAGGCCCAACAAAAGCAGGCGCCCCGTTGGAGGTGCCAACCCACCCAATAAAAACGGGCGCCCCGTTGGGGGCGCCAACCCGCCCAATAAAAACGGGCGCCCCGTTGGGGGCGCCCGTACGCAGCACGTTGCCTTGTCGAAGGGCCTGTCGATTAGAACAGGCGCAGGATCGACTGCTGGGACTGGTTGGCCAGCGAGAGGGCGATGGTGCCGAGCTGCTGACGGGTCTGCAGCATCAGCAGGGACGCACCTTCCTCGTTCTGGTCGGCCAGCGTCAGCTTGTTGGCGCCTTCCACCAGCACGTCGCTGAACTCCTTGGTGAAGGTCTCGCGGGTCGTGATGATGTTCAGGTTGGTCGACAGCGTCTGCGAGGCCGACCGCAGGGTCTGCTTCGCGTAGTCGATGCTGGCAACGGCCTTGTCGATGTCCGCGCGGTCGGTCCAGTCGTTCTGCGCATAGTCCA
>Ga0065721_10005983_pt1 | contig 13061 bp, 14 predicted proteins | sample Mesricmetagenome_FD_59108 | JGI IMG/M metagenome (GOLD analysis project Ga0065721, IMG submission 59108) | Mesophilic microbial community from rice straw/compost enrichment Sample: eDNA_1 v2 (version 2) | ecosystem: Engineered > Solid waste > Grass > Composting > Bioreactor | place: USA: Davis... | reverse complement strand
CGCCCTGAGGAGGAGGCTGGTTCACCCGGCGACGAGTAGCAGCTGCGATCACCGATGCTGATCAGCGGGCGGGGCCTGAGAGCAGGTCGCGCCCGCTGTGTGCACTCGCCGCACCGCGGCAGGTCTTGCAGGTCTCGGCACCCTGCCATTGGTACTGGGCGATCTGAAGCCGGACTACGTCGACATGATCCGCGCCCTCGGAGGACAGGTGATCACCCTCGGCCGTGGGCGCGGGCACCTGAACATCCTCGATCCGGGTGAAGCGATCGAAGCAGCCGAGCGGCTGCGTCAGGCCGGCAAGGAGAAGGAGCGAGCCCAGGTCCTCGCAGACGCCCACGGCCGCCGCCACACCATGGTGTCCGCCCTGCTCACCATCCTCCGCAAGGAGCCGCCGACCGACCGTGAGGAGTCGATCATCGACCGCGCGCTGCGGGTCCTCGACGAGCGGCACCAGGGCGTGCCGGTGCTCGGAGACCTGCTGCGGGTGATCCAAGAGGCTCCGCCGGAAGTGCGCGCTGTCGCTCTCGACCGTGGCGACGACACCCGGTACAAGGCGATCACGGAGAACCTGGAGGCGTCGCTGATCAGCCTGACATCCGGCGGGCGACTGGGGGAGACCTTCGCGCACGCGACCGATGTACCGATGCGACGCGACCGCCCTGTGGTCTACAACGTGTCCTCCATCGACGACTCCGACACGGACATGCAGGCGGCGATCCTCCTGGCCTGCTGGTCGGCCGGATTCGGCACCGTCAACGTCGCGAACGCGTTGGCGGATGCCGGCCTGGAACCTCGCCGCCACTACTTCGTCATCCTCGACGAGCTGTGGCGGGCATTGCGCGCCGGGCGCGGCATGGTCGACCGGGTCGACGCGCTCACGCGCCTGAACCGGCAGCGCGGCGTCGGCCTGGCGATGATCTCTCACACCAGAGCGACCTTCTCGCGCTTCCCACCGATGAGGACCGTATGAAGGCGCGCGGCTTCGTCGAACGCGCCGGCATGGTCGTGTGCGGCGGCCTGCCGGGCGCGGAGATGCCGATGCTCACCAGCGCTGTCCCGCTCTCTCGCGCAGAGCAAGAACTTCTTACCTCCTGGCAGGACCCGGGCACCTGGGACTCCGGACCGGGGTCCGAGCCGCCCGGGCGCGGCAAGTTCCTGATCAAGGTGGGCGGGCATCCCGGCATCCCCATCAAGGTCGAGCTGATCGAAGCCGAACGGGCGATCAACGACACCAACAAGCTCTGGCACGCCGCTTCGGCGTTTCCGGTACCGGACGAGTCCAATCCGATGATCGGTCTGCAAGGCGCCGAGCACGCCGTGACGGAGTTCACCGCTGCGGTGGCCGGCGCCGCTCCCCTCGAGCGCGAAGGCGGGGCGGCATGAGTGCGACCAACAAGCGCGGGCAGGGGATCGACGGATCCACGATCGCCCTCGGATCACAGCTGGAGGGAGTGAACGAAGGGCGCACCGCGGACCCGTTCGAGGTGTTCTTCGTGGCGCGACCATGCCGACCACCACATGACGATCCTGCTCAGCCCCGACGGCCCGTTCGCCCGCTCGAAGGACGCGTGCGACCCCGGGGAACCGCTGCCCTACATTGAACCGCCAGCGGGCTGGTTCCCCGACATGCGCAGCTGACCAGAACACGGACAAAATAGCGGGGCAAGTGAGGCCAACGCTGATCACTCTCGACGGCCCACGAGCCGACGACACTATACGGGTCCAGCTCTAGCGGTCCATGGCACCCGTTTCGAGGACGGTCAGGCGGGAGTTGCTGGCCGACCCGCCGGACATGGCAGCACCTCGTCGACGAGAGGCCAGCGGTAACGACGCAGCCGAGCGAGCTCGCGGGGCAGACTGCCTTGCTTGTGCGCGTCGCCGAGCCGGGTCACCAGCCCGCGATCAGCTACTCGGTGCCCGTGCCGGGCAGCGACGGTTCCGGGTGCCGTCCAGACTGGCCTCGTTCAGTTGTCGTCTAGAACGAGGACAGAACGAGGACCCCGCCCGCGGCCGTACCCGAGCGGCGCATCATGCGGATGTGCACTCGAACGGCGAGGCGGCTGAGAGGGACTACCGCGGGTGGGTCTCACCGTCGCGGCAGGAGTCTGGGGCGCCATTCAACTCGGGCGACCAGGGAACGCCCCCGCGGCCACGGCATACGAGAGCACGCGCGCATAGCTGGGAGACCTGCGGCGCCATCCGCGCCGACCGGGGAGGTGAAGGTGCGACCGGGCATGAATGAGGTCTGCATCCAGCCGTTCCGCCGCTCCACCATTCCCCTGGACTCCAGGTCGTAGGGCCGCAGCTGGCCCACCCTCATGGCGAGCGTGCCGGGGAGCGCGAACACCACCTGCGCCAGGCGCGCCTTCTGGCCGCCGACGCCGGTGGCTGCCTTCCCGAGACGCCTGCGGCAGAGGGTCAGCCCCGAGGCCGCGAGGCTGACCCGGTTTGCATGACGTTAGCTACGGTGAGCGTATGGGTGAGCGATCGCGCGTCGAATAGCTTCGCGCTTCGAATATGGATCTGAGACGGCGACGATAAGGTTGTCAAAGGTCTCCCCTTTGAGTCGGATTTGAAGAGCGGGCGCGCCGGGGCGAGCAAGTACAAGACTGCGTTCGTGCAAGCTGCGCCAAGTACCAATCTTCGATAGGCCCGGCACCCATATGCCGGGGGCTCTGATGCCGGTCACCGCCAGAGTCGGCATCACCTCGGCTGAGATGACAGAGGCAAGCGGGACCCTCACGTTGCCTCGCAGGGCAGCTATTCGCTCGGCTAGCCCGAGCTCGATGACGATTTCGTGCTCAAGCACGCGAATTTGAGCCATTCCTCTTTCCTCCCCTGAAGCCCAGTTGCTGAGACGAGACCAACGTTATCAAATGTGGTAATGTTCTAGCTCATGGGAACAAAAGCCGGAGTTGCCGAGGCAATCCTCCATCCGCAACGCATGTCGATTCTGCGTGCCCTCGGCGCTGGCCCGCTCACGACGAGGCAGCTGGCGGAGGCACTTCCCGACATCCCCCAAGCGACGCTCTACCGCCACATCGCGCTGTTGCATGAGGTGCAAGTGCTGACGATCGCCTCTGAGCGACCAGTTCGAGGAACGATCGAGAGAACCTACGCCCTGGGCAGCGACACCATCTTGAGCGCCCATGACCTGGCCGGCGCGAGCAAGGAAGACCACTTCCGGTTCTTCGCCACCTTCGTTGCCGGGCTTATGGCCGAGTACGGGCAGTACCTCGAGCGCCCCTCCGTTGATCTAGAGCGCGATCTGGTGGGGTATCAGGAGCACGTCCTGAACCTGACAGACGACGAACTTGCCCAGATGATTGGCGAACTCGGCGCCGTTATCCGGTCGCGACTCAAGCAGCCGCCCGCAGCGGGCCGCAGACCGCGACTGTTCGCAACGATCACCATGCCCGCAGACCGTATCCGGAGGAAGAAGCCATGACCGCCACGACGCCGGCCCTCGCATCACGCAGGATGCGCTTCAGTGCCGCCGCGCTCATTCCTGCCCCGATCATCGCCTGTGCGCTCGTGCTCACCTACACCGGTGGAGTCGACGTGATATCCGCAGTTCTAGGGGCTGTCGGATGGGTAGTTGCGTTACTGCTCAGGCAGCCCGTCGCGGTCCTCGCGAGCCGTCGAGCGAACAAAGCGCGACCGGCGACAGTTGTTGGTTGGTTCTCAGGTCCGGCCGAGGAACTTGTGCGTCTCGGTATCGTACTGCTTGCAATCCGCACAGTGGACGAGGCGGTCTGGGCCGGTTTCGGTTGGGCGGCAGTCGAAGTGCTGCTTATCGCAGTCAACACTCTCGCAGTCGCCAACCTTCTCACAAAAGACGACCCGAAGTCGCTCGAAGCGCGAGCGATCCTGGAAGGTCACGGGATGCTCACCCAACATCACCCTGCGTGGGGCCTTTTCGAGCGGCTGAGCGCAACGATGCTGCACATCGGCTTCACGCTGCTGCTCTTCGCCGAGCCCTGGCTCGTGCTCCTCACTATTCCCGCGCACTCGTTGATCAATGTGTTTGCCGTTCGGATGGCGAAGAAGAACATCGCGCTCACGGAGAGCGTCCTCGCCGTCACCTCCATGTCGGTGCTGCTGTTGGGTGTAGCGGCGGCCCTCCACAGCCAACTCTGAAAGGAGTCACTCCGCGCGAGCTGCACGGACGGCAGGTTGCACTGTTTCTCATCCTGAAGAATGCCCACCTTCGCCATCTCGACAGCTGTGCCGTGAGACGACCAACCCCAACCCTGCTACGTCGTTGATGAACTCCTAAGCGATCCCGGCCGTCCGCCTTGGGCTGCGGCGCGTGGATCGTGATGAACAATCGGTACCGAAATCCTGGCCAGGCATCGCCGCTTCCCGGGGCGTCGGCTTCCGCAGTTGAAAGGAAACTCCGTGCTCAAAGCGACCGCCCCGTCCCCTCCTGATCTTCGCACCGCGACCACTGTGATCGGAGCGATCATCCTTGCCAGCGTCGGTGCGCTAGCGGGATTGTCATGGAGCGGTACCGGCGTCACCGGCACCCACGTGGTGGAGACGACCGTTGAGTTCGGCAACTCTTTCGGCATCACCCAAATGGGCGACATCGCCGGGGAAGCAGGCCTCCTCGCTCTGCTGGCCCTCACCGGCATCATCTACTGGCGCTCGCGCCGCTCCCTACCGGCCATGAGCAGATTGATCACCGGAGGCATCGGAGTTGCGGTGGCGTACGTCACCAGTGAACTGCTCAAGACCGCTTTCAAGCAGCAGAGACCCTGCGCGGCACTGCCCAACCTCGTGATCGAGCACTGCCCACCAGCAGGGGACTGGTCGCTTCCGAGTAACCACGCAACGATCGCGTTCGCGCTGGCTACAGCGATCGCGCTCACAGCCGCAGCTGCAACTGCAGCGGCACTGCCGCTGGCTCTTCTCGTGATCAGCGCCCGAGTTGCCGCCGGCGAACACTACCCGCACGACGTGATCGACGGGGCGCTCCTCGGGGTTCTAGTCACGCTCACGATCACGGTGCTGGTCACACCGCACATGCTGAAACTGCTACGCCGGCTGACAAGCGTGCAGTTCATTGCGCCTCTGATCAGTACCGCCGGTCCTCGCCGGCGTTAGGCAGACTTGTGGGAGAGCAACTACCGCGTCTATGGAGTCCGCAAGCTATGGAAGGCCGCCCGCCGGGCGGGCATGGTGATCGGTCTGGACCAGACGGCCCGGTTGATGCGCGCCGCAGGGCTCGAGACGGTCGAAGCGGGTGAAGACCACCCGGCCCGATCCGACCCTGGCGAGGCACCCGGATCTGGTGCGCCGGGAGTTCACCGCGACCGCGCCGAACCGGCTCTGGGTGACGGATCTGACGTTCGTGCCCACCTGGGCCGGTGTCGCCTACGTGTGCTTCATCGTCACGCGTTCTCGCGCATGATCGTGGGCTGGCGGGTCGCATCGCACATGCGCACCGAGATGGTGCTCGACGCGATCGAGATGGCCCGCTGGTCGCGCAGTCGCCACCACGACGACCTGCGGTGTCATTCCGACGCAGGATCTCAATTCACGTCGATCCGCTACGGCGAACGGCTCGTGGAGATCGGCGCGACCCCGTCGATCGGCACAGTCGGCGATAGCTACGACAATGCCCCGGCCGAGACCGTGAACGGCTACTACAAGCCGAACTCGTCCGCGGAGCCGCACAATCCGGGCCGTGGAAGACCGTCGAGGATCTCGAGCTCGCGACCCCCGGCTGGGTGCACTGGCACAACACGCAGCGGCTCCACGGCTACCTCGGCGACGTCTCGCCGGTCGAGTTCGAGAACGCGTTCTCTGCTGTCCAAGCCGACCGCGAACTGCTCGTCGGAATCAAATTGCGCGAGCTTCCATCAAACCCAGGGCGCTTCACCCATCGTGGGGATGACGGCAGGGATCGGGATCCCCCGTTCGAAGTCGGTAGCGCTCACCGCTGTCCGTGATGGTTGCGCCGCCAACGGCTCAGGCGGCGAGCAGCGACGTCGGGAGGGACCGCTGGATGAGCTGCTCATCCGTGGAGTGACGGGCTCTTGGAGGACTTGCCCACCGAACGTCCGGTCACGATCCTCCGCCATGATTTGGCTCTAGCAGTACGGAGAGCAGCTCGCAAAGTGCGGCTGTTGCTCCATACACGAGGGCGGGCACACGGAGATCGGCGAGCCACAGGAGCACGGCGGCCCCGAGGAAGACGGTTAGTTCGGCGATCACCCGCCAGGGCGCGTTAAGTCGGGTGTCGGAGTTGGGTGCCATGAACGCACTCCAGATCACGACAACGAGGAGTGGGGCGAGTATCGCAGCTACTACGCGCCATACCGGGTGCGGGACGAGACGGAATGCGGTGTACGCGTATGCGGCGACACCGGCGAGTTCAAGCATGAACTTCAACGCCAGGTTTGTGGTGACGAGTGTAATCACGACCGCTACCCGATGGCTGTGGCTGGAACGAGCGAGTCAGTGAGACGGCGCCGGAGATGCGCGCGGCGTATTCGTAGATCCATGGCGTCTCCAAGACGTATCGGATAGGGGAGCGTGGCGGGAAATCCGCCGGGCATCTGGGATGCCGGAGCTATGCCTGCAAGACGAGCAACGCCATCTGCATGTCGAGCGCGAAGTGCACGATTAGCAGGTAGGGGAGGATGCCCGGGCGCTTCCTGAGGACGACGGACAGGAGGAGCGCGAAGGGAAGGAACATCGCCGCTCGCCAGAGGATGAAGGAGGGGTTGAAAAGCAGCGGGAGGGTGGCGTGCTGGAGGGCGTGAAACACTGCGGGCACGAGAACGACCGTCCATGCGGGCGCTTTCAGCGCAGCCAGTCGCGGCTGCACGTATCCGTAGTACGTGGGCAGCTCAGCCAGCGCGGTTGTGAGGGGGAACAACAGGATTGCCAGTACCGCCGCCCAGACAGGCAGGGGCTGAACGAGCATGTTTAAAGCCTCTTGCGCGTCGCCGAAAAGGAGGGTCGCCAAACCGATGTTCGGCAGCGCGGCCAATGGCACCGCCAGCACGAGCGTGACCAGCGCGACGCCCAGATTGCGGCGAACTGTGGCCCTTCTTGGAAGGTATAGCGAGCGAAGGGACGACCCGTCCTGCCGCAGGTAGTACGCAAGCATCCCGAGGTTGACGAGGTTCGCGGCTGAAGCGGTCAGAGGCCACCACGCGGCGGACGCAGCCCACGCATCAGGGGTTCCTTCAAGGGCGAGCGCTGCGGCGATCGCCGCCTGGAACGCGGCGAAAAGGCTGATCCTAAGCAGCAGAAGCTCGATCAGCCGCCTAAGGGGCACGGGACGTGTTTGAGGTGCCCGAGTGGGCGCAGTGATCGTCATTGGGGTCCTCCAAAGTTCTGGGGTGATTATGAGTTGTTTGCGGGTGTTGGCTGGCTCTGCTCGAACAGTTCGACTGCGGTGCGCCAAGCGGCGTCTATGTCGGCCTCCGGCGGGAAGCGGCCGGCGAGCTCCAGATCAACCAGCCCATGAGCCAGCGCCCACAACGCCCGGGCGCGGTCTTGATCGCCCGCGACCGCAGCCAGCACGGGCTCCGCCGCTGCCTCCTCCGCCCCTGGCGCAAGCAGATCGCGATGCAGCGGGACGCGAGTGAACAGGTTGTACTCGGCCGGGTTGGCCAGCGCCCAACCGCGGTAAGCGTCGCCGAGGGATCGGACGCCGGGCTGAGCGCGGCTGAGCGCTTGTCCGAGACTTCGCAGCGCTCGCTCCTGCAGGCCTGCGATGACCTCATCCTTCCCACTCACGTGCTTGTAGAGGGAGGGCGCGCGGATCCCGAGCACATCCGCTAGCTTCCGCATGGAAAGCTCTGAATGTCCCTGCTCAATAAGAATCCGTGACGCGGCATCGAGAATTTGCTCTTTCCGTGTCATGCCGCTGAAGCTCTTTCCTCGGCTCGAGCGCGCAGAGCGCGATTCATCACTTCGAAACCGGACTCTGTTCTTCTCAGCGTCTCGGACATGAACGGCACGAGAAGCCCTGTGAAGGTCTCCGAGTGCATGAACAAAGTCCCTCTGCCCGAGTGCTCCACACGGAATGCGTGCGACCCGTCGAAGATGCCGGGAACCCCGACCGAACCCAACCAACGCAGCTCGCGACCCTCCTCAAGGACGGTGACCCGAGGGCGGAACCGCATCCCTTTGCCGCCAGGTGGCCGCACCTCTATGTCCAGCCGCTGGCCCAGCGCGATCTGACCGTTCATACGCGTGATGAACGGGTTCCACTCCGGGTAACGAGCATTGTCCATAAGTACGCCCCAGACTTCGTCCGGAGGTGCATCGATGACTGTGGTGGTCTCAATCTGCCGCATCGCGAACTCCTATGACTAACGGTGTTAGCCATCATAGGCTAACGGTATTAGCTTGTCCAGTGGTGTTTGGCCATCGTGAGCCATCGTCGATTAGGACGAGCGCTGCGCGGGTCATCCGGATGAAGTCGCCGGCGTCGGAGGCGTCGATCGAGGCCGGAACTGCGCAGCAGGAGCCACAGGCCGACGCGCAGCGACAGCCGGTCCAGGGCCGACAGACGCTCGGGTCGCGAGCGGAGGTCGCTCAGGCGTTGCTGAACGCGGTCGAGAGACCGCACGGGCATGAGGGTGGTGTTCATCGTGGTCTCGTTTCGAGCGGGATGGATGGGGCGTGCCCGGAGGCGGGCGGGTCGCGGGAACGCGACGGCGAGGGCGTCCGGGAGGACGTGGCGGCAGACCGTCGGCGCGGCCAGGAGCATCGTCGATGCGAAGCAAGTCCGCATGAGTCATCCGTCGAACTCAGTCAGGGGATACGACCTGACGCGGGCGCTTCCGCTCACCGGCTTCCACGACCGGCAGCTGACGAAGCAGGATCAGCAGGACGATGAGCGCGATCATTACCGCCCAGCCGCTCACTCCTAGCAGCCCCGTCACGGCGGCATCGATAGGACCGGCGGAGGCCAACAGCACTCCGAGAGAGGCGACGCCGTTCATGAAGCCGTGCGCGATCGCGGCCGTCCACACGGTTCCGGAAGCGAGTGTGAGCCAGCCGAGCAGCACCGACAGCAGCATGCAGAAGACCATCATCAGGCCCAGTGCGGCGACTGGGTTGTGTCCCGGGTAGTTGTAGCCGAGCAGGATCACGGGCGCGTGCCAGAGGCCCCACACGGCGCCCGTGATCAGCATGGCGGGCCACTGTCCCAGCGGAAGGAGCCGCGTCTGGAGGAAGCCGCGCCATCCGATCTCCTCGCCGAGTGCGGGAATTACGTTGAGGATCGGAGCCACCAGCATCGCTCCGATCTGCAGTGCAACGAGGGCTTGAATGGGCACATCCGGCAGGGACGCCCCTGGGACGGCGGAGACCGCCTCGCGAGCGCCGCTGAAGTGCTCGAGGTCGAACCGATACGCTCCCAGCGCTGCAGCCACAACGAGCGATCCGAGGGTCGCAACAATTGGCCCCAGCCAAGCAATCACTGCGTACGGCGCCCACCTGCGAAACGGAAGGCGCGGTTTGAGGGAAGTTATTTCAAGGAAGCGGCGGTCCTCCCTATTGGTCAGGTGCACGAGGCCCGCGGCGAATGCAGGGATGAACATCATCGCCACGAGGAGAACAGGTGCGCCTGGTGTGCGCAGACCCTGACCACTGACCCAAAGGGGCGAGGCGACCAGCCACGCGCCGCCGAGGGCCAGCAACAAGAAGAGCGCGATGGGGCGCGCCGCGATTGAGTGCCTCATGAATGATCCTCCGATTGATTTTGGGGCCGGCCCGAGCTTCCCCGCCCGGGAGAACTCCCGGCGCATAAGGGCCTGGCGGGCGGTAAGCCCGACAACGAAAGCCGCAACCCGTCGGACGACCAGGAGCCTAACAGTGTTAGCCTGATTCCGCTAACGCTGTTAGCCTTGGGCCGGCCCAGCAAGTGCCCTCGTCCCTTCTATGGAGTAGGAGATCATGCGCGCATTCACCGAGAACGACATCCGCGCTTCCTTCGTCAATGCCTCTCTGCGGGAACGAAACGGTCTGATAGTTCCGTCGCTTACTGAGATCGAGTGGGACAGGTTGGACTATTTCGGCTGGCGCGATCCGAAGCAGCCGCTCGCCGGCTTCATCGTCGTGCCAGTGGAAGACGAGCTCATCGGGATCCTGTTGCGCCAAACCGAGCAGCGCGTGCGCGAACGGGCACTGTGCTCGTGGTGTGAAGACGTCACCTTGCCCAACGAGGTCGTCTTCTTCGGCGCGAAGCGCGCGGGCAAGGCAGGTCGCAACGGAGACTCCATCGGAACGCTTCTGTGCGAGCGCTTCGAGTGCTCGGCGAACGTGCGACGACCGGTGCCGCCCGCATATCTGGGGTTCGATGTAAGAGCCGCACGCCTGCGCCGAATCGAGACGCTGCGTGCGCGGGCCCAGACATTTGCTCGCGACATCCGCGATGGCGCCTGAAATCTGCGCCTGAGCCGCGACGCGAAGTGCGGCGTGGAATCGCATCGGCGACCCGCCTAAGACTTGTGCCGACCGGGGGCTTCGCCGGCTATCACGAGGACATGTCGGTCTTCTGCGGTTTCGTCGGCGACTTCCGTCGCCTGCTTGGCGACGGCATTCTTGGCAGAAAGAGCCTGTGCTTAGTGCCCGGGTGCGGTGGTGACTCCGCGCACGTGCAGCAGTCCGAAGAGGGCAGAGGAGAGCAGTACCGCATGGGTGCGCCTCTTGCCCCGCGAGTGCCCCTAGCGTCCGACGTATTCGGCGAGGTGCTGACCCGTGAGGGTGCTGCGGGCGGTGACGAGGTCGGCGGGGGTGCCCTCGAAGACGATCCGCCCGCCGTCGTGACCGGCGCCGGGGCCGAGGTCGATGACCCAGTCGGCGTGCGCCATGACGGCCTGGTGGTGCTCGATCACGATGACGGAGTTGCCAGCGTCCACGAGACGGTCGAGCAGCGCGAGCAGGTTGTCGACGTCGGCGAGGTGGAGACCGGTCGTGGGCTCGTCGAGCACGTAGACAGCTCCCTTCTTCGCCATCGAGATCGCGAGTTTGAGGCGCTGCCGCTCGCCACCCGACAGCGTGTTCAGGGCCTGTCCGAGCGTGATGTAGCCGAGCCCCACATCGACCATGCGGTCGAGGATGACGTGCGCCGGACCCTTCGGGAAGAACTCGAGAGCCTCATCGGCCGACATGGCGAGCACTTCGGCGATGTTGCGCCCCTCGAGGCGGTATTCGAGCACCTCATCGCTGAACCCGGAGCCGTCGCACACCTCGCACAGGGTCTCGACACTCTGGGTGAAGCCGAGGTTCGTGATGATGATCCCCAGCCCTTTGCACGCCGGGCACGCCCCCTCGGAGTTCGCGCTGAAGAGCCCGGGCTTGACGCCGTTGGCTTTGGCGAAGGCCGAGCGGATCGCGTCGAGGATGCCGGTGTAGGTCGCGGGGCTGCTGCGCCGCGATCCTTTGATGGGCGACTGGTCGACGATCACGACATCGTCGAACTTCGGCAGGTTGCCGTGGATGAGCGACGACTTGCCCGAGCCTGCGACACCGGTGACGACCGTGAGGATGCCGAGCGGGATGTCGACGTCGACGTCTTTGAGGTTGTGCTGGTTTGCGCCGCGGATCTCGAGGTGACCCTTCGCGGAGCGAGTGGAGTCTTTGAGCCGTGCGCGGTGGTCGAGGTGACGGCCGGTGAGCGTGTCTGAGCGACGGAGACCCTCGACATCGCCCTCATAGGTGATGGTGCCGCCGTTGCGGCCCGCGCCGGGGCCGAGGTCGACGATGTGGTCGGCGATCGCGATGACCTCCGGTTTGTGCTCGACGACGAGCACCGTGTTGCCCTTGTCGCGCAGGTGTCCGAGCAGCCGGTTCGTCCGCTGCACGTCGTGCGGGTGGAGTCCGGCGGTGGGCTCGTCGAACACGTACGTGACGTCGGTGAGACTCGACCCGAGGTGGCGGATCATCTTGGTGCGCTGAGCCTCACCGCCGGACAGAGTGCCGCTCGATCGATCGAGCGACAGGTAGCCGAGGCCGATGTCGATGAAGGAGGCGACGGTCTGCTTGAGCCCTGCCATCAGGGGCCCCACCGAGGGGTCGTCGATCTGGTCGAGCCACTGCGCAAGGTCGGTGATCTGCATGGCGGCCACGTCGGCGATGCTCGCCCCGTTGATCTTCGATGACCGCGCGCCCTCGTTGAGGCGTGTGCCGCCGCAGTCGGGGCACGGGAGGAACTTGACCGCGCGGTCGACGAAGGCCCGCACGTGCGGCTGCAGAGAGTCGCGATCTTTCTGCAGCATCGACTTGGTGATCTTGGGGATGAGCCCNTCGTAGGTCATATTGATGTTCTGGATCTTGACCTTGGTCTGCTCTTTGTAGAGGAAGTCGTCGAGTTCCTGNTCGGTGTAGTCNGCGATCGGCTTGTCGGGGTCGAGGAAGCCCGACTCAGCGAATCCGCGCACCATCCAGCCGTCCGCGTTGTAGCCGGGGACCTTGATCGCACCGGCCGAGAGCGACAGCGACCGGTCGATGACCTCGTCGATGTCGACGTCGCTGACCTCTCCCAGCCCCTCGCACCGGGGGCACATGCCGCCCGTGATCTCGAACGACCGCCGCTCCTTCTTGCCTTTGTCCTTCCCGACGGCGATCGTGACGGCGCCCGCCCCCGACACCGACGGCACGTTGAAGGAGAACGCCTGCGGTGAGCCGACGTGCGGCTGCCCGAGCCGGCTGAACAGGAGCCGCAGCATGGCGTGGACGTCGGTGGCGGTGCCGACCGTCGAGCGGGCGTTGGAGCCCATCCGCTCCTGGTCGACGATGATCGCCGGTGAGATGTTCTCGAGGGCGTCGACCTCCGGCCGGCTGAGCTGCCCCATGAACTGCTGTACGAAGGTCGGGTAGGTCTCGTTGATGAGCCTCTGTGACTCGTTTGCGATCGTCGCGAATACGAGCGACGACTTGCCGGATCCGCTCACACCCGTGAACACGGTCAGCCGCCGTTTCGGGATCTCGACGTCGATGCCCTTGAGGTTGTTCTCCCGCGCTCCGACGACGCGGATCCTGTCGTGGCGGTCGGCGGGGTGGACGGCGTCGTTCATGGCGGCCCTTTC
>Ga0065721_10005524_pt1 | contig 13062 bp, 9 predicted proteins | sample Mesricmetagenome_FD_59108 | JGI IMG/M metagenome (GOLD analysis project Ga0065721, IMG submission 59108) | Mesophilic microbial community from rice straw/compost enrichment Sample: eDNA_1 v2 (version 2) | ecosystem: Engineered > Solid waste > Grass > Composting > Bioreactor | place: USA: Davis... | reverse complement strand
GGAAGGTCGCGGGCGGGCGGAGCAGTTTTCCGAGGTCCCAGACAACGGGCGTCGCTGGCGTCGCGTCGGCCCGCATGGACGCGGGCCACAACGTCATGACGCCAAGAACGACTCTAGCGAGGCGAGAGATGGCTGATACATTCATTCCGAAACTCCTTTTGCCCACGGAAGCCAACGACCGAGGTGTTCCTCAAATTCGGGCCGGTCATACTCGTCCTGCCAACTGACCGGACCGGCGAAACGTCGCTCTCCGTCGCGCTCTTTCTTCTCCAGCTTCGCCAACGCCGCGGGACCGACCGGAGGCACCGCGCCCACCGCGTCCACGACGGCGGGCATCGCATTCAGCCAAAAGAGCGACTCGGGAAGATTCGTGTGCACGAACGCGGTGGGCCCGGTCCAGTGATCCCGGTTCCGAGCCACGACCTGATGAAGCGCCGTCGCGCCTTCTTCGCGCAGCCAGCCCTCGAGAAACTCGCGGAAGCGCTCCGCCTGCTCGCCGCCGTGCTTCGCGGCGAAGGCCAGCACGAGCCAGAACGCGTTCTTCGAGTGAAGTTCGGCGCCCTCGAGAATCCTCCTGCTCTCTTCCCGGTCGAGCGCCGCGGCGGCCATGCGAGTCAGGGCCTTTCGCAAGGCCGCGTCTCCGGTGAGCGCATGATACTCGACGAGCGCGTGCATGCCGCCGAAGGAGTGGAAAAACATCGTTCCGGAGTTGAGCCCGCGCGGGGGCGCAACCGATTCGATTTCCGGAAAACGAACCGTGGGCTCGACCACGATTCCGTCGGGCGAGATGAAATGCCGCACGTAGCGCGTCAAGGCATCGCCCACCTTGGGATCGCCGGTCGCCTCCCACAGGGCAATCAAGCCGTAGAGCCGCGTGCTGTGATCCACCGAATCCCTGACCATCGGCGTGAATCCCTGAACGAAGCGGGACTTTGGTCGGAGATACACGTCGTATCCAAGTTTCAACAACACGTCCCGGCTGCGCTTTTCGCCGGTGAGGAGCCGGTGCACGCGATATTCGGAGAGGATGGTTTGCCGCTCCTGATGGCAGCCGTCGCTCCACGGTTGCACGCCATGCCGGGTGCCCGCGCCAAACCAGCGACCGGAGTGTCGCGTCACGACATCGCGCGACTGACGCGCCAGGGCCTCCATCGTGAAAAACACGTCCCGCCGCCCGGTGCGCAGATAGAGTTCGCTCAGGTAGCGGTTGGGCAGGCCCTCGGTATTCGTCCAGCCCCAGCGGCCGTTGTCCCACGCCCAGTCGTTGGCGATCGCGTAGTCCCGCGTCGTCATCGCCTTGGTCAAGGGGATCTTGGTGACCGGCCCCGCCCATCCGGCCGGCGGGCCCCAGCCGCTCGCGAGGAGTTCCGCCAAGGCGGCCGGTTTCACGATTCGCCCGTAGGCGCGCATGAAGCTGTGCTGGATGTCGCCATGGATCCACTTGCCCGACCAACGCCAACGACGTCGGTGAAACTCCAGAAAATCGGCGAAGCGCTCCAGGGTCTCTCGCGCCGGCGCGAAGCGCTCATCGCTCAAGTCTTCCGCGAGCGCGCCGGCCTTCACGTAGGCCGCCTCGCCGGCATACAACAACCCGCGATCGTTCAGCGCGGCGTCCAACGCGGGCAGTTCTTCGACGCCCGCGCCCGGCTGCAGCAGGAACTCGTGGGTGCGCGAGATGCCACGCACCGGCTCCTCGCGATAATAGACCTCCTCCACCCAGTCGTTTTTGCCCGTCGTCACCGTCTCGCCTTGGGCGCGATGCGGAAGATCGGAGTAACGGCGAAAATCCATCGGACCCGCGCCGCGCGGCCAGAAGTCGAGCTCGAGCGCCAGCGTTTCGCCGGAAGGGCTCACCGCGATTTGCGTCGGGAAAAGATTCCGAAAATCCCGGATGCCGGCCACGATGCCCGCGCCGGACGAGCCGGTGATCGCGACCATTCCCGTGACGTCCGACGTCACCGCCGCCTCCCTGGAGGCGCCGTCCACACCCACACGCACCTCGCTCAAATCGGGATGCAGCGCGCGCACCAAGGCACCTTGGGCGGCGTCCGTAACCACCGGAGTCGAGGCCAGCGTCGTCATCCGCGCACGCTCGCGTCCGGTCGCCAGCGGAACGCGCAAACCGAAGCCCTCGATGAACACGTTTCGCACGTCGAAGTCTCCCAGCTCGAGCGTGTGGTGACCGCGAATCGCGGATGAGTTGGCGAAAAATTCCAGCCGCATCGTCACGTGGCAGGGCCAACGTCCATCGGTGTAACCATCGATCCGCACCACGGCGCGCAGCGGCCCGGCCTCCTCCAGCTCAATCGTCTCCGCGACGAGTCGCGAACGTTCACGCGCGGCACCCGACGCCCCGATCCGGCCTCCCGGTTCCGGGGCGTCGTGCGTTTCCGCCATCTCGAGCCACGCCTCGACCGGCTCGCGCTCCTTTAACACGGAGCGTCCGCCCAGCTTGAGACTTTTCCACCACGTGCGACCGGCGCCCAGCGTCGCCACGATCCGGCCGGTGTCGATCCGCACTTCGCCCGACTCCGAGCGCGTCGCCTTAAGCGCGAGGCGGTCGCCGCCCGTGACGCCCGACTGCGCTTTGTTGATCGAAAACAGCGCCGCTCCCCCATCGCCGTAGGTCAGCCGAAAATCCGCCAAGGTCGGCCCCGTCGCGACGGGCCCGCGCTTCGTCGGCGCGACCGCTTTTTCGCCGGGATCGAAGAACACCGTCTCCAGCCACTTCACCGAGCCGTCCGGCCAAAACGCCAGAGGCGCGGTCTGCACCGGCACGCGCGCGCCCGCCGCGTTTCGCAATTCGACCGGCTCCTCCGCGCGCAGCAGACCCGCGGCCAGCGGCACGCCACCGAACACCGGCAACGCCGAGGAGGGCCGCACCGCGACGGGCTCCGTTTTTTTGGGAGACTCGGTCCGCCGCGCGAGGGACGCGCCCGTCTCGGCCGCGTTCTCGCCGGAGAAGGTTTTTAGTTTCCAGACGGCGTGCAGGCGAAGCGGAGCGTCGCCTAAGCCCGACAAAGGCAAACGCTCTTCGGTGGGCGGTTTCAAATCGAAGGTCACGCATCCGCCTCCTTCGGTATTCGCCTCCAAGGAAAGCGGTATTCGAAATTTGGATTCATCGACCGCCGCCGCCACCCCGCCCTTGCGGTCATAGATCGCCAGCCATCCGGGAAACCCGGTTCCGCGGTGCTGGATCAGCGGCGCGGTGCGCGCGCTTTCCCAACGGCTCAGCACGTAGGTGTCGCCGGTTCGCCAATCCGACCGAAACAAGGTCCACAGGTTTGTGTCCGGCTCGGCCATCAGCGCCTGCGCCGATTCCTCGGAGTGAAACTGGTAGGCGGAACGCGTCTCCCACGTGAGCCCGTTTTCACCCGCTTGCACGACCCGCTTGCGCCGCTCGAGCGCCAGCGGCACGCGGACGGAGAGACGCTCCAGGGTCGCGCCCGCTTTCGCGGGCCCGCTCAGCGTCGCCGCGGTCTCCACGCGCACGAGTCCGTCGGTTTCGACGCTCGATCGGAGCGAGACGTTCCAACGGCCCGCGTCGCCCAGATCGATCTCGGCCTCGCGCAGTCCGTCCCGCGCGGGGGAAAAACGAGATCGCGCCGGCGGCGCGCCCTCGACACGCACCAGACATTCCGTCGCGTCCCAAAGAACGATCTCGCGTTGCTCCGCGTGCGCGGCCGCAACGCCGACCACCCCTAAGCAGATCGCCGAGGCGACCCACGCACGCGGAAAGAAACGTCGCGAGACAGGCAACGCGGAAGAAAACGGCACCGAGTGTCCCTCGTGTTATCGCTGGCCCGTCCGACGCTTGGTCAAGCCGGCGACGCCCGCGGCCGCGCCGAGAAGCAAGGCGGCGCTGCTCGGCTCCGGAATCGGGCTCGCGCCGAACTGGATGTTGTCCACGTAGAAAGCCGCGGCGCTGCCGTTCGCGGTCGTGAAGCGCAAGGCGCTCACTCCAGCCTGATTGGTGGTGGCGTTGAACACCTCCGCAAGGCCGCCGCCACTGCCACGCGTCACCGTCGTGCCGTTGAGCTGAACCGAATAGGTTCCGCTGATCGCGCTCCACGAGATGGAGATCGTGTTCTTCGCGTCGATCGTCACGCGTTCGTTGAACGCATAGAGGTTTGTGGTGCCGCTGGTGCCGTCGGAAAAGGACAGGAACCGGCCCGGCGCCTGCGGCGATCCTCCGCCCGTCGACTCCGAGTTGGTCCAGATTTGCAGCGTGACGAGCGAGTCGCCGCGTTTGCTGCCGCTCCCCGTGCTAAGCGCGCCGAGGTTGATTTCGATCAAGCCAGGGTTCGCGCCGGTCCCCTGAACATACAGGTCGAAGGAGATCGTGCCTTCGGCCAAGGGTGTGGAAGCGAGGGCCAGTTGGACGGAAGGGTGATTGCTCGACCCCGTCACGCCATCAGCCGAAGCAACCCGATTCACTAGGAGGCTCAGATTGCCTGCTCCGAACGGAGTGGGGGAATTGCTGACCACGACCGAATGCGGAGAAGTGCCGTTCGCGTTGTAGAGCAACACATCCGCTCCCGACGGCGCGCTGCCCGCCGTGTAGTTTTCAAAAGTCCAGATGCTCGTCGCGGCGGACAAGACGGAGGTCGAGGCGATCGCGCAGGCGAGGCTCAAGAGCGGGGTTTTCATGGTCGTTTTCATTTGGGTGTTGGTCGGGGGTGGAATGGGGAAACACAGGGTCGCCGTTCGTCCGGAGCGGCGGTGAGTCCATCACTGCTGGACGCCGGTCCAAATCAGCGCGGTCGGATCGTCCAAACGGTCCTTCGCGACGCGCTCGACGTGACCGTCCACGAAGAGGACGTTTTGGCGCTGCCCATGCGGGTATTGCAGCATCGCCAGATCGGCGGTCGTGGGCCGGATAGCGGAACTAAACCACCCGCTTGCCGGCACCCATGCTCCGTCCATCATCCACGCCGTGCGCGTGGGGTGCTGCACCTTCGAGACCAGACGAAGCGGATAGTTTCCCCATGAGGCGGGATTGTCGGTGGCCACCAACGCCAAGGTATAGGTGTGCCGAATTCCATCGAGCGCCTCGGAGAAGGGGTAGTCGACGAAGCTCGGGCAGGTGAACACCTCGTGCTTCGCCGTCTTGTCCAGATAGTCGATGAGCCCGGGCTCCGTGGCGTGAGAGGCGGCGTGGTAAAGGCGCGAGCTGCAAAAGCGCCCCTTGTGCTCGTCCGCGTAAAGCTTCCCCGCCAAACCCAGCGCGCGCAGATTCGCCGCACACTTCGACGTCCGGGCACTGTTCCGCACTCCCGCGACCACGGGAATCGTGATCGCCATCAAGACGCCCACGATCGCGATAACGGTGAGCAGCTCAATCAGGGTAAAGGCACGTCTCGAGGCCATTGGGGTGAAAGCTGCCGGCAGTTAACATAGTCTACCGGCAGAATGTCAATAACAATAGGCGACTAATCGCCCCTCCTTCGCTCCCAACCCTCCAGATAACTCGCTCCTGCAGCCGGATTGTTAGGGCCGCCTTATTACCGGTAGAAATATATGCGTTTGTCCGAAAGGGATCGGAGCCGTGCGCCGCCCGCGGTTAGTTTTCATTCCACGGAACCCCATACCAACCGGACGGCCAGGCCAGGTTCTTGATCCCGCCCAAGCCGTGCGGGTAGGAACCTCCACGATACGTCAGCGGCAGCTCGCCGCGGACGGTCCGCGCGGCCTCGATATACTGCAGCAGCATGAGCGCGCGGGCGTGCCCCGGAACGAAGGCCGCGCCCACGGAATGGATGGCTCCGGAGACTTTCGGAAACACCCACATGCCGGCCTCGTTTTGCGTGTCCGCGGCCAGCGCCCCGCGCGAAGTGGTCAGCTTGAGCATCTGCTCGGCTCCGGCCCGGTCCAGCGGCTTCTCCACGACGGGGTAAACCGCCGACTTCAGGATGCCGTCGATATCCGGGACGCTCCAGTCGCGGGCGGGAACGCCGCGGAAAAACGCCGCGTAGGCCGCCGCTTCCTCGGGGTCGTCCAGATGATAGACCTTGTTCCGATGCGCGACGATGGGGCGTCCCGTTCCGATCTCGTAGTAGTCGGCCATCCGTCCGTTCCTGTTCTTGCCGGTGAACCACTCGCGGCACGCGACAATCGCCTCGCGGTAACGCTCGTCACCGGAAAGCCGATACAGCTCGGCGAGCGCGGCGCTGGCGTCCTCGCTGGCCGTGCGCGACAGCGCGGGCGGTTCGAACTCGCGCGCCCAGATCGGTTGCAGCTTTTCGTCGTATTGCTGCGCCCAGCCGGCGCCGGCCCCGTCGCGCACCTGCGCCTTCAACAGCCAGTCGCCGGCGCGCTTCATCGCGTCGATGTAGCGGCGGTCCTTCGTGAGATGCCACATCAGCGTCATCACATCGATGGCGTCGTTCATCGTCAGGTCGTTGATCTCCCCGCCGTTGGGCAGACCGCGGGCGGTGCGGCCGCACTGCGCGACCATGTCGTAGTGATGCGACCAGCTTCCGTCGGGATTCTGGGCCTTCAGGTAGAACTCGCCGGCGCGCTTCACCGCGTCGTGATATTTTTTGTCGCCCGTCAGCCGGTGCATGTAGCTCAGCAGGTAGATCGGGTGGCTCTGCACGCTGTCCTGGAACTTGTATTCCGGTTTCTCGCGCGGTTTCACGCTGTTGAGCTCGATTTCGTAGATGTAGATCCATCCGCCCTCGGGGCTTTGCGCCGCCACGTAGAAATCAGCGGTCTTACGGGCGAGATCGAGGTAGTGGTGGTCGTTGAAGATCTCGTAGCCGTAGAGCAGCCCGGCGGCGATGACGGCGGTGCCGCGCGACTTGTCGTTGCTGATGACGTTGTCGTAGGAAAGCAGCTCGCGTCCCTGCGCGTCGCTGCCCCGCAAGGTCGGCCACGAATACATATTCTGCCAGCCGCCGAAGCGCTGCAGTTTTTCCAAGGTCGAGAAATACACGCGCGCGCCCTTCTCGGCCTTCGCCAGCAGGGGCGGAGGGGCGGGCAGCTTCTCGAAGGACAGCAGGTCGTCGAGGTGGCGGTTCTGGATTTGCAGCTCGTCGAAGGCGCTCCCGGCGATGCTCAAGCCGTCGTAGGAATATGAATACGCGCCCACCTTCGCGGCGGAGCCGAGGAAGATCACCAGCGCCCCGCGTTTGTTCGCGGGGAACTCCAGCCGCCCCCGTTCGCCGGTTCCGTCGAGCGCGATCAGACCGGTTCCCGCCTTCGCGTCCCACGACGCGAGGACGGAGTGCCAGGCCCCCGCGTCAAAATCCTCCGGCAGCGGATAAACGACCTCGGAGATCGTCGACCAATAAGCGCCGAGCTTGCGCTCCGCCTCGTTGGGCGCGCCCTTGAACTTGCGCACGATCAACGCGAGCGCCTCGGCCTTTTTGACGATCTCGATGCTGAACGTCTCGCGGCGCACGGAGAACAAGGTCATCAGCTGCCCGCGCTCCCAAAACCCTCCCTTGGCCATGAAGCGCACCGTCGCCACGTCCGGGTTCAGGTTGCTCTCGCCGACAAAGTGAAGGTAGCCGCCCGGCTCGCTCACGACGATGCCCTGCCCGTGCGCGCCCTCCTCCAGGGGGCGGATGCCGTAACCGCCCGCGAGCGGCGAGGACAACGCGAAGTTCGCGCTGAAACGGGTGTTGTTGAGGTCGCCGTTGATGCCGTTGCTGCTGCGGGTGAGCTCCTCCTGGGTGAAATCGGCCACGCCGTCCCAGGTCGCCGCCAGCGTGACGAAGCGCCCGGGCTCCGCGGGCGCGCGCCAGAACGATTCCGGAACTTTCACCTCTGCGGAAATGACCGCCGTCGCGGTCAGGGCGAGGAGTGCGAAGGATGCGATCGGGTTCATATAGCTTTTCATTTCAAGGGTCACGAATCACCGGCGAGCACCCGCGCCAGCGGCGGGTTTTCCGGATCGACGATAAACACGTAGCGGCGGCGCCACTCGGCGGACTCGCCCGGCAGCAGGCGCAGCACGACGAATTGCTCCGGGCTGATGTAGTCGGGGCGCAGGTGAATGAAAACGTGCGGCCCGAGCATGGACGTCCGCGCGAGAATCGCGCGTCCCGTGGGCCGGTGGCGGGCGAGCAGCACGTTGTCGTCCCAGTAGTGATACAGGATCGGCACGGTGACGTTGGCATACTCCTCGCGCAGCGGCGGGTAGACCAGCGTGCGGCCTTCCTGTCGCACGTCCTGCGCGCCCTCGTGGCGGACGGGATCGAAATCGAAAGGAAACTCCACCTCGAGTCCGTCGTCCATGCGGTCGAGCCCGAAGCGGAAATAGTTGTGCGCGTATTGGCGCGTCGAGAAGCGCTTCGCGCCTGTATTGGCAAGTCGATACACGATCTCGAGCGCCGGGCCGTCGATTCGCACCGAGGCGTCGAGCGCGTAGGCATAGCCGTTCACGCCCGCGCAGACCTGCCGGAAATCCGCGCCGTCCTCGCGCCAGTCGACCTCGGTCCGCGCGGGCTCGATCACTTCTTGGCGACGACCGTAGTGATAGAGCTCGTCGGCCTTGCGGAGCACGCCCACGCCCACCTTCACGAAGCCCTCGCCCATTTTCGCCTCGAGGAAACCGGGCGGGCCGAACTTCGCGTTGTCGAACTCCATCGCGAGCCCGCCGTTTTCCGCGTAAGGATCATGGCCGTCCTCCGGCGCGTGGAGAAAATCCACGCCGTCCATCCGCACACGCAGCACGTTGGCCACGGGGGAGAATCGCTCGCCGCGATGGTAGCGCTCCGGATGGTTCGGGTCCATGATCTCGACGGTCAGTCGTTCGCCGCGCACGATGCGCGTCGGCGTCGCGGCCTCGGATTCAGACGCCGCGCTCACCGCCGACGTCGTCGCGCCGATCGCGAGGGCCAGCAGGAAGACGCGACGCAGCACGGGCCGACACGAAAATACCTCGCCCGCCGCGCCCCTCATTATTCGGGCCAGACCTTGAAGGCTTTGCCGTTGGTGTGACCGCCGTTGAACTGACGCTGATGCACGGTGAGGAAGTAGTCGCGCGACTTCGCCTCCACGTGTCCGTCGGCGAAGACCGCGTTGGCCTTCGAGCCGTGACGCAGATGCACGCGCCACTCGTCCGAGCCCTGCGGAATCGAGTAGGCCTGCACCGAGAGTGTGGTGCGCACGCTGTCCGCCACGAGGAAGAAGTCGGAGGGATTCTCGATCGCGCTCAGCGGAAGCAGGCGGGTCGCGTCGTTCAGCGTCCAGTCGCCGCTCGCCGGCACCCAGTTGCGCATGCCGTAGCGGTGTTGCACGTTCAACGGATCCGCCACGCTATCGTCGGTCGGGGCGGTGGGCGGATAAGAGGGACAATAAAACACCTCCGAGTCGCCGTATTGGTTGCTCTTGCTGATGTAGCCGTCACGCCCGAGACGTCGATACCAATGCGAGTAGGTCGGAGAACCATCGGCCTTGAACTCCGCGTTGTATTCCCGACCGGGAATGTGGCTGCGATGATCCTGCGCGAACAACATCAAGCCCACGCCGACCTGGCGGAGGTTGCTGACGCATCGCGAGGTCTTCGCCATGTCGCGAGCCCGACCGACGGTCACCATCGTCAACGCGGCCAAGATGCCGATGATCGCGATGACCGTCAGCAGCTCGATGAGGGTGAAGCCACGAGCCTTCATGGGCGGGGAAGCGGGGTTGGGGGAATGGGGTAACGAACGCGCGCGAATCGCCGACGCCGGATCAGCGCCGGCCGGCGCGCCCGCGACGGCGCAGGGCCACCGCGCCGAGGCTGACACCACCGAGAAGAAGCGCGGCGGACGACGGCTCGGGGATGTTCGAGGGCGGGGTCGTTTGGAGCACGAAGGCCAAGGGAGCACCAGTCGACGTGGTCCCCCATGAGTTGACCGAGTGGAAGACATTCCCAAGACCATTCGTTCCGGTCACACCGTTGCTGGACTGCCGGAAATTGATCCCTCGATTGCTGGCCGTTTCCGTAAACGAGAGGATAATGCCGTAGTATTTTGACGCGCTCAGACCGACGGAGGTCTCAAGGTCGAAAGTCATGTAGGCCTCGTTCAAATACGTCGCCGGCACCACCGCGGTCTCCGAATGAAGCAAGGTGTAGGTCAAGGGCTGGTCCTGCACCGGCAGCAGCGAGGCTAGCTCGACGATTTCGATCTTCATCGTAGCCCCCTTGGCGGGGTCACCCACCAGTCCGTTGCCTTCGCTGAAAGCGATATGGAAAGTGAAACGATCCAAGCTCGTGTTTTCCGGAGCGGTGAACCCTACACCGACCAGGCGGTTGTTGGTAACCGCGTTCGTGTTGCGGACCTGAATGCTGGCTGTGCCGCTGAGATTATCGTTCCGCTTGAAGACGTCTTCCGTGGGCAAAGCGGAGGTGAAAACGATGGTCGCCGCCATACCGGCAACCGAGGCGCCGGACAGGACACCGACCGTGACGAGACGAGCAAGGAAACCAAAAGAGGACGCAGCAGCGCCGGGGCAGGTATTCATAGGGTTACCAGGGGTATTTTATTTAACGATAGAGAGGCGTTACCTAACGGCAGAAAGCTCAAACATGCCGGTAATGATGTCAAACGGATTTACACATCGCTCTTCCCTCGGCCAGTCGCGCCCCCTCTAATTTTCAGCTTAGGAATGAACCGAGAATTCGCCTTGATTCTACCGGTAGTTCCCGGAAATTGCGCCCATGCCCGTCAGCCAACAGACGATAGCGGAAGCCCTGAACCTCTCCGTCATCACCGTTTCCCGCGCCCTGCGAGACCACCCCGACATGGCCGAGACGACCAAGGCGCGCGTGCTGCAAAAGGCTCGCGAACTCGGCTACACCAAGTTATCCCGCCGCCCCGCCGCGGTCTCCGCCCCGCCCCGCCGCGCCGGCATCCTCCTCTACGATTCGCCCCACGGCGAAAAACAGGACTCCCTCGCCTCGGGCGTGAAACGCCGGATCTTCCTCGCGCTCCAGAAGGAGTGCCAGCGCCTCCAGGTCGAGACGCTCATCGAGACCCCCTCGCTCGACGAGACGCCGCTCATCGTCAAGAACCGCACCATCCAGACCGCCTTCATTTTCGGGCGCTACACCGCCGAGGCCATCGCCCGGCTGCGCGACATCCCGGCCATCGCCGTCAGCAGCTTCATCGACTGCCCCGACCTGCCGCGCATCGTGGCGGACAACCTCAACGGCATGCGTCTCGTCACCGAGCACCTGATCTCGCTCGGCCATGAGAAGATCCTTTTCCTCGGTATTCAAGAATCGAATACCCGCATCTTCGCCGAGCGCGCCGACGGCTACGTCGCCGCGATGCATCGCAAGGGCCTCGCCCCCGTCGTGCGCTTCCACGCCGGCCTCGACGACCTGCCCGATGTCGAGGAGTTGAAAAAGTGGACCGCCATCGTGTGCGCGAGCGACGGCCTCGCCTACGGCGTGCACGCACGACTCTCCGCCGCCGGCGTGCGCATTCCCGAGGACATCAGCCTCGCCGCCTTCGACAATCTGCCGAGCGACTACCCCCACCCCATCACCACCTACGCGCCCGACTGGGAGATGATGGGCACCATGGCCGCCGGCCTCCTCCTCTCCTCGCCGCTCGACATCCGCAACAAGGCGCTGGTCGTCACCGTGCCCGGCCGCCTCAAGGTCGCCGGCTCCACCGCCGCCCCCCGCGCCGCGTAGGACGCGGGGCCGGGTCGGCGCGGCGAACCTACGCGCAATACACGCCGCCGTTCAGGTCGAGCGTCGCGCCGGTGATGAAACCGTCGTATTCGCCTGCCAGATACGCCACCGCTCGCGCCACGTCCTCCGGCGAGCCGGCGCGACCGAGCGGGATGCCCGCGATCGTCGCGGCGGCCGACTCGGGCGTGGTGTGCGTGGCGTGGAAGGCGCTGCCGAGGATCAGTCCCGGCGCGACGCAGTTCACCCGCACGCCCTTCGGGCCGAGCTCGGCGGAAAGGGCGCGCGTCCAGGTGATCACCGCGCCCTTCATCGTCGAGTAGACGAGCGAGCCGCCGTGCCCGCCCTTGCGGCCGGCGAGCGAGGCGAGGTTGACGATCGCGCTCGGCGCCGCGGTCTCGAGCGCGGGTTGCGCGCGCTTCGTCACCCAGAGCATCGACTCGAGGTTGATCGCGAGGCTCGCGCGCAGAAACGACTCGTCGATCTCGCCGAGCCGGCGCCGCGCCACGAGGTCGCCGGCGTTGTTCACCAGGATGTCGAGCCCGCCGAGAAACTCCACGGCGCGATCGACGCAGGCCTCGCATTCCTCGCGTTTCGTCAGGTCGGCGCGAATCGCCAGCGCGCGACGTCCGAGAAAAGTCGCGCGCGAGACAAGCGCCTCCGCGCCGGCGGCCGAACTGCGGTAGTGGATCGCGACATCGCAGCCGCGCTCGAGCAGCTCGGCGGCGATCGCGGCGCCGAGTCCCTGGCCGGCGGCGGTGACCAGCACGCGTTTGCCCGCGAGGCGGCGGATGTAATCGGGGGTGGGGTTCATGAAAGCGTAGGCCCGACAGCGGGTCGGGTCGGGAGAACCCCGACCGGCGGCCGGGGCTACATGTCTCGCTCAGCTCGCCGGCGCGGCCGTCGTCTCGCGCAGCGTGAGACGCGAAGGCAGCGCGGCATCGAGGTAGATTTCGTCCGGCGAACCGCTGGCCCCGAGCAGGAGCTCGGCCGCCTTGCGGCCCATCGCCTCGGGATCGGCGCTCGCGGCCGTGATGTGCGGATGCTCCTCGGTGCAAACGCGCGTGGCGTCGATCGCCACCACGCTGAGGTCGCCCGGCACGTCGATGCCGCGGGCCTGGAAGAGGTTGATCGCGCCACGCGCCATGAGGCCGTTGTAGCACACGAGCGCGGTGGGACGTTTGCCGCGCTTGGCCAAAAACCGCTCGGCGGTGATACGGCCCTCCTGACGGTCGGCGTTGTCGTCCAACATCGCCCAGCCCTCGTCGAACTCGATATCGCGGGCCTTCAACGCCGCGCGGAAGGCGCGATAACGGTCCTCGTGACGTTGCAGCGCGCGGTTGCCGCCGAGCCAGCCGAAGCGCCGGTGGCCGAGGCCGACGAGGTGCTCGACGAGCAGCTCGAGCGACTGCGCCTCGTTCGACTGC
>Ga0065721_10005676_pt1 | contig 13064 bp, 15 predicted proteins | sample Mesricmetagenome_FD_59108 | JGI IMG/M metagenome (GOLD analysis project Ga0065721, IMG submission 59108) | Mesophilic microbial community from rice straw/compost enrichment Sample: eDNA_1 v2 (version 2) | ecosystem: Engineered > Solid waste > Grass > Composting > Bioreactor | place: USA: Davis... | reverse complement strand
TGGCGCCCTGCATCACAATTCGCGCTACGATTTCAACGACGAGGCCATCCTCACCGGCGCGCGCTACTGGACCGCCCTGGTCGAGCGGGAACTGGCGAAGGACGCCTGAACGGAATCGATGGCTGTTTGCTCCCCTCCCCCTTGAGGGGAGGGAGCGTCCTGACGGCGATCCCCAAAAAACATGAACGCTCTAGACGAAGCCCGTCTGCAGCAGCGCCAGGGCGCGGTCCACATCGACGCCCAGCGCGATCTGAGCCGGCATGCCGCCGTCCCTGACGATGATGGCGCCGGCATCGGCATCGTCGCCGAGGTCGATGGCGATCCTCAGCGTCTCGATCCGGAAGAGCGAGCTGTCGAGCGCGAGCAGCATGACGCAGGGGTCGTGCAGCGGCCGGCTCTGCCGCCCGTCCTGGAGATAGGCGGTCAGCAGGTCGGCGGCGGCGTCGCCATGGGGCGTGCCGCGCAGGCGCGCCACATAGTCGGTCGAGGCCCGCACCTTGCGGGTCACGTCCAGCGGCACGATGGTCGGGCCGATGCCGCTGCGCACCACGATGGCCGCCGCCTCCGGATCGGAGGCGAAGTTGAACTCCGAGCGCGGGCCGGCATTGCCCGGCTCATGCACCGTGCCGCCCATGACGATCAGCCGGCCGATATTGCCCGCCGCCTCCGGATGCTCGGCGACCAGCCGGGCGATATTGGTCAAGGGGCCCAGCGCCAGGATGTCGATGCTGCCGGCCGGCTCGGCGGCCAGCTTCTCCGCTATCCAGCCGACGGCGTCGGGCAGGGGGGCGGCGAGGGACGGCGGCAGCGCGACGCCCTTGAGGCCGTCATTGCCGTGAATGGCGATCACGTCGATGCCCCAGCGGCGCAAGGGGCGGTCGGCGCCCACCGCCACGGGAATGTCGGTGCGGCCCGTCAACGCCAGCAGCCTGCCGGCATTCTCGGTGGTGCGGTCGATGCCGATATTGCCGGCGACGCTGGTCAGCCCGAGCACCTCGAACCGTCCGCATTCGAGGGCGAAAAGGATGGCGATGGCGTCGTCCAGCCCCGGATCGGTATCGATGATGACGCGTCGGGTCATGGGGCGATCGTGTCCAGCCGCGCCATTTCGGCCTTGAACTGGCGGGCGATCTGGTTGGCGTCGGCAATGGTCTTGGCGCTGTCGAGGCTCTGTACCCTGCGCTCGCGCATCAGCCAGCGCCCGGCCACCATGGTGTCGGTCACGTCCGAGGGCAGGGCGGCGAAGACCAGCGCCGAATAGGGGTCGTACATGGGGTGCATGCGCGAGCCCGAGAGGCTGACGCGGATGAGATCGGCCTGCTTGCCCGGCTCCAGCGAACCGGTCCTGAGATTGAGGCCGAGCACCCGGGCGCCCTCTATGGTGGCCATGCGCACGACATCCACGGCCGGCAGCGGCTTGCGCGAGCCGCCCAGCAGCTTGGCGAACATGGAGACCGGCGCGAACTGGCTGAACAGGTCGAGCGTGTTGCCGCTCATCGCCCCGTCGCTGCCGATGCCGACCGGGATGCCGGCGTGGCGCAGCTTCTCGACCGGGGCGATGCCCCGGCCCGCCTTGCCGTTGGAGCGCGGATTGGTGGCGGCACAGACCTGGTGCTCGGCCATCAGGGTGATGTCGGCGTCGTCCAGCTGCAGGCAATGGGCGCAGATGAGATTGGGCTTGAGCAGGCCGGATTCGGCCGTCACCGCCACGGTGGATTTGCCGTGGGTGTCGCGGGCCCAGTTCACCTCCAGCGTGCTTTCCGCCAGATGCATCTGCACCGGCACGTCGGGATGGTCGGCGGACCAGCGTGCAACGCGCGCCATGACCTCGCGTCCGGTGGAGTAGGGGGCGTGCGGGGCGATGGAGGGGATGACCAGCGGATGGCCGCCGAAGGCATCCACCAGCTCCTCGACCCGCGCAAAGCCCTCCTCGAAGTTCCTGTGGTCGGGAGGATCGAAATCGGCCAGCGTCTGCCCGACAATGGCCCGCAGCCCCGCTTCGGCGCAGACGGCGCCCACTTCCGTTTCGAAGTAATACATGTCGGCGACGGTGGTGACCCCGCCCTCGATCATCTCCAGCGCCGAAAGCGCCGAGCCGGCACGGACCATCTCGGGGGACACGAACTTGCGTTCCAGCGGCAGGATGTAGCGGTAGAGCCGGTCGTCCACATCCTCGCCCAGCCCGCGGAACACCGACATGGCCATGTGGCAATGGGTGTTGACCATGCCGGGCATGACGATGTCGCCGCCGCAATCGACAATCTCCGCGCCGGGAATGGCCGGCGGCGTGCCCGGGCCGAGAGCGGTGATCGTCGCGCCGTCGACCCGCAGCCAGCCGCCCTCGTGGACGGTGAGGGCTTCGTCCATGGTGACGATGAGGGCATTGACGAGGATCGTGGTCATGGGCACGCCCTCCGGTTTCGGTCGCGGGGAGGGGCCGGCGGTCGGCAGGGTCGCATCAATCCGCTTCCACCGCCAGGATCGTGCACTGCTCCGGCACCGGCACCAGCCTTGCCGTCGAGCCGGGCTCCAGCGGCCGGCTGAGTGGGCCGTTGGCGACGAGCAGCCCGGCCGGCGTGTCGCATTGATACTGATAGGCGCGGCCGAGATAGGTCCTGAGCCCCAGCGTGGCGGGGATGCCCTCCCTCGCCGGATCGTCGGTGACGGCGAGCCCTTCTGCGCGGCAGGCGAGCACGAAGGCGTCGGGAATGGCCCCGAAATGCTCGAGCCCGAGCCTCAGGCGGACGCCGCCTTCGGCCTCGGCGGTGATCTGGGCGCCGTCGCGGGCGACGACATTCATGGGCAGCAGGTTCTCGAAACCCACGAAGCGGGCGACGAAGGCATTGGCGGGCCGCTGATAGAGGTTTTCCGGCGTGTCGAGCTGCATGATCCGGCCGGCATGCATGATGGCGACGCGGTCGGAGATGGAGAAGGCCTCCTCCTGGTCATGGGTGACATAGACCGAGGTGGTGCCGTTGGCGCGCTGGAGCTGGCGGATCTCCACCCGCATGTCGATCCTGAGCTTGGCGTCGAGATTGGACAGCGGCTCGTCGAACATCAATAGCGGCGGTTCGATGACCAGCGCCCGGGCCAGCGCCACGCGCTGCTTCTGCCCGCCGGAAAGCGCCGCGGGCAGGCGATCGGCGAGATGGGCGAGGCCGACCCGTTCGAGCATGGCGTTGACGCGCCGCGCTTTGGCCTCGCCGGCGATGCCGCGCTGCTTGAGGCCGAAGCCGACATTGTCGGCCACCGACAGATGCGGGAACAGGGCGTAGTTCTGGAACACGAGGCCGATGTCGCGCTGATGCGCGGGCAGGCGGGTGAGGTCCTTGCCCCCCAGCGTGATGGTGCCCGCGCTGGGTTGCAGGAAGCCGGCGACGAGGCGGAGCGTGGTGGTCTTGCCGCAGCCGGAGGCCCCGAGCAGCGACACCAGCTCGCCCTCGGCGATGTCGAGCGACAGGTCTTCGAGAACCTTGGTCTGCCCGTAATGGGCGGTGATGTTGCGGATCGAAAGCGGCTTGGTCACGGCTGACCTCTATTTGGCAAGGAAGGTGAGGCCCAGCGTGCGCTCGACGACGGCCATGACGGCCACGGTCAGCACCATGAGCAGCACCGAGACCGAGGCCACGGTGGGATCGAAGAACTGCTCCATATGCGCGAGCAGCTGGATGGGCAGGGTGGAGATGCCCGGCCCGGTGAGGAAGATCGAGATCGACACGTCGTTGATCGAGGTGATGAAGGCCAGGATGAAGGCCGCGATCACCCCGGAGCGCACATTGGGCAGCAGCACGGTGAAGAACGTCCTGAGCGGCGGCGACCCCAGGCTGACCGCCGCTTCCTCGATGGAGAAATCGAAGGACGCCAGCGACGCCGAGATCACCCGGATCACATAGGGCAGGATGAGGATGGTGTGCCCCACCACCAGCGACAGGAAGATCGGCGCGCTGAACTGGAAGGCCAGGTTCTTGAGCAGCGAGAAGCCCAGCACCAGCTCGGGCACCAGCACCGGCAGCACGAACAGCGTCGAGAGCCACCCCGGCAGCTGCACCCGGTAGCGGCTCATGGCGTAGGAGGCCGGAATGCCGATCAGGAGCGCGATGAAGGTGGACAGGAACGCCACCTGCAGGCTGGTGAGGATGGTGCGGCGGAAGGCGTCGATGGCGAAGATGTTCTCGAACCATCTGAGGCTCACCCCCTGCGGCGGGAAGGTGAGGTAGGTGGTGTCGCTGATGGCGGCGCCGACGACGATGACCAGCGGGCCCACCAGGAAGATGAAGACCAGGACGGTGAAGCCGATCAGGGCCGGATGGAGCTTGGTGGGCATCAGACGGCCATGGGGTTGAGGCGGCGGGCGATGCGGGTCATGGCCAGCACGATGGCGATGGTGATCACCACCATGATCGCCGCGATGGTGGAGGCGCTGACCCAGTCGAAGGTCACCATGGCCTGCTGGTACATCAGCGTGCCCATCATCATCACCTGCTCGCCGCCCAGCAGCTGCGGCGTGGCATAGGAGGTGAAGCTGCCGGTGAAGACCAGCACGGCCCCCACGATCAGGCCCGGCACGGCCAGCGGCAGGATGACCTGGGTGAAGGTGGCCGACGGCCTGGCGCCGAGCGAGGCCGAAGCCTGGATGAGATCGTCCGGAATGGCCTCGAGCACGCCCACCAGGGTGAGGATCATCAGCGGCACGAACAGATAGACCATGGCCACGATGACCGCCCCTTGCGTGTAGAGCATGGACAGCGGCTCCTCGATGAGCCCGAGATTGACCAGGGTGGAATTGAGGATGCCGTTGCGGCCGAGGATGATGAGCCAGGCGAAGGAGCGCACCACCACCCCGGTGAGCAGGGGGAACACGGCCGCCACGATGAGCAGCGACTTGAGCCAGCCCGGCGCGCGCGAAACCACATAGGCGGTGACGAAACCGATGACCAGCGCGATGGCGGTGACGATCAGCGACACGTTTATGGTACGGATGAGCACGGTGCGGCGGAATCCGCTGCCGAAAAAGGCCTGATAGGTGGCGAAAGGCCCGCCGGGCGTGCCGAAGGTGGTGTAGATGGTGGCGGCGACCGGCGCCACGAGCCCCAGAAGGACCAGCAGGGTTGCGGGCGAGGCCAGCGTCCAGCCTGCGAAGCGTTTCATCGATAATGGCTTTCGATATGCACGGATGCCGTGCGCCGGGCGACAATGACGCGGAGCATGATGCTCCGCGTCGTGTCCGTCACATGCCGAAGATTTCGTTCCAGCGATCGACCCAGCCGCCCTTGGCGGCGTTCATCCTGGCGTAGTCGACGCGTTGCAGGCCGGCGATGACATCGGCGCCATAGGTCCACAGGGCGGCCTGTTCCGGGGTCAGCTCGACCGCGGTGGCCACCGGGGCATCCACGCCCTGCTCGGCAAGCTGCTGCTGGATTTCGGGCGAGAGGATGAAGTTGATGAACTCGTAGGCCAGTTCCGGCTCGGCCGCGCCCACGGGGATGTTGACCGTGTTGAGGGTGGCGATGGAGCCTTCCTCGAGATCGGCCCAGACCACGCTGGGAACGGCGGCCTGGATCTGGGCCAGGGTGAAGTCCTGCGCGATGGCCGCGGACACCTCCCCGGTCGAGAACAGATTGATCATCTCCGAGCCGGTATTGTAGTTCTTGACCACGTTGGGCTTGAGCGCCTCGACGCCGGCAAAGGCGGCATCCTCGTCCTCGAAGGCGTCGACGCCTTCATGCTCGCCGGCCTTCATCACCACCATCGGGCCGGCCGTGGTGGTGATGCCGGGCAGCGACAGGGAGGAGGCGAGGTCCTCGCGCCAGAGATCGTTCCAGGAGGTGATCGGCGGGTCCACCTTCTCGCTGTCGTAGACGATGCCGACGCGGCCGATCGTGTAGGCCGGGCCATAGCCGCCCTGCGGATCCTGGGCGAGCTCGTAGATGCCTTCGAGATTGGGCAGCTTGGAGCGGTCGAGCTGCTGGAACAGGCCGAGCTCGATGCCCTGCTGGGAGAAGCTGTCGGAGAAATAGGCGACATCGACGCCCGCGCCGTTGCGGATTTGCAGCTTGTTGAGACGCTCGCCATTGTTGCCGGTCTCGAACTGGATCTCGCAGCCGCATTGCTCGCGGAAGGGGGCGAGGATGATCGATTCGAGCTTCTCGCCGTTGAAGCCCCACCAGGAGATGGTGAGGGTCCTGTCCTGGGCGAGGGCGGGTGCGGCAAGGCCGGTTGCGAGGCCGAGCGCCATGGTGAAAGCGGCAATCCTTGGCATGTTCTGGTTCCCTTGGCCGCCCTGTGGGCAAGGCGGCACGATTGTTGATGGTCTCCCTGGAACACAGAGCCTATTTTTCGTGCGGTGCAGGTTCAAGCCTATATCGTAAGCATATCCTCCGGGATTTGCAGCGCCGCCGCTGTCCGGCTGTCGGCATCGGGGAGGTTTCGTTAGGCAAAGCCGCAAAACCTTGATAGGCCTGCCGGTGAGTGGCCGTCCGGCCGCTTCCGCCTGCCGCCCGGCGGTGAGGCGAGCACCAAGTTAGGATAGTTTTTGCAGGTTCAGGTACGCGACAACAATGTCGACCAAGCCCTTCGTGTTCTCAAGAAGCGCCTTCAGCGCGAAGGCGTGTTCCGGGAGATGAAGCTCCGGAAATACTACGAGAAACCCTCCGAGACCCGCGTGCGCGAAAAGGCCGAGGCCGTGCGCCGCTCCCGGAAGAATGCCCGCAAGCAGGCGATCCGCGAGGGCCTGATCGCGGCGCCGAAACGTCCGGAACGCACAAATTCGCGGCCTCAGCCGCGTACCGCCCCCTGAGGACGGCGCCCGCCTTGCCCGCCTTCGCGGGCAAGGCCGTCAGCCAGGCAGCTTCCCGATCTGCCGGCCCGCCTCGGTGATGACCAGCTCCGCGCCCTGCCGTTCGGCGAGGCCCCGGGACACCAGGAAGAACACGGCGCCTTCATCGTCGGTGCCGAACAGCGATTTCAGCAGGACCGGCCCGCGTTCCAGCATCCGCAGCAGGTTGTAGGAATAGACCGGCACATGCTCCGGCCTGGCTGGAGCATGGGTGTTCGTCGGCTGCTCGCTCTCGCTCAGGGCGGGCCGCATCAGGTCCGAGGCCTCATGGGTGAAGCAGAGCGCTTCCAGCCATGAGGCGACGCTGACGGGAATGGGCGCTGCGCCGTCCATCCACCTTTCGACAAGATCGTTTTCCAGTTGCAGGCACGCCGCAAGAGTGACGGGCGACCACCGGATGGTGGCGAGGCATTCCTGCATGCGTTCCGGCGTCATGCGGCTTCCTCCCTCGTTTCGTCCGGCAGGGTCGGCGTCGCCGTCAGCCACAGATGCAGCTTCCTGATCTGGGCCGGCCCGAGCGTCCTGTCGCCGATCTTGAGGCGGGCGCCGCGCAGGCTGACGGGCGCGGCCTGCTCCATGGCGAAGCGGACGGCCTTGGCGGCCGAACGGAAATGGCGCGAGCCCAGCGCAAGCGCGGTCGCGGCATCGCTGCCGAGGAAAAGCTCCCCCGGCGCGTTGAGGATCTGGGTATTCATAATGTTCTTTCTGCCGGCGCCATTGCCGGTCTGTGTTCAGCGCGTCTCGCGCTGGAGGGGGTATTCCGGCGCGTCGTACAGCGCGCGGATGGTCTCGCCCTCATATCTGTCGTCGCCGCACTCGATGGCCATGCCGCGCAAGGCTGCGCGGGGCATCTCCTCGATGGCGAAGCGGATCGCCTCGGCGACGGATGGAAATCGCATATAGCGGCCGTTGCGCATCTTGAACGTCGCAACGCTGGAATAGAGCTCGGCCGGCGCGGACCAGTCCGCGGGCGCGCTCACCGCTTGCCGATGGCGATGTCGAAGAAGCTCTCGCCCTCGGCGAACACCGTCTTCATGGCGTTGCTGGGGGACAGGTCGGTCTCCTCCACCACGCGCTCATTGTGTTCGCCCCACGACTTCACCCGGTAGAGCACCGGTCCCTTGTCGTGCGGCAGGCAGGCGATGACCTCGCAGGGACCCGCGGGGCGGTTGCTGTGCCGGGGCGCGGAACGCATGTCCAGCATCTGGCCGACTTTGTAGCGGTGCGGCATGATGCGCGCCTTTCTGGAGTGCGGGGACGCCGGAGCGTCCCCGCGGAAGCTGGTTCAGGCGAGCTGGATGTTGATGGCGGATTCCCGCCCGTCACGGCCGCGCTCTAGGTCGTAGGTGACCTTCTGGCCATCGCCCAGGCCGGAAATGCCGGCGCGTTCGAGGGCGGAGACATGGACGAAGGTGTCCTTGCCGCCCTGCTCAGGGGTGATGAAGCCGAAGCCTTTGGTGGAATTGAAGAACTTTACGGTGCCGGTAATCATTTGGCGCCCTTTCGGATTGGCTCGAAGCGTAGCAAACGAGCAGTTTCCCCTGCGCACTGTGCATCAGGGGGCCTATCAACGTTTGCAGTTCGGAAGGAAAGCCAAGCAACCGGCTGTGCCGGGAAGATCAGGTCGCCAACAGGGGCAGAAAACGTATGTCCCGACCATCTACTGCAATTGCGTCCAAGTCAAGGCGCCAATCGCGGGAGGCGGGGACTAATCAGCTCTTAACTTCAGTACCCGTAAGAATTAAGGGCCGTCGCCGGTTCCGGCGCGGGGTTGGCAAGTCCTGCGAGCGCTGCATGTCCTACGATCCACAAATCACTCGCCGCCTCTACCAGATCGCGGGACCCGCGATCGGCATCATCGTGCTTCTCACCGGCATCGGGGCGTGGCTCGTCGGCATCATCGACGATTTCGTCATGGGGACGGCGGCCGTGCTGTGCGCTATGTTCGTGGCGACCCCGCTCGTCCAGCGCCTTCCCCGCCTCGCCGGACCCTATGCCGCGTTCTTGCTCACGGCGCTGCACGGCCTCGCCGTCTATGTCGGGGTGACCGGCGCGGGCCTTCTGAGCCCGGCCGTCTATTTCTCCATCGTGCTGCCGATCCTGGGCGCGGTGTTCCTCGGCCGGGCCGTGGGCATCCTGAATGTCGCCGTCTGCGCGCTCTATGCCGTTTCCGGCGTGGTCAAATATCTCTATTTCCCCTCCGCGATCGAAGCCGAATTGACGCTCGGCGTCGCGATCGTCACCGCCGTCGCCATGCTGTCGGCGCTGGCGCTCGGCTTCGCCATCTCGCTGCTGTTCATCTCGCAGAGCCGCCGCGCCGCCGAACAGCTCGAGCAGGCCCGCGCCGAGATTTCCGAGGCGCTCAACAACATGTCGAACGGCCTGGTGATGGTGTCGCCCGATGGCTCGATCCGGCTCTACAACGACCGTGTGCTGGACATGTTCGGGCTGGCGCCCGGCCAGCTCTTCGTCGGCATGCAGCTCAATCAGTATCTCGGCCATATCGGGGTGCGCCTGGGCTGGAGCGCCGAACGGTTGCAGCGCGCCATCGACAGCCATGCGGCGTGGATGCAGAAGGACACGACGACCAGGCTGGAGCACCGCTTCGAGGACGGCACCATCTTCGCGGTGGCCTGCCGGCCCATGCCCGACGGCGGTGCGGTCCTCACCTATGAGGATGTCACCGAAGTCCGGCACGGGCAGGAGAAGATCGCCCACATGGCCTTCCACGACGCGTTGACCGGCCTGCCGAACCGCCGCAGCTTCGCCGACCATGTGACCGAGCTCTGCCGCCGGGGCGGCTTCGCCATGCTCATGCTCGACCTCGACCGCTTCAAGTCGGTCAACGACACGCTCGGCCATGCGGTGGGCGACAGACTGCTGGTCGAGGTGGCGCAGCGCATGCGCGACGTCTGCGGCCCGCAGGATCTGCTCTTCCGGCTGGGCGGCGACGAATTCGCCATCCTCACCGAGCTTTCCGAGGACAACGCCCAGGCGCTCGGCGCCGACATCGTCAATGCCCTGGCCCGACCCTTCCGCGTCGACGACCACACCCTCGCCATCGGCGGCAGCGTCGGCTTCACGACCGCCGCGCGGGGCGACGATCCCGATCTCTTGCAGCGCATGGCCGATCTGGCGCTCTACCGGGCCAAGGAGAACGGACGCGGCCGGGTGGAAGCCTATCGCGACGGCATGATCGAGGAGGCGGAACACCGCCGGCGGCTGGAGAGCGATCTGTCCGTCGCCCTTGCCACCGGCCAGTTCGAGCTCCATTACCAGCCGCTCTACGATCTGCCCGGCCGGATATTGTGCGGTTTCGAGGCGCTGATCCGCTGGCATCACCCCGAACGGGGACTGATCCCGCCCGATGAGTTCATCCCGCTGGCCGAGCAGAACGGCAGCATCGTCGAGATCGGCGCCTGGGTCATCGAGGAGGCATGCCGGCAGGCCGCGCTCTGGCCGTCGGACATCTATGTTTCCATCAATGTCTCGCCGGTGCAGCTGCGCTCGACCGAGATCCTGCACCAGATCACCGCGGCGCTCGACCGCCACCGGATCACGCCGCGCCGCATCGAGGTCGAGGTCACCGAGACGGCGATGGTCGAGGACAGCCAGCAGATCGCGGTGGCGCTGGCCGGCCTGAGGGCGCTTGGCGTACGCATCGCCATGGACGATTTCGGCACCGGCTATTCCTCGCTCGCCCATCTGCGCGAGTTCGAGCTCGACCGGATCAAGATCGACCGCAGCTTCATCGCCGCCTCGCAGACCGACGCCAGCTCGGCCGCCGTCGTGCGGGCCGTCACCAGCATGGCCCGGGACCTGGCCATCTCGACCACCGGGGAGGGCATCGAGAGCCAGGAGCAGCTCGACAGCCTGATCGCCCTCGGCTGCGAGACCGCCCAGGGCTACCTGCTGGGCCGCCCGCTCGATGCCCGGGGCGCCACCGCGCTGATCGGGCGTGGCGACGAATTGGCCACCAGCTCGGCCTGAGGCCATCCAGCCGGGCCTGTTCAATCTCGGCGTCCTGGCCTTTGCCATCGACACGCTGGGTGGACTATAGAGGCTACAGCCCTGGAACGCCTTGCCGCGTCGCAGGCCGGGGCCTATCAGTCGGGCATGACCGCCTGCGCACGGCTCATCGTGCCCAAACTACGGAAAAAGTGTGAAATCTCAAGCGCGTAGATTTTCTGTGGCCCCGATGATGGACTGGACGGATCGCCATTGCCGGCATCTGCACCGGCTGTTGACGCGCCATGGCCTGCTATTCACCGAGATGGTGACCAGCGCCGCTGTCGTGCATGGCGATGCCGAGCGGCATCTGCGTTTTTCGTCCCTCGAGCAGCCCGTGGCGCTGCAACTGGGCGGCTCGGACCCGGTCGAGCTGGCGGCGGCCACGCGGCTAGCCGACGCCTTCGGCTATGCCGAAATCAACCTCAATGTCGGCTGCCCCTCCGATCGGGTGCAGTCGGGCCGGTTCGGCGCCTGCCTGATGGCCGAGCCGGCGCTGGTGGCCGATTGCGTCCGGGCCATGCGCGAGGCGACCAGCCTCCCGGTGACGGTCAAGTGCCGCATCGGCATCGACGACCAGGACACCGGGGAGAGCCTCGACCGCTTCGCCGACGCCATGGTGTCGGCCGGCGTCGCCGCGCTCTATGTCCACGCGCGCAAGGCCTGGCTCAAGGGCCTGAGCCCCAAGGAGAACCGGACCATTCCGCCGCTCGACTACGAACGGGTCTACCGGCTGCGGGCGCGTCTCGCGCCGCTGCCGGTGGTGATCAATGGCGGCATCGAGGACCTGGATGCCGCCGAGGCCCATCTGCGCCATGTCGACGGCGTCATGCTGGGCCGCGCCGCCTATCACAATCCCATGCTGCTGGCCGAGGTGGACCGGCGCTTCTTCGGCGACCCGGGCGACCGGCCCGATCTCGCCGCGATCATGCAGGCCATGCCCGACTATGCCGAGGCCCAGCTCTCGGAAGGCGTGCGGCTCAACGCCATCGCCCGCCACATGCTGGGCCTCGCCAATGGCCGCGCCGGAGCGCGGCAGTTCCGGCAGATACTCAGCGTGGACGCCTGCCGCCCCAAGGCCGGCCCCGACGTGTTCAGGCGCGCGCTGGCCGCGGTGGAACGCGCGCCTCTGGCGGCGGCGGGCTAGCGGGCGGGGCTTCGCATCAGGCCATGCCGGCCTGGCGCGGTTTCGCGCCAAATCCCCGCTTCTAGTCCACCAGCTCCAGGGAATTCTGCGTCACGCTGTAGCGGCTCAGCGTTTCGAGAAAGGTCATGCCGAGCAGGCTGGTATCCAGCGCCGAGGCCTCGGTGACGAAGGCTGTGACGTTGCGCCGCTCTATGCCGCCCACGCTGATGGATTTGAGCCGGGTCCGCGCCGCGAGGCCCGTGCCGTTGGCGGTCGAGACCGGCACGGTGAAGCGCAGTCCGGCCGTGTCGATGCCGGCGGCTTCCGCGTCGGCCAGCGTCAGCACCACGGCGCTGGCGCCGGTATCGAAGATCATCGGTGTCTGGTGGCCGTTCACCGTGGCGGTGACCTCGAAATGCCCGCTCATGCCGCGGCGGAACAGGGCGGTGCCGGCCTCGCTGTCGACCACGGCCACGCCTGGCTGCAGCTCGCCGGCGACGCGCGCCGCCACGCCCAGCAATTCGTCCCGATAGGCATAGGTGAGGGCGGCGACGGCGAACAGGCCGACCCAGAGCGCCACCCCGCCGAGCAGCACCGAGGCCTTCTGCCGGCGCGCGAACAGGCCTCCGGCAAAGACGATGAGGATGATGACCAGCGGCACGAGCTGCGCGGTCTGCGCCTGGCTGAGGCCGATCAGGCTGCCCGCGTCTGCGCTGATCATCAGCGCGATGCCGACCGCCACCAACAGGGCCAGGCCGATGAAGATCATGCTGCGCGGTCCTTCCCTGTCGCGTCTTCCGCTTCGATTAAGGGGTTGGGCGCGGCGATTTCAAGGCGTCAGGCGAAGATCAGCAGCGCCGTGAGGGCGGCGACCTCGGCTAGCCCGCCTGCCGCGCCGATCAGGTCGCCGGTCTGCCCGCCGACCAGCCGGCGGCAAAGCGCGCTCCACCCCAGCGCCACGAGTCCCGCCAGCAGCAGCGCCGCCGCCACGCCCAGAAGGCTCGACGCCGGACCTCCGAGGATGAAGGCCAGCAGCGCCGCGAACCCGGCGCCGACCGAGAAGGGAAGCAGGGGCAGGGCGCCGGCGCTGGCCGC
>Ga0065721_10005578_pt1 | contig 13067 bp, 12 predicted proteins | sample Mesricmetagenome_FD_59108 | JGI IMG/M metagenome (GOLD analysis project Ga0065721, IMG submission 59108) | Mesophilic microbial community from rice straw/compost enrichment Sample: eDNA_1 v2 (version 2) | ecosystem: Engineered > Solid waste > Grass > Composting > Bioreactor | place: USA: Davis... | reverse complement strand
CCTCCCGCGTCGAAACCCCATCTTCGATCGCTGCAATTACCCGACCGCGAAGGTCTCCGCTCAGGCTCCTCGTCATCATCTCCTGGCAAATCACAGGAGCAGTGAATCAGACATTGTTCATCGCGTGAATCCTCAAAGCGACTCGGTGTTCGTCAAATTTGCTCTAGCCACCGTTGGTCTCCTTGTTGGCGGATTGTGCAGCGTGCAGGAGGGCATCGCGGTCTTCTGGCGCGCGCACCTAACCGAGATCCGTGACGGTCGTCATGACGCACACGAGTTCATTCTGCGCGTCGAAGACCGGTGCTGCCTGCCCCGTGACGCCGGAAAGCAGGTGGCTGGTCAGCTCGGCCCAATTGGCTGCGCGGACCGTGGCAAGCTGTTCCTTTTTTGCTGTCGCTCCCCTGAAATGAGAAGGCTGCTGTGTTTCGGCGTCCAATTTTTTGCACGCCGATTGATAGTCTATTCGCTGTCAGCGCTTTGCGTCCATCCCACCAGCGCGTTCGTCGGGTCGTAGAACACAGCGACCCGACCGACATTGGACACGTCATGTGGAGCACGTACTGTTCTCGCGCCAAGTTCTAATGCCCGCGTATAGCGACGGTCGATATCGTCTACTTCGATGAAGCTGATCCAATAGCTGGTGCTCGTGACGACGTCGCCGCTTTCCAGCGGGCCAAGCCCTCCTACTATGATATCGCCAGCCATGATGATCCAATATGGTGTGCTAAGGTCAAAAGCCTTGAAGGTCCAACCGAGCGTGTCGGTAAAAAAAGCTTTCGCGGTTTCTGGGTCGCTGGTCAAAAGCTCAGTCCAGGCGATCTTACCGTGTTGAACCATAGGCTTCCTCCGTCAATCTCAAGAGGGATTTGCAAGGAAATTATCCCATTGCTCGCTTGGTGAGATGGCCAAACTTTAGCAGGTGTACGTGGAGGCCGGGGGTCTTGAGGCTTCAATGCCGGAGGTGAGAAAACGTGACGAGGTGAGATATGCGCAGGAGGGTTGGGCGCGCCTGTCATGTGCCGATCGCGTACAGGATGACACCCTATCAGCCAGTATCGCTTTTTCAGGTTGAAGCCCCTCGCAGGAGATTGATGGATTTGGCTATCTTCTACAAGCATGAGGAAACTGCTCCGGACGATACATTTTCCTCAACTTACCGCTTTGTAGAGCGGCCCGTATGGATGGCTACCACCTCAGGTCAGGATTGGCGACAAACACAGCTCGATCAGCATCCGGGCCAAGAGCAGCTTTCATTAATTCGATGCAACGCGCTCGCTCTTGGGCGATGCCTTCCTCGATCATCTGTGTAACGTCCTTCTGGCCGGCGGTTAGGTGCTTCGCCGCAATGAGCCACGCGGTTCTCTGAATATCAGTTGACGAAACAGCGGCAGCGTCATTTTCCAGGCCAACGCGTGCGAAACTCATTTTTCACTCCTCTAAAAAAGGTGAGCAATAGATAAATCCTCTGAGGTTGCTCGAAGCTGGATTGAATGGCGAGCTGAATGCCTGGCGAGTTGGCCATCACCGGCTTCGGGGACTACAAGATCGCGCGCTAATTGAACCCTGGACTGACAACAGTTGCCATACCCACCTATCAGATGGGCGAGCGATCTGCCGAGTTGTTGCTTGCGGCCATGGCCGAACGAAATGCCCCGAAGAAATCCATCGACGGAAGTACTTCATCCTGATGTGACTGTCCCGATTTCGATCAGGCCCTCCGCATAAGCAGCAAGGCGAAAGCAAAGACTTGAGAATAAGCCGGTTTATCTGATGATAGGCGAGGTGGCCCTGGGCGGCGATCCCGGCCAGTTGGATCGGGCAGAGCATGGACTGCTAGCAGAAGTCATTCCGCCACCGTTTCCCGTATGTGCTCAATTCAATTCCAGTGAATTACGTCGGCTGAACGGCTTTCGTCCCGACATGATCATCTGCAAGAACCGTGCGCAGGATCTCGATGAAACGCAACGCAAGCCGCGAAGGAGGTTTGGCACGTGGCGTGATGATATCGAGCTGGATCGAGATGGACGGTTTGAACGGCACTACGACGACATTGCTATAGAGCTCATCAAGCTTCGATATATTTTCGACAATGCCTATACCAACCCCTTGGTTAACCAGCGACCACGTCGACAGGATCGTGTTTGCCTCGACGCCACGCCGAATTTGGGTGCGGCTGGAAGTAAACGCAGCCTCAATCAGCGGCTGCAGGCGACTGTCGCTTGGATAGTAGATCAGAGGCTGATCTTCCATGTCGGCTGCCGTCACCACCTCTCGACCGGCAAAAGGATGGCTGCGCGGCACGATGCAGGCCATGTCCGCTTCCCAGATTGTCTTGGCCTGTACGCTCGAATGAAGCGGCACCAAGAACGAGACGCCAATGTCCGCCCTCTGATTGACGACGTACTGCATCGCAGACGCGCCTTCACGCTGGGCGAAACTGATCTGAACATTCGGACGCTCTTGCTGGAAGCGGGCAATGACCTTGGGGATGAGTATTTGGCAGAAAGGAGGCACGCCGACAATGTTGAGCGCGCCACTTCGGCCAAGGCGCACGTTCATCATGGCTTGCTTCAACGCCGCCACCTCCTGAACCACGCGCTCGACGTCGTGAAGGATGACGATCGCATCGTCAGTCGGGACCAGCCGCCCCTTGACCCGATGGAACAGGCGAAACCCGAGCCGAGCTTCGGCATCGTGGAGTATTTTCGTCGCCGCCGGCTGGCTGATATTGAGAGACTGCGCTGCCGACGTCACAGACCCGGCAGTAATGATCGCGTAAAACACCTCCATATGCCGATAATTCATTCTCGTCTCACTGAAGTTAACCATCCATGGGCGCGCCCTTGATGGAGCGCGCCCATAGATAAGCTACCACGGCTTCACGTCGCAGCGGGTATCAATTTGCTTGAAGCGCTCCACAATGGCCACGCCACGTTCGATGAAACCATCCCAGATGCGGGCACCGATCTCACCGCTTGCAATCGAGGCATCGCCGCGGACACCGTTCGGCGACAGCTCGCTATAGTCGACCGGTAGATAGAACATGTGATCATCGAACTTCATCTGGTTGAAGCTCATCGCCTTCAGGCCCTGGAAATCATTCTTGATCTGACTCTCGCACAAATCGCGCCGCACGTCGTCGGGGAACAGATGCATGTTCAGCGACATGATCGGATCGCCGCCGTGGCCGATCGGCGGTGATGGACGTTCATAGATCTCGGTCAACCACTCGGGCGTGAACCAACGATATTGTTCGACCATCGCGATGCGAACCCCTTCGGAATCCTTGAAATCGCGGATCAGATTCTCAAGCACGGCGACGTTGCCGTGGTCACCGCAGACCAGCATGATATGGTCCAGTTCGAAGCGCGTGAAGCTGCGGCAGACGTCCCATACCAGCTCATACAACGTCTCTCGCCTCAGCGAGACGTTGCCCGGAAAATCACGCGCGGCAGCGCCTTCGGAGAACGGGATGACCGGCGCACTGATGGACCCGGTTCGTTTGGCGATGTCGAGCGAAAGCGCATTGGCGAGACGATAATCGCCCGTCGGGGTTTGCGGTCCGTGTTGCTCCGTAGATCCGAGCGGAACCAAGATCACCGGGTTCTTCGCGAAGGCCATTTCGGCCTCCTTGAAGGTCATCCGGGCAAGTTCATATTTTTCAGTTTTGGACATGACTTCTCCATTCACCAGCAGATATACGGGTGTTCACAAAGGTCGGGTTGATAGAAACCTGCAGGCGCGATCGTCGCGCCGGCAGTTAGGCGGCGGTCCTTAAAGACCGGGTTCGAATTCGCAGCCGGTACGGACGAGTTCTTCGTTGGTCGTCTTGTAGATGGAATACTCGCCCGGGATTTCCGGATGCAGCCAGTCCCACTCCTTCTTCCGCAAGGCCTCGCCACGCGTGAGAACCTGCTCCGCATCGGCCGTTGGAATGACGACGACACCGGATCTGTCCGCCATGACGATATCGCCCGGATGGACGATGACGCCGCCGCAGCTGATCGGCGTGTTCACCTGGCCCATCGGGCGGGCACTCGCCGGCGCGATAGGGGTCAGTCCGAGAGCAAATACCGGCACGCCGGCCGCCTCGAGTTCTTCCTGATCACGAACGAGGCCGTCCGTCACGAACGCGGCGATCCCTTTGGCAGCGGCCATCTCGGCCATGATGCCGCCAAGCAGTGCATTGTTGCGATCGAACTGGTCGGCAATGACAATGACGTCGCCCGGCTGTGCCATTTCCATAGCTTTCTTGATCATCGTGTTGGCTCCAGGATGAACCATGACCGTCATTGCAAAGCCGATGACCGGCTTTTGAATCGGGATGACCGGGTGGATACGGTGATCCATGGTCATCAGCTTTCCGAGAATGTCGGAGACATTGGACGTGTAAAGATCGGCGAAACGGCCAAGATCTATCGGTGCGGTCGGAGGTCGTTTGCGGACCGTGTATCCGAGCCGTGAATCATTCCATGTATACCCCATTACAAACCTCCGGTTTCAAATCTTCAGTGAAGCGGCCCGATTCGTTGCCTATTTTCGGACGCGCGGATCGAGGGTGTCGCGCAATGCGTCACCGAGAAGGTTGACCGCGATGACGGTCAGAGAGATGAACAGAGATGGCCAGAGCACCCCGTAGGGATTGGCGGAGAGATACCTCTGTGCTCCCGATATCATCCTGCCCCAAGACGAAGCAGGCGGCGGTGGCCCGAGGCCAAGAAAGCTCAGGCCGGATTCGATCAGGATTGCCGAACCCAGTCCCAGCGAGAACTGCACGAAGAGCGGCGCCAGAATGTTGGGCAGGATATGCCGCAGGATGATGTACCAAGTCCGGGCGCCGATCGCCCGCGCGCCCTCGACATACTGGATCTGCGATACGGCCAGAGCGCTGCTGTGCGCAATGCGCGCGAAGCGGGGAACGTAAAGTATGCCGATGACAAAGATCAGATTGACCGCACTCGGACCCGTCAATGCGACCAGGAAAATCGCCATCAGCATCGGCGGGAAGCAGAGCATGATATCCGTTCCCCGCATTGCGAGAACTTCCCATAGGCCACGATAGTAGCCGGCGATCATCCCGATGACAGCGCCGACGACGCTCGCGAAGATCATGCTGAGGAAACTGACACCCAGGCTGATGCGGGCGCCGTGCGAGATGTTGGCGAATATATCGCGCCCAAGCTCGTCATTGCCCAGCCAATGCGCGGCGGATGGACCGGCAAACCGCTTGAGCGGATCCACCTTCCACGGCTCCGGTCCGATCATGGGGCCGAACACGGTCAGCAGCAATATTATCGCCAATATGCAGATGCTGACCACGAACTGGGGCGACTTCATCAGAAGCCGTAGGGTTGCGCGCGCCCGCTCAATCATAGCGAATCCTCGGATCGATCAGGCCATAGGTGAGATCGGTGATCAGGTTGATCAGCACGAAACAAAGCGCGACCAGCAGCACCACGCCCTGGATGACGGGATAGTCCCGGTTCAGCACGGAATCGAGCAGCATGTTGCCGATGCCTGGCCAGTTGAAGACGTTCTCGACGATGACGCTGCCGGTGAACAGGAAGCCTGCCTGAAGTCCCAGCGACGTCACGACCGGCAGCATCGAATTGCGAAGCACATGGCGATAGATCACTCTGTGTTCGATCAGTCCCTTTGCGCGCGCGGTGGTTACATAGTCCTGGCCGAGCTGTTCGAGCATGCTCGAACGCATCATGCGCATGACGAGCCCGGCCGGGGCTACCGCGAGAGCGATGGTCGGTAGGACGATTCGAGACAGGAATCCGGGGAAATTGTCATAGGGAGACACCCATCCGCTCGAGGGAAACCATCGAAGGTTTATCGAGAATATGATCACCAGCAGCAGGCCGCTCACGAACGAGGGAAGCGAGAAGGTGGCGACAGAGGTGATCGAAATCAGTAGATCGGATACGCGGCCGCGATTGCGCGCTGCGATGATTCCAAGTGGTATGCCAACGATCGTCGCCAGAATGAGCGCAGGGACGGCGATCTGGAGCGTGCGCGGCACACGAAGCATGATGTCACCGATGACGGAGCGGTTGGTGATCAGCGAGCTTCCCAGGTCGAAGCGGATCAATCCCTTGATATACTCGAAATACTGCACGTAGATCGGCAGATTGAGACCCAGCCGCTCCCGCACTGCCTGCAACTGTTCTTCGGTAGGTTGGGCCGTCATTCCCCCTAAGATCGTCATGGCCGGATCTCCGGGCAGCATATGCACCAGGAAGAAGATCATGGTTACGACAATGAAGGTCGTTACGAGGGTCTGGCCCAGACGTCGAATGACGTAGGCAATCATTTGGATGGCGCCCTTGCTTTGAACGAAATACGCCCGCTTCAGCCGCGGTTTGAAGGGTTGCGGCGCCAAGCCTGCGAGGGTCGGCGCCGTGCGAGATCAGTTGTCGATCCAGACTTCTTCCATCCGGCTGGTCGACTGGCCGCCGAGGTTTCCGGGCCACCGCTTGTAACCCTTCACTTTGGAAGCCATCGCTTCAGCCTGACCGCGGAAGAACCCGAAGAACCAGGGAGCCTGCTCGACCAAGCCCGCCTCGTAGGCGTGATAGATCTCCTTGCGCTTGGCCGGATCCAGCTCGGCCCGCCCTTCAACCAGCAGCGCATCGAGCTTGGGATCGCTGAACCCGGCGCCTGCCGCATAGCCTATCGATCCGGTCTCGAAATATCGCGAGTACGCATCCGGATCGTCATAGGGCATCGAATAGCCGTCCATGAGAGCCACGTAACCTCCCTTTTGCCGGTATTCCAGCAGGGTGGGAACGTCGATATACGTGATCTCGACCTTCATGCCGTAGCCCTGCAGAAGCGCCTGGATGGCTTCCGCAGTATCCTTGTGAACAGTCACCGTCGAGCAGGTCAGGACGAAGGAAATATCCGAGAATTCCTTGTATCCAGCTTCCCGGATCAGGGCGAGAGCCTTGTCGGGATCGAATTCCCAGGTCTCCAGGTCTTTGCTGTAATAAGGGTCCGACGGCTGGAGCAAGGCGACCTTCATCGGATTTCCTTCACCGCCGCCGACCAGATTGATCAGTGCATCGCGATCGATCAGATAGTTCAACGCCTGGCGAACGCGAGCATCGTCGAAGGGCTTCTCGTTTACGTTCAGCGCGACGATATTGAACGGACCGACGCCGTCGACGAGCGTATAGCTGGAGTCTTCCCGCAACGGTCCGAAATCGATATACGGAACGTACTCGATGAAATCGACCTCGCCGGACCGAAGCGCGTTCATCCGCGCGGAATCATCACGATAAGGGACCGTGACCAACCGATCGAGATAAGGCATCCCCTCGCGCCAGTAGTTCGGATTCTTCTTCAGCGATACGCTGACACCCGGTTCGTGGGTATTGAACATGAATGGACCGGTGCCGTTCATCTCGACATTCAGGTCCGGGTTGGTCTCCAGCCATTCCTTGCTGAGAATGTGCGCCGTTGAGGAGGCAAGAGCGGACAGAACCACGACATTCGGCTTGGAAAGCTTCAGTTCTATCGTATACGGCGAGAGGACATTGATCGCCGAAATGTCAGCAAGCTGGGGAGCCAGAGCCGATTTCCCCGACGGGTCGCGCATGCGGTCGAGCGACGCCTTGGCATCTTCCGCGTCGAAGGTGTCGCCATTGTGGAACACTACTCCCTGGCGAAGTTCCAGCACATAGGTCGTCGGGTCGACAGCTTTCCATGAAACAGCGAGCTGCGGACCGAGCTTGCCTTCGTCATCATAGCTGAGGAGGTTGTCATAGACGTTCTGCTGGATGACATAGACACTTGCGCCGTGCGCCAGCCACGGCGCCATGTTCACGACATCGCGTGCAATGCCGACACGCAGTTCGCCCCCGGATTTCGGAGCCTGTGCCATGGCGGCACCAGCGAATATCGAGGCGGCGGCTGCAATTGCCAAATGCCAGGTCGGTTTCATACTTGCCTCCTATATGCGGAGTTTATCTCCGCGATTTCTGTTCCCAATTCCTAGGCAAGCTCTCGCTCGCCATTCTTCAGTTCACTCCAAAGGGCCTTAATTTCAGACTGTCGGCGAAATGGCAGGCGGCCCAGTGGCCGTTGCCCGTATCTCTGAATTCGGGCTGCTCCCGACGGCAGATCTCCTGTGCGTATCTGCAGCGCGGATTGAAGCGGCAGCCCGAGGGCGGATTGAGCGGGCTTGGCACATCGCCTTCCAGCAGGATCTGGTCGACACGTCGCCGGGGATCCGGCTGCGGCACGGCCGACAGCAATGCCTCGGTATAGGGGTGGAGCGGATTGACAAAAAGCTCCTCGGCGGCAGCGACCTCAACGATTTGTCCCAGATACATGACCGCCACGCGGTCGCTAAGGTATCGGACCATCGTCAGATCGTGCGTGACAACCAGATAAGTAAGATCGAACTGTTCCTGCAGGTCCTGCAACAGCGTGATCACCTGCGCCTGGATGGACACATCCAGGGCAGAGATAGGTTCGTCTGCGACAATGAATTGCGGCTTCAATGCAAGCGCGCGAGCGATACCGATGCGTTGGCGCTGACCTCCCGAAAATTCGTGCGGATAGCGACGCATGTGATCGGCATTTAGGCCGACGGTAACGAGAATCTGTTCCACCCGGTCGCGCAGTTCGCTACCATGGGCAATGCCGTGCACATGGAGCGGCTCACCGACCAAGTCGGCGACCGACATGCGCGGGTCCAGCGACGAATAGGGATCCTGAAAGATGATCTGCATGTCGCGGCGCAGTTTTCGCATGTCCTCGGGCGAGGCGTTCGTGACATCCACACGCCGGCGCTCCTGGCCTTCGGCCGCCAAGGCGCGACTGGAGAAGAAGACCTCGCCATTGGTCGGTTCAATCAGGCGAAGGATCGCGCGACCAGTCGTTGTCTTGCCACATCCACTCTCTCCGACCAGTCCAAGGGTCTCGCCCGTCGACAGGGTCAGGCTGACATTGTCGACAGCGCGCACATGGCCGCTCACGCGTCGGAGGACCCCCCGGTGGATCGGGAAATACATCTGGAGATTACGCACTTCAAGCAGCGGCGCTGCCTCCGATGTCGATATCTCGCCGGCTCTCGTAGGCAGCGTGCTCTGAGTGACGGACTGATCGGTATTCTGCATCTCAGCATTCCCCCTCATGTAGCCAGCAGGCCACTTCATGGCCCTCTCGTGCGCCTGTCAGAGGGGGTTCGACTGCGGTGCATTTGCTCATCACGTGGGGACACCGCGATGCAAACCCGCAGCCTTGGGTGACGGACATCGGATTTGGAACGGCTCCCTTGATCGGCTGGAGCCGCCTATCCCTGTCCACCGCGATCGAAGGGATCGAGTTCATCAGCCCCTGCGTGTAGGGATGCTTAGGATTCTTGAACAAGCTCTCGACGCTCGCCTTTTCCACCACCCGTCCAAGATACATGACGATCACGTCGTCGGTCATTTGTGCGATCACGCCGAGGTCGTGGGTGATAAAGATAATGGACGACCCCATCTGGCAGCGGAGATCATTCATCAGCCGCAGAACCTGCGCCTGAATGGTCACATCCAGCGCGGTCGTGGGCTCATCGGCGATAAGCAGCGAAGGCGAGCAGGAAAGCGCCATTGCAATCATAGCCCGTTGCCGCATGCCGCCCGACAGTTCGTGTGGAAAGCTGTCGATGCGCGTTTCAGGCGACGAGATGCCGACCGCGCCCAGCATGTCGATAGCCTGCTTTCGCGCCTCCGGTTTCGTCAAGCCCCGATGCAGCATGATCGGCTCCATGATCTGCCGGCCGATCGTGTGAACAGGATTGAGCGCGGTCATCGGCTCCTGGAAGATCATAGCGATATCGTTACCGCGTATCGCCCGGATATCGGAGCTCATAGGCTCCATCGCCGCCAGATCGACCTGCCTTCCACCCCTGTCCAGCAGAACCTTGCCACCGGCGATTTTCCCAGGCTCGCGCACGAGGCGCATGAGTGCCATCGCCGTCACGGATTTGCCGCAGCCACTCTCGCCGACGACCCCGAGCGTGCGTCCCTTTTTTATCGAGAAGCTCACCCCGCGCACGGCGGGAACAACGCCACGATCGGTGTGGAAGTTGATCTGCAGGTCTTGAACCTCAAGAAGTGGCGGCATCGGCTTGTCCTTTTTCATCCCTTGCTGGGCAAGCTAACATCACTAGCGTGCAACACTCAGACGGGGAACGAACTCAGTGCGGCGTTGATGCTCAGTCGCCAGATTCTCGTTATTTCCAGCATGTCGGCGCCGACATAGCGGATGCCGCGCCCGTCGATTCGCTCGGCTCCCGGAATGTCGGACACGAGCTGCGCGGACATGGGATCGAGGAAATGCATCTGCAGCTCGATGGGACCCTCGAGCCGGACGACTTCCATCTCACCGAGCCGCCCTAAGGCGCGCTTGGTTCCCGCCCTTATCAGTTCCTGAGCGGCTGCGGGGCTCAGATTCTTCGCCGCGAACCGACTGATCGCCGTCTTGGTGGTGATACGCTCTGCCCACGGATGCGATCTTGCAATCGCGTCCGTCAGTGCGTCATCACCAGAGACCAGCGCCAGCGGCACACCGAAGTGGCCGGCGACCGCCGTGTTGAAATCGACCTCGTTCACGGCCTTGCCGTTCAGACGTATCTCGTAGGCAATTCGGCTCACATGTGTGTGGGAGAGGATGCCGAAGGCGTCACCCGCCTGCGCATGATATCCCAGCATCAGCGCCGCGGCGAAGGTATCGTCGATTCCCTGCATCTGGAAAAGCGGCCTCGGGATGCCCCGCACCAATTTTGCATCCCTGTGCAGTTCGTGCGGTAACATATTACGCATGAAACCGTGGGCATCGGTGACAACCACCTCAGTAGCACCCGCCTCGAAAGCGCCTTCGATCGCAGCGTTGGCTTCCGCGGTCATCCACTTCCGGGCGATCTCGTATTCGACGCCCTCCATCTTCGTCTGCTCGGTATGGGTGATGCCGGCCATGCCTTCCATGTCGACGGTGATAAACACTTTCATCCTATAACCTTTCATAGCTTCGCACGCGCTGCGGAAGCGGCTACGCTCCTGCAGCGCCAAGCAAAATGCACTTGGGCTTGTTGATGTGAAGCTTGGGGTAGAGACGCTTTGTCGTCAAATCGTTATGTTGGATGCATCCATAACCAACGGAAATAGATAGAGGGCGGTCACCGCTATTTCCGCGCTGGCATCGAGGCGTTCAACCGGAGTCGTCAAAATCGTGATGCCCTTGCGACCCCTAGCCGAGGCAGCTTTGCCTGTCCCAGGCCGTCAGTTCATCTGAACCGCATCCCCCATCCCCATGAGATTCGTTACCTTGCTCTGGAGCCAATATATAGTCCGTTTCGAAAGCGCGAGCTTGCGTTTGGCGGTGCGACTATTTCGATCTCCTAGGCGCGCCTACGTGGCGACCTGCCTCCGCACGCTATTCTTACGCAAGCGGTCTTCCCCTCACTAAAGCTGGCTTTACATCGATCGAGAAGCTGACCTTTTGCCGTATGCGCACCACCACTGGATCCCCGCTGGTCAGTAGGGCCTGCGGGAGCATCAGGATCTGCGCGGTCGATACTCCATCCGAATGCATTTCCTGGAAGTGCCGTCCGTCTGCCTCGGTGTCGGATGGCACTTAACCGTGAGAATGCAGTCGCATTAACCCGTTTTGGCAGTTAACTTGAGAATCTGCCCTGAGAAGATTCTCAGATTAACTGCAATTGAGATGACGCGGTTGATCGGCAGGAACTGTTTATGATCTCTTCGATGGCACTGCTGAAGCGCGCCTTGTTCTCACCTCTCATTTGGCCTTGAAGCATCTCTGGCCCTGAACGCTCAACGATAGCTATCCCGGCCAGCAGAGCCGGCCGGAGGTGCAGAGGCAGGATTGGACTTGACGACGTTGGCAGACTCCGCCGATCAACGACATCGTCGAGATCAGGAATGAGTGCGCCCAGTACCCGGTAACGCCATGGCTCGTAATCTCCAACGCGGGGCTTCTTCACCCGTCGCATCAGCAGAAGTCGCGCGATCCTGACCGGAGATGCCCAAGTTCGGTCTCTTCGTGAGGCCTCATCGTGGAGCAGCCGTTCTCCAATGAGAGCCGTTGCGTGATAGTGACCGAAGGTTGAGGGGCAGTCACGCCCCGTTGGGTACTGGAGCAGGCCGCCGCAAAGAGTACAGGTGATACGCCAGCCGAGAAGCTGATTTCGAATAACGACTCTCGGTTCCGTCCTTGCAAGATAACACGTTGTACAAGACTGCATTGGCTCCTTCGCAATCAGGCACCGAGACGGCTCTGCCACATTCGTGAAGGTGGTTTGGCGTATCGTTTCCGGATCTGCGCAGAGCATGCGTGCCAGGCGGAGGACCTGATTGTCGTTGAGATTAAGATCGGCGGCGCGCAGCGATGGCATCTCTGGGAGGCAATGCCGAAGCATAGCCAGGGGAGGGACACCATAGAAATCGGCATGCCGAGCGACCCACGACGACAGTAGCTCATCGGTGCAGGGAGCTAGCGTTACCGGCAACTGCCGAGGGGCCGGTATGTCATGCGAAGGCGGCTTCCGCATCGAACTCCGGCTCCCATCTCTCAACAGCTGCGTCCGTAATTCTCTCTTGGCCGCTTTCAATGGCGTCGATGGCGAGGGTGTTTACGATATGAAAGAGGTTCGCGGTGATCCCTTCGGATATCTGCAACATCCGCCGTAGCGATTTGGCGGTCAACACCGACGGCTGTCGTAGCGGCGTGTTGCGCAGGATCAAAGCGATCAGGATCTCGAACTGCTCGTTGGCAGCCCAGCGGCTTAGTGTGAACTGTTCAAAGCGGCGGGCCAACTGCACATCACCGCCGATGGCTTCGCGGGCGTCATTGACGCCAAAGCAGACGAGAGAGATCTGAAGACGGTTGCTGAGGAAGCGCAAGGTGTTGAGGACGATGCGTTGCTCGCGATAGGTTCCGGCGAGAATATTGTGCACCTCGTCAATCACGAGCACCTGAACGCCGATCGCCTCCATGATGCGCATCGCCGCCTGCTCCATCTGGGCGATATCGGCGCGTGGCCGTTG
>Ga0065721_10051959_pt1 | contig 13068 bp, 2 predicted proteins | sample Mesricmetagenome_FD_59108 | JGI IMG/M metagenome (GOLD analysis project Ga0065721, IMG submission 59108) | Mesophilic microbial community from rice straw/compost enrichment Sample: eDNA_1 v2 (version 2) | ecosystem: Engineered > Solid waste > Grass > Composting > Bioreactor | place: USA: Davis... | reverse complement strand
CGATTCTGACGGCTCCTGCCGCATCACCCAGATTGGCGTCCGCCGAGATGGCCAGCGTGCCACCCTCGATTGCGGTGCCGCCTGTGTAGCTGTTGTTGCCTGAGAGGATGAGCGTGCCCGCGTCGGTCTTCACCAACTGGGTCGCGCCCGCCACTTCGCTCGCGATGGTGGCCGTGAACGCTGCTCCAGCCGTCGAGCCGTCGCCGACCCGGATGATGGCCTGCGGTCCGGTCAGCTCAAGCACATTACCTTCGATGGTATAGCGGTTCGCCGCAAACTGCATGCCCGATGCCGAAACCTGGCCGAGGCTATTGTCGATCGTGACCGTGCCGCCGGTGCCCGCGAAGATCGCGAAGGCGCCATCGGCATAGGCCGCGTTCACTGCGCCCTCTGCATTGGTCCAGTTGTCGTTGCCGGTGCCGTTCTGCCACAGCCCATCGCCACCATCGATGGCGTTGTTGAACTTGGGACCGGCTGCGCCATCCCAGAAGTTGAGCGCGAGGCCATCGGTGTTTATCAGATTGATCTGACCCGCGACCGAGGTCTGGACGGTGGCAGTGCTGCCACCCGGCATGATGCCGAGGCTGAGGCCATTGTTGGTCAGCGCGCCACCATAGTTGAGCACGCGGTAGATACCCGCACCGAACTCGCCCCCGGCGGGGACGGTGACGTCCAGCGTGCCATCGAGCACCAGATCGCCGCCAACGTTGACGAGGTCGTTGAGCGCGCCGCCCACGGCATTGGCCTCACCGAATTGCATGGCAAGCGTCGAGCCTGAGCCGAGCGACAGATTGCCGCCGATGTTCAGCGTGCCCGGCAGACCGTCAACGCCGCCAGGGTTCAGCGTCGCGCCATCCGCGATGACGACATCGCCGCCTATCGTGCCGGTGCCGCCCAGCGTTGCGCCGGATGCGACGTCGGTGAGACCGTCCGCCGCCGACTGATCGCCGTTCACGAACAGCGCGCCGGCATTGACCGTCGTGCCGCCCGCATAGCTGTTGGCGCCCGAGAGGATGAGCGAACCAGCGCCGTCCTTTGTCAGGCCGCCTGCCCCGCTCACCGCATTGGTCAGATCGAGCGTGGTGTCAGCGTCGGTCAGGAGCGTGCCTGCACCGGTCAGATCGATTGCGCGACCGATAGTGAGGTCGGTTGTCGTCTGCAGCGTGCCGCCGTTGAAGCTGAGGCCGCTCGCAGCAGCGCCCAGATTGGCGTCTTCCGAAATCTGCAGGATGCCGCCATTGAGCGCTGTGCCGCCCGTATAGCTGTTCGTGCCGCTCAGGATCAGCGTGCCGAGATCGGATTTCACCAGCTGCGCCGCGCCGGTCAGCTCCGAATTAATCCGCGCGCTCGTATTCACGCCTGCCGCCGTACCGTCTCCGACACGGATAACCGCCTGCGTACCGGTCAGCGTGATGGCGTCCCCGCTGATCGCATAGCCATCGGTCAGGAACTGCACGCCCGCCGCGTCGACAGTGCCCAGACTCGCGTCGACCGTCACATTGCCTGCCGCGCCCATAAACACCGCGAAGGCACTGTCTGCGAACGGCGCGTTGGGGATGCTGCCGTCATCCACCCAGTTGTCGTTGCCGGTGGAGTGCTGCCACAGACCATTGCCGCCGTCGATGACGCCGTCATTCTTGGTGCCGATACCGTCCCAATAGCGGAACTGCAGGCCGGATGTGTTGACCAGATTCACCTGATTAGCGACTGAGGTCTGCACATAGAAGTCGGGCGACGGGATCGTGCCGATCGCCAGCCCATTGTCCGTGAGCGTTCCGGTGTAATTGATGACGCGATAGATGCCCGGATCGAAACTTCCGCCCATAGCGGTCTCGACATTCAGCGTACCGTCCAGCGTCAGATTTCCGCCCACATTGACGAGATCGTTAAGCGGACCGCCCACCACATTGGCCTGGCCAAGGCTGACGTTGAGCGCAGAGCCACTCGCCAGATCAAGATCGCCGTTGATGGTGAGAGCTTCTGGCGCGGTGCCAAGAGCGCCCGGATTGAGCGCCGCACCATTGGCCACGGTCACGTTGCCGCCGATCACGCCCATGCCGCCCAGCGTACCCCCTATCGCCACTGCAACGTTACCGGCCAGTGCGTTGTTCACGTACAACGAGCCGCCCGAAACGGCGGTCGCACCAGTGAAGGTGGAGCTGTCGCCGGTCAGGCTGGTGACGCCAGCGACCTGATTGATCGTGCCAGCCCCCGACATGGCCGATGCCAAGCTGTAATCCAGGTCGGTGTGGTTGAAGTTCACTCGCGATGTCGCGCTGCCGAGGTTAAGCGTCGGCGCGTCGAACACGCCCGCCGCCTCGGCCGCCGACCCCTCGCCGCCGCCAATGTTGAGGATGCCCGTCGCAGCGGCATTGTCGGCAAGTATGGACGCCCCGCCGACGTCAATCCGCGCGCCGTCGGTCAGCGTGAGCGCACCTGTGCCGGTGCCGCTGCCGATGACAAGGTCACCCGTCGTGGCGAAGCTCGAGTTGGCTCCCGACACCGACAGGCCCGCAGCCTGCGGCGCCGTCCCGAAGGTCGCCGATGTGAAGCTTGCGCCGCCGCCCTGTTTGACGGTGAAGTTGCCGGCAGTCATCAGCAGCGAGCCGGTGCTCGTCCAGTTGGAGCCCGCGCCGGTGATCGCGACGGCGATGGGATTGGTATTGCTGGTCGCCGTACCGATCTGGCTCGCGCCTGCGGTGCGCAGCGTGCCGCCCGCGCCGATCGCGAGGCTGAAGGGGCCGTTGAAGGTTGCACTTCCCCGGATTCCACCCGACACATCGAACAGGGAGTTCGCGCCGGTGACGCTGATCTGTGTGGAAGACACGGCGTGTACATCCATGTCGCCCGCCGTGATCCGGAGCGTGCCGCCATCGGTGACGTTCACCATGGTCGAGCCGGGGCCGACCAGATTCGGACTGCCGATGGAGGCCGTGCTGAAGACCGTGTTCGCGCCGTCGACGGTCAGCGTGGAGCGACTCAGGGCCGTGCCACCGCCCGAGGTGATGATGGCGCCCCCGACGATGCGCAGTTCGCCGCCCGTGCCTGCGACGCGCGTCGTGCCGTCATAACTGCTGTTGCCTGTCAGCGTGACCACGCCCGTGCCGGTCACGGCAAGATTGCCGGTGCCGGTGATCGATCCGGCATAGGTATAGGCGTTCGAGCGGTTGAAGGTCAGCGTGCCGTTATTCAGCACATCGCCCACGATCGAGCCCGTGGTGCCGCCACTACCGATCTGCAGCGTGCCCGCGCTGATCGTCGTCCCGCCGGTGTAGCTGTTGTCGCCATGGAGGGTGAATGTACCGGCACCGAGCTTGGTCAGCCCGCCGCTGCCGCTCAGCGCATTGAGCACGCCGTTCGAGGTAGCGGCGTTGGTGATGTCGATAGCGCCGCCGTTCGCGCCCAGGATATATGTGTGCAGGTTGGCGGAGCTTGCACCGGTCAACTGCAGCGTGCCGCCGTCGATCGTGACCGCCCCAGAGACGTCGCCGAGGAAGCTGTCGTTGGCGACCGAAAGCACGCCGCCGCTGATCAGCGTACCACCGGTGTAGCTGTTGCCTCCCGTCAGCACGAGCGTGCCGGCGTCGGTCTTGACCAGTTGGGCCGCTCCCGTGAGTCCGGCAGCAATCGTTGTGACGAAGCCGGCACCAGCGACCGTGCCATCGCCTACCCGGACGACCGACTGCGGGTCGGTCAGGGTCAGCGCATCGCCCGTGACGAGATAGCCATCGCTGGCGAATTGCATCCCGGCCGCCGTGACCGCGCCGCCGCCATTGTCGATCGTGACCGTGCCACCGGTTCCCGCGAAGATAGCGAAGGTGCCATCGTCATAGGCTGCGTTCACAGCGCCTGCGGCGTTGGTCCAGTTCTTATCGACACCGCCGACATGCCAGGTGCCGTCACCGCCATCGACCAGATCGTTGAGCTTCGGGCCGGCATCGCCGTCCCAGAAATTCAGTGCCAGTCCGGCGGCATTGATTAGATTGACCTGACCGGCCACCGAGGTCTGCACGGAAACGTCGCTGCCGAATGGCATCGTGCCAAGCGTGAGGCCATTGTCCGTGAGCACGCCGCCATAGTTGAAGACCCGGTAAATGCCGCCGCCGAAGATACCGCCGGCCGAAACATCGACATTGATGGTGCCGTCGAGAGTCAGGTTTCCGCCCACATTGATGAGATCGTTGAGTGGCCCGCCGACGACATCGGCCTCGCCGAACTCAAAGTTGAGTACCGAACCGGCCGCCAGCAACAAATTGCCGTTGATCGTCATCGTGCCCGGGCTGTTGCCCGGCGCGAGGATGCCGCCATCGACCACATTCACATCACCACCGATGATCCCGCTGCCACCCAGTGTCGCGCCCGAAGAGACCGCGACAAGCCCAGTCGCCGCCGATTGATCGCCGTTGATCCGCAGCGTGCCGGCGTTGATGGTAGTCGAACCGAGATAGCTGTTATTCGCGGCCAGGGTCACAAGGCCCGCGCCGTTCTGAACCACCGATCCGGTGCCCGAGATAAGGTCACTAAATCCGACATTATCGGAGCGGTTGAAGACCAGAGAGCCGTTGTTCAGCACGTCACCCGTGATCCAGCCGCTGGTCGCGCCATTGCCAAGCTGGAGCTGGCCTGCCGCGATTGTGGTTCCACCGGAATAGCTGTTGTCGCCAGTCAGGATAAGCCGGCCAGCACCCGACTTGGTGAGGCTGCCCGGACCCGAAATCATGCCGCTGAGCGTGAAGATCGTAGCATTATCGGTCAGGAACGTGCCAGCGCTTACCAGCGTCGCGTTGCGCCCGCTCGACATGCTGGCTGTCGTCTGCAGCGTGCCGCCGTTGAAGGTGAGGGCACCGGCCGCAGCGCCCAGATTGGCATCGCTGGAGACCTTCAGAATACCGGCATTGATCGTCGTGCCGCCGGCATAGCTGTTGATGCCCACCAGTGTCGTCGTGCCCGCGCCATCCTGCGTCACCGCGCCGTTACCGGAAATCACGCCGTTGAAGGCAAGATCGTTCGAACGGTTGAATATCAACAGGCCATTGTCGACGACGTCACCGATGATGCTGCCGGTCGTGCCGCCATTGCCCAGTTGCAATGTGCCAGCCGAGATCGTCGTCCCGCCTGTATAGCTGCTGTCGCCGGTCAGGATCGTCGTGCCGATGCCGTTCTGCTGAAGCGCACCCGTCCCGACGATCGACCCTGCATAGGTCAGGCTGTCGGATCGGTTGAACGCCAGCGTGCCGAAATTGTTGACAATGGCGCTGGCGATGGAACCCGTTGTGCCGCCACTTCCTATCGAGAGGATGCCGCCGTTAATGTTGGTCGAACCGGTGTAGCTGTGATTGCCCGTCAGCAACCAAGTGCCGCTGTCATTCTTGGCAAGGGTGGTGACGCCGGTGCCGGCATTGCCGATCGACCCTGCAAGCGTGTTGTTGCCCGCGTTAGTCCCGCCAAGCGCAATGGTCCGGGCCTGGTTGTTGTTCGCCAGCGTGACCGGCCCGGTGTCGGTGAAGACGACCGCGCCCGTACCGGAGGATTCGATGAAAGTAACGCCGGAAGACAGGGTGAACAGACGGTTGGTGGTATCGCCCGCGCCGGTGTAACGCAGCGTCGAGCCGTTACCGATGACGAGGTTCGAGGCTGCTGCGGAAGACATGCCGATACTGCTGGCGACGCCGCCATTGGCCAGCTTGTCCACGCCGAGCACGCCGCCACTGATCGTCGTGATGCCGGCATAGCTGCTGCCCGGATTGGTCAGGATCCAGGTGCCGACCCCAGTCTTGGTCAAGGCGGTCAGACCGGTTCCATTGTTCATGATCTGCGCGGCAAGGATGTTATTATCAATATTGGTGCCCGTCAGGGTCAGCGTCTGCGCGGTGTTCGGCGCACTGAAGGTCAGCGGCGCGCTACTGGTGAAGTTGATCGCGCCTGTTCCCGACGCATCGAGTGCATTGCCCGCGCTCGCGCCCAGGGTGAACTGGCGGTTGGTGCTGCCGCCAGCGCCCGCATAGCGCAACGTGCCGCCATTGAGTACGAGATTGCTTGCCGCCGCGCTCGAAGAACCCATCGAGCTGACCACCCCACCATCAACCAAACAGGTCACTTCGATGGCGCCGCCATTGATCGTGGTGACACCCGAATAGTCGTTACTGCAACCACTCAGCCGCTGCGTTTGCCCGCCATTTTTGATAAGATTGCCGGTGCCCGTGATCGTGCCGCCAAAGGTTACGCTAGCGCCATTGTTGCCGCTGGTGATCGTGAGATCGGCACCTGCAAGACTGACGACACCCCCAGTTGTGCCGCCGCCGGTTAGATAAGAAACGGCCGCATTATGGCCATTGAGATCGAGGGTAACGCCGGCCACATCAAACAGAGACGCGCCCGCAGGAGACCCGAAGGCCTGGGTGGAACCAGCTCTCACCGTGCCATTCCTGATCTGTAGGCCGCCACCATAGGTGTTGGCGCCAGAAAGCACCAATGTGCCTGCGCCCTCCTTGGTCAAACCGCCAGCGCCAATGGCGTCACCCTGGAACTCCAGAGTTGTGCCGGCGTTTGTGACCTGGATGTATGCCCCTCGCGACGTCGCGGTGAAGCCGCGATCGGTCGTGACACTGCCTCCAGCGTATGACAGCCAATTGCCGTCAAGGACGAGATTGCCGGAAGCCGCGCCAGATGCGCCTATGCTGCTCGCCTGTCCGCCATTGGCGATGCAATCGATGTTGAGCCCGCCCGAGACGGTTGTGACGCCCGTATAGTCATTACCGCAGCCGGAGATCGTTTGCGTATAGCTCCCCGCTCCGCGCGTGAAACCGCCGCTGCCGGTGATCGCACCCGAGAAAACGCCGGGTCCGCCGGCAGAGGTGAGCGTATTGGATCCGAGGCTAACGGATCCCGTGCCGATCAAAGCACCGACCCAGATGTCGAAGCCACCCAGATCAAGTGTGCCGCCGCTATTGACGGTCATGTAACGACCACCGGGACCGAAAGCCTGCGCAGAGCCGGCGCGCAGGATGCCCGCATTAACGATCGTATCGCCGGTGTAGCTATTCGCGCCGCTGAGGATGAGCGTCCCATCGCCGTCCTTGACGAAGGTGCCAGCACCGGCAGCGACGCCGCTGACGGTCAGTGTCGTGCCGGCCTGGGCCACATTGATACCGCCGTTACCGCTTGCAAGCGTGAAGCCGCGATCGATGGCGACGGTGCCGCCGGTATATTGCAGTCGGCCGCCATCGCTCATGACAAGATTGGTGGACGCATTCGTCGCTGCACCTATGCCGCTAACCACACCGCCGTTGGAGAGCGTATTGACCGATAGCGTGCTGTTTTGACTGCCGCCGCCGCCGGTGATCGTCGTGATGCCCACATAATCATTGGCAGCATTCGACAGAATCAATGTGCCCCAGCCCGCCTTGGTCAGGCCAGCATCATCGGGGCTTGTCACGAGCCCGGAAAATTCAACGATTCGACCTCCATCGACCTGGATAGCACGCTCAGCGCCGCCGTTGACCAGCGTGATGCCGCGATCGGATACCGCATCCGAACCGCCGATATAGGCAAGCGTGCCGCTTTCCAGGCGCAGATTTGCAGGATCGGCGGAGGAAGCACCGATGCTACTGTTCAGGCCGCCATTGGCGAGACTCGTCACCTCAAGGCGGCCGCCGCTCAGCGTCGTGCCGCCGGTATAGCTGTTGGCACCCGTCAATCGAACGGTGCCGGTGCCATTCTTGGTAAAACTAGTCGCGCCGCCATTGTTTACGATCGTCGACGCGATGGTGAATATACCACCGCCATTCTGTTGCACGCCCAGGGTGCTGCCACCCGTGCCGCCGGTCAGAGAGCCCCCGGTAATCGTCTGGTTGTTGGCGCCCACCGATGGCGCGACGATGATGGTGCCGTCGACGCCCAGCGTTGCCGCCGGCGCGATCGTGACGGTGGTCGTCGGGTCTAAGGTGGTGAACTGCAGGCCGGCAAGCTGCACATTGCTCGCCACGGTTCCCGAAAAGCTTTCAGCGTCGCCGTCGCTGTCTGAAATATATTGACCGTCCGTCCAAAGGGACGCGTCATCCTGATCCGTATAGTCCGCGTCGGTGAAGGCGACGATATTCCCGCCGACAACCTTGGCATAGTCGGTACCGTTTATCGTGGCCCAACCGCCCAGACTCGTGTTGCTGGTGGTGAAATTGCCCGTGACTGGCAGCGCGAAGTCGATCAAGCCGCCTAGGCGGTTGATCGCGCCCAAATTGATCGTGACGCTGCCACTGCCGGATTGCGCGCCGATCACATTGTTGCCGGCGAGGATGTTGAGGCCATTGAAGGTCTGAACATTATTTTGAGCCGCGCCAAAAACCCTTAGACTGCCGCCAGCCATATTCAGCGTCGAAGCGCTGGAAATAATGTCGGTGAGCGGTGCGCCGGGGCTGTTGAAGCCGAGGGCGAGCGTGCCGCCGTTAACCGTCGTTGTACCAGTGTAGGTGTTCGCGCCGCTGAGGGTCAGTATCCCGTTGCCAGCCTTCATCAAACCGCCGCCGCCCGTGATGATTCCGGCATAACCAACGTTCGTGGCAGTATCGACGGTGAGATTGGCCGAGCCCAGCGCCACAGTTCCGCCTGTGCCGCTCAGCGAAGGCGCTGTCAGATCATATCCGTCCAGATCCAGCGTGCCGCCATTCACGATGAAACCGGTCGCGGCGCCAAAAGCCGAGCTACTGCCTGCCTTCAACGTGCCCGCATCGACCGTAACGCTGCCCGTGAAATCATTGGTCCCGCCCAGAACCCAGGTGCCGGCGCCGTTTCCAATCAGATTTCCAGCACCGGAAATGACGCCCGAGAACATATTCTCACCGGTAAAGCCGCCGCCCAGCGTCAGACTGTCGGCCGCGCCGCCCGCGGCGAAGGTCGCGACCCCGGTCAGATTCAGGGCACCCGTCCCGTCGTTCAGAATGCCGCCCGCGCCATTGATCGTCCAGATGCGATTGCTCGCGGCGGCGGCACCCGTATAGCTCAGCGATCCGGCATTCAGCGCGATATCCGTGCCCGCGCCAAGCGAACTGGCGACGCCGCCATCCGCGAGGACCGAGGCTTTAACGAGCCCGGCAAGGCTGGCCCTACCGGTAAATATGTTGGCGTCGCCCAGCGTGACGACATGACCGCCAGCCCCGTTGAACCCATAAGCACCGCCGCTCAATATGCCGGAAAGTCCGATGTCGGCGGTCTCGGCATAGAAACTGCCGCCCACGGAAATATCGACATCGCCCGTGATCGTCAGCGTGCCTGTGCCCTGGTTGCGGATGACCGCGCCGTTGCCGTTGATGTCCCAGTTGCGGTTCGAGCTGTCGCCATCGCCCAGATAGATGATGTTATCGCTGTATTGGCTCGACTGATTGAAAACGATCGTGCCATCCGTGACGGTCACGGGCGCGCCCAGTGAACTCGCCACTCCAAGATTCGCGATAGACGTGAAGCTTGCGGAGCAGACGCCATTGCAACCGGAAAAGGTGGTTTGCCCGGTATAGCTGCTGGCATCGTTGCTCATCGTTAAGCTATTGCCGACATTGACACGGCCATTGCCCGTGACCAGCGCCGATCCTGCTCCGGCCCCCTCCAGGATCAGGACGCCTCCATTGCCGATCGTGACGGTGCGGTTCGTTGCCGCGCCAAGAATCTGCAACCGGACGGTCGCATTGGCGGCGGTAAAGATGTTGTTGCCCACCGCGCCCAACGCAGCATCGCTTGCTGCGTAGATACTGCCGAGATTGAGGTAGATATCGCCCGTGAAGCTGTTGGTGCCATTCAGCACCAACCCGCCGCTGCCGGCCTTGGTCAGACCGGACGAACCGGCGATCACGGAATCTATATTGCTGTTGCCATTCAGCGTGATCGTGGGCGCCAGGCCGGCAAGCGTCAATGTGCTGCCGGTGAGTGTGAAGCCGCCGGCATTAAAGGTCAGATTGTGGACGGTAATTGGCGCAGCCAGCGTCACTGTGCCTGCCGTTCCGCCAAAGATGGCGTTGTCGAGGGCCGCGTTCGTCCAGGGAAGACTGTAGGGACCACTGACGCCGTCGCTGCTGGGACTCCAGTTCAGGTTACTGAGGTTCCAGGTGCCAGTGCCGCCCGTGCCGACGGCGGTTCCGTTCGCATCCCAGTTTCTGTCTGCGTTTTGAGCCTGTGCTGGCGAGGCCGCTACCAACAGCATCAGCGCAGCAAGAGAGCTCCCCGAGAGCAAGCGCCGCGACACGTGGCCGACTTTTCGGCCGTACTGATCGGCTGCATTTCTCATTGGATACTCCTTAGACACCAACACCCGCTCCAGCAGTCGCTGGCGGGAGGAATTTGACTAATTTCAATTAAAGATCAGACGTCGTGGAGACAGAGCACCGCAAGCCGCAGATTATTTGCCTTGGCATGATGTTTTTATCCCCAACTGATAGCCCGCTAACTCGGCTGAGTTCAGAGGCTTTGCGTCCCCGCTGTCGCCAGCAGTTTGCCCCATTCAACGCTCCGCAGCGTCGCACAACATTTCGGACTATCGCTTCCCGAGGTATCGTCGATTAAGCTTGCAGGCTCGTCACGAGTGGACTTTGTCGCCCAACCGTTAGCAAATCGTTACGAGTGCATTTATTTATCAATTTTCGGCGAGATGCTAATTAGCGATTGTAAAATATTGCAAATTTGCATTCGTCCAACATGTTCGCGCGTCTGCAAAAGCGCTTGCGGCGCCGCCGAATGCGTCGGTATGCCGGGTTCACAATGGGAGCGTCAACATGAACCATATTGCCTCCGAGGCTTCCCTACCATCTGTCTTGACAGAGGCGATGAACGCACTGAGACGCAATAATCTTCGCAAAGCGGAAACTCTGATCCGCGCCCGCCTTGCGGGTGCTCCTGACGACCTGGAAGCTGGGAGATTGCTTGCGGGCGTGGTCGCGATGGCAGGATCATCCGCCGAAGCCGAAGCACTGTTGCGCCAAATTATTGAGCGCGCCCCAGCATTCGTCCTTGCCCACGCCGACCTCGCATCTTTGCTATGTCGCCTCAACCGCGCAGACGAAGCCATTGCCTTACTCGATAACGTTATTGGAGACCCCTGCCGGCGTCTCTGGGCCTTGTCCCTGAAAGCGACCCTGCTTTCAGGCGAGCGGCGTGTCGAGGAAGCGCTCGATGTTCATGAACAGCTGGTCGCGCGCGCACCCGGAGCAGCAGTTCCCTGGATGAACTACGCTCATGCGCTGAAGACCACAGGGCGGCTTGAGGACGCCGTCGCGGCCTATCGAAAGTCATTGGAAATCGATCCCTCGAACGGCTTTGCCTGGTGGGGGCTTGCCAACCTGCGAACGGTCCGCTTCGACCGTCCCGATGTCAGCCTGATGCAGGAGGCGCTAAAAGGAGCGAGCGGTGACGTACAGCGGGTCCAGCTTCACTTTGCCCTGGGTAAGGCGCTGGGCGATCTCAGCCAATTCGAACTCTCTTTCCACCACTATCAGAGGGCCAACGATATCCGAGGGAAACTCGTGCCTTACAACGCCCCTGACGATCTGGTGCGTCAGACCGAGGCCTTGTTCACACCCGAGTTTTTCGCTGCACAAGGCGCCCGCGGATCGGATGGTTCCGAAGCAATATTTATCGTGGGAATGCCCCGCTCAGGTTCCACGTTGGTCGAGCAAATTCTGGCCAGTCACCCGTTGGTCGAAGGCCTCGGTGAACTGTTCGAACTTCAGAACATCGTCACGCGTGTCGCGGGTACAGACTCAGAGACGGCATGGCCCGAAATAATAGCGAAACTGCCCCCCGACGGACGTCGCGCACTTGGACAAGAGTATCTGACCGCAATACGCCGCCATCGAAAAACCGATCAGCCGTTCTTCACCGACAAGATGCCCTCGAACTGGCAGTATATCGGCTTGATTCATCTGATCCTGCCCAATGCGAAGATTGTGGACGTCAGGAGACATCCCGTCGCATGCTGTTTTTCGAACTTCACCACCTACTTCAATTTGCAGACGAGCGTTCCGAACAGCCTCGCGGCTCTTGCCCGGCATTACCGTAGCTACGTTCGCATGGTTTCTCATTTCGATGCGATCCAGCCAGGCCGAACCCACCTGGTGCAATTTGAACGGCTAATCGAAAACACTGAGGTGGAGGTGCGTCAGATGCTCGCTTACCTGGACCTGCCTTTCGAAACGAACTGTTTGCGCTTTCACGAAAATCCAAGGATCATCGACACGCCTAGCTCGGAGCAGGTCCGCACGCCCATAAACAGAGACGGGATCGGCAGGTGGCGAAACTACGAACCATGGCTCGCGCCGTTGCAGAACGACCTCGGCTCGATTGGTGAACCCAATCTGCGGTGCCCGAAAAGCTATCGTTGAGCGGACAGACCTTAGCTGACCACTAAAGCGCGACGATCGCGAACGGGGCCCCTTCACGTTACAAGAGACGAAGTGCTCGCCCTGTTGTTCGAGCCACACCAGATTCCCGCGAACATCGGGACAGCCTGATTGTGTCGATCCTTCAGACAGCTGCGCCTTACGACGATGGTGCTGCCGGGCGCAGGCACACTCGCGTGCACCGCTTCAACCTGACGCTCGGTGGCAAAGCTCACCTTTTCCTCGTCGCGATCGACCATCCATTCAGCCACCGGCCGAGTGTCAAAGGAGGGCAGCGCTTTTGGATTTGATCCAACCGCCGCCGGTAACGGTGCTCGTGATTGCCGTTGAGACATTCCTCTTCAAACACGCGCCGCGCCTTGCGATCATAGAACAGGCCATCATTCAGCATGGCGACGAACACGAACGTCTCTTCGTCTCGCTTATACCCAGCTTCGATAGCCTTCACATCTAGCTTGCCCTTTCCATAGAAGGCGCAGCGGCGTGCCACATCCTCATCGTCCGGCTTCCCCTGTATGACTTCGCTCTTCTTCGCGTATTGGCGTCCATAGAGCGCCCCGGTCAGGCACCGCAGTTCCTGCCTTAGGGTCAGGACCCATTGATGTGATCGGCTCGATGTGATTCAGGCTCCTTAAGGAGACTGGATTTGAGTGACTTGTACTGGCTGACGGACGAGCAGATGGCGCGGCTT
>Ga0065721_10005824_pt1 | contig 13068 bp, 9 predicted proteins | sample Mesricmetagenome_FD_59108 | JGI IMG/M metagenome (GOLD analysis project Ga0065721, IMG submission 59108) | Mesophilic microbial community from rice straw/compost enrichment Sample: eDNA_1 v2 (version 2) | ecosystem: Engineered > Solid waste > Grass > Composting > Bioreactor | place: USA: Davis... | reverse complement strand
TTCGATGACTTACCGCAGGTAAGGGTTCATAAGATCTTGAGGGGAACGCTCCGCAGTTAGAGGACTAGTCAACACAGGCGATCGGATTGTTCAGCTGATTGTCCCCGGGTTATTCGATGCAGCGTCCCTGCTGGGCGGGGAGCCGCTCCCATTCCGTGCGAACGCGACGCAGGCCATCCGAGCAGAGTTCAAATTCGTAGCTCAATCGTTCCAGAACAGCAGCCCGTTCGGGGGTCGGCCCTTTCTGTGACAACTTGCTGGCGATCTCGTAGGAACGTTTCCCCTGTTCCTGATAATCGATCACAGCGTCTTTCCGGTCGTAGCTGCGCAGCTTCTTCAGGAATTCCGGATAGACTCCTGTCCAGAACAGGGTGAAGTCCCCGATATGCCGATGGAACTCACTGCGGGGCCGGTCTTCGCACTGCTCCGCTTCCATCAACATGTCGGCCACTTCTTCCAGTCGTCGGCCAACAATGTCCCGCAATCGGAAAATGCTGTCCATCCTCACGAAGCGGGTAAGGAGGTCGGAGAGATAGTCGATGAGCGGAGGGTCAGCGACTCCCAACTCCACCTGAAAGGTGTGTTCAGTCAAGGCAGCGAAATGATTTTTGAGCTGGTCCTGTCCGGAGATGACTCGATTCATGCGATTGTCTCCCTGTACTCAGCCGACCGCATCCTGCGATGGCACGATGTCAAAACGGGTAGTGCCAATTCCGTCAGAAGGACGGAAATTCGCCAGCGAGACAGGGAAACCGAACAACTCTCTCGAAATCGCGTCAAGAATGTCGTCGGCCCTGCCCTGCAGGCAGGTTTCCGATTCTGACGACAGGTTTTCGAATCCGGAGCGCTCCTTGAAAACGAGGAACGAGTACCAGATTATTCGGAGTTTGCCTATCCCAGACCAGCCCCTCTGCATTCCAAAGTGTTCGAATGAAGCCTGAATCTGCCGGAACAACTTCTCTGGTTCCCGGAAGTGACACAGGGCGATTCCCTCGTCTATGCTGTCAGTCACGTTGATGACCGCATGCCAAGCAGTGACCCGTTTGTGAGATGTCTGCTTTCCGAAATATCCGCCTGAAAATTGCTTACGACGGAACCCGCTACAGCGGATGGCAGGTCCAGCCCAATCGGGTGACCGTTCAGGGATGCGTGGAGGAGGCGATTCGCAAGGCCTGCGGTGAATCACATCGCCTGCTGTGCGCGGGGCGGACCGATTCCGGTGTCCATGCACTGGGACAGGTCGCCAACTTCAAGACAGCTGCCCCGATTCCTCCTGAAAAATGGCGTCCTGCGCTTCAGGCACATCTGCCAGAGGACATCGTCATTCTGGAATCTGATGAGGTTCCTGAAGATTTTCACGCCACCTTCTGGGCGGCTTCCAAGCGTTACCGTTACGTCATTCACAACAGCATTGTGAGTGACCCGTTTCTCAGGCGGTATTCATGGAGAATTTCGCAGGACCTGAACGTGGATGCGATGCAGGAGGCGGCACAGTGCCTCATCGGGACCCATGATTTCCGCAGCTTCGAATCTCACTGGCCCAACAAGGCCACGAGTGTCCGGACGGTCATGGATCTGACGATCCAGCGACGACACAAGGGGGAGTTATTTACCCCTCGCAGCCTGAACGCACAGGACACAACCCCTCCCGATCAGGCTGGGGAACTGATCTGTCTGGAGATCGAGGCGGATGGCTTCCTTTACAATATGGTTCGGACCATTACCGGAACCCTCACCTACGTGGGGAGGGGGACCTGGACGAAAAAGGATGTGGAACGGGTCCTGAAGGCACAGGACCGTTCGATTGCCGGAGGAACGGCCCCCGCCTGCGGACTCTTTATGGTCGAAGTCAAGTACCTGCCATTCGATGCCCGATCCGGAAGACCGGGCTTGACCGAAGAGGCAATGAGCGACTTCGACTGATTCGGACGCCGTCCGTACCCCATTCACTGCAGCACCACTCCATCCATTCGCGTCGTCGACGATGTATTAACATCTTCGATGTTGCCTGATGAGACCGGTCCGTGTTGATTTGATCGCCACGTTCCACCGAGGGATCGTGAGATTACAGGACCTTTTAAAGCAAACCTACGCTTCTACAGGGGTTGAAACGCGACAATGGGTCTGGATTTCAGCCCCGATGCTTCGTCTGTCCGCCTTGCCCTGAATCGCCCTGTTTGCGAGAATCGCCCGGAACATTTCCATTGATTCGATCGTGCCATGAATCAGGGATTGAGCCAATTCTCCACAGGACAGGACTGAGTGCATATGTTGGATCGCCTGAGTTGCTTCCGAGGTTCCATTGGTCTGATGACACTGCTCTGTGTCTGCCTGGCATCCGGATGCCCACGTTCCGCAGATCACGCATCGACCTCCGGGACCACTGAATCGGGAGACGATCCTAACAAGGCCCTTCGGCTGGAACCCTACGACGCTCCCACCCTTGAAGAACTGGATGCAACAGCAAACTGGGTCGACAACCCAGTTGTTGATGCGATGGAAGAGTTCCGGAAGCTCAAAGCAAAAGAACCTCCACTGGTTAGTGTCGCTGAGGCACTGAAACTCAAAAACAATTCCGAAGAAGACAACAAGAAAATCCTCAGTGCTCTGGGCCAGCCCTTTGCTTCGGAATCCGAAGTGAATATGGATGCGGAATTTAAACGGCATCTAACGGGCGACATCCGTTCTACCAATCCGCTGATGATGAGCTCCGTCTCCGACTTCGAGGTCGCCGGGTTGACATCGGTCGGGTTCATGTCATTCGACCACAATATGGAACCGTTCGCGACGAAAGAGACTGTCGCGAAGTGGCAAACCAGCGAAAACAGGCTCTATGACAAGATCGTCATTCGTGATGATCTGGTCTGGTCGGATGGAACCCCCATTACCGCTCACGATGTCATGTTTTCCTTCCAGACCATCATGGATCCCGATATCCCGCTCCCGGCTGTTAAGACGGGAATGGATTCGATTCGCTGGGTTCAGGCGTATGATGACTACACGTTCGTTGTCTTCCACAAGGAAGCATTGGCAACCAATGTCTGGAACCTGAACTTTCCCGTCATTCCCAAGCACATCTATGAGAAATCCATCCCCGAAGACAAATCGCTGGTGAAGACCGACTACCACCAGAAGTATGAGATGAACCCGGTCGTCGGAGGCCCCTACAAGATCGTCAAGCGGGTCAAGGGGCAGGAGATCCTTCTGGAACGCCGCGAGGACTGGTACATGCATAAGGGGAAACAGGTTCGCGCGAAGCCAAACTTCAAATATGTCCGGTTTCGGGTGATTGATGACTCCACCACCGCCCGGCTGGCTCTGCAGGAAGGGAAGCTGGAGGAGATGGAGCTTCAGCCGCGGCAGTGGGTCGAACAGACCAATGACGACGCGTTTTACCGACGCAACACGAAAGTTCGCGGAGTCCAATGGGTCTATTACTACTTTGGATGGAACATGAAGACACCGTACTTCTCGGACCTGCGGGTCCGACAGGCGATGTCTTACGCTGTCAACTACAACGAGATCCTCGACAAGCTCTGCTATGGGCTTTATGAGCAGGCCACCGGAGAGTTCGCCGAAGGGAACTGGGCCGCTCCGCCGAAACCCCGAACCCCATATCATCAGGATCTGGCCAAAGCAGACCAGCTGCTGACCGAAGCCGGCTGGGTCGATACGGATGGGGACGGAATCCGCGACAAGGAAGTGAACGGCAAGCGAATCAAGTTCGAGTTCTCGATCATCTGCCCAAGCGTGCAGGAGCGGATTGATATCTGCAATTCTCTTCGGGAGAGCCTGAGCCGTCTGGGAGTCATCTGCAATGTCAGACCCACGGAATTCACCGTGATGCAGCAACTGACACAGGACCGCAAATTCCAGGCGATGTTCGGAGGGTGGGGAACCGGAACAGACCCGGCCACAACAAAGAACCTGTGGGCGACCGGAGAAAACCGGAACTATACGAACTTCTCCAACCCGCGAGTCGACGAACTGTTCCGATTGGGAGAGAAGGAATTTGATCAGGAGAAACGGGCAAAGATTTATCAGGAGATCGACCAGATCCTCTGGGACGAACAGCCCTACACCTGGCTCTATTTCCGCAGTGCGTTTTACGCATTCAACAAGGACCTGCGGGGATATATGTTCAGCCCTCGGGGACCGTACAACTACAGTCCAGGCTTCTCCTCAATTTGGGCAGCGCAGGCGCCTTAGCCGCAATTCAGGCTTCCAGACTCGGGTTCTTCTGTTCTCGCAGCTACCACAATCATTGCCAGCTGCGAAAAAGTCGGATCAAGAGAACTCCGGTCCCGACCGAAATCGCGTAAGCACACCTTGTCATGCTGAATTACCTCATACGACGCCTGCTCATCGGATCGATCACGCTGCTGCTGATCACATTTGTGATCTACGGCCTGATCCGGAATATGCCGGGGACACCACTGACGGTGAATAATGCGGAGCAGGATCCCTCCAAAGAGATCACTCCCGAACGCCAGAAGCAGCTGGAGGCGATCTATGGGCTGGATAAACCCTGGTACGAAGCCTACGGAGTCTGGTTGTCGAATGTGCTGCGAGGAGACTTGGGGCGGTCCTTTTCCAGAAACGAACCGGTCACCCGAATTATCGGGAATCGAATCGGCCCGACTCTGCTGCTGTCCATTCCGTCCGTATTGCTGGGGTACATGATGGCCATCCCGCTGGGGCTTTATTGTAGCTCCCGCAATGGTCGGACGGATGAACGTGTTATCAGCACCGTTCTTTATATGATGTACTCGTTCCCATCATTTGTGGCGGCGCTATTTCTTCAGCTGTTGTTTGCAGTCCACCTTGGCTGGCTCCCCCTGTTCGGGATGACAGGTGACCACTACGACCAGATGTCCTTCTGGGGAAAGACATGGGACCTGTTCACCCATGCCCTGCTTCCGGTCACAGTCTACACCTATGGCGGGCTGGCTTATGACGCCCGCTTCATTCGCGCGAACATGCAGGAGGTGCTCCGTCAGGACTATATCCGGACTGCCCGCGCGAAAGGATTATCGAATGCGACGGTCGTCTGCAAACACGCCTTTCGCAATACGCTGATTCCGCTGGTCACACTCATTGGACTTACACTTCCAACACTGTTGAGTGGATCGGTGATTGTCGAACAGATTTTCAGCTGGCCGGGAATGGGACGGCAGTTTTTCGATTCGATCACCGAGCGGGACTACCCGACGATCATGGGGTTGACCCTGATGTTTTCCTTACTGACGCTGGTTGCACAGCTGCTGGCCGACCTGATGTACGCCATTGTCGATCCTCGCGTCCGACTGGATCACTGACGGGACCTGCCATTTTCTGCGACGTTTCTGGACATACATGAACGAGACTCCCAATCCCCTGGCTCACCTCAAGAAATCGCCCGGATTCTGGAAGGAATCCTGGAAGCGGTTCCGCGCCCGGAAGCTCCCCATGATCGCGTTGGGGTTCGTGGTGTTTCTCGCTGTCGTTGCCGTCCTTTCCCCAGCGATCGTCGGGACCAAACCGCTTGTCTGCAAATACAAGGGCAAGATTTACTTCCCGTGCTTTGGCTACTTCAGCCCAAAATGGGAAGCGGCCTTCTCCGGCGCCCCATTCTTCAAACGCTATCCGAAAGTCCTCAAGGAGACCGATCCGGAGAGCTGGGCGATCTGGCCTCTCAACTACAACGATCCCGCTCGGGCTGTGAGCGATGACGAATGGCCGGGCCGACCGGGGAACCCTCAAAGCAGCCCTCCAACCCGGCTCAACTGGTTCGGGACCGACAACCGGGGATTCGACGTCTTCGCCCAGATGGTCCATGGAGCACGCACAGCCCTGCTGGTGGGGGTGGTCTCGATGGGAATTGCATCCATTATCGGGATCGTATTTGGCTCCATCGCGGGATACTTCGGCGGCTGGGTCGACATGGTCGTCAGCCGGATCATTGAAGTGGTGATGTGCGTCCCGACACTGATCCTGATCCTCGCTTTGATTGCCGTCATTGAGACCCCGACAATGTTCCACATGATGGCGGTGATCGGGATGACCGGATGGACCACGATCGCCCGACTTGTCCGGGGAGAGTTTCTGAAACTGAAATCAATGGACTACGTTGCCGCAGCCCGAGTACTGGGATGTGGACATCTCCGAATCATCTTCCGGTATCTGCTCCCGAACTCACTTGCCCCTGTTCTGGTCCCAATCACCTTTGGAATTGCTGGAGCGATCCTCGTTGAAACGGCCCTCAGCTACATCGGATTTGGTGCCCCTCCCCCCAATCCCAGCTGGGGACAACTGTTGCGACTGGGACAATCCAACCATATGAACTGGTGGCTTATTCTGTTTCCGGGAATTGCAATTTTCCTGACGGTTCTTTCGTACAACCTGATTGGCGAAGGTCTTCAAGAAGCAACCGACCCGCGATTGAGGGAAGGGAACCGGTAACACAGAAAAACATTCTTTTTCTCCGATGTAATGAAGTCGACAGGTTCCAACTTTCCACAAACAACGCAAGTCTTTGCGAAGTCCAAATTTGCAACAAGAAACACCCCCAGGCAATTCAGGACTCCTCGCGTTGAGTCCGATCGATCCGTGAGAACCTTCTTCCGGAAACCTCTTTCGCATGGCGGGATTGGGGTCGAGTCGTCAAAATGGACGGTGATCAATAGAATGTTTTCCTTTCGGGGCGAAACAGCAGTGGGGCGTCCTGTTCCGCCGTCGAAAAAGTAAATCAACTTGGACCACTTCGGATTCTGGTCAGGCGTCCGGAGAGAGTTCATTTTGCCCGGAAGGCTCCGGAGCGAGGCTCGTGGGAATTCTGTACAGATAATTGATCAGGCTGCATGCTGAATGGCGTGTGCGGAGGTGATCTGGCCTTGCCGCACTCGGCTGTCCCCGCGACGGCAGCGTTGGACCTGATCACAGGAATAACGGAAACATGACCGCAGACGCGAACAAACGGAAAGTGGCAATTACCGGCCTGGGAATTTTCTCTCCCATCGGAATCGGCCGTGAGGAATTTTATCAGAATCTGCGCGCAGGGCGATCTGGAATCGCTCCGCTCGAGTACTACAAATGCACCGCCACACCGGGTGGAATTGGCGGCGAAATCAAGGGATTCAGCGAAGACACCGCAAAGAAGAGCTACCTGAAGGACGTGCGGAAAAACATCAAGGTGATGAGCCGGGAGACCCAGCTGGGGACGGCAGCGGCTCTTCAGGCCATCAGCGACTCGGGTCTGGACCTCGATCGCATCACACGCGAGCGGATTGGCGTGGAATTCGGGGCCAACCTCATGTTTTTCTCGCCGGATACGATGTCCGGTCCGGCGAAGGCCTGCAAGGATGAAGCAGGCACGTTTCAAATCTCCAAGTGGGGAACGACTGGTCTGGGAGAAATGGAGCCTCTGTGGATGCTCAAGTATCTCCCGAACATGCCCGCCTGTCATATTGCGATCGGAACAGATTCACGTGGTCCGAGTAATTCCGTCACGCTCGACGAAGCCAGCCCCGGTGTGGCCCTGACGGAAGCACTCAACATTATTGAGCGCAACACCGCCGACATCATGATTGTCGGAGGAACAGGAACCCGCATTCACCCGGTCCGGGCAATCCATGCACGACTCAGCGATCCGCTTGGGTACGATGAAGCTGCTCCCGAAAAGAGTTCGAAGCCATTCGATCGACGCCGGAGAGGACAGGTTCCGTCAGAAGGGGCTGGATGCTTCCTTCTGGAAGAGGAATCACACGCGAAGGCGCGAAACGCCACGATCTTTGGATACCTGCTCAGTGGAAGCTCATCGTGTGTCGCATTGCCCGATGGGACTCCGGACATCCGCAAGGCGGTCGTCAATGCGGTCACATCGGCCTTACGCAGGGCGAATCTGACGATTGATGACATTGGGCACATCAACGCCCACGGGATCGCTGCTCCTCAGGAGGACCAGATCGAAGCTCAGGCGATCCGTGAAGTGCTCGGAGACAGGAAGATTCCAGTCACGGCGCTGAAGGGACACTTCGGGAATGCTGGAGCAGCCACCGGATTTCTGGAAATTGCAGCCTCGTTGCTCTCCGCCCGGGATGGAGACATCCTGCCGGTCCTGAATTGTGAGGACCCTGATCCGGAAATTGAACTTCCGCTGGTTCTGGGAAGCTCCACCAAGTCTGCCAATAAGAAGTTCTTGAACATCAACTTCACTCGCCCCGGTCAGGCGAGCGTGACCATCGTCGAAGCAGTCTGATCAGAATCGGCTGACGTTCAAACAGGCTGATTCAAGCCTATATCAAAACAGGAGTCTCAAACGCGACGGTTTGAGACTCCTGTTTTCGTTAATCCGGTCAGCAGTCAGCAAACTTGCCGATCAGGCGACAGCTGCGGACGTTGTTATTTCCTGTCGAGGTCCGAAGAACTCGAAGGAAATCCGATCATCACTGACCCCAAGCTCCTTCAGGCTGGAATAAACGATCTGCATGAACGGTTTCGGTCCGCAGAAGTAGAAGGATGCATCGGTATATGGAGTGTGGTACTCGAGAAAGTTTTTGCTGAGGATTCCTACACTGTCGCATCGCTGCTGGGCCAGGTCCTCTTCCAGCGGGCTGTCATAGATAATGTGGGTCGCCACATGGTCGTGCTGTCCGAGACTGCGGACCTCCTCAGCCAATGCATGAACGGCACTGTTCCGGGCCGCCTGAATGAAGTGAATCGGGACTTTCACATCGTGGGCCAACAGCGCCTTCGCCATTGTGATCAGAGGGGTCACACCGATTCCCCCTGCAATGAAGACGATTGGGCGATGGTCGACTGCCTTCGGATTCAGGGTGAATTCGCCACAGGGTGGACCTAATTCCAGTTCATCCCCTTCCTGAATCACATCATGCAGGTAATTGGAAATCAGGCCATTTGGACCTTCCTGAGTCAGGCAGTATTCGCGCTTGACGCTGATTCGGTAGTGAGTGCCGTTCCCCCAGTCTGAAATGCTGTAATTTCTCGGAGAGGTCGGCGTCTCCGGATGTGCGACCCGAACGGTGACGTACTGCCCAGGTTCAAATGGAGGGAGTGGCCCTCCATCGGCCGGTCGCAAATAGAACGAGGTCACGATCTGGCTTTCAGGAACCTTCCGGGCAACCACGAACTTCCTGTATCCGTTCCACCCACCAACAGCTTCCCGTTGCTGCCGGTAAATCTCTGCTTCACGTCGAATGCAGACATCAGCCAGAACCCCATACGCTTCGGCAACGGCTGCGATGATTTCGTCGGTTGCTGCCTCTCCCATGACATCCTTGATCGCCGCCAGAAGATGCTTGCCGACGATGGGGTAATGCTCCGGCTGAATTCCCAGCGAGCAATGCTTATGGGCAATCAGATTGACCGCAGGCCCCAATGCTTCCAGATTGTCGATATTGCCGAAATAGGCGCAAATTGCCCCGGCCAATGCCCGCTGCTGTCCCCCCGAATGCTGATGAGCCTGATTGAAGAACTGCTTGACCTCAGGATTTCCTGCGAACATCAGCTCATAGAACCTCCGGGTAATCGTTTCCGCGTTCGCCGCAACGGCAGGAGTGATTTGCCTGATGATTTCAATGGTTTTCGGAGAGAGCATCGGTCGGTCCATGTCATCTGGTGGGTCGAAAATGCCAGCAAAGGAATTGCCAGCGGATCAGAATTCTGGACCAAAGTGTACAGATTTAATTCTGCACGTCAAGGTACACATTTCCTTGATTTGATCACTCTTGAGTCTGAGAATGAATCAACGACGTCGCAGAAGCGCATCTCGCAAACGGAGGACGTTCCAGCGNCAATCAANACTGTGATTGGGCGNCAAGTGACCGCGACACTCCCCTGAGACAGGGGTTAAGATTCTTCAATCAGATGGTTGCGAACGAANGCCGGGACGCAGACATTGTGAGNTTCCGAAGATTGGAACCGACTCATGCTCTCTAAAACTGCTGAATATGCGCTCCGGGCGATGGTCTGTATGGCGGGGCGGGTCGATCAGCCTGCATCGGCGGATGTCCTCGCAGAGATGACCCGCGTTCCCCGGTCGTACCTACATCGGGTGTTGCAATCTCTTGCTGCTGCTGGACTTGTCCACTCCCGTCCCGGTCCGCGCGGGGGGTATGAAATCGCGCGTGAGATCGGGGACGTCACAATTCTCGATGTCGTCAATGCCGTTTCCCCGGTCGAGCGAATCCGATCCTGCCCGCTGGGGCTCACCTCACATACGCAACTTTGCCCGCTTCATCAGGAACTCGATCAGGCATATGCCAAAACCGAAGCTGCCTTCCGTGGAGTCACGCTGAAAGCACTCATCGAGTCGACCAGCCCAATCCTTCCGCTGTGCGATACAGAACCAGATGGAGTCACGCGAGAGCAGGGAGACAATGAGACGGGGCGTTCTCAATGAACGCCTGGTCAGAGAATGACACCGTCCTCTTGCTGGCAAGATGGGACAGATGAGGCAAATCGCTCCATTAAAGATCAATGAAACACGAAATCCTGCATTCGGTGTGAATGACATTTGCCCAGTTGCTTGTCTGGCTCCCATCTGTGAAGTGCATCAACTCCAACGGTCACCACGGTCACATTGACGACCGCCACAAGCAAGGTCCCGCACGGCAGTGACGGCGAAGATCAATGATCTGCCAGACGCCGCAGTAGGGGCGTTTGAAAATCGCTCTCGCCCCATTTTCCCTGACACCTGTCTTCAGATGAGAGCCATCCCTTTCGGCTGCCCCCTGTACAGGTTCATCTTGTTCGATTTCCCTGATCTCTATAGATTTCACCGCTTTTTGACGCCAGCATATTGCCGCACCCCATCTTCAATCACCCGAATTGACCAAAACAGGGATTCGTGCAGGACCGGATTTCATGGGAAAACTGACGTACCGTCCGGAGATTGACGGCCTGCGCGCTGTCTCGGTCTTAATGGTGCTCGCCTTCCATGCAGGCTTCGGTTTCCCCGGAGGATTTGTCGGTGTTGACGTCTTCTTTGTCATCTCCGGGTATCTCATTACCAGCCTGGTAATGAAGGACATTGAAAACGATCGATTCAGCTTCATCGACTTTTGGGAGCGGCGCGTCCGACGAATTTTCCCGGCTCTGGCAGTCATGGTCATGACAACATTGCTGGCGGGGTCATTCCTCCTTCTCCCAGAGGATTTTTCCGAACTAGCGATCTCGGCAATTTATCAAGCACTTCTGGTAGCCAACTATTACTTCTACGATTCAACGGGATATTTTCAAGGTGCTGCCGATCTGAAACCGCTCTTGCATACGTGGTCATTGGCAGTAGAAGAACAGTTCTACCTGATCCTGCCGTTGATTCTTTTGAGCTGGAGAAACTGGCCGGCATCAAGAATGCGACAAGGGATCTGGTGTATCACGCTTGTTTCCTTCATCCTGAGCGTCTGGTGCACGTCAAACTACCCCAAAATCGCGTTCTATTTTCTTCCAACGCGAGCCTGGGAATTGATGATCGGCACACTTTTGGCGATCTATCCCGNCGCCCGGCTGACGTCGAAGTGGTCGAATGAACTCCTCAGTGGANCNGGACTGGTGGCCATTCTGAGTTGTGGGCTGTGGTACACCGGAGAGACNCCNTTTCCTGGTGCGTCTGCGTTAATTCCATGCCTCGGAGCAGCTTGTCTGATCTTTGCAAACGGGTCGTCACTCACCTGGGTCGGTCAGCTCCTTGCCCATCCGGTTCCAGTATTCATTGGAAAGATTTCCTATTCCCTGTATCTCTGGCACTGGCCAATTCTCGCTCTGTTGCGACACGTTTACGGAGAAGTGCTGCCTCTGGAAGTACGGCTGATTGCAGTCGGTTCCAGCTTTGTCCTGGGATGGGCGTCGTGGAGATTCATTGAGACACCGTTTCGCCGAACAACTGCGATGGACCGGAAACGGGTCTTTGGCCTTTCCACCGGCATTTCCGCAGCCTTGGTCGTATTTTGCACAACGGTGATCGTCAGTGATGGCTGGCGATTTCGGTTTCCCGACAAAGTATTAGCCGTCATCGACGGGAGCAGGATTGCGGAACTGAAAGAACAGGAGCTGATTCCTGTTGGCCCCCCACTGTCCGCTGGAGAGTCACCACGATTCCTGTTGTGGGGAGACAGCCACGCCCGGGCCGTTTCGTCATTGATCCGAACACTGGCAGAGAAACATCAGATTCAGGGAGTGATCGCGAGTCGTTCCGCCACGATTCCTGCACTTGATACATGGCGTCGATCAGACCGCGACTCGGTTCAATGGAATCGAAAGGTTGTCGATTTCATTAAGGAACAGGGAATTCAACATGTCATTATGGCAAGCCGCTGGACCATCAACATCGATGGGCGTCCCGACGGTTCGCTGAATTCGCTAATTATCGATGCAGAAGCCAGCGAACGCTCTCGCGAAGAGTCCGGGAATGTGATGCGGCGGAGTATGAAAAAGACATTACGCGAGCTGGAGCAGGCCGGGGTCACGGTCTGGATTCTCCTGCAGGTTCCGCAACAAAAAGCAGACATTCCCAAAATCATTGCTCAAAGCACGCTGTTCCCGGGATTTCGAGAAATCCCCCGTACATCTCTACAGGAACATCGGCAGTATCAGGCCCGCGTCAACGCCATCCTGCAGGAGTTTTGTGGCCCGAATGTCCGCCTCCTCGATCCAACACCGTTCTGCTTTGACGAAAAGGGCTATTCCATTTCCTTTGATGATCAGCTCCCCTTTTACTGCGATGACCATCACTTGTCTGAGTATGGAGCAAACAGGTTACTTTCTNCCCTGATGGAACCCTTCCTGCAGGAGATCGCCGATACGACCNGCCTTGCAGGAAAGCCAAAAGCAGATCCGTCGCTTCAACAGGCATCNCATTCCGAAGCGCCACCNCAACGAAACTAGCCGTCCTGTCCCGTAGAAAAGTAGATCAGGTTCGCAGGTCCCAGTTATGTCAACGACTTCTCTTCCTGAGCGGATCCCCGTCTCGGCTTACATTCGAACGCTCAATGCGGAACGCTGCCTGCGCAATGTCCTGCAAGGGATCGTCGATCTCGTCGATGAAATTCTGATCGTCGACTCCGGCTCAAC
>Ga0065721_10051958_pt1 | contig 13071 bp, 9 predicted proteins | sample Mesricmetagenome_FD_59108 | JGI IMG/M metagenome (GOLD analysis project Ga0065721, IMG submission 59108) | Mesophilic microbial community from rice straw/compost enrichment Sample: eDNA_1 v2 (version 2) | ecosystem: Engineered > Solid waste > Grass > Composting > Bioreactor | place: USA: Davis... | reverse complement strand
CCAGGAACTTCAGGATCGACAGGTTCACCGACGGGTGAAAGCGCATGCCGCCCTTGTACGGGCCGATGGCGTTGCTGTGCTGCACGCGCCAGGCGCGGTTGACCTGCACCTCGCCCTTGTCGTCCACCCACGACACGCGGAACTGGATGGCGCGGTCGGGTTCGACCAGGCGCTCCAGCAGCGCCTGGCTGGCGTACTGCGGATGCTTCTCGATGAACGGCCACAGGCTCGTCAAGACTTCCTTGACCGCTTGCAGGAACTCGGGCTGATGGGGATCGCGTGCCTTCACGGCACCCAGGAAGTCGGAAAGAGTCGGAAATTTCAACAGCGTCTCCGCGGAGGGGGAACAAACAACGCATCCAGTGTGCGCGTTGCTGGTGCGGTCAAGCACCTGGCTGGGGCATTTTAGTGAGCGATACATCACGCTCTTTTCCGGCAGGCACCGTCGAAGTGCCAAATCCTGGACGGGTCTGCGTCGATGCACTGGCGTAGTGCATTGACGACCGAGGGCTGGGTGCGGGGCGTTCAGCGCTGCCCGAAACGGTTGTTCGTGAACAGGTCCTTGAACTCGTGCGGCTGGCAGCGCCAGTACTGCGGCGGAGCGAAGACCTGGGCGCCCAGCGCCGCCGCGGCGTGCCAGGGCCAGCGCGGGTCGTAGATCATGGCGCGGGCCAGTGACACGGCGTCGGCCTCGCCCTCGGCGATGATGGCCTGGGCTTGGTGCGGCTCCGTGATCAGGCCCACGGCCAGGGTCGGCAGTCCCACGTCGGCCTTCACGCGCTGCGCGTAGGGCACCTGGTAGCCGGGGCCGATGCGGATGGCCTGGGCCGGCGACAGCCCGCCGGTGGTGACGTGGATCGCCGCGCAGCCGCGCGCCTTGAGCGCCTGCGACAGCGCCACCGTGCCCTCGATGTCCCAGCCGCCCGGCACCCAGTCGGTGGCGGAGATGCGCGCCCACACCGGCCGCTCGGCCGGGAAGGCCTCGCGCACGGCGTCGAACACCTCCAGCGGCAGCCGCATGCGGTTCTCCAGGCTGCCGCCGTAGGCGTCGCCGCGTTGGTTGGCCAGGGGCGAGAGGAACTGGTGCAGCAGGTAGCCGTGGGCGAAGTGCAGCTCGATGCCGTCCAGCCCCAGCCGCGCCGCGCGCCGGGCGGCGGCCACGAAGTCTTCGCGCACCTTGCGAATGCCCTCGGCGTCCAGAGCCTCCGGCGGGTCCTCGTCGGCGCCGTGCGGCACGGGCGAGGGCGCCACTGTCTTCCAGCCCAGGGGCTCGCCGGGCCGGATCTGTGCGCCGCCCTCCCAGGGCGCTCGCGAGGAGCCCTTGCGTCCGGCGTGCGCGAGCTGGATCGCGATGGGCATGGGCGAGTGCGCCCGCACCGCCTGCAGCACCCGCGCGAGGCCGGCCTCGTTGTCGTCGCTGTAGAGGCCGAGGTCGAAGGGCGAGATGCGCCCCTCGGGCGACACCGCCGTGGCCTCCAGGATCAGCAGCCCGGCGCCGGAGAGCGCCAGGTTGCCGACGTGGATCAGGTGCCAGTCGCCCGGCGTGCCTTCCCGGGCGGAGTACTGGCACATCGGCGCGATGACGATGCGGTTGGACAGGCGCATCGCGCCGAGGGACAGGGGCTCGAACAGGGTGCTCATGGTGGGGATCCGGCGGGCAGTGGCGGGAAGCGCGGCGGTGCAAGCCTTGAGCCCAGGCTCCTTCGGCAGGACCCGGGACGGTACCGGGCAGCGCCGGGCTGGCCGGTGTTGCGTGCCTGCCATGGGCCGGCGCTGCGTGGCCGGAGCCCCGGGGCGCCCTCGCGATAATTCCGCCCTCCAAAACATGGGAGTCGGGGATGGAGCTGGCGATGCTGTTGGCGGGCTTGATCGCCGGCGCCCTGGGGGCATGGCTGCTGATGCGCTCGCGCCAGCACACCGCGGTGGAACTGGCGCTGGCGCATGCCCGGGCGGAGGCCCAGGCGCAGCTCACCACGCTCACCGCCCGCGCCGAGCATGCCGAGGGTACGCAGCGCCAGCAGGGCGAGGAGTTGCGGCTGCTGCGCGGCCGCGCCGAGGCGCTGCAGGGCGTGCTCGACCAGCTCCGCGGTGAAGCCGCGCGACTGCGCGAGCGGGCCGCGCGCGTGGAGCGTCTGGAGTCGGAGCTGCAGGACCTGCGCCTGCAGCTCCAGGACGAACAGGACACCCGCCAGCGCCTGGCCGCCGCCGAGGCCGAGCAGGCGCAGCGCGCGCTGCAGCTCGATGCGCAGCTCCAGGAGAGTAAGGCCGCGCACGAGCGCGCCGACGCCGAGGCGCGCCGCAACGCCGCCGAGGCGCGCGGCCTGGCCGAGCAGCTCGACGCCGAGCGCCGCGGTGCGGCCGAGAAGCTGGCGCTGCTCACTTCCGCGCGCGAGGCGCTGACGGACCAGTTCAAGGCGCTGGCGGCCGACATCCTGGAAGAGAAATCCAGGCGCTTCGCCGAGCAGAACCAGGCGAGCCTCGGCCAGCTGCTGGACCCGCTGCGCACGCGGCTGGCGGAGTTCCAGCGCAAGGTGGAGGAGGTCTACGTCACCGAGGGCAAGGAGCGGTCGGCGCTGGCGCAGCAGGTGCGCCAGCTCGCGGAGCTGAACCAGGTGCTCAGCGAGGAGGCGAAAAACCTCACTTCCGCCCTCAAGGGCTCGGCCAAGAGCCAGGGCAACTGGGGCGAGTTGATCCTGGAGCGTGTGCTGGAGGCCGCCGGGCTGCGCAAGGGGCACGAGTACGTGACGCAGGACAGCCGGCTCGGCGCCGACGGCCAGCGCCTGCAGCCCGACGTGGTGATCCACCTGCCCGAGGAGCGGCGGCTGGTGGTGGACGCCAAGGTGTCGCTGCTCGCCTACGAGCGTTACGCCAACGCCGAGGGCGAGGCCGCGCGCTCGGGGGCCTTGCGCCAGCACCTGGACTCGGTGCGCGCGCACCTGCGTGGCCTCTCGGACAAGCACTACCAGCAGCTCTACGGGCTGCAGTCGCTGGACTTCGTGCTGATGTTCATGCCGGTGGAGCCGGCCTTCATGCTGGCCGTGACGCACGACGGCGAGCTGTTCATGGACGCGTGGCGGCGCAACGTGCTGCTGGTGAGCCCGTCCACGCTGCTGTTCGTGCTGCGCACGGTGTCGCACCTGTGGCGCCAGGAGGCGCAGAACCGCAACGCGCAGGAGATCGCGCGGCGCGGCGCCGAGCTCTACGACCGGCTGTGCGGCTTCGCCACGGAGCTCAAGCGCGCGGGCGAGGCGCTGCGCGCGGCGCAGCGCTGCTTCGACGACGCGGAGAAGAAGCTCGCTTCCGGGCGCGGCAACGTCATCCGCCAGGCCGAGATGCTCAAGGAGCTGGGCATCAAGCCCGCGCGGCAATTGCCGCAGCACCTGACGGAACGGGCCGAGGCGGACGAGGCGGCGGGGACGGCGCTGGCGCGCGCGGTGGCGGCGATCGAGGCAGGAGCGGTGGGGCCGGAGGGCGTCAGCGAAGGATGAGGTTGCTGGCTCCCCGCCTGCGCGCAGCGCTGTCCGGGGAACGCGAGGTTCTTGCCGCAGCCAAGAGCTGACGCGCCGCGTCCTCTGCTCCGTGCCGGGCATGGCCTGGAGCGGCCTGGGTGTCGGCAGCGTGCATGGGAGGTGGCGAGCCGTTTGCCTGCTCCCGGCTCCGGCGACTCGTTTCGCCTCCAACCCCAAGGGCGAGGGCTGCATCCAATGCCAGTCGTGAAGGTCGGTTTCTCCCGGGTCCTGCGGCCGTGTCGGTAACGCATGCCGCCGGCTCGTCCACGCCCGGCGACGGCGCCCTGGACGCCGACCTGATCCTCGTCGGCGGCGGGCTGGCCAACGGCCTGATCGCCTGGCGCCTGGCCGCCGAGCGCCCGGCGCTGCGGCTGCTGATGCTGGAGGCCGGGCCCACGCTGGGCGGCAACCACACCTGGTCCTTCCATCCCACGGACCTGAGCGAGGCGCAGCGCGCCTGGCTCGCGCCGCTGGTGGCGCACCGCTGGTCCGGCCACGAGGTGCGCTTCCCGCAGCGCCGGCGGTGCCTGCAGGGCGGCTACGCCAGCCTCACCTCCGAGCGCTTCCACGCGCTGCTGTCCACGCTGCTGGGGCCGCGCGCGCGTACCGGCATGGCGGTGCAGGACATCGCGCCCACGCAGGTGCGCCTGGCCGACGGCCGCGTGCTGCGGGCGAGGGCGGTGATCGACGGCCGCGGCCTGCGCCGCAGCGCCCACCTGGCGCTGGGCCACCAGAAATTCCTCGGCCAGGAACTGCGGCTGGAAGCCCCGCACGGCCTGGACACGCCGCTGCTGATGGATGCCACCGTGGACCAGATCGACGGCTACCGCTTCGTCTACGTGTTGCCCTTCAGCGACTACACGCTGCTGGTGGAGGACACCTACTACGCCGATGCCGGCGAGCTCGACGCCGAGGCGCTGCGCCGGCGCATCGCGCAGTACGCCGCCGCGCGCGGCTGGCGCGTGCGCCATGTGCTGCGCGAGGAGCAGGGCGTGCTGCCCATCGTGCTCTCCGGCGATGTCGAGGGCTTCTGGCGCGAGGCCGGCGGCGTGCCGGCCTCGGGCCTGTCGGCCGGGCTGTTCCATCCCACCACGGGCTATTCCCTGCCCGATGCCGTGGCGCTGGCGGAGCTGGTGGCGGCGCAGCCTGATCTCTCCGCGACCGCGCTGTTCGAGGCCATCCGCCGCCACGCCGTCGAGCGCTGGGAGGCGCGGGGCTTCTTCAGGCTGCTCAACCGGATGCTGTTCCGATCCGCTCCACCCCACCTGCGCTGGAAGGTCATGCAACGCTTCTACGGACTGCCCGAGGGGCTGATCGCCCGCTTCTACGCCGCGCGGCTGGGGCCGCTGGACAAGCTGCGCATCGTCTCGGGCAAGCCGCCGGTGCCGCTGGGGGCGGCCGTGCGCGCGGTGCTGGACCGGCCGCCCTCGCACGCGGAGGCCCCTCGATGAGCGCGGAGCGCCGCGCCGTCGTCATCGGTGCCGGCTTCGGCGGCATCGCGCTGGCGATCCGGCTGCAGTCCGCCGGCATCGCCACCACGCTGGTGGAGGCGCGCGACAAGCCCGGCGGCCGCGCCTACGTGTACGAGGACCAGGGTTTCACTTTCGACGCCGGGCCGACCGTCATCACCGATCCCAGCGCGCTGGAAGAGCTTTTCGCGCTCAGCGGGCGGCGCTTGAGCGACTACGTGGAGCTGCTGCCCGTCTCGCCGTTCTACCGGCTGTGCTGGGAGGACGGCTCGGTCTTCGACTACGACAACGACCAGGCGCTGCTGGACCGGCAGATCCGCGCCCGCTGTCCCGAGGACGTGGAGGGCTACCAGCGCTTCCTGCGCTACGCGCGCGCGGTGTTCGAGGAGGGCTACCTCAAGCTCGGCACGGTGCCGTTCCTCTCCTTTCGCAGCATGGCGGCGGCCGGGCCGCAGCTGGCGCGGCTGCAGGCCTGGCGCAGCGTGTACGCCATGGTCTCGCGCTTCATCCGCGACGAGCAGCTGCGCCAGGCCTTCTCCTTCCACTCGCTGCTGGTGGGCGGCAATCCCTTCGCCACCTCCTCCATCTACGCGCTGATCCACGCGCTGGAGCGGCAGTGGGGCGTGTGGTTTGCGCGCGGGGGCACGGGCGCGCTGGTGCGGGCGCTGGTGCGGCTGTTCCAGGAGCTGGGCGGCACGCTGTGGCTGAACGCGCCGGTGGAGCGCATCGAGCTGCGGGACGGCCGCGCCTGCGGCGTCACGCTGCGCGGGGGCGAGCGCTTGCCGGCGGACCGCGTGGCCTCCAACGCCGACGTGGTCCACACCTACGAGAGGCTGCTGGGGCACTCGGCGCGCGGCGCGGCGCAGGCGAGGGCGCTCAAGGCCAAGCGCTTCAGCATGTCGCTGCTGGTGATCCATTTCGGGCTGCGCCGGCAGCACCCGCACCTGCGCCACCACATGGTGTGTTTCGGGCCGCGCTACCGGGCGCTGATCGACCAGATCTTCGCCGGCCCGCTGCCGCAGGATTTTTCGCTCTACCTGCACTCGCCCTGCGTGACCGACCCCTCGCTGGCGCCGCCGGGCTGCGGCAGCCACTACGTGCTGGCGCCGGTGCCGCACCTGGGCCACGCGCCGGTGGACTGGAGCGTGGAGGGGCCACGCCTGCGCGACCGCATCCTGGAGTACCTGGAGGCGCGGCACATCCCGTCACTGCGCGCGGACCTCGTGACTTGCAGACTGTTCACGCCGGCCGACTTCCGCGACGAGCTCGGCGCCCATCTCGGCTCGGCCTTCTCGCTGGAGCCGGTGTTGACCCAAAGCGCGTGGTTCCGGCCGCACAACCGCGACGCCGTCATTCCCAACCTCTACATCGCCGGGGCGGGTACGCATCCCGGCGCGGGGGTGCCGGGTGTCGTGGGATCGGCCAAGGCCACCGCGCGGCTGATGCTGGAGGACTTGTGATGAGTGTGATCCGAGACACGGCCGCCGCGGCCCGAGCCCGCCGGGCGCTGCGGCGCCTGGCCAGCGGCTGCCGGTCCCGTGCCGAAGCCGAGGCCGCCCGCCATGGCAGCGAAACCATCCAGGCCGGCTCCAGCAGCTTCGCCGCCGCGGCCCGGCTCTTCGATGCCGAGACGCGCCGCAGCACCGTGATGCTCTACGCCTGGTGCCGCCACTGCGACGACGTGATCGACGGCCAGGAACTGGGCCAGGGCCAGCGCGCCAGCCACCGCGAGGACAGCCTGCGCCGCCTGGCCGAGCTGGAGGCGCTGACCTGGCGCGCCTGCGCCGGCCAGCCCTGCCGCCACCTGGCCTTCGACGGGCTGGCCGAGGTGGTGCGCCGCCACGGCATCCCGATCGCGTTGCCGCTGGAGCACCTGAGCGGCTTTCGCATGGACGTGGAGGACATGCGCTACGAGACGCTGGCCGACACGCTGCTCTACTGCTACCGCGTCGCCGGGGTGGTGGGCTTGATGATGGCGCGCGTGATGGGCGCGCGCGACCCGGCGGTGCTGGACCGCGCCTGCGACCTGGGGCTGGCCTTTCAGCTCACCAACATCGCCCGCGACATCGTGGAGGACGCCTGCGTTGGCCGCGTCTACGTGCCGCTGCAGTGGCTGCACGCGGCCGGCATCCCGGCGCACGAGGTGGCCGAGCCGCGGCACCGCGCCGCGCTGGCGAAGGTGGCGGCGCGCGTCGTGGCCGCGGCCGATCCGTACTACGCCTCGGCGCTGTCGGGCATCGCGGCGCTGCCGGTGCGCTCGGCCTGGTCGGTGGCGACGGCGCGCGGCGTCTACCGCGAGATCGGCCGCAAGGTGCACCGGCGCGGCGCGCAGGCCTGGGACACGCGCACGCGCACCAGCGGCGCGGAGAAAGCATGGCTGGTGGCGCGCGGCATGGCGGTGGCGCTGGCGGCCCGGGCCCTGCCGCAGCGCCCGCGCGCGGCGGGGTTGTGGCAGCGGCCGCAGGTGGGGTGAGGGGAACGTGGCCGGGGGAAGGCTTTTGGCGCCTTGCCGTGGGCTGCTCGGGTTCTTCGTCAGTCCCGCGAAGGCAGCACTGCTGTTCGGGGAAGTCGGAGTGTGTTTGCAGGACGAAGCACAGGAAGCCGCCCCTCTACTTCGTCATCCCCGCGCAGGCGGGGACCCAGGCAGCCCCCAAGTCAGCCGTGAGTAAACGGGGAGGCACGCTGACGGAAGGTGGTCCGGTTCGCCGCATCACTCACCGCTCGCCGCCTGCATCCACCCCGTCACCTCTCTGCCCCCGCATCCGCTGCAACTCCTCCCGCAACTTCCGCGGCGAAGGCGCCCACAGGAAGCCGAAGGACACCGCCCCGTCGCGCCCGTGCACGGCGTGGTGCAGCCGGTGCGCCTGGTAAAGCCGCTTGAGGTAGCCGCTGCGCGGCGTGATGCGCAGCGGCCAGCGCTGGTGCACCAGCCCGTCGTGGGCGATGAAATACAGCAGGCCGTACACGGTCATGCCGACGCCGACCCACAACAGCGGCGGATGGCCGTTCAGGCCGAGCCAGATCAGCAGGATCGACACGCTCGCCGAAACCAGCGCGTACAGGTCGTTCTTCTCGAACCACCCGCGGCGCGGCGCATGGTGCGAGGCGTGCCAGCCCCAGCCCGGGCCGTGCATCAGGTACTTGTGCACCAGCCATGCCATGGCCTCCATGGCGACGACGGTGAGCAGGACGATGGCGGCGTTCAGAAGCATCGGCGTGCGGGGGTACGAGGGGGCTTGGGCAAGACGCCTGCCCCGGGCGCCCCAGGGTAACGCCACGAGGAAGGACCGCGTGTGACTGCACCGCTGGTGATGACGTTGCGCGGCGTGCGCAAGAGCTACCGCCTGGGCCGCCATGCCGTGCCCGCCCTGCAGGGCGTGGACCTGGACCTGCGTGCCGGCGAGATGCTGGCGCTGGCCGGCCCCTCGGGCAGCGGCAAGACCACGCTGCTGAACCTGTGCGGGCTCATCGACGTGCCCGATGCCGGCGCCATCCTGCTGCGCGGCGAGCCCGTGCACCGGCTCGACGAGCGCTACCGCACGCGGCTGCGCCGCGACGCGCTGGGCTTCGTGTTCCAGCAGTTCAACCTGGTGCCGGTGATGACGGCGGCGGAGAACGTGGAGTACCCGCTGTTCCTCGCCGGCGTCGCCCAGGCCGAGCGCCGCCGCCGCGTGGCACAGGCGCTGGAGCGCGTGGGCCTGGCCTCGCACGCCGGGCACCGGCCCGATGAGCTCTCGGGCGGGCAGCGCCAGCGCGTGGCCATCGCGCGGGCCTTGGTGAAGCGTCCGGCGCTGGTGATCGCCGACGAGCCCACGGCCAGCCTGGACTCGCAGACGGCCGAGGCCGTGCTGGAGCTCATGCGCGAGCGCAGCCGCGAGGAGGGCGTGACCTTCGTCTTCGCCACCCACGACGAGCGCCTGAGCAGCCGCTGCGACCGCGTCGTGCGCCTGCGCGACGGGCGCGTCGAAGGGGCGCCCGCCACACCGCCCACGCCACCGGCGCCGACCGCGGTGGCGGCTTCCGCCCGGAGTGCCGCATGAGGTGGCTGAAGTTCGCCGCGCTCAACGTGATGCGCAATCGCCGCCGTTCGCTGGTGGCGATCTTCATCACCGCGCTGGGCACCGCCGCGCTGCTGCTGGCCGGGGGCTTCGCGCTCTACACCTACGACGCGCTGGAGCGGGTCACCGTGCGCGAGAGCGGGCATCTCGTGGTCGGGACCCGGCAGCACTTCGAGCTGGACGAGGACGTGCCGCTGCAGCATGGCCTGGACGACGCGGCGGCGCTGCAGGCGCGGCTGGCCGCCGACTCCGCCGTGCGCCACGTGCTGCCGCGCGTGGAGTTCAGCGGCCTGGTGAGCAACGGCGAGAAGTCGGCCGGGATGATGGCGCTGGGCCTCGACGCCGCGGCCGAGCTGCGGGCCAAGGGGCCGTTCCTGAACGTGGTCGATGGCGCGATGCCCGATGGCGACGCGGGCGACGCGGGCGACGAAGCCGATGGAGCCGCCTGGGTGCTGCTGGGCGCCGAGCTGGCGCGCAGCCTCAAGGCCTCGCCCGGCGGCCGGCTGACGCTGCTGGCCACCGACACCCGCGGCGCGTTGCGGACGCTGCCGGTGCGGGTGCTGGGCGTGGTCTCCACCGGCGTGCCGGAGCTGGACCGGCGCCAGCTCTACACGGACCTGCGCGGCGCGCAGCGGCTGCTGGGCAGCGCCCGCGTGTCCACGCTGCAGGTGTTCCTGGGCGGCATGGAGGAGGTGGCGTCGGCGCAGGCGCGGCTGCAGGCGCGGTTGCCGGGGCTGGTGGTGCGCAGCTGGGAGGCGCAGGCCGGCTTTTACGAGAGCGTGCGCGCGCTCTACCACCGCATCTTCGGCGTGATGGGGCTGGTGATCGGCGTGATCGTGGTCGTGGTGGTCGCCAACGCCATGGCCTCGGCGGTGGTGGAGCGCACGCGCGAGATCGGCACGCTACGCGCGCTGGGCACGCTGCCCGGACAGCTGCTGCGCGCGCTGGCGCTGGAGGGTTTGATATTGGGCGGCGGCGGCGCGCTGCTGGGCGCGGTGGCGGCGGTGACGGTGTCGGCGCTGTTGCAGGTGTTCCCGGTGCAGATGCCGCCACCGCCCGGGCGCAGCGTGGGCTACCCGTTGCAGATCGACCTGGACCCGCTGCCCGTGCTCAACACCGTGCTGCTGATGGCGCTGCTGGCCACGCTGGCCTCGGCCTGGGTGGCGCGGCGCACGGTACGCAAGCCGATCGTGGAAGCGTTGGCGCATTTGTGAGGCCCGCCTGCCGGTCCAGCGCGCTCACAGCAACTCCGCCGACCCCGACAGTGCGACCTCTCTACTGGGCTGGAATGCGACATTACTAATTGGCGCCTACACGGCTTTTATCCTCAATGCAGGTTATGTCAACTCATGGAGGGCCGCTCGGCCCTCCGCTTGCCGCTCCATCCCCCACCAGCCCTCCGGCCGCGCAGGAGCTTCACGACATGCCGCCCGTCATCCACAGCCTTCTGGAGACCGACCTCTACAAGTTCACGATGTGGCAGGCGATGCTGCACCGGCATCCGCGCACGCAGGCCCAATACCGCTTCGTGTGCCGCAATCCCGAGGGTTTCAATCTCGGAGCGCTGCTGCCGCAGGTGGAACGCGAGCTCGATGCGCTGTGCGGCTTGTGCTTCACCAAGCCGGAGCTGGCCTACCTGCGCTCGCTGCGCTTCATCAGCCCGGACTTCGTCGATTTCCTGCGCATCTTCAAGTTCCAGCGCGACTTCATCCGCGCCTGGGCCGAGGGCGAGGAGTTGCACATCGTGGCCGAGGGGCCGCAGGTGCACGTGATGGGCTTCGAGATCTACGTGCTGGCCATCGTCAGCGAGCTGCACTACCGGCGCTTCGACGCCGAGCCCGCGCTGGCCGAGGGGCGGCGGCGGCTGCACGACAAGATCGCCCGGCTGCAGGCCCTGGAGGCGGGACCGCGGCGGCGCCACCCCTTCGAGATGTTCGATTTCGGCATCCGCCGCCGTTTCAGCGGTACCTGGCACCGCGAGGTGGTGGACCGCTTCCGGCAGGCGCTGCCGCAGTACTTCAAGGGCACCTCCAACGTGTTCCTGGCCGCCGAGTTGGGGCTGGTGCCCATCGGCACCATGGCGCACGAGTACCTGCAGATGTACCAGGCGGTGGGCGGCGTGCGGCTGCGCGACCACCAGAAGGCGGCGCTGGAGGACTGGGTGCAGGAGTACCGCGGCGACCTGGGCACGGCGCTCACCGACGTGGTGGGCATGCGCGCCTTCCTGGCCGACTTCGATCTCTACTTCGCCAAGCTCTTCGACGGCCTGCGCCACGACTCGGGCGACCCGGTCTGGTGGGGCGAACTGGCACTGGCGCACTACGAGAAGCTGCGCATCGACGCGCACACCAAGCGGCTGGTGTTCTCCGACGGCTTGAACGTGGACAAGGCGCTGGCCCTCTACCACCACTTCGCCGACCGCACGCAGTGCGGCTTCGGCATCGGCACGAACCTGACCAACGACGTGGGCCTGGCGCCGCTGAACATCGTCATGAAGCTGGTGCACTGCAACGGGCAGCCGGTGGCCAAGCTGTCCGACTCGCCGGGCAAGACGCTGGTGGACGACACCACCTTCCTGGCCTACCTGCGCCAGGTCTTCGACGCGCCGGCGCCCTGAGGCTGCGCCGGCAAGGCCGCCCACTTGCTGCGCGCGGCGGGTGTCCCTCGCCGCGCCCTGCCCGCTTGCGCGGGCCGGCGGGAGGTTTTTCCCGCGACTTCGTCCAGGTCGCGCTGCTGCGATGCAGCATTCCGGAGAAACCCGTAGAATGAACGTTCATTCAGTAAACGTTACCAGGCGTTCCTCCCGCCTGCTTCCTGCCATGCCCCTGCTGCGTCCGCCCTATCGCCTGACCTTTTCCACCACCTTGCTGGCGCTGGCCTGCGCCACCGTCATGCTGGCAGGCTGTTCCAAGGGACAGAACCAGCAGGCGGCGCCGGCCGCGCCGCCGCCCGCGCAGGTGGGCGTGCTGACGGTGCAGGCGCAGCCGCTGACGCTGCGCACCGAGCTGGCGGGCCGGACCTCGCCCTACCTGGTGGCGGAGGTACGGCCGCAGGTGGGCGGGATCATCCAGAAGCGGCTGTTCGAGGAAGGAAGCTTCGTCAAGGCCGGGCAGACGCTCTACCAGATCGACCCCGCCACGCTGCAAGCCGAGCTGGAAAGCGCCCGCGCCTCGTTGGCCAAGGCGCAGGCCAACGTCGCCACCGCCGAGCTGCGCGCGCGGCGCTACGACGAGCTGGTGGCCATCGACGCGGTGAGCAAGCAGTCGCGCGACGACGCGCAAGCCGCATTGCTGCAGGCCCGGGCCGACGTCGCCACCGCGAGCGCGGCGGTGCGCACGGCGCAGATCCGCGTGGAGTACGCCCGCGTGAGCGCGCCCATCTCCGGCATCGCCGGGCGCTCCACCGTCACGCCCGGCGCGCTGGTCACGGCCAGCCAGGCCGCGGCGCTGGTGACGGTGCAGCAGCTCGACCCGATCTACGTGGACATCCAGCGCGCCAGCGCTGAACTGCTGCAGCTGCAGAAGGCCTTTGCCGCCGGCAAGCTGCAGCGCATCGACGCCGGCCGCGCCCGCGTCAAGCTGCAGCTCGAGGACGGCAGCGACTACGCGGTGGAAGGCACGCTCAAGTTCGCCGAGGCCACCGTGGACCCCAGCACCGGCAACGTCACGCTGCGCGCCGTGTTCCCCAACCCCAAGGGCACGCTGCTGCCGGGCATGTACGTGCGCGCGCTGCTGGACGAGGGCTCGACGCAGCAGGCCATCCTGGTGCCGCAGCGCGCCATCACGCGCGACCCCAAGGGCAACGCCCTGGCCATGGTGCTGGGCGAAGGCAACAAGGTCACGCCGCGCCCGCTCAAGGTGGACCGCGTCGTGGGCGACCAGTGGCTGGTCAGCGAAGGCCTCAAGCCCGGCGACCAGCTGATCGTGGATGGCCTGCAGAAGGTGCGCCCCGGCGCGACCGTGACGCCGGTGCCCGTGTCGGCCTCGGCGCCGGCCTCGGGCGTCCCGGGCGCGCCGGCCGGCGCGGCGGCTTCCG
>Ga0065721_10051957_pt1 | contig 13074 bp, 13 predicted proteins | sample Mesricmetagenome_FD_59108 | JGI IMG/M metagenome (GOLD analysis project Ga0065721, IMG submission 59108) | Mesophilic microbial community from rice straw/compost enrichment Sample: eDNA_1 v2 (version 2) | ecosystem: Engineered > Solid waste > Grass > Composting > Bioreactor | place: USA: Davis... | reverse complement strand
TGCAATCGCTTGAGGAGAAACGCAAATATTACCGGCTGGCCAGCGGAGCGCTTATGCCTCTGGATACGTCCGCGTTCCACGAGATCGGAACCTTCATCGACGAGATGGGCGTCAGCGTGCGCAAGCTCGACATGCAGGCCGCCGCGTTCAAGCTGCCGCCGGTTTGCGCCTTGCATCTGCTCGATGCGGATCATTCCGGCGACGCCGTGAAGCTCGGGAAGAAGTTCCGCCAGCTGCTCCATAACTTGAAAAACCCGGACAATCTCGAGTTTCCGGTGCCGGAGCACCTGGAGCCGGTGCTGCGCGAGTACCAGAAGTTCGGCTATCAATGGCTGAAGACGCTGGCCCACTACCGGTTCGGCGGTGTTCTCGCGGACGATATGGGACTCGGCAAGACGCTGCAGAGCATTACGTATCTCGTCTCGGTCATACCGGAGATCCGCGCACAGCAGCTGCCGGCCATGATCGTCTGCCCGGCCTCCTTGCTCTACAACTGGCATAGCGAGCTTCGGAAGTTCTCGCCGGAAGTGAACGCCGTCATCGCCGACGGCAGCAAGGCTGAGCGCGCGGGCATTCTGCGGGAAGCTTCGGACATCGACGTCATCATCACTTCGTATCCGCTGTTGCGGCGTGACGTCGAGGAATATGCGGGCCGCGCATTCCATACGCTTATTCTCGACGAAGCGCAGGCGTTCAAGAATTACGCGACGCAGACGGCGCAAGCCGTGAAGGAAATTCAGGCGAAGCATCGCTTCGCGCTGACCGGCACGCCGGTGGAGAACCGCATCGACGAGCTGTGGTCGATCTACGACGCCGTGTTCCCCGAGCTGTTCCAAGGGAAGAAGGCGTTCGGCGAGCTGACCCGTCCCGCGGTGGCGAAGCGCGTTCGCCCGTTCCTGCTGCGCCGGTTGAAGACCGACGTACTGACCGAGCTGCCGGAGAAGATCGAGACGCTGCAGGCGTCCGACTTGCTGCCGGAGCAGAAGAAAATCTATCTCTCTTACTTGGCGAAGCTTCAGAAGGAGACGCTCAAGCATCTGAGCAACGAAGGCTATCAGAAGCATCGGATCGAGATATTGGCGGGGCTTACCCGCTTGCGGCAGCTGTGCTGTCACCCGGGTCTTTTCGTACAGGATTACGAGGGCGGGTCGGCTAAGCTCGATCAGTTGATGGAGATCGTGGAGGAGTGCCGCAGCGCGGGCAAGCGGGCGCTTATCTTCTCGCAATTCACGCAGATGCTCGGCTTGATCGGCAAGGAGCTTAGCGATCAAGGGGTATCGTATTTCTACTTGGACGGCAGCACGCCTTCCGCGGAGCGCGTCGAGCTGTGCAACCGGTTCAACAACGGGGAGCGAGAGCTGTTCCTCATCTCGCTGAAGGCGGGAGGCACGGGGCTCAATCTTACAGGAGCGGACACGGTCATCCTATACGACTTGTGGTGGAATCCGGCCGTGGAGCAGCAAGCGGCGGACCGTGCGCACCGGATGGGGCAGAAGAACGTCGTGCAGGTCATCAAGCTCGTTACGCGGGACACCGTGGAGGAGAAAATGTACGCCCTGCAGCAGCGCAAAAAACAGCTGGTAGACGAGATCGTCCAACCCGGGGAAGAGGCGTTATCCTCGATGTCAGAACAAGAGATTCGGGAGATCCTGCAGCTGAGTTAAATTCCTAAAGATGCTGCTCTGGCGTTCGGCTGTCTCAAGGACATTAACCTGAACGAAAAATCACACAAAGACGCACGCGATGGACCCCGGGCTGAGACCTTGTACGAAAAAACATACAAAGCCGCGCATGAGCTAGACCAAACCCGAGATCCTGTACGATAAATCGTACAAGGCCGCGCATGAGCTAGATCGAACCCGAGACCCTGAACGAAAAATCGTACAAAGTCGCGATGGCTCACACCTAGGTAGTTATGTTGGTGAAACGCGAACTGGCGGCACAGGGAAAGTACCCTGTAGCCGCCAGTTTTCTTATGAGCGAGCTAGATATCTCCTTACTCCTGCGTCATCCGCTTCAAATCCGCGGTCAGCTTGTCCAGCTGCAGGAAGCTGTCGACGATCTGCTGGACCCGCTCGTCCTGCGTCGTCATGCTGGCGGACATCTCTTGAATGGAGGCCATGTTCTGCTCCGTAATGCCGGCGATCGTGATGATCTGGTCCGCCACTTTCTTATATTGGTGCTGCAAATCGTCCGCGGAGCGATCGACGTGCGTGGATTGCTCGAGCGTTCTGCCGGAGTCCGCGGCGACGGAGCGCATCGATTCGATGACTTGCTGGGCGGCCTCGCCGCTCGCCGCGACGGTGCGCTGGCCATGAATGATCTGGTCGGCCGCTTCGGCCGTTCTCGTGCGAATCGTGCCGAGAATGTGCTCGATCTGCTCCGTCGACTGCTGGGAGCTCTCCGCGAGCTTGCGAATTTCGTGAGAGACGACCGAGAAGCCTTTGCCGTGCTCTCCGGCGCGAGCGGCTTCGATCGCCGCGTTGAGCGCGAGCAGGTTCGTCTGGGTAGAGATGTTCTTAATCGTCGCGACGATATCGCCGATTTTCGAATTATCCTCGTTCAACTGGTTCATCAGTGCGGCGGACGCGTCGATCGCGGTATGGACATCGCGCATTTGGTTTTCGAGCTTCAACGCTTCCTCGCTGCCTATGCGGGAGTGCTGCACGGAGTTCTCCGACAACGCGCGCATATCCGCGGAGCGGTCAGCGAGCGAGCCGACCTCTTGTTCGATCTGCTGAACGGAAGAGCTGATGTCCGTAATGCTCGACGTCTGCGTCTCGATGCTCGCCGTAATTTCCGTGAACGCCGTCGTCACGTCCCGCGAGATCGTGCTCGCGGAAGTAATATTCTTTTTCAAATTTTCACTGAACTCGTTCAGTACAGTCAAAGAAGAGGATACTTTCTCGACGATGCCTTGGGCACGGTTCTTCTCCGCAATCGCTTGCACGCTTTGGGAGACGACCTCGCTCTGAAGTCTTTCGCTGAATTTAGCGGAGGCATATAGCGGCACCGCGATCATAAGTAGGTAGAGAACCATCGTGAAAGGGTCGTTGTCGCCGAACAGCTCTTCGTTATATTCGCTTAAGAACAAATAGATCGTTAGCAGCAACCCGATACCTCCGGAGAAGGCGATCCCCCGCGAGCTGCCGTATAAAGTCATAATCGCCAGGTTCACGTAGACGAGAGAGTAAGTCGTAATGACCGGTCCGGTCATAATGAGAAGCAAAGTGAGCACGGTGACGATCGTGGAAATAATGTACTTGATATACTCAGGCCATATCCGTCTGACGGACAAGAAGGTTGCAACCCCGCATGCGAAGGTGCCGGCGATCGCGAGCACGATAATCGAGCTGCTGGGAGCTCCTGTCATGAAGTCCACGGCTATGCCGAGGACGAGCATCCCCCAGATGATATTCACCAATAACCGATTTCTGCGATACAGGGCTTCCCTAGCGTCCAATCCAATTCCCACCTTTTTAGTATGAATACAGGAAGATAATACCATACAACGCACGACGAGTCGACAAAAGATCCCGCATTTACTAATATTTTAGAGAATCATGTAAAATTTACGAAGGCGGAGGCAGCGGCTATGGCGACTTTGACGGAAGTGATGGACAAGCTTGCAAGCCTAGGGACAGAGCAGACGAAAATGACTTTCCTCAGGCATGGCGCCACGGAACCGCTATTCGGGGTGAAGGTCGGCGACCTGAAGAAGCTTGTCAAAGACGTGAAGAAGGATCAGAGGCTGGCTCGCGCCTTATACGAGACGGGGAATAGCGATGCGATGTATCTCGCCGGATTGACCGTCGATCCGAAGACGGCGGATCAAGAGATGCTGAGGGAATGGGCTAAGGCGGCGCGTTGGTACAATCTCGCGGAATATACGGTGGCTGGAGTAGCTGCGGAAAGCCCTTATGCGCGGGAGCTCGTGATGGAGTGGATTCGTTCGCCGGAAGAGATGGTTGCCGCCTGCGGGTGGAGCACCTATGCGAACTATATCTCGATTACGCCGGATTCGGAGCTTGAACTGGAGGAGATTCGCGCCTTGCTGCGGCAAGTCGAGGATACGATCCACGAGGAGAGGAATCGCGTCCGTTATACGATGAACGGATTTGTCATTATGGTCGGCGGGTCGGTCATTCCTCTGCATGAGGAGGCTGTCCGCGTCGCGGAGAAGATCGGGAAAGTCAGCGTTAACGTCGGACAGACCGCGTGCAAGGTTCCTCTAGCGAACGATTATATCGAGAAAATGGTCGTGGCGGGCAAAGTGGGCATGAAGAAAAAGACGTGCATTTGCTAGCGAACAGGATGCGGGAAAAAGGGGGGACGGACGGATGCAGCCTTTTACGATACGGGTATTGGAGATTATTAAGGGGATTCCGGAAGGGTATGTGATGACCTACGGTCAGATCGCGGCGGAAGCGGGGAGCCCGCGAGGGGCGCGGCAGGTCGTGCGGATTCTGCATTCGCTTAGCTCCGCGCACGGACTGCCGTGGCATCGCGTCGTGAACGCGAAAGGAGAAATCGCCCTTCCGGACGGGGAAGGGCGATTCATGCAGCAGCACTATCTAGAGCAGGAGGGCGTGGAGATCGGACTGGGCGGTCGAATCGATCTGGAGCAATACCGGTACGAGCCTCCGCCGTCGGACGCTTAAGCCTTCTGCTCGAAGCGGCGTGCGATTTCGACGATCACTTGCACGGATTTCTCCATGTTGTCGACCGAAGCGAACTCGTAGCGGCCGTGATAGTTCTCGCCGCCGGTGAAGATGTTCGGCGTCGGCAAGCCTTTGAACGAAAGCTGCGAACCGTCGGTGCCGCCGCGGATCGGCTTGACGATCGGCTCGATGCCGAGGCTCGTCATCGCGTCGTGCGCGATATCGACGATGTGGCGGACGGGCTCGATCTTCTCGCGCATGTTGTAATACTGGTCTTTCAACTCCAGAATAATGCGGTCTTCTCCATACTCGCTCTTGAGTTGGTCGACGATCGCCGTCATCAGCTCTTTGCGGCTGTTGAACAGCTCGCGGTCATGGTCGCGGATAATGTAGACGAGCTTAGCCTCCTCGACGGTCGCGTTGAACGAGATGAGGTGGAAGAAGCCTTCATAGCCCTCCGTATGCTCGGGCGCTTCCGCCGCGGGCAGCTTGGCGTTCAGCGCCATGCCGAGCTTGGCGGCGTTGATCATCTTGTCTTTGGCGGTGCCGGGATGGACGTTCTTCCCGCGAATCGTGATGCGCGCTTGGGCCGCGTTGAAGCTCTCGTATTCGAGCTCGCCGAGCGGGCCGCCATCGACGGTATAAGCGTATTCCGCGCCGAATGCCTCGACGTCGAACTTATGCGCGCCGCGGCCGATCTCTTCGTCCGGCGTGAAGGCGACGCGAATCTTCCCGTGCTTGATTTCGGGGTGGCCGATCAGATATTCCATAGCGGTCATGATTTCGGCGATGCCCGCTTTGTTGTCCGCGCCGAGCAGCGTCGTGCCGTCCGTCGTGATCAGCGTATGGCCGACGTAGCCGGACAGAGCAGGGAATTCCTTCGGCGACAGTACGACATTCTGCTCGGCGCTAAGCACGATGTCTTGGCCGTCGTAATCGCGGACGATCTGCGGATTAACGTTCGCGCCGGTCATATCGGTCGCCGTATCGACGTGCGCGAGGAAGCCGATCGTCGTGACGTTCGGCTTGTCGGTGTTGGCGGGCAGCGTCGCCATGACGTAGCCGTTGTCGTCCATCGTCACGTCTTGCATGCCGATGGATTGAAGCTCTTCTACGAGCATGCGCGCGAGGACGAGCTGACCCGGCGTAGAAGGGCAAGTCTCGATGCTATCGTCGGACTGCGTCTCGACTTTAACGTAAGTAGTGAGTCTGCGGATGAGATCTTCTTGCAGCGTAGGCATAGACAGGTGGCATCTCCTTTTATTTGACCAACTCGGATAATAGGCGGTAAGACTTCAGGCGTGCCTCGTGATCGTAGATTTGCGCGGCGACGATAAGCTCGTCGGCCTGCGTTTCTTCGACGATGCTCTCCATTCTCGCCCGAACCGTGTCCGGGCTGCCGATGACGGCGTACTGCAGCATATGGCGCAGATGGAATTGCTCCTGCGCGGTCCATAGGCCGTCCATCGCTTCCGGATCTACGGGCGGCAGCAGCTTGCCGGTACGGCCGCGGATGATGTTCAGGAACGTCTGATACAGCGAAGTCGCGAGCCTTTGCGCCTCATAGTCGGTATCGGCGACGATCGCGTTCATGCCGACCATGGCGTGCGGCTTATCGAGCACATCGGACGGTCGGAAGTTGTTGCGGTACAGCTCGAGCGCCGGCAGCAAGTAATCCGGGGCAAAATGGCTCGCGAACGCAAACGGAAGTCCGAGCTGGGCGGCAAGCTGAGCGCTGAAGCCGCTGGAGCCAAGCAACCAGATCGGGATGTCGAGTCCTTCTCCCGGAATGGCGCGCACGTTGCCGGGCGTATGGACTGCGTCGGGCGAAGGATGCAGATATTCCCGCAGCTCGGCGACCTGCTCCGGGAAGTTCTGCCCGTCGCTCGTCAGACCGCGTCGCAAGGCGCGAGCGGCCGGCTGATCCGAGCCCGGCGCGCGGCCGAGGCCGAGATCGATGCGTCCCGGGAACAGCGATTCGAGCGTGCCGAACTGCTCGGCGATAACGAGCGGCGCGTGGTTCGGAAGCATGATACCGCCGGAGCCGACGCGGATCGAGCTCGTTCCGGCGGCGATATGGCCAATGACGACCGAAGTCGCGGAGCTGGCGATGCCGGGCATATTGTGGTGCTCGGCGAGCCAATAGCGCTTATAGCCCCATTGCTCGGCGTGCCGCGCCAGATCGAGCGAATTACGAAGCGCGTCCGAAGCCGTGCTGCCTGTTACGATCGGCGCGAGATCCAAGACGGAGAGAGGGACGTCGGCAAGACGTCTAGACGTTGGCGTAGGGTCGGACATGAAGCGTTCAGCCTCCGATCGATCAGTATAGGTATATGAATTCCTTGCTTCCTATTATCGAACACCAGCATAACGAATCGCAAGTTTGGGGGCGTTGACAGCCGTACGATTTTATATTATCTTAAATTTAAGATATTCAATACCGAGACAAACACAAAGGAGCTGTTGCCCTTGTACGATAAACACGAAGCATCGCTGAACCTCTATATCGCGCTGAACCGCGCCAGCCAATGGATCAATGCGCACGCGGACCGCGACATCAAGCAATACGGACTGAACCGCACCGAATTCGGCGTGCTGGAGCTTCTGTACCACAAGGGCGCGCAGCCGCTGCAGCAGATCGGCGGCAAGGTGCTCATGAGCAGCGGCAACATCACGTACGTCATCGATAAGCTCGAGCAGAAGCAGCTGGTGCGGCGCAACGCCTCGACGGAAGACCGCAGGCTCATCTACGCGGAGATCACCGAGCAAGGCAGACAGTTCATGTCTGAAGCTTTCCCTAATCACGCGGATGTCATCGATCGGGTGCTTGGCGCATTGACGGCGGAAGAGAAGGCAACAATGAGCGCATTGTTGAAAAAAGCGGGCAAATTCGCCCAAGAGGAGTGGTCTAGATGACAACGGAACAACGTACGGCAGGCATTCACCACGTCACCGCATTCGTTCAGGACGCTCAGAGAACGGTTGATTTCTACTCAGGCTTCCTCGGACTCCGTATGGTGAAGAAAACGATCAACTTCGACGCGCCGGAGGTGTATCATCTGTACTTCGGCAACGAAGGCGGCAGTCCGGGCACGATTATTACGTTCTTCCCCTGGAAGGGTTCACGGCACGGGCGAGTCGGAAGCGGTCAAGTCGGCATAACGGCTTACGTCGTGCCGACGGGCGCATTCGAGTTCTGGCGGGAGAGGCTGAATAAGTTCGGAGTCGCCTATACAGAGGTAACTCGCTTCGGAGAGCAGTATTTGCAGTTCGAGGATCCGGACGGCTTGCGCGTCGAGATCGTCGCACGGGAGGAAGGTCCTCTTAGCAAATGGACGTTCGGCGGCGTTCCGGCGGACAAAGCGATCAAAGGCTTCGGCGGAGCGGTGCTGTTCAGCGGCGCGCCAAGCAAGACCGGCAACGTGCTCGAGCAAGTGCTTGGGTTCGAACTGGAGCGGGAAGACGGGGAGTATAGACGTTACAGAGGTACGGGCGATCTGGGCAATAAAATCGATATTCTGCTCGATCCCGCGTCGGCGGGCAATGGCGTCGGCGGCTCCGGCACCGTGCACCATATCGCTTGGCGGGCGAAGGATGACGTCGATCACGTCGCGTACCGCAGCCGCGCCTTGAACAACGGGATGCAGCCGACGCCGGTCATCGACCGCAACTATTTCAACGCGATTTACTTCCGCGAGCCGGGAGGCATCCTGTTCGAGATCGCGACCGATCCTCCGGGCTTCGCGCACGATGAGTCGTTCGAGACGATGGGCGAGAAGCTCATGCTCCCGTCCTGGTTCGAACCTCACCGTGAAGCGATCACGGCAGGGCTGCCGCCGATCGAAGTTCGCGTATTGGAGGCCGACCAATCATGAAACATATTTTCAAGCAAGGCACCGATCCAAGCGCACCGACTCTCGTGATCCTTCATGGGACGGGAGGTACCGAGAATGATCTGCTGCCGCTGGCGAACCATATTTCCGCGGGATCGTCGGTACTCGGCGTGAGAGGCAACGTGCTCGAGAACGGAATGCCGCGGTTTTTCCGGCGGTTGGCCGAAGGCGTATTCGACGAGGCTGATCTGATCTTCCGCACGAAGGAGCTGTACGAATTTCTCGATACGGCGGCTGTCCAGCACGGCTTTGACCGCGACAACCTCGTCGCCGTCGGTTACTCTAACGGCGCGAATATCGCAGCAAGCCTGCTGTTCCATTACGCGGATGCGTTCAAAGGAGCGATCCTGCACCATCCGATGATGCCGCTGCGAGGTCTCCAGCTTCCGGACCTGTCCGGTATTCCCGTGTTCATCGCGGCAGGCGAGAACGACCCGATCTGCTCGGCGGCGGAGACGGAGGAGCTGTCGGCGTTGCTTCGGGAAGCGGGAGCCGAGGTCGACGTGCATTGGGAGCGTCACGGACATCGCTTGACGTCGACGGAGGCGGATGCGGCAGCCGTCTGGTTCGCGCATATGTTCAGAGCGTAAGGAGGGATATCGGGCATGCACACGATTGATCCGGCGGAACTGAGCGATCGGGATAACTATAAGCTGCTGATCGGCAGCATCGTTCCGCGTCCCATCGCTTTCGTCACGACGTTATCGGCTGGCGGAGTCGTTAACGCGGCTCCTTACAGCTACTTCAATATCGTATCGTCGAGCCCGCCGATGCTGTCCGTCTCCGTGCAGCGCAAGAACGGAGAGCCGAAGGATACGTCGCGCAACGCGATGGCGACCGGACAGTTCGTCGTCCATATCTCCGATGAGACGTACATCGCGCAGATCAATGAGACCGCGGCATCGCTGCCCCCGGACGAAAGCGAAGTCGTTCTGGCGGGATTAACGCCGGTCGCCAGCAGCCAAGTGGCCGTGCCGGGAATGAAAGAAGCACGCATCCGGATGGAATGCGTGCTCGAGCGGGCGATCCCGCTTGGGGACAAAGACGGGAAACCCGCATGCGATCTGCTGATCGGGCGTATCGTTCAATACCACTTCGACTCGGCCGTCTACAACAACGGCTACATCGACGCCGAAGCGCTGAAGCCGGTGAGCCGTCTGGCGGGTAACACCTATGCGAAGCTTGGAGAGTTGTTCGAGATCGAGCGTCCGAGTTGAGAGGGACTACAGCCCTTTGATCGTCTTCAGCTTCGATTCTTTGCCGCCCCGGCGGATCGATAGGTTCGGTCTTGTCCTGAGCGATCTGACGGCGGTTGCGATCAGGAACTGCGCCGCATAGTACGTCGTCATGATCCATACGCCCGAGTGAGCGATGTCCCCGACGAACATATTCCATGATAGAATCGTGTCCGAGGCGAGGAACAGAAGGCTTCCCGCGATGGCGTAGCGGTTGCCGGACATGACCGCCGACCACGCCATCGTGGCGATGACGGCGATGTAGAGCAGCACCGGCACGATCAGTCCTGTTTTATCATCCTGCTGGAGCGCATCGACGAGACGCCAAGCGAAGTAACCCGCGTAGAGCGCGATCGGCACGATCGTCGCCGCGCGAAGCAGCGAGTACCGCCAGTGGCGGAAAAAGGCGTTCATGTAACAGAGGTGTCCGATCAAGAACGCGGTCAGCCCGACGACGAACCAATGCAGCAGGCCGTCCCCGAGCATGCAGAAGAATAGGCCGGCGAGAACGATCCAATGGGATCGTTCTTTGAGTTGCGTAGACTGTATACCTTGATAGGCATAGAGCAGCATCAGCCACATCGGAATGAGCTTGAACAATATTTTGACCGCCTGCGGATCAGAGGGGATCGCGAAAATGTACAATAAACCCATCACGAGAATCAACAGCGGAAGACCGTATTTTTTCACCGAAATAACCTCCAGAGCCGAGCGATGCATGACCGCCATGATCCTACATTTTCTTACAAAAGAAGTGGCAATCATATAGGCTTGACTGCTCATTCTGGGCGATAGCCCGCATAGTATGATAAGGATACCACATATCTGAAAGCGCAACCATTAGGCGATTGGAGTGATCGATGTGGGTACCCGGTTATTGTCTGAGCAGCTGATTAGGTCGAGATACCCGCATATCCGTTATGTGCGTATTCACACGCACGGGAGGAACGCGGCGACGATCTATGCCTGGAACGAGGATTTGCAATTGACCGAGCAGGATAAAGCCGAGCTGAAGCGCTTCTCTTCCGGTTACTTGACCTCCTACGTATGCTTTCAGATTAAGGATTATCCGAGCCTGAGGACCGACAGCGTGCCGGAGGTGTTCGAGCTGCCGGAACGGATTCTGCAAGCCGCGATGAGCCGGACGCTCGATATTAACGGGATCGTGAACGTCATCAACGGCTTGTTCGTGTCTGGCGTGCTGACGTATAGCCGCTATGATCCGATCAAAGGCACGATCTATTTCGACGTGCGAACGACGTGCGCGGTGACGGAAATCGAGAAACAGCTAATCGGGCGTTACTTGTACGAGATGGTGCCGTTGGGCGCGAACTTCGAGGTTACGTACGTACAGACGGTGAAGGCTGCCGAGTGACGGAGGAGGTGTTAACCTAATAAACCAAACACCTAAGATCGGAACGTAAGAACGGAAAAAAATCATGAAAGAGGGGTTAAAGTGAAGCGCGTATCGTCTGCGGTTCTAGCATTGGCGTTGGTCTTTAGTGTTGCAGTACCTGTAACGGCGGCGCATGGCGTCCAACCGAAGAAAATGTGCAAGACGGGAGGAAAGGGAACAGACCGAGATCCCTACACCATCTGCAGCGTAGATGACTTCGAGAAGATCAGAGAGCAGCCCGGCAAGTCTTATGAGCTTGGCGCGGACATAGACTTCCCGAGTGCCGAGCTTAACAACTACACTCCCATTACCCAGTTTACAGGGACCCTGGACGGGAGGAATCATAAGATCAGCAGCTTGGCAACTTACAGCGGCGGGCTCTTCCTTGAGAACTACGGGAAAGTCGTTAACCTGAGAGTGGTCGACTCCAATATAAGCAGTGAATATGCCGGCACCATAGCCAACGTCAATTACGGGACCATTAGGAATGTCGGCGTCCATGGGAAGGTCCAAGGAGGCAACACGGGTCTGATAGCAGGAACCAACTCAGGTACAATTGCTCTCTCGGAAGCTAGCGGAACCCTGATCGGGACGGTCGTAGGCGGGATAGCCGGAACGAATGGTCCTAATGGTCTCATCGAACATTCTATTTCCTCCGTTCAAGTATCAGGCTTTGCACAAGCGGGCGGCCTTGTTGGACTTAACAACGGTGAGATACGCAGCTCTCTATCCACCGGCGATGTTAGTATCTACGCTGGTGGTGCGGGCGGTTTTGCTGCCGCTAATAACCCTGGCGGCAAGATTGTTAACTCTCTGTCTTTGGGGAAGGTAAATGCAGCCACAGGCGCGATCGACGTTGGTCGGTTCGCAGGCAAGAACTACGGTGTCATCCAGTCATCGATAGGACTAGGTCCTGTAGTCTATAGCTAGGCAATAAAGAGCCGCGATCCCGGTGGAGGGTTCGCGGCTTGGATGGAGTGTATAGTTGTGTGAATTAGTGCTGCTGAGAAAGATGCGCGAGATAAGGCGTCAAGTCGATGTTCAGGACGGCTGCGAGCCTTCTGCCGTATTCCGCATCCACCTGGAATAAGTTGCACACCGCTAGAAGCTTCGTCCGCTCTTCAACCGATCGGGCTGCTGCAGCCAAGCTTGGGATGAGCGTCGCCTTCTCCTCGTCGGAGTAACCGTTCCATTCTTCCGCTGTCAGACCGGCGGCGAATTTCTGCAGCGTCTGAGCGTCTTGATTGGTCGTAGAATTCGTCATGCGATAAGCTCCTTTCGAATTGGCGGTTATGGGGTATAGCGGCTCGTGCGCGGTCATGTTCGTGCTTGAACATAATGTATAACAGAGTATATTTATAGTCAATATTAATTTAAAGTAATTATAAACAAGGGTGTTAGGCACGCATGTCCGCGTTCCGCTCGCAGTTAGTCGTCCACCCCGACTAACTTTCCCGAATGCCAGCTCGGAGTCCACATGCCGCTAACGCAACAGCCCCGTCTCCAACAGGAGAGGGGGCTGTTGCATTTCAATAAGGATCGGCAGCGTGTCCGGCTTTGCGGGCGATGTCGACGCCTTGGTAGGGGTCGATCTGGCCGCTCTCGGCTTTCGCTTTGCGGGCGGCTTGGATGCCGTCGGCGACGCGCTTGCCGTATTCCGGATCGGCTTCCGTGAGGTAGCCGATCATTCGATTCTGGATGTCTTCCGTGCATTGGACCAGCGCGCCGGACAAGTTGGCGATCAGCTCGTCGCGCTCCCAGTCCTCGAACTCCCGGTACGTGCGGCCAGCCTGCGCGAAGTCGTTCGCCCGTGCGATCTTCTTCCGCACGAGATTGTCGTCGTAATGCGGCTCGTGAGGCTCGCCCGACTTCGGCGCCTCGTGCAGTCC
>Ga0065721_10051950_pt1 | contig 13074 bp, 11 predicted proteins | sample Mesricmetagenome_FD_59108 | JGI IMG/M metagenome (GOLD analysis project Ga0065721, IMG submission 59108) | Mesophilic microbial community from rice straw/compost enrichment Sample: eDNA_1 v2 (version 2) | ecosystem: Engineered > Solid waste > Grass > Composting > Bioreactor | place: USA: Davis... | reverse complement strand
CCCGTTCGCCGGCAATGGCGGGCGCGAGCAGGCCGACGAGGATCGGCTGCTGCGAGGTGATCAGCGCCACCGCGCCCGACGACAGTCCGTATTTCAGGCTCAGATAGGTGAACGAGAAATACCCCGCCTGCATCAGCAGGCCCACCATCGCCAGATGGCCCCATGCCGCCGGCGTGGCGGGCAGGGCTGGCCGCAGCCACAGCCACGGCAGGATCAGCAGCGCAATCACGCAGGCGTAACGCAGCGCGAGGAAGGTCAGCGGATCGGCGTAGGCGAGACCGAGCTTGAGGAAGACGAAGCCGCTCGACCACAGCAGCAGGAACAGCGCCGGCCCGACCTTCAACCATACGGGCGCGGCGCTTGCGGAGGGGGTGGGCTGGATCATGGAGGGCGGGGTGTCGGTCGCCTGGAATACTATACGAACTCGCTCCCCGGCTCCCGCCCCTGCGGCTCACCGACCAATAACAATGAAGCCCGACGCCAGACTCGTTACCGGCCCGATCGGCCGCACCCTGCTGCTGTTCTCGCTGCCGGTGCTCGGCAGCAACATCCTGCAATCGCTCAATGCGTCGATCAATTCGATCTGGGTCGGCCACTATCTCGGCGAGGCGGCGCTGACGGCGACGTCGAACGCCAATATCGTGCTGTTCTTCCTGCTCGGCGTGGTGTTCGGCATCAGCATGGCCAACACCATCATGATCGGGCAGGCCGTCGGCGCGCGCGATCTCGACGAGGCGCGGCGCGTGGTGGGCACCAGCACCACGTTCTTCGTGCTGCTGTCGGTCATCGCCGCGGCGTTGGGCTACCTGTTCACGCCGGACATCCTGAGCGCAATGGGCACGCCCGAGGATGCGCGGCCGCTGGCGATCCGCTATCTGCGGATCATCTTCCTCGCGCTGCCCTTCATGTACTTCTACAACTTCGTGATGATGACCCTGCGCGGGGCCGGGGACTCGCGCACGCCGTTCTACTTCATGCTGCTGTCGGTGGTGCTGGACGTCGCGCTGAACCCGCTGCTGATCTTCGGCCTCGGGCCAATCCCGCGCATGGACATCGCCGGCTCCGCGCTGGCCACGCTGATCGCGCAGCTGGTCAGCCTGGCCGCGATGATGTGGCTGCTCTATCGCCGCAAGCATTTCCTGACGCTGCATCGCGATCAGTTGCGCTACCTGCGGCCGGACCTCGGCATCCTGCGCTCGCTGGTAGCCAAGGGGCTGCCGATGGGCCTGCAGATGGTGGTGATCTCGTCGTCCGCGATCGTGATGATGGCGCTGGTCAACCAGTACGGCTCGCAGACCGCGGCGGCGTATGGCGTCGCCTCGCAGCTGTGGACCTACGTCCAGATGCCGGCGCTGGCGGTGGGCGCCAGCGTCTCGTCGATGGTCGCGCAGAACGTTGGCGCAGGCCGCTGGGACCGCGTCGGCCGCATTACCGGCATGGGCCTGGCCTTCAATCTGGCGATGACAGGGGCGCTGGTCGGCCTGGTCTACCTGTTCAACCGGCATTCGCTGGGCCTGTTCCTGCCGGACGATGGTGGCGCGATCGAGATCGCCCAGCACATCAACGCGATCGTGCTGTGGTCGTTCATCCTGTTCGGCTTCACCATCGTGCTGTTCGGCACCGTCCGCGCGACCGGCGCGGTGATGGCGCCGCTGGCCGTGCTGTTCGTCTCGATGTGGGTGGTGCGCCTGCCGTTCGCCTGGTGGCTCGGCCGCACGATGGGCGCGGACGCGGTCTGGTGGAGCTTCCCGCTCGGCTCGGTGGTGTCGATCACGCTGGCGGCGGCCTATTACCGCTTCGGCAACTGGCGCGCCATCCAGATGCTGCCGGTCGCGCCGACAGCCTGCGAAGTCGTCGGGCAGGCGCCGGACACCAGCATGGGGACGCCGGCCGAGGACGCGTTGAAGCCGGCGGGGGAGACGGAAACGGTCTGACCGCTTCCCTGAATTCGTTACGGCGCGGCTAGCGAGGGCTAGCGGGACTAGCGGGGACTAGCGGGGCGAACGGACGGCCAGCGACGGCTAACGGGCGGCTAACGGAAGAACTCGCCCCGCATCAGGAACGTATAGTCCGCCTCGACCGCCATCAGCCAGACCAGCACCAGCAGGCACAGCGGCGGCAGCAGGATCGCGTAGACCAGCGCCAGCCGCTCCCATGCCATGTGCATGAACACGGCGACGATCAGGCCGGCCTTGGCGATCATGAAGATCAGGATCAGCGTCCAGCGCAGCGCGCCCTGCAGGTGGAAGTAGTCGACCGCGTACGACATCGCCGACAGCACGAACAGCAGCCCCCAGATCTTCAGGTACAGCCCGATCGGATGGGCCTGGCCGGTGGCGCCGTGCCCGGGGTCGGCGGCCGGCGCGCCGCCGTGCGAGGGCATCGGGGAATCGTGCAGGATGGGTTCGGACATGGCGGACCTCACCACAGGTAGAAGAACGCGAAGATGAACACCCATACCAGGTCGACGAAGTGCCAGTACAGGCCCGCGATCTCGACGATCTGGTAGTTGCCGGTGCGCTCGTAGCGGCCGCGCAGCACGCGCGTGGCGACCACCAGCAGATAGATGACGCCGCACGACACGTGCAGGCCGTGGAAGCCGGTGATCATGAAGAACGACGAGCCGAACTGCGCCGCGCCCATCGGATTGCCCCAGGGACGCACGCCTTCCTCGATCAGCTTGGTCCATTCGAACGCCTGCATGCCGACGAAGGTGGCGCCCAGCGCGGCGGTGGCAAGCATCAGCATCGCGCAGCGAGCGCGATCACGCCGATAGGCGAAGTTGACCGCCATCGCCATGGTGCCGCTGCTGGTGATCAGCACGAACGTCATGATCGCGATCAGGATCAGCGGAATCGATTCGCCGCCGATCGTCAGCGCGAACACCTCGCTCGGATTGGGCCACGGCACCGTGGTCGTCATCCGCACCGTCATGTAGCTGATCAGGAAGCAGCTGAAGACGAAGGTGTCGGACAACAGGAAGATCCACATCATGGCCTTGCCCCACGACACCTGGAAGGCATGCCGGTCCGAACCCCAGTCGGCCAGCATGCCGCGCCAGCCGCCGTGCATGGTCGGGGTGTGGGCCGCGGTGTGTGCCGCGGCGTCGGCCACGCCATCGCCGGGGTGCAGTTGGGTCGCCATATCGCCTCCTTCGCTTGCCTGCCCGCGCCGATCTCGCGATCAGGCGGTGCCGCAGATGTAGCGCACGATTTCCGGGGTCAGCCAGCCGAGCGCGGCCAGCAGCACCAGCCAGACCGCCAGCATGAAGTGCCAGTAGCGCGCCAGCAGCCGTACGCGCAAGGCGGCGCCCGCGGGCACGCCCTGCCACGCGGCGAGCCACGCCACGAGGCCGCCGACCATATGCAGGCCATGCATCCCGGTCAGCATGTAGAAGAAGCTGCCGGCCGGATTGTTGGCGGGCAGGATGTCCGCTGCGCCGAGCGCCTGCCACGCCCACAGCTGGCTGGCGACGAAGGCGAGCGCGCCGGCCCCGCCCAGCATCAGCATGCGCCGCGCGTTCGACGGATCGCCGGCCTGCGCGGCACGAGCCGCCCGCCACATCGCCACGCTGCCGGCGACCAGCAGCGCCGTGGACAGCCACACCTGCCACGGCAGCGCGATCGGATGCCAGTCCGCCGAGTCCATGCGCAGGCCGAACGCGACCACGAACAGCGAGAACAGCGAGGTGATCACGCCCATGAAGACCCACAGCGCGACGCTGCCGGGCGTCGAACCCGAGGCGTGCTGACGCATCGCGTCGCCGCCGCGCGGGGCCGGGCCATCGTCGCCGCGCGCGACTCGGTACAGTGCTCCGGTATTCATGCGACGGCTCCCTGGCTGGCATGCGGTTCGGGTTCGGCGCCGCCGGCTTCGGGCGGTGCGTTCTGCGCGATGAAGTCCTCGCGCGCGCCGGGCACGCTATAGGCATAGGCCCAGCGATACACCACCGGCAGATGCGGGCCCCAGTTGCCGTGTTCCGGCGGCGTATGGGGCGTCTGCCATTCGAGCGACGCGGCGCGCCAAGGATTGGCGCCGGCCGGCTCGCCGCGGCGCGCGCTCCAGATCAGATTGGCGACGAACAGCAATTGCGCCGCCGCGACGACGAAGGCGGCCACCGAGATATAGGCGTTCAGCACATGCGCCGATTCGGGGATGAAGGCGTAGTTCTCGAAGGCGTAGTAGCGGCGCGGCATGCCGAGGATGCCGAGGTAATGCATCGGGAAGAAGATCGCGTAGGTGCCGACGAAGGTCACCCAGAAATGCACGCGGCCCAGCGTGTCGTTCAGCATCCGGCCGGTGACCTTCGGATACCAGTGATAGAGGCCGCCGAACACCACGAGGATCGGCGACACGCCCATCACCATATGGAAGTGGGCGACCACGAAGTAGGTGTTGGACAGCGGGATGTCGACGCTGACGTTGCCGAGGAAGAGCCCGGTCAGCCCGCCGATCAGGAAGGTGCTGATGAAGCCGATCGCGAACAGCATCGGCACCGAGAAATGGATGTCGCCGCGCCACAGCGTCAGCACCCAGTTGTAGACCTTGATCGCGGTCGGAATCGCGATGATCAGCGTGGTGGTGGCGAAGAAGAAGCCGAAGTACGGGTTCATGCCGCTGACGAACATGTGGTGGGCCCACACCACCACCGACAGCACGCCGATCGCCAGGATGGCCCACACCATCGTGCGATAGCCGAAGATGCTCTTGCGCGCGTGCACGCTGATCAGGTCCGACACGATGCCGAAGGCCGGCAGCGCGACGATATAGACCTCGGGATGGCCGAAGAACCAGAACAGGTGCTGGAACAGCAGCGGACTGCCGCCCTTGTAGTCGAGCTGCTGCCCCATCGACACCATCGACGGCATGAAGAAGCTGGTGCCGATGGTCTTGTCGAGCAGCATCATCACGCCGGAGACGAACAGCGCGGGGAACGCCAGCAGCGCGAGGATCGTCGCCATGAAGATGCCCCAGACCGCGAGCGGCATCCGCATCAGCGTCATGCCCTCGGTGCGCGCCTGCAGCACCGTGGTCACGTAGTTCAGGCCGCCCATGGTGGCCGCGACGATGAAGATCAGCAGCGAAACCAGCATCAGGATGATGCCCCACTCGTGGCCGGGCGTGCCGGCCAGGATCGCTTGCGGCGGGTACAGCGTCCAGCCCGCGCCGGTCGGTCCGCCCGGCACGAAGAAGCTGGCCAGCAGCACGATCACCGACAGCAGGTAGACCCAGAAGCTCAGCATGTTGAGGAAGGGGAATACCATGTCGCGCGCGCCGACCATCAGCGGGATCAGGTAATTGCCGAAGCCGCCGAGAAACAGCGCGGTCAGCAGGTAGATCACCATGATCATGCCGTGCATGGTCACGTACTGGTAATAGGCGTTGGCGTCGATGAAGTCGAAGCGGCCCGGAAAGCCGAGCTGCATCCGCATCAGGTTCGACAGCACGACGCCGACCAGGCCCACCACGATGGCGACGATCGTGTACTGCACCGCAATCACCTTGTGGTCCTGGCTCCAGACATAACGCGTCCAGAAGCTGGTGGGCCCGTGGTGGACGGCATCGTCGGCGTAGGCCATGGTGATCTCTCCTGCGGTCGGTGACCTGTCGTGGCGGGCCGCGTCCGGCTCGGACGCGGCGCTGCCTCTGTACTCTCTAGCGCTTCGGCGCGCCGGCGTTGTGCTGCGGTTCCGCTGCGGCTTCGCTGGTGGTTCGGCTGCGGGTTCCGCGGCGCAACGCCCGGGCTTTTCGCTACTTCCCGGCCGCCTCGCGCGGCGGCCCCGCGGTGGACCGGATGAAGGCAATCAGCGCGTTGACCTCGTCGTCGCTGAGCGGCATCTTCGGCATGATCGGCGCGAAGCCCTTGACCACGCGCTGCTGCGGCTCGCGGATCTCGGTGCGCAGATAGTCGTCGTCGACCTTGGCGCTGCTGCCGTCGGTGAACGTCGACGTATGTCCGTACAGGCCCTTCCAGGTCGGCCCGACGCTGGGCGAACCGTCCACGCTGTGGCACGCGACGCAGCCCTTGCTCTGCGCCAGCGCCCTGCCCTGTTCGGCGAGATCGGTCGCCGCCGGGCCGGGGCCGCGTGTGCCGCTCGGCTGGGTGGAAACCGTGGCCGCCGCCGCGGGCTGCCCCGCGCGCATCGCGACGAAGGTCTGCTGCTTCTGCAGCCAGGCGGTGAAGGCGGCGGGTTCGTCGACCACGACCTTGCCGCGCATGTTGTGATGGCCGACGCCGCATAGCTGCGCGCACAGCACGTCGAAGGTGCCGGCGCGCGTCGGCGTGAACCAGAACGAGGTCACCATGCCGGGCACCATGTTCATGCGGGCGCGGAATTCCGGCACATAGAAGTCGTGCAGCACGTCCTTGGAGCGCGCCAGGATCTTGACGGGCCGCCCCAGCGGCAGATGCAGCTCGGGGCCGGCAACGATGATGTCGTCCTGCCCGTTGGGGTCGTCGGGGTTGAGCCCGAGCGGATTGCCCGGGCCGACGAAGCGCGGATCGGTGGTGCCGAACTGCCCGCCCGCGCCGGGGAAGCGAAAGCCCCACGACCACTGCTGGCCGACCACCTCGACCAGCATCGCGTCGCGCGGTGGGCGCACGTAGTCGGCATAGACGAACAGGCCCGGCGCCAGCAGCGCCATGATGCCCAGCGTGGTGCCGCCGATCAGCCAGAGTTCGAGCTTGTGATTGACCGGCTGGTAGGCCGCCTGGCTGCCTTCGCGATGGCGATAGCGCCAGACCATGTAGCCGACGAACAGGTTGATGCCGATGAAGAAGGCGCCGGTGATGACGATCGTGATGGTGAGCGTGTCGTCCATCTGCTTCCAGTTGGACGCGAGCGGCGTCGCCCACCACGGGCTCAGGAAGTGGAAGAGCACCGAAGCGACAACCATGACCACGAGTGCGATGGCGAGCGCCATGTCGACCCCTCCTTCTGTGCCGCCGGCACGAGGGCTGCCCAAGTCACGCAGCTAGGATAAGACTAGTGCATCCGATCCGGTCGATTCAAGGCGATGCGGCGCGCGAGCCGTGCCGCATCGCACAAGCCACGCACAAGCACGCACAAGCACGCACGAGCGACGCAAGGCCAACGCACAGGCCACGCACCGGCGACGCATGAGCAGGGCCCGACCCGGCACAGCTGCCCATAAAAAAAACGGCGGCCGGAGCCAAACCCCGGCCGCCGCGCATTCGCCGTCGCGCCTCAGTGCGTGACGTCCTTGCTTTCCAGCTTCCAGTACGCCGCTGCCGCGCACATGCCGAACACGATGTTGCCGAACAGCGTGTGCCAGCCGCGCGCATCGGCAAACCACGGGAAGAAGCGCGTCATGCCGTAGAAGTTGATCACGTAGATCACCAGGCCGAACACCGCGCCGACCAGCAACGCCATGCCGAGGCTGGAATCGAGCTGGAACGGCGCCATGATTGCCGCCAGGATCATGCCCAGCACGGCGCCCAGCACGAAGTGGATCACCAGGGCCGCGGTGACCGTGGCCACGCTGAACATGCCGCTCTGCAGCACGTCGGGGCCCATCACGATGGCCGCGATCATCCGCGTGGTGGGCCACGGATTGGTGCCCGCGATCATGGTCGACCAGAACAGCTCGAGCACCAGCAGCAGCGCGCCGGCGGCCAGGCCGGACACCGCGGCCGCGCTCCAGTCCGGCACGCGGCGCACGTAGTGGTGCGAATGCATGTGAAGTTCCATTGCCACCTCCGTATGCTGTGACGAGACCGGGTCCCGTTCATTTGCACAGCATAGGACACGCGGCGGCCATCGGCGGAAGGCGCGCAGCCTTCGGGTCAACCCCGAGCGGCAAAGAGCTTGGATAGTGCGCCCCGCTGCCTATACTGCAGGCATAACAGCATTCCCCACAGAGAGAGAGGAAAGGAGACCGCCATGCCGACCCTGGACATGCACGACCTCGTGTTCCTGATTCCGATGGCGCTGGTTGGGATTATCGTGATGGGCATGGTGCCCGTTGCAGCGCGGCCACTGCAGATCAGTTGCCGCACGCTCGGCGCAATCGCCGGCGCGCTGCTGGGCCTGGCCGTACTCGAAGCGATCCCGCTGCTGATCTGAGCGGACCAGCTGGCCACGGGTCCGAGCCGGTCCACCGCCGACTCGGCACTTGCCGGTGCGATGCATCGCGACCGGCAGGGAGGCTGACATGTCCCTGTTCTGGATCGCCATCCTGCTCGTTGCCGCGCTGACGTTGACGGTCGGACGCGCGCTGTGGCGCAGCATGCGGCCCGCGCGGATGCGCTGGCGCCGCTGCCGGCAGATGCGGCGGCGCGCCATGCCGACGCTGCGCAATCGGCCACATAGCCGGCCGCACGCGAACGCGCATGGGCGGCTGCACCGCGGCCTGCACCACGGCTGACCAAGCGCCTTGCGGCGCATCATTGGAGCGCGAGCCGAACGCGCGAGTCCCGCACGCGTCGATGAACGACGCGGCGCGTCAGATCTCGATCATCGCGAAATCGGCCTTCGCCACATCGCATTCCGGGCAGCGCCAATCCTCGGGAATCTCTTCCCAGCGCGTGCCGGGCGCGATGCCATCATCCGGCCAGCCCTGCTCCTCGTCGTAGACCCAACCGCAAATCAGACACACCCAGGTCTTGTAGGCGACGGTTTCCTGCTGCAAAACAAGCTCCTTTATTCAATCCGGAGCGAATCATACGCGTTTTTGCTGCGGCGCCACGATCCCGAGCGCGGTCGGATGCGCCGCGAACGGCGCTGCGCCCGACCTGGTGCCGCGAGCGCGCCGCGCTGGCATGCAGGTTGCAGCGGATCGGCGATCAAGCCTCCGTTCCGAGCATTGCCGATGCCCGCCATTCCACGCGACACGCCCGGGGACCATAGCCTGGCCTTGCTGGCCGACCCCTATCGCTTCATCGCCAAACGCTGCCGCGCCCTGCAATCCGATGTCTTCGAAACCCGCGTGCTGCTGCGCCGCACGCTGTGCATGACGGGGCCCGAGGCGGCGGCGCTGTTCTACGATCCGCAGCGGTTCCAGCGTGGCGGTGCCGCGCCCGAGCCGTTGCGCGCGACGCTGTTCGGCAAGGGCGGCGTGCAGACGCTCGACGGCGACGCGCACCGGATGCGCAAGGCCCTGTTCATGCATGCGACCGCGCCCGAGCGCATCGCCTCGTTGTGCGACGCGGTCGCGCAGCAATGGCTGCTGTCTGCCCGGTCGTGGTCGGATGGCCAGCCGGTGGCGCTGTACGACGCGCTGCATCCGCTGCTGACCCGGGCCGTATGCAGCTGGGCCAGCGTGCCGCTGCGCGAGCATGAGGTCGAGCCGCGTTGCCGGCAGTTGACCGCGCTGTTCGACCAGGCGGCCGCGCCGGGGCTGGGACATTTCCGCTCGCGGCGCGCGCGCGACCGCGTCGAGGCCTGGCTGTCGCGGCTGATCGATCAGGCGCGCGCGGGGCAGTTCGAGCTTCTCGAGCACACGCCGATGCATACGGTGGCGTGGCACCACGATGCGGATGGCCAGCTGTTGCCGCCGCGCATCGCCGCCGTGGAACTGGCGAACCTGCTGCGGCCGACCGTGGCGGTCTCGGTCTTCATCGTGTTCGTCGCGCACGCGCTGCACCTGCATCCGGCATGCCGGGAACGTTTGCAGCAAGGCGACCCGGCTTATCTCGATGCCTTCGTGCAGGAGGTGCGCCGCTGGTATCCGTTCTTTCCGGCGGTGGTGGCGCGCGTGCGCGAGGACTTCGAATGGAAGGGTTACCGCTTTCCGCGCGGGCGGCGCGTGATGCTGGACCTGTACGGCACCAACCGCGATCCGCGCAGCTGGGACGAGCCCGAGGCCTTCGCGCCCGAACGGTTCCTGGCCCGCGCGCCCCCGCCGTTCGGCTTCATCCCGCAGGGCGGCGCGCAGGCCGCCGATCATCATCGCTGTCCCGGCGAAGGGATCACCGTGGCGCTGATGAAGCAGGCGGTCCTGTTCCTGCTGCGCGGGCTGCGCTACAGCGTGCCGGAGCAGGACCTGACGCTCGACTTCGCCCGCCTGCCGGCGCTGCCGCGCGACCGCATGGTGATTCGCGACGTGCGGCTGGTGCACCGGCGCGCCGGCGCCACTACTGCCGGATCGTGAAGTCGACGCGGTTCGGCGAGCCCTTGTCCTTGATGCCCTCGGTATCGAGCTTCGGCGCGGTCAGGAACAGGCGCGCTTCGGGCACCTTGCCCTCGCGCTCCAGCGCCTGCTTGACTGCCAGCGCGCGGCGCTCGGCCAACTGGCGCAGGCCTCCATCGGTCACCGGCGCGTTCTGCAGCAGCAGCGCCTCCATCTCGGCGGTCGGCAGCGACTTGGCCATGCCGATCAGGTTGCGCGGCTTCTTGATCGACGAGCGCCGGTAGACCGCCTCCAGATACTTCGGATACTCCTGCGGGCTGACCGTGACCTTGGCGCCCTGCTCGTCGTCCTCGTCGTCGGTCGCGCGCTGCTCGCGCGCGGACTGCCGCAGTTCGCGCACCTTCTGCTCGGCGACCTGTTCGTCGAGCCAGGCGCGGCGCGCGCCGGCGGCGTCGGTGGCCGGGTCGATGCGGCCGGTGATCTCCAGCCGCAGGCCCGGCCGATCGTTCAGCGCCTTGCCCAGCGTCTCGACCTTCTTGCGCCCCGCGTCGGTCAGGTTCGCCGAACCGGGGGCAAACTCGACGTAGCCCAGCTCGTCGCCGCCACCGAAGGCCGAGGCGATCAGCGAAAACGGCGAGGTGATGGCCTTGGTCAGCAGATTGACGATCACGCGCACGATCACGCCGCCGATGCTGAACTCGGGGTCCGACAGCGAGCCCGATACCGGCAGGTTGACGTCGATCACGCCATTGCGGTCCTTCAGCAGCGACACCGCCAGCAGCACCGGCAGCTTGGTCGCGGTGGGGCTGTCGACCTTGTCGCCGAACGTCAGCTGGTCCAGGAACAGGTGGTTGCTGGCGTTCAGATGGCCGTTCTCGATCTTGTAGGCAACATCGACCGTCATCTTGCCCTTGGTGATCGGATAGCCGGCGTACTTGGTCGCATACGGCGTCAGGCGCGTCAGCTCGACGCCTGCCGCCTTGGCCGCGATGTCGAGATAGAGCTGCTCGCCGAGCGGGTTCAGCTTGCCGCTGATCGTCACCGGGGCATCGTCGTCGAGCCGGCCCTCGAGCACCAGGTCGGCGGGCGCCGGATCGCCGGTCGACACCTTCGAGATCGAGCCGTGCATGCCGGTCAGGTTGGCCGTGTAGTTCGGCTTGACGAAGAAGTCGGAGAAGTTGATGTTGCCCTTGTCGATCTTGATGCCGCCGATACGGATCTGCGGACCGGCCGCGGTGCCCTTGGTGGAGCCCGCCGCCGGCGCGGAGGGGCTGGCGGCCACCGTCGCCGATGCGGACGCAGCCTCGGGCGCGCTCGCCGGTGCCGGCGCGGTATTGGCCTGCGTCAGGCTGGTGGTCGGCGCCGGCTGGCCCTGCTGCGCGCCGCCCGAGACCACGTCCTGCAGATTCAGCCGGCCGTTCGCGTTCAGGATCACGCGCGCATAGAAGTCGTTCAGCGCGATCTGGCCCAGCGCCAGCCGCAACGGCCCCTTGCTGTCGTCCATCTGGAAGTCGATGCCGCTCAGGCCCAGCGAGCGCCAGCGGATGAAGTCCTCGCCGTTCAGGCGATCGACCGTGCGCACATTGCTCAGCTGCGCGGTGCCGGCGAAGGTTGCGGCGAGCGGCTTGCCGGTGGGCACCGCGACGGAGAGCCGGCCATTGACGGTGGCATTGCCGGCCCGCAGCGCCGCGTTGAAGCGGTCGGCCAGATAGGGCTGGAACGGCGTCAGGTCCCACTGCCGCGCATCGACGCGCATCTGCAGCGCCGGCTGCGTCGGCTGCACGGTACCGTCGAGCGAGAGCACGCCGCGGCGGCCCGATTCGGCCTTGGCCTTCAGCGCGATCGGCGTGGCGGCCAGCGGCCAGCGGACGGCGCCGGTCTTGACGTCGATGCCGCGCAGCTGGTGGACCACGGGGCGGTTGCCGTTGGCGGCGGCCGGCTGGTAGTCGGTCAGGCGCAGCTTGCCGCCCTCGATCGCCACGCTGCCCACCTCGACCTGCCACGGTTTGGCGGGCGCCGTGGCGGCGTTCGTGCGCGGAGCAGCGGATTGGGCAGCGGATTTGCCCGCGGATTGGGCCACCTTCGCACTGGCGGCGCGCGACTGCGCCACCCAGATGCGGGAGGCCTCGACCAGCTCGCCGCGCTGATCGCGCACGGCGGCGAATTGCGGGTTGCTCAGGCCGATCTGCGCGACCTGCAGCGACTGCGCGGCCAGATCGAAGCGCAGGCCGTCCAGCGTCAGCTTGTCGGCGCTGAGCAGCGGCAGCTTGTCCCCGACCAGGTCGCCGCGCTGGCGCGCGCGCTGCTCGCGCCGTTTCGCCACGGCATCGTCGGAGGGCGCGGCGGCCCGCGGCGCAGTGGCCGGATCGCGCAGCGCGACATGGACGCCGCTCATGGCGACGCGCGAATTGTCCAGCGACAGCGTGAAGGCCGGCGCAGCCCACGACATCCGGTAGTTCAGCTCGGCATCGACCGCCGACTGCCCCAGCTGGACGCGCAGTTCGCCCGGGAACCAGGCGGCGAAGGTCTGCGGCCGCAGACCATTGGCGCGCAGGGTGCCGGCCAGCGTGGCGTCGCGCAGCGACAGCGCGCCCTCGTGCGCGATGGTCTGGCCGTCGGCGACCACCAGCGTGGCGTCGAGCTTGGCCGGCTTGTCGCTGTCGCCGGACAAGCCGTCGACCTGCACGTCGATCGGACCGAGCGCCAGCGTGCCGGGGCCGGAGAACGCCGCCTCGTCGCGCAGCGCCACGCGGGCCTGCTTCAGCGCGACGCGGTCGATGGTGTAGCGCCAGGGCTTGGCATCGCCGGCGGGCTGTCGTGCCACGGGGGCCGAAGCGGCGGCGGCGGCCGATGCGGACGCGGAGGCGAGCGGGGCCGAGGCGGCCGGTGCGGAGGCGGAGGCCAGCGGCGCGGGGGCCGCGGTCGAGGTCGAGGTCGAGGCCGACTTCGAAGCGGAGCTTGAAGCAGCGGCCGCCGCCGGCG
>Ga0065721_10005518_pt1 | contig 13079 bp, 9 predicted proteins | sample Mesricmetagenome_FD_59108 | JGI IMG/M metagenome (GOLD analysis project Ga0065721, IMG submission 59108) | Mesophilic microbial community from rice straw/compost enrichment Sample: eDNA_1 v2 (version 2) | ecosystem: Engineered > Solid waste > Grass > Composting > Bioreactor | place: USA: Davis... | reverse complement strand
GCGAGCAGCTCATTCGAGGCTGTGTCGGTAGCGGGCGGGTCGAGCCGCTGGTGAAGGGCGAATTCGATGCTGCTCTGGGAATACTCGACCAGGCCGTACACGGCGACGCACAGCGGCACCAGGAACGCGGCAGTGAGGATGGCGAACTTGACAGGCAGGCGAGCCACCTGCATCAGTCGGATGCCGGGCGCGAGAAGACGGTCCAAAGTACTCGACATACGTGCTTTTCTTAGTTCGCGACCAGCCTGATTCGGGCGATGCTCACCCATGGGCGGCATCGGCGGCCGCGGGGCGATCTTGAGTGAGCGCCGGCCCTGAAAACGGCGGCGAGGAAGCTTTTGTGACCGGCTTCACCGCCCGTCGGACGGAACCCGACAACCCGGCCGGCGCGTTTGAATCGATCCAACCAAAATCCGCGAGTTATGAGCGACGATCCGCTTTGGTACAAAGACGCCATCATCTACCAGATGCACGTCAAGGCATTCCACGACGCCAACGGCGATGGCATCGGCGATTTCGCCGGCCTGGCGCAGAAGCTCGACTACATCCAGGAGCTGGGCGTCAACACCATCTGGCTGTTGCCGTTCTATCCGTCGCCACTTCGCGACGATGGCTATGACATCGCGGACTACACCAACGTCCATCCCGATTACGGCACGCTCGATGACTTCCGGCAGTTCATCGGCGAAGCGCATCGGCGCGGCCTGAAGGTCATCACCGAGCTGGTCATCAATCACACGTCCGACCAGCATCCCTGGTTTCAGGCGGCCCGGCTGGCGCCGCGGGGATCGCCGGAGCGCGAGTTCTACGTATGGAGCGACGACGACAAGAAGCTCGCCGGCACGCGCATCATCTTCACCGACACCGAATCCTCGAACTGGGCCTGGGATCCGGTGGCGCGCCAGTACTACTGGCACCGTTTCTTCTCGCACCAGCCGGACCTGAACCACAACAATCCAGCGGTGGTCGAGGCGGTGATTCAGGTCATGCGCTTCTGGATGGACATGGGCGTCGACGGCATGCGGCTGGACGCGATTCCCTATCTGTGCGTGCGCGAAGGCACGAACAACGAAAACCTGCCGGAGACGCACGCCGTGCTGAAGCGCATGCGTGCGGCCATGGACGAAAGCTACACCGGCCGCATGTTTCTGGCCGAGGCCAACCAGTGGCCCGAAGACGTGCGCGAATACTTCGGCGAGGGCGATGAATGCCACATGGCATACAACTTCCCGCTGATGCCGCGCATCTTCATGGCAGTGGCGCTGGAGGATCGTTATCCGATCGCCGAGATCATCCGCCAGACGCCGGACATCCCCGACAACTGCCAGTGGGCGATCTTCCTGCGCAATCACGATGAGCTGACGCTGGAGATGGTCACCGACCGCGAGCGCGACTACATGTACAAGATGTACGCCGCCGAGCCGCGCATGCGCGTGAACGTCGGCATCCGGCGCCGGCTCGCGCCACTGCTCGGCAACGATGTCGATCGCATCAAACTGATGAACAGCCTGCTGCTGTCCATGCCCGGCTCGCCGATCATCTATTACGGCGACGAAATCGGCATGGGCGACAACATCTATATCGGCGATCGCAACGGCGTGCGCACGCCCATGCAATGGAGCATCGATCGCAACGCCGGTTTCTCTCGCGCCGATCCGCAGCGGTTGTATTTGCCGGTGATCATGGATCCGATCTACGGCTATCAGGCCGTGAACGTGGAGGCGCAGAGCCGCGATCCATCGTCGCTGCTGAACTGGACGCGACGCATGCTCGCCGTGCGCAGGCAGTTCCAATGCTTCGGACGCGGCTCGCTCGAATTCGTGCGACCGCAGAATCGTAAGATCATTGCTTACGTGCGCGGCTGCGGCCAGGAAATGATTCTGTGTGTCGCCAACCTGTCGCAGACGGCGCAGGCGGTGGAGCTCGATCTGTCGAAGTACAAGGGCCGCGTGCCGGTGGAGATGCTGGGTCGGAATGCGTTTCCGCCCATCGGCGAGCTGCCTTATTTCCTTACGCTGCCGGCGCACGGCTTCTTCTGGCTGCTGCTGAGCGATTCGGCGGCACCGCCGAGCTGGCACGTCGAACGATTGCCGGCGACCGAGTTGCCCGTGCTGGTGCTGACGGAGGGGCTGGCAACGTTCCTTACGGAAGTGACCAGATCCGCCAGCGGCGGACTCATGCGTCGCACTCTGCAGCAGCTGGAAAATGAAGTCTTGCCCGAGTTCATCGGTGCGCGCGGCTGGTTCTCGCACAGTCGGGACGAGATTTCTTCAGTCCATCTCGGGCCGCGCACCTTGTGGCGACACGAGCAGCATACGTACCTGATCAGCTTCGTCGACGTCGATGGGACCGCCGGACCCCGGCGGTATTTCATGCCGCTCACCATCGGCTGGGAAGACGGCGTCGACGAGATCCTCAGGACCGCGGAATGGACACTCGCCAAAGTCCGTGAGCATGCGCGCGCGGGCGTGATGATCGACGCGTTCGCCGATCCGATTTTCTGTCTCGGCGTGATCAAGTACATGGCCGATCGCACGACCGTGCCCTTTGCAGGCGCGGAGCTGCGTTTCGAAGCCCGCGTGCCGCTGCCGACCCTGCCCGAGCCGGATCTGCATAATGTTCGTCACGTGGGCACCGAGCCGACCAACACCAACATCGTGATCGATGAAGCCCTGTTCCTGAAGGCATACCGCCGCGCCGAGCCCGGGCCCAATCCCGATCTGGAAATGTCGCGCGTGCTGACGGATGCCGGTTTCGAAGCCATCGCGCCGATGTTGGGCCACATCGTCTGGGACACAGATCCGCCGACGCTGCTGGTATCCCTGTTCTCGTATGTGCGTAATCAAGGCGACGTATGGAACTACGCGCTCAATCATCTCGAACGGCATGTCACATCGATATCGTCGCAGGATTCGACCGCGCCGGAAGCGCCGCACGCACTGTTCACCACGCAGATGCAGACATTGGGCCGACGCATCGGCGAGATGCACACCATCCTGGCGCGCCAGCCCGATGCGGCATTCGCGCCGGAACCGATTCGCTCCCAGGATCTGTCACGCTGGTACAGCGCCGTGCAGTTTGGCACCGAGGCGGCGCTCAGCACGCTTCATCAGCGACTGCAGACTCTGTCGGAAGGCGTGCGCGAGCGAGCGCAGCAGCTGATCAATGCGCGTGAGCAACTGTTCACTTACATCCGAGAGCTGAGTGCCACGCCCATCGACGGTTTACGGATTCGCGTGCACGGTAACTTGCATCTCGCCAAGGTGATGCTCGCCGCGGACGATTTCCTCCTGACGGGCTTCGAAGGTGACACGCGGTTGCCGCTGGAAGAGCGTCGGCAGAAGGAGTCTCCGTTGCATGACGTGGCGAGCGTGCTGATGTCGTTCCAGTACGCGCGGACGGTTGCTTTGGATCATGCCCTCACTCACCGGCCTGAATTGCGTGAGCGCATCGAGCCGGAGCTCGCGCAGTGGCAGCTCCTGACGACTCGCGCCTTCATGCAAGGCTACCGGCGCGCTGTGATCGAGTCCGGCATCCTGCCTTCGACGGACGTCGACACGCAGCGCCTCCTGAAGCTGTTCATGGTGATCCGGGCGGTGCATGCATTACGTCACGAGCTGGAGCGTCGGCCTGAAATGTTGCCGGCGGCCATCGATGCTCTGCATGATCAATTGCACGCTTCGTTCGAGTAGCGCCTAGTCGAAGCTCTCCGCGGTGTAGAGCCACACCTGCATGTCGGCTGGCCAGACGTCCACCGGCCAGCCGGCTTTCAGCTTCAAATGGCGAATGAACTCCCGTGGGCTGGGCAGCTGTTCCCAGACCGCCGGCAGAAACGTGCAGCGTCTCGCGCCCGCCTGCAGAATCACACCGTCGATCCCGGGGCGCAGTGTTTCCAGCAATTCCGCTTCTGTGCGGACGTAGCAGGGGCTGGGCTCGCTCAACACCGAGATCTCGATGCCCGTGGCGTTCCATTCGCCCGGGGTCAGCGGCGGGAATCTCGGATCCGAGAATGCGGAGGCATACGCGTTGTTCCAGACATCTATATGTAACGGACGTGTGGCTTCGATGCTGCCGCAGCAGCCGCGTAGTTCCAGGCCGACTCGTAAGGTGACAAACGACGCCCCGGGTCGAATCAGCTCCGCATGCGGTGGCGGTCCGTCGTAAGGGGCGCGCTCGCCGAATTGCAGGGATGCTTCTATCGACGCACGTGCCAGCGACAGCAACTCGGAGCGTTGCGCGGGGCTCAGTCTCATCGAGCTGACTCGTGTAGCGCGAACGCCCCGTAGCCCACCACCCTGGTGCGATCGCCCGCGGTGTCTCCGGAGTTGCAGCGGGCGATCTCCTCGATGCGCGCACTGCGCTGCCGGGCCAGAAACGTCAAGCCATTGATCCCGATGCAGCCACAAGCCTGTTCGCCGGTGAGTGTTGCTTCGTTCCGCAAGATCGCGGCGCTGGTTTCCGCATCGACGGCACGGGCTTCGTCGTAGGGCAGGTAGTGGCTGAGATCGGAGCTGACCAGCACCAATGTTTCTTCGTCGCCCCAAACGTCGGCGAGCGCAGCCGCTACCGCGGGTGGCGATACGGCTCCCAACGCGACGGGCAGCAGCGTGAAGTCATCGAACATCACTTGCAGGAATGGAAGCTGGACTTCGAGGCTGTGCTCGCTCGCATGAGGCGCGTCGGATTCGATTACCTGTTCGTGTTCGAGCAGGCGCGACTTGAGAACGCGGTCCACGGGCACCCTACCGAGCGGCGTCTGGAAGACCTCGGCCGCGGGCACGGCCATGCCGCGCAGATAGACGCGATGGCTCGGGCCGAGGAGGACGATGCGACGGATTTGCCTACGCAGATGTACGAGCTGCGAGTACGCGGCCGCGGCGATGACGCCGGAATAGACATACCCCGCATGCGGCACGATCAGAGCCTTCGGTATCGGGCCTGCAGTTGTGGGCGCTTGTGATAAATACTCCGATACCACCTCGCGCAGCTCGGTCGCGTCGCCCGGATAGAACAAGCCGGCGACAGCGGGGGCTCTGATTTTAGTGCTCACCGCGTTTCCCCCTTGGCTCGAAGGGCGCATGATGATTGAACACATCCGATGTATACGCCGGTCCTGACAGCGATGAAAGACTACTCCCCTCAAGCTTGGCCCACTGCACATTGGCACGCACTGGAGGACGGACGGATCCAGTGCGACGTTTGTCCCCGTGAATGCCGCATGCACGACGGGCAACGTGGACTGTGTTTCGTCCGCGGCGTCGAAGCGGGCGAGGTGAAGCTTTACACCTACGGCCGCTCCAGTGGCTTCTGCGTCGATCCCATCGAAAAGAAGCCGCTGAATCATTTCCTGCCCGGCACCTCGGTGCTGTCCTTCGGCACCGCCGGCTGCAATCTGGCCTGCAAGTTCTGCCAGAACTGGGACATGAGCAAGTCGCGCGAGATGGACACTCTGGCGGATCGGGCCACGCCCGAGATGCTGGCCCAGGCCGCGCAGAGGCTGGGATGTTCCAGCGTCGCTTACACATACAACGATCCGGTCGTGTTCATGGAGTATGCGATGGACGTCGCGGATGCGTGCCGCGAAGCCGGGGTGAAGAGCGTCGCCGTGACGGCTGGCTACATCAACGCTGCGCCGCGCGCCGAGTTCTATCGGCACATGGACGCGGCCAACGTCGATCTCAAAGGATTCACGGAGCGTTTCTACAAGAAGATCTGTGGCGCGGAGTTGGCGCCAGTGCTGGAGACGCTCGAGTATCTGAAGCGCGAGACCTCAGTGTGGTTCGAGATCACCACGCTGCTGATTCCCGACGAGAATGACTCGGATTCAGAGCTGGACCAGATGACACGCTGGATCATGGACAAGCTCGGCCCGGACGTACCGTTGCATTTCACCGCGTTCCATCCCGATTGGAAGATGCTGGACAAGGCCCATACACCCGCGGCGACTCTGACGCGTGCAAGAAACATTGCACGCGCGAATGGTCTGCACTACGTCTACACGGGCAACGTGCATGACTCCGTCGGCGCGAGCACGTATTGCGTGGGCTGTGGCGAGCGCCTCATCGAGCGAGACTGGTACGAGCTCGGCGAATGGCAGCTGGATGCCGAAGGCAAGTGTTTGCACTGTGGCGCGCAGTTGCCTGGCGTGTTCAAGGGCGCAGCAGGCAAGTGGGGCGCGAAGCGCATGCCGGTGCGGCTGGCCGCCATGGCGCGTTGAATAAATGAATAAAAGCCCGCCGGTGCTGCCACCGGCGGGCCCCTCTACGTTCCGGTCGGTTCCAGGTCGCTCTGTTCCTCAAAACCGCCACTGTCCTGTGAGCCAGAACGCATTCGCATCGTCCACGTTTTCCAGATCGATCTTCTCGTACTCGAGCTTGGCGTGCAGGCGCTCGAAGAACGTCATGCCCACGCCGACGCCATACATCAGGTCCTCGCCGCTGTCGTCGCGGTCGATGTCCAGATCGTCGATATCGCCGCTCAGCTCCAGGTCGTAAATGTAATAACCCAGCTTGGCCGACAGCTCCACCGGTCCCAGCGGCAGGGTGCCGATGATGGCAGGTGCGAAGCCCGACAGCTTGGCGCGGAACCTGCCGTGATCGCCCGTGCTGGTCGTGAAATCGTCTTCCGGCCGGCCGAAGTCGATGTAGGCTGCCTGCAGCGAAACATAGGGATTCAGGCGCCAGCCGATGAAGGCCTGCCACGCGGTGTCGTCGTCATCCAGGCTGCGGATGGTATCGCCCAGATCGCTGGCGTTATCGATCTCGACGTTGAACTGGCCGACGCCGCCGCCGAGATACAAGCCTTCGTCGTTGTCCGGCGACTGCGCGTAAGCGGCGCCAGAGCCCAATGCCAGCAGCGTTGCCGCCATGATTGCGCGTTTCATACACTCTCCTGTGAGTAGTAAAAGGGCGAGCCACTAGCCGGCCGGCTTGCAGCGTTCCGCTTTCGCAACTCGCGAGTGCACAACGTTTGTTTGCTGCGGTGGTTCCCTGATGCGTCGACGCTACTGGCCAAATACCCAGCGTATCAATTCTGCATGCACGGCTTCGCCCGAGCCGCCGTGCGCGCCTGGAGAATTGACGATGATCACCACGACGTAAGTTTTTCCAGAAGCGGCGTTCACGAAACCGGCGAGCGCGCTGACGTTGTCCAGATGGCCGGTTTTCAAGCGAATGCGCCCTTGCATGCCGGGCGATTTGAAACGATTGCGCAACGTTCCGTCGGTCGCGGACAGCGGCAGCGAGGCCGCGAACTCCGGCATGAACGGACTGTGCCACGCCATGTCGAGCATCTCGCCGAGACCACGCGCGGTCACACGCTCGGCGCGCGACAGTCCGGAGCCGTTGTCGATCACCAAGCCCGGCATCGTGATGCCACGATTCGACAGCCACGAACGAACCGCGTTACGGCCGCTATCCACGGTCGCGGGCGGCCCGTACTTCTCCACCCCGAGCGTCAACATCAGGTGGCGCGCCATGACGTTGTTGGAATATTTGTTCACCAGCCGGATAACTTCGGCCAGCGACAGAGAGTCGTGTTCGTAAAGCGGCTTCGCGTTCTCCGGCAGCGCTTCGATGCGCATCGCGCCATCCATCACACCGCCCGATTGCGTCCACAACGTGCGGAACGTGCCGTATGCATAGTCCGGCGCGTTCATGATGGCGCGCCCGATTGAAAAGCTGCCGCACGACTTTGGCAGCACTCCGCCGACGACCACGGTGTTCGGCTTGTCGATGGGATCGGGCGTGTTGAATGTCACACCCGAGGTGTAGCACTTGCCCTCGGTGAGTCGCACCTGGTTCTGCAGCTCCAGGTTCGACGGCAAGGGATTGACCAGGATCAACGGCCGGGTGCGCTGCTCGTTCGCGATCAGCGTGAAGCGCGACGTCTGGAAGTTCACCATCAGCGCGTCCGGCAGCACGTTGTAGCTGCGGAACGGTTGCTTGTCGAAGTCGGCGCGATTGCCCGCGGCCGGCGCAAAGTAGCTGCGGTCGATCACGAAGTCGCCATTGATCTTGGCGAGCCCCTGCTCGCGCAGACCCTGCACGAAGCGCCACCAGTGCTCGGCGGTCATGTAGGGATCGCCGCCGCCGACGACGAACAGATCGCCGTTCAGCACGCCATTGGCCAGCGGTCCGTTGGCATAGGCGCGCGTCTTCCAGGTGTAGCTCGGGCCCAGCGAATCGAGCGCCACGTAGGTGGTCAGCACCTTGATCACCGAGGCCGGGCTGCGCGGCTGGTTGTCGTTGACTGCCAGCACCACCTCGTTGGTGTTCGCGTCGCGCACGTACAGGCTGAGATCCTTGGCCGGGATCCCGACGCGATTCATGACACGCAAAACGGCGGGTGGCAGCTGCGAGTCCCGCGCCTGCGCGGGCGGGAGAAAGACAATGGCGAAGAGCGCGACCAGCGCGACCAGGGCTTTGAGCATTCGACGAGGAGTCAGACCAGGCGACAGCGGCCGAATCTTAGCAGTGTGTCCGGGGTGCAGCGCTGCAAACTCGATGCGATGTTCTTCTGTACGTGTACGCCGCATACTTCGGCCCTGCGGCGATGAACTCATGGGCTGGGGCGAATGCGGCGACTGTGGAATACGTTTCTCAAAGGGCTGGCGGCGGTGCTGCCGGTGGCGCTCACCGTCTATGTCGTGTTCTGGCTGGCGAAGACCGCCGAGTCGGTGCTGGGCGGGCCGCTGCAAGCCCTGCTGCCGGCGGACAGCTACTGGCCGGGGCTCGGCCTGCTGGTCGCCTTCATCCTGATCCTGATCATGGGCGTGCTGGTCGACGCCTATATCGTCCGGCGCCTGTTCCGCTACGGCGAGTCCATCCTGGCGCGCATTCCCATCGTCAAGACCATCTTCGGCGCGTTCAAGGATTTCAGTCGCTTCCTGCCCGCCGGCGGCAAGGGCCGCGACTTGAAGCGCGTGGTGCTGTGGCGCTTCGGCAGCGCCCAGCTGATCGGCTTCGTCACCGAGGAGCAGGTCAACCCGAAGCTGTTCGGCCCGGACAACCAGGATCTGGTCGCGGTGTACTTTCCCATGAGCTATCAGATCGGCGGCTACACCTTGTACCTGCACAAGGACGAGCTGCGCGAGACCGAGCTGTCGGTGGAGGAGGCGATGCGCCTGGTGCTGATTGGCGGCGTCACCAGCCAGACCGCCGCAGGAAACGGATAGCACGCGATCCGTCTCATCGCCAGGCTGCCCGGAATGCTCATCGGTCACATCCCCGTCCGCACGCCATTTCCCTGGCAGGTGCTGCTCGACTATTACTCGCACCGTCTCACCCCCGGTTTCGAGTCCGTCGCAGGGGGGCGCTACGAGCGTGTCCTCGGCAAGCGCATCGTCACGGTCGAGTATCAGGCCAGGCCGTCGCGCCTGATCGTGACCGCGAACGGGCGCGTCAAAGCGGAAGAAACATTGGCGGCGGCGGCCAGATTGTTCGATGTCGAGCACGATCACGACTCGATTCATGCGCACCTGCATCGTTCCAGGCCGCTGCAGCCGCGGCTGGCCAACCTGCCGGGCATGCGGCCGCTGGGTGCCTGGTCGCCGTTCGAGCTTTGCATTCGAACCATCCTTGGCCAGCAAGTCACGGTCGCAGCCGCCGGTACGCTGATGCGGCGCTTGGTGGAACGGTGCGGCTCGATCTCGCCGGAGTGCGTGGTCGCGGCGGATGTTTCCAACATGGGCATGCCGGGCAGACGCGCGGCGGCGCTGCAGTCATTTGCGCAGGCCGTCGTCGATGGACGAGTGGATTTTTCGCAGCCGTGGAGCGAAGTGGACGCGGCATTACAAACGTTGCCGGGCTTCGGTCCCTGGACCCGTGCGTATCTGGCGATTCGCCTGGGCAGAGATCGAGATGCGTTTCCCGCGTCCGACATCGGGTTGATCCGAGCCGCGCAAGTGCAGACCCCGGCGGAGTTGCTCGAACTGGCGGAAGCGTGGCGACCGCTGCGCGCCTATGCGGCGATTTATCTGTGGGCGGTCGCGGCCTGAGAATCGCGGCGGTGAAAACGCCCTGAAACGGCTCCTCCCGAGCCCTGCGGCTGCCGTGTTTGTGATGCCGCTCTCGCTCTGCCAAATCTTGCGCCCGAGTGCCAATTCTTGTCACCCGCGCACTGTCACGTGAACTGTGGCGGGTTTAACAATTTCACACTCTGCCTCGCGCGTGTCGAATCGGACTGCTGTTACGATTTCGGCATTCACTCCGTCACAGGAACGCAGCGACGGTCTGGTCGTGTCCGACGCCAATATTCGACAAATACGCGTGTTGCATCTCGTGAGCGCCGGCGGCGTCGCGAGCGCTTTGCAGCCGTCGCTGTTCATGCCGCTGCTGACGCGCTTGCCGAGGCAGCGCGTGAAGGCGCAGGTCGCGTGCTTGTCGCCGGGCGCGGTGCCTGCGGCGGTGCTGCGCCAGAACGGCGTGCCCACGTTCGATCTGGCGCTGTCACGCAAACGGTTCTCGCCGAAGGCGTTCCAGGAGCTGGTGAAGGCCGCGCGTCACTTCCGTCCGGATGTGATTCAGGCGTGGGGGCATACCGCGCAGGTCATTTCAACGCTGCTGCGTAAGCGGTGCGAATGGAAGCCACGCCTGGTGTGGAGCGTTTCGGACACGACGCCGCTGGCGAAGCACGCTGGCTTCATCGATCGGCAGAAGCTCAAATATGCCGCGAAGCTCGCCACGAGCGCCGATCGTATCGTCTATGCGTCCGAGTCGGGCGCTTCTCAACATCGTCGCGTCGGCTTCCCCGATGGCGGTCATGAAACCATTCCGCCCGGCGTGGATGCGACGCGCTTCAAGCCGGACTTCGCGGCCAGGCGCAAGCTGCGCGAGGAGCTGAGCCTGCCGGGGGAAGCGTTCGTCATCGGCATGGCCGCGCCGTTTCAGGCCGAATACGATCACGCGACTTTGATTCGCGCGGTCGGCGAGCTGATCAAGACGAATCCAAACATTGCACTGGTGCTGGCCGGTCATGGCGTGCAGAAGGGCAATGCACCGCTGATGGCGCTGGTCGGCGGTGGGGCGCTGTCGACGCGCGTGCATCTGCTGGGCGAATGGTCCGATATCAATGCTCTGTACAACGCCTGCGATGTCGTCTGCTCCAGCGCNGTGAATGANCAGTCGCGCATGAACGTCNTCATGGCGATGCTGTGCGGCGTGCCGGTGGTCGCGACGGGCATCGGTGCTCAAGGAGAACTGATCGGNCANCATGGNGTGGCGATCGAGCCGGGCAGTCCGACGGCGTTCGTCAAAGGCATCACGCGGATCCTGCAGCTGACACCGGAGAAGCGAACTCACATGGCGCAGGGTGCGCGCAAGCACGCGCTGGCCAATTACGTGTACGTGCGCTCGCTGCAGAAATATCTGCAGCTCTATTACGATTTGATTGGCCGGCAGTCGCTGGTCACGAACGATCTGCCCACGCCGGAGATCGATGCGTCGCTGACGGTGCCGCCGGCGCTGCCGACCCAGGCCGAGATGAACGCTAGCAAGCGCAAGCCGATCACAGTGGTGGATCTTTCCGATCCGGACTCGCTGGAATCCAAGGTCGCCGAGCGGGAGTCCGAAGAGCTGCCCAAATGGCGTCTCGAGCAGGAGCAGGAGCGCAACAAGCGCGAGGCCGAGCTGGCTGCGAAGGTCGCGGCGAGCAAGTCGGTGGGCGATGTGTTGGAGGTATTCGAAAGTCAGCAAGTGAAGGCGCTCGGTTCCGAGTCGCCCATGACCGAGCGGGCGCGCGGTGTTGCCGATGATTCGGAAGAGCTGCTGTCGCCGGAGTTGTTGGCAACCGAGGCACCGCTCCCGCCTCGTGTATCTAATGGTCCTTCGAGTGCAAAGAAGCCGGCCGCGTCGTCTTCAGCGCAGGCTGCGCTTCAGCCGGATGCGGCGAAACAAGCGGCTCTGAAAGCTGCGCGGATGGCCGCGCTCCAGCCGATCGCGCCGGCTCCGAAGCCGAGCGCGGCGAAGTCACAGCCTGCATCACCTGTGACGAGGCCACCCGCGACATCGCCCGTCACGCGACCGCCAGTTACGTCACCCATGACGCGGCCTCCCGCGACCTCGGCCGACGTCGCCGAGTTGTCGAAGCGGGCTGAAGCAGGAATGATCGCGGCCTCGGTCGCCGAGTCGTCGAAGCGGGCTGAAGCAGGAACGATCGCAGCCTCGGCCGCCGAGTCGTCGAAGCGGGCTGAAGCAGGAACGATCGCGGCCTCGGTCGCCGAGTCTTCGAAGTCGGCTGAAGTGGCGACCATCGCAGCCTCGGTCACCGAGTCCTCGAAGTCGGCTGACGCTGGAACGATCGCGAACTCAGCCGTCGACTCATCGTCGCAGGCTGACTCCGCGCCGCTCGCGGCGGTGTCGCCGAAAACGAGCTCGCTCGACGCTGCTGCAGAGAAGGCCGATATCGGTGGCACGCAGCCGCTGGAAACATTGCCGGAAGGCACGCTCGCCGGCCTGGCCGCGCTGAAGTGGCCGATGACCGCGGACGTTACGGCGTCGACTGCCGAACGAAAGGTCGACATCGACAGCACGCAGCCTCTGGGCGCTTTGGCTCAGGACCTCGCCGATTCGGCACTGGTTGGCAAGGACCGCCCTGACGTCCCCAGGGCTGAGGCCCTCAAGGCTGAGGTCTCCAACGCTGAGATCTCCAAGCCTGAGGCCTCCAAGGCTGAGGTTGCTCAACGCTGAGATCTCCAAGCCTGACGTCTCCAAGGCTGAGGTCCTCAACCCTGAGATCTCCAAGCCTGACGTCTCCAAGCCTCAGGTCTCCAAGGCGGACGTCTCCAAGCCTGACGCTTCCCGCTTGGACTCGTCGAACCTTGATTTCTTACAAACGCAATCGCTCGAATTGCCTGCCGATCTGTTACCGCAGCGGCACGTAGTCGAACCCGTGACTTCACCCGCCTCGCAGCCGTCCGAGCCGCCGCTGGCGACTGGCAGCCTGAACGAGTTCGGCGAGCTGACGTTGCTGGCGACAGGCGAGTGGCAGGCCATGCAGCGCTCGGACACCAAATCCGAAACAAAAACAGACGTCGCGCAGGCTGAAGCGAAGTCAACAACGAGCGACACGGCGGCAACGAA
>Ga0065721_10006355_pt1 | contig 13080 bp, 11 predicted proteins | sample Mesricmetagenome_FD_59108 | JGI IMG/M metagenome (GOLD analysis project Ga0065721, IMG submission 59108) | Mesophilic microbial community from rice straw/compost enrichment Sample: eDNA_1 v2 (version 2) | ecosystem: Engineered > Solid waste > Grass > Composting > Bioreactor | place: USA: Davis... | reverse complement strand
GAACACCACCAAGTTGAAGAACATGATGGGTGCGAGGTTGTCTACGAAAAACATCTCCATGTTCAGCGCCCCTGTGCTTCGCCGTTGAGGCGTGCTTCGTTATGTCGGCGAATTTCTTCGGCTAATTCTTCCTCGGCCGTCTTTTCGTGTTGTGGTTCCAGCGGGTTCGGGGCGGAACCCGTAAGGAAGGCAACGCAGCGTATCAACTTCGACACACCACTCAAGATCAGGAGACCGAAACCGACCGGGATCAGGAGCTTGGCAGGCCACCGAATCAGCCCACCCGTATTGGACGACAGCTCGTTCAGGCGAAACGATTCGTAGAAATAAGGGAGCGAAAGCCAGAAGATGAGTGCGGCGAAGGGAAATACAAAGAAGACAATACCAAAAATCTCGATGTACACCTGCGTACGTTTCGGAAACTTGCTCGCGAGCACGTCGACCCGCACATGCTCATTGCGCAAATACGTATAACCTGCAGTAAGCAGGAAAATGGCGCCGAACAAGTACCACTGCAGCTCGAGCCAGGCGTTCGAGCTTGTGTGTAACACCTTACGCACAATGGCGTTCCCGGCGCTGACCAACACGACGATCAAGGTGAGCCACAGTACTGTTCGACCTACGCGCTCGTTGAGCGCATCGATCAAGCGAGCTACTGCCAGTAAAAAGTTCATTCCCTGCCCTTGCAGTGAGTGCAAAACCCCGGGATTTTAACGTAACGGAAAGCAATGCGAATTGGGGGAATCATCCGGTAACTGCACGCTTCCCACTGTTTTTACAGGGGTTTGGCAGTTTTATACAGTCCCCGAAAACTGTTGGACTCGAAGGCCGAAGTGAGTGGCCAGCGCATGCTCTACTGTCAAAGATGGCAGCTGGAAATGCTCGGGATACTCTGCGCGAGCCAGGTACAGGCCGGCAGCAGAAAATGTCGCCGGCGCCAGTCGGCGATCCCCGTGACCCAGCAAGGTCAGCATCCATTGTGGATCCCGCCTGCCCTGTCCAACTTCGAGCAATGCGCCCATCAGATTGCGGACCATGTGATGCAAGAATGAATTGGCGCGGAAATGGAAAAGGTAAAAATCGCCGTCTTGCCACGCATCCAAGTTGTACAGCGTACGCACGGGACTCGCTGCTTGGCACTCCGAAGATCGGAACGCGCTGAAGTCATGCTCTCCGATGAGATGAGACGCCGCGGCTCGCATGGCTTGAAGATTGAGCGGCCGATGTGTCCACCCCACCTTGCCATGAAGAATGGGGCTCGCGACACGGCTCGATCTGAGCAAATAGAAGTAGCTCCGTGCTGTCGCGGAATAGCGTGCATGGAACGCATCGCCGACCTCGACCGCCCAACTGACGCGGATGGAGGCTGGCAGGAAGGCGTTGACTCCACGCACCCACGATTCCATACGGCGGTGTATGGGTGTATCCAGGTGAATGACCTGCTCTAGCGCGTGCACACCGGTGTCGGTCCGGCCTGCACAAATCGTAGACACCCGCTCATTCAGGAAGGCAGCCAGCGCCTTTTCCAGCGTGTCCTGCACCGTCATTCCGCTGGGCTGCGTTTGCCATCCCTGCCACGGCGCGCCGTCGTAGGCCAGGCCCAAAGCTACACGGGCCATGGTCTAACGCCGCACACGCTCGGGCGAATGATCTAAATCCAGATCAATTTCGCGCAGTTTTTCGCGCACCATGGTGTCAGTGATAGGACTATCGCTTTCGAACACGTCGGGCTTGGACCGCGCCGCCCTACGCAAAAGCCAGACAATCAACAGCACGATGAAGGCAAGGCCGCCCCCGATCAGCGCAAGGAGATTGTCCTTGAACCACGAGCCCTCAGGAGAACCACGATCATCCTGGGACCCGTCCGCCGACCATTGATCGCGTGGGCCGGACCGAGGCAATTCAGTTGGCCCACTACGGCTGGCATGACCGCTGCCGGCGCTAGAAGCGTTGGACGAAGAGGTGGAACCCGCCGCCCCTACCGTCGAAGAAACGGACCCGGGAGCACCTTGGGCTGCGGTTGAGGCGTCCGACGCGTTCGCTCTAGCAGCCGAGTCCCCTTGCGGGGCGCCTTCGCCCGTCGGGGTATTGCCTGCAACCGTATCTCCGCCTGAACTTGCCATCCCGCCGGCCGCCATTTCAGTAGAGGTATTGGAATCCCCCATGGCCGGTTGTGTCGCATCTTCAGGCTCGACGAGCTTGATAATCTCCTTAATGACCTCGCCGACTTCGCGAACACCTTCCATAGCGGTTTCTGCCGCGACGTGCCCTTGCTTCTGCAGGGCTTCGTTGAGGTGGCGTACGTTGTCTTCGAGCTCGACAATTCGGTTCTGTGTTTCCGCCATGCCCTTGCTCAACGCGGCTTGATCGTCGGGACTCAGTGCATGGGTGCCGTCTGCCTGCACGGCTGTTCCGCTAGATGCAACGCCGGCGCCAAAGCCACCTGCCCCGCGAACATCAGGCGAAATCACCGAAGCGCGCCCCGGTGAAGGCGCGTCAGTGGCGATTACGCTGGAGGAAGCGAGCAGATTTCCGGATTGTGGGGACACCGTAGCACTAGGCAAATTCGAAGCATCTGCCGGCGGGCCCCCGTTCGCCGCGTTCGTTCCTTCTGTCGTCGCGCCGCTGATGAGGGAAGACCCTCCGGCGTTCCCCGCTTGTGAGGGCGGGGGCGAAAGGCGAAGGCGATCTTCCGCGACAGACGGCTGCGAAGCCGCTGGCCCCGCCACACTTTCGTGCGTTGAAAGAGGCCCCTGTGACACGGCCTCGCCGGATGCTGGCACAACAACGGCGGCCGCCTGTACCCCGCGTCGGCGCAATTTGTTAAAGGCCTGCACGTGCTGAAGAAAAAGCCGGCGGGCCTCACGGTCGGACAACTGGGTCAATGTGGCGACATCTGGCATAGTGAGAACCGCATCGGCCTTCACCAAGTTGACGTTGTCCTGGATGAAGGCTTGCGTATTTGCCCGCTGCAGACCCATCATCAACTGATAAATCGTGACGCCCTGGACCGCATTGCGCCGTGCAATCGAAAACATTGTGTCACCGGGCCGCACACGAATCTGCTTGCCCGCAACATGCTGACCGGCCCCCGGTTGGGCCGACGCTCCGCGATCCAGGCCGCGTGCATTGCGGGCCACGTCCTCGGAGGGAAGGCTTACGGTAGCCGTATCGGCTGCCGCCACCAGACTGACTTGGTAACGCTGCTGACCGGAAGCACTTTGAATATCAATCAGCACATCCACGATGGGCTGATCAAACGACTGTTCCGAGCGGAGCTGGATGACCTTGACATCAGGCCGATAGCCATCCAGCAGCAGCAAACGCATTGACTCCAGGGCCACTGGCGGTGTCATGCCGGCGTCTCGCCAAGCCTGCGCTGGTGCAGGCCGTGCACGCAAAGTCTGGAGTTCAGGCTCAGAAAGTTCGGTGACCGGAATTTCTACGTGCAAGGGCTGGCCCATGCCCGAGACGATCCGGGAATGCCCAAAGCTTGCCGCCTGTGCGGCTGGAAGCCCAATTGACGCCGCGACGAGGGCTCCGATCAAACACTCGACTTTGAGAGCCGGAACAGCCCGACCGGAACCACGACGCGACATCAACATATTCAGAGCTCACCAAGGGCAATACGCAACATGCGACGCAACGGTTCGGCGGCACCCCAAAGCAGCTGATCGCCTACCGTAAATGCGCTGAGATATTCTGGGCCCATGGACAATTTACGTAAGCGGCCCACGGGTATGTCGAGCGTACCGGTGACCGCAACCGGCGTCAATTCGCGCATGGTGACGTCACGTTCATTCGGCACCACTTTTGCCCACGCAGAACCCTCACGGATGATGTCGGTGATTTCATCAAGCGGAATGTCGCGCTTCAGCTTGATGGTCAGTGCCTGACTGTGGCAACGCATGGCGCCGATACGCACGCACAGGCCATCCACGGGAACAGGCTTGCTGCCAAAGGCTTCGCCGCGCCCCAGGATCTTGTTCGTCTCTGCTTCGCCCTTCCATTCTTCGCGCGACATGCCATTTCCAAGATCCTTATCGATCCATGGAATGAGGTTGCCGCCGAGCGGAACGCCGAAGTGTTCGGCCGGCAGACCCGCATCCTTCTGTGTTGCAAGAACACCACGATCGATCTCGAGAATGGCGGAGGCGGGGTCATCAAGCAGGGGCTTAACTGCAGCATTGAGCAGGCCGAACTGCGTCAACAATTCGCGCATGTGCTGGGCGCCGCCACCGGAAGCCGCCTGGTAGGTCATGCTGGTCATCCACTCGATGTGATCCTGGCGGAACAGCCCCGCCAAACCCATCAACATGCAGCTGACCGTGCAATTCCCACCGATGAAGTTCTTGACGCCGCGCTGAAGCGCCGCGTCAATGACGTTGCGGTTGACCGGATCCAAGACGATAACTGCGTCGTCTGCCATGCGCAGCGTGCTTGCAGCATCGATCCAGATACCATCCCAACCTGCGGCACGCAGCTTCGGATAAACGGCGGCCGTGTAATCCCCGCCCTGAGCGGTTACGATGATCGGCAGCTTTTTGAGCGCATCAATATCGTAGGCATCCTGCAAAGGACCTGCTCCATCGGCCCACGAAGGTGCGGCTCCGCCGGCATTGCTGGTGGAAAAGAAGACCGGCTGGAACAGGGAGAAATCATTTTCGTCGCGCATGCGCTGCATGAGGACGGATCCGACCATGCCGCGCCAGCCGACCAGACCTACTACTTGGCTCATTATGCTGTCGCCTGAAAAAAGGGTTTGAAAAACAAGAAGGTGCTCATCATTTTATGACAATGCGTCGAGCACGGCGTTCCCCATATCCGCGGTGCCGACCAATTGAGTTCCTTCTTCATAAATATCGCGAGTGCGCAGGCCGTTTTCCAGGACTTTCTGCACCGCTGCCTCGACTCGAGCGGCCTGGTCAGGAAGGTTGAGCGAATAACGCAACAACATGGCCGCCGAAAGTATCGTTGCCAACGGATTGGCAACGCCCTTGCCAGCGATGTCCGGAGCCGACCCGTGGCTCGGCTCGTACAGGCCCTGGTTCGACGCGTTCAGCGATGCGGACGGCAACATGCCAATGGAGCCGGTGAGCATCGCGGCCTCGTCAGACAGGATATCGCCAAACAAATTGCCGGTAACGATCACATCGAACGCCTTGGGTTCGCGTACCAGCTGCATGGCGGCATTGTCGACGTACATGTGGCTCAGTTCCACATTGGGATATTCACGGGCCACATCAATCACGATGTCACGCCAGAATTGCGATGTTTCCAGCACATTGGCCTTGTCCACGCTGCACAGGCGGCCTTTCCGCTTGGCCGCGGCCTGGAATGCCACATGGGCGATGCGCCGCACTTCCGACTCCGCGTAGTGCATGGTGTCGAAGCCCTGGCGCTCGCCCTTGAATGTGCCCTCTGGCACTTCACGGACACCACGGGGCTGTCCGAAGTAAATATCGCCGGTGAGCTCGCGCACGATGAGGATGTCCAGGCCTGCCACAATTTCGGGCTTCAAAGACGATGCATTGGCCAATTGCGGATACAGAATGGCGGGCCGGAAATTGGCGAACAGACCCAAGGCCTTGCGCAGGCCTAGAATGGCTTGTTCCGGGCGCAGCTCACGTGCCAGTTTGTCGTACTTCCAGTCACCGACTGCACCAAACAGAATGGCATCCGATTCCTGTGCCAGCTTAAGGGTTTCGGGCGGCAACGGGTGACCATGCAGGTCATAGGCTGCACCGCCCACGGGGGCCGTTTGCAGCTCCAGGTCCAGGCCCAACGCGGTCAGTACACGCGCAGCCTGTTCAGTGATCTCGGGGCCAATCCCGTCACCGGGCAATACAGCGATTTTCTTTGTCATGTGAATTCCTGCTCCGCATCCAGACACAAAAAGGGCCGCAATATGCCGGCCCGGTCAATGCTGAACGCCTGATATGTTGATGAAATCAATATTGGACATGGTCCGCCCCGGAACGCCGAAGCGGATCCTGCCGAACTTCAACCGTGAGGTTGCGCAGCCAACCAGGGGTGTCGAGCGAGGCGTTTGGCTTCGAACTCCCGGATGAGCTCTGCCTTTTCAAGGGTCAGCCCAATGTCGTCCAGGCCATTCAGCAAGCAATGCTTGCGGAAGGGATCAATATCGAATGCCAGTGTGGAGCCGTCGGGCAGCACCACAACCTGACGATCAAGATCAATCTCGAGCTCATAGCCCGGAGTCGACTCGACCGCTTCGAATAGACGCGAAACGTCGTTCTCGCCCAGGATGATGGGCAGCAAACCGTTCTTGAAGCTGTTGTTGAAGAAGATGTCGGCGTACGAAGGGGCGATGATGGCCCGGAAGCCATACTGGGTCAACGCCCAGGGTGCATGCTCGCGACTCGAACCACAACCGAAGTTTTCACGCGCCAGCAGAATTGAAGCGCCTTGGTAACGCGGTTGGTTCAGTACGAAATCCGGGTTCAGGGGACGCTTGCTGTTGTCCATGCCCGGTTCGCCGTGATCGAGGTAACGCAGCTCGTCGAACAGGTTGGGTCCGAAACCGGTACGCTTGATCGACTTCAGGAATTGCTTGGGAATGATCAGATCGGTATCTACATTGGCACGATCCAGCGGTGCGACCAATCCCTTGTGAGTAGTGAAAGCTTGCATGTTGGCCTCTTAAGCGAATTGGCGTACGTCGACAAAATGACCAGCCACGGCGGCTGCGGCTGCCATAGCGGGACTCACCAGGTGCGTACGACCGCCCTGCCCTTGGCGCCCTTCGAAATTGCGGTTCGATGTGGACGCGCAGCGTTCCCCGGGTTCCAGACGATCCGCATTCATTGCCAGGCACATGGAGCACCCCGGTTCACGCCACTCAAAGCCTGCCTCGATGAAAATCTTGTCCAGCCCTTCTTTCTCGGCTTGGAGCTTGACCAAGCCCGAGCCCGGTACAACCATGGCCTGCTTCACATTGGCGGCCACACGGCGCCCACGCACCACTTCGGCAGCGGAACGCAAGTCCTCGATGCGCGAGTTGGTACAGGAACCAATAAAGACTTTGTCGATGTAGATTTCAGACAAAGGCGTGTCGGCCTGCAGACCCATGTACTGCAATGCGCGGATCATGCCGTTGCGACGCACTTCGTCGTTTTCATTTGCCGGGTTGGGTACGCGATCAATGATCGACAGCACCATTTCGGGCGACGTGCCCCAGGTGACCTGCGGAGCCACGTCGGCAGCATTGATTTCCACGACCTTGTCGAACTGTGCCCCTTCGTCGGAATGGAGGGTCTTCCAATATTCCACCGCTTGATCCCAGAGTTCGCCGGTGGGCGAGTAAGGACGACCGCGGAAATACTCTATGGTTTTCTCGTCCACAGCCACCATACCCGAGCGGGCGCCGGCCTCGATGGCCATGTTGCACACCGTCATGCGGCCTTCGACGGACAAGTCGCGAACCGTACTGCCGCCGAACTCAATGGCATAGCCCGTACCGCCGGCCGTGCCGATCACGCCGATGATGTGCAGCACGAGATCCTTTGCGGTACAGCCGCGTGGCAGTTCGCCTTCCACCTTGATCAGCATGCTCTTGTTCTTCTTCATGAGCAGCGTCTGCGTGGCCAGAACGTGTTCCACTTCCGAGGTACCGATACCGAATGCAAGTGCGCCGACCGCTCCGTGTGTGCTGGTGTGGGAGTCTCCACAGACGACGGTCATGCCCGGCAAGGTCGCGCCTTGTTCAGGCCCGATGACATGCACAATGCCCTGACGGACGTCATTCATGCGGAATTCAGTGATACCGTACTTGTCGCAGTTTTGATCCAGTGTATCGACCTGGAGGCGTGAGATGGGATCGCTGATGCCCGATGCACGGTTGTCAGTGGGCACATTGTGGTCGGCCACAGCCAGATTGGCACTGATGCGCCAGGGTTGGCGGCCGGCCAACGCCAGACCTTCGAAAGCCTGAGGGCTGGTCACTTCGTGAACGAGGTGACGGTCGATATACAGCAGACAGGTGCCGTCGGAACTCTGGTCGACAACATGGGCCGACCAAAGTTTATCGTACAAGGTTTGTGGCATAGAGGGCTCGTACTAATCAGGTTTGGAATCGAGTCGCAGTGCATCGTACTGCGCGGTGAATTCCATTATGCCAGCCTGTGTAACCGACACAAGATAAGCCCTAATACTAGTACTCAGACTAACTGGTACCAGTTGATCGAGCCGCCCAAATGCCGGAGCCGCGGGGACTGCGCCGGGCCAATAAAGAAGCCACGCAAAGGTGGCTTCCATATCGATGGCATATGTATGCGCACCCTGCGGCGGGCGCGGCTTCGATCAGCGCCGCGCTGATTCGTACAGTGGCATCACTTTCTCGGCATTGCGCTGCAGTTCGGCCGTCCGTGTTGATGCTGACGGGTGGGTCGACAGGAATTCTGGCGGTGCATTGCCCCCGCTCAGCGCACCCATCTTTTGCCACAGGGTCACTGCTGCACGCGGGTCATATCCGGCGCGCGCCGCAAGCTCAACACCGATGAGGTCGGCCTCGGATTCATGCGTGCGGCTGTTGGGCAAGGTAAACATGACGTTGGTCAGGGCTGCGCCCAGATCCCCCGCTGCCGACACACCCGTCACAGCGGAGAGGACTGACAAGCCTGCTTGCGTGGCCATCTGCTGCGAAATCTGCTCGCGAGAGTGCTCACGCAGCGCATGGGCCATTTCGTGCCCCAGCACAGCGGCCAGTTCATCGTCCGTGGGCTTGATCTTGTTGATGAGGCCCGTGTAGACGGCCATCTTCCCACCCGGCATGCACCACGCGTTCACTTCATCCGAGCGCACAACATGCACCTCCCACGGCCAGCTCGCTGCATCCGGTCGGAATGCAGACACTTGGGCTATCAACCGCTGCGTGATGGCCTGCACGCGTTGTACTTGAGCCGTATCCACGTCGAGCGCACCCGCAGCGCGCGCTTCGCCCATCATCTCGCTGTATTGTTGGTTCGCGGTGAGTTGCAATTGGGAAGCCGGCACGGAAGCTGCCATGTATTGCTTGCGGTCCACACCAATGACGCCGCTTTCCGTCGTCTGTACCGATGCACACCCCGCCGCCACCGCGACCAACAGCGCTGCGCCGCCGGCGCGCAACCCGCGCATTCCAGGAGAGATCTGCTTCATATCAGTTCCTTTATAAGTATCACCCACCACATTGTGCGCGCTGCCTGAGCGCGTGATCCATCAACACAATGGCCAGCAAGGCTTCCGCAATCGGTGTGGCCCGGATGCCCACGCAAGGATCATGCCGGCCGAACGTCTGAACAGTCGTCGGGTCGCCGTCCACCGTGACAGAGCGCCGCTCCACCCGAATACTCGACGTGGGCTTGATGGCGAGCGATACCGTAACAGGCTGCCCAGAGGAAATCCCACCAAGCACGCCGCCGGCATGGTTGCTGAGGAAGCCGTCGGGGATCAACTCGTCCCCATGCTCAGACCCCCTCTGTGTCACNCATCCGAACCCGGCCCCAATAGACACGCCNTTTACGGCGTTNAAGCCCATCATGGCATGNGCGATATCGGCATCGAGGCGGTCATAGACCGGCTCTCCCCACCCCGCCGGCACATTTTCAGCCACCACTTCAATTCGTGCCCCGATGGAGTCGCCGTCCTTGCGCAAGGTGTCCATAAAGGCCTCAAGCTCGGGAACGACATCTGCGTTTGGCGCGAAGAAAGGATTGTTGGGCACGTGCTCCCAAGACTGGAAGGGGATCTCGATAGGCCCCAACTGGCTCATGTACCCTCGGATTCGAATTCCATGCTGTTCGAAGAGCCACTTTTTGGCGATCGCGCCTCCGGCCACGGTGGGGGCCGTCAAACGGGCGGATGAGCGCCCTCCCCCACGCGGATCTCGGAGACCGTATTTCTTCCAATAGGTGTAGTCAGCATGACCGGGCCGGAACGTCTGGGCGATATTCCCGTAATCCTTGCTGCGCTGGTCGGTATTGCGTATCAATAAGCCAATGGGCGTCCCGGTCGTCTTGCCCTCATACACGCCGGACAGGATCTCTACCTGATCAGCTTCCTGTCGCTGCGTGACATGACGTGACGTCCCCGGCCGACGACGATCCAGCTCCGCCTGAATATCTGCGGCCTCTAACCCAAGACCAGGTGGGCAACCGTCGACGACGGCCCCGATGGCGGGGCCATGTGACTCGCCAAAATTGGTCACGCAAAAGACTTTGCCTAAGGTGTTGCCGGACATATTGCGGTTCTTGTGTAGAGTTGGAAGGATCGTATGGAAAGGATTGTATCCGGCCCCTCAGGAGGAACAGCTGACCTCGAGCTGCTCCGCCCAATCCGGTGCGGTCTCGGCATAGCGCTCATACCCGGGTCGCTCAGTGTAGGGGTCACGCAGCAACATCAATAAAGTCTCGATCTCACTGGTATCACCGCGGGCGGCCGCCTCGATGGCTCCTTGCGCCAAATGGTTGCGTAAGACGTAGAGGGGGTTGGATCTGGTCATCATGCTGATGCGATCCGCCTCGGACATTGTTTGGCTCGCAATCCGCTGCCGATAGCGCTCAAGCCAGGCCTTGGCCGGTTCGGGATCTGCAAACAGCTCAAGGAACGGAGCCGGATCCCGCAAGGCGTCGATCAAGCGGCGGAACGACAATGTGAAATCGGCCCGCTGCGCATGCAACAGCCGCCACCAGTCGGACACCATGTCCTCATCGGATTCCTGCCACTGCTCGAAGCCCCACTTGCGCGCCAGGTTGCCGTGATAAACCTGCAGGAAATCCTGCTCGTAGCCCGACAGTGCCTGCTTCAAGTCGTCTTCCGTGAAGCCCAGGCCCAGGAAGACACCCCCGAGCCGGTACAAATTCCAGTGTGCGACTGCAGGCTGGACGTTCCAGGCGTAACGGCCATGCGTGTCACTATGGTTGCAAATATGGTTCGCCTGGAAACGGTCCATGAAGCCGTAAGGGCCGTAATCCATAGTAAGCCCTAGAATCGACATATTGTCGGTATTCATGACCCCATGGCAGAAGCCCGCAGTCTGCCAATGCGCCATGAGCGAGGCGGTGCGCCGGGTTACTTCACGCAGCATGGTGAGCACGGCATGCTTCCACGCATCTTCGCTGCCTTGCGCAGACTCATAGAGTGCGGAAAAGTGCTTCTTGAGCACGTAGTCCACCAACGCGCGCAGAGGCTCGGGCTGACCGGCCCAGTGCTCAAAGCTGCCGAACCGGACAAAACTCGGCGAAACGCGCGTGACGATCGCCGCCGTTTCTACCGTTTCCCGATACACAGGATCTTTCGATGCAACAATCGCGAGCGCGCGCGTCGTAGGAATTCCCAGGCCTGCCATAGCTTCCGAAGCCAAATACTCGCGCACTGAAGAGCGCAGCACGGCCCTGCCATCACCCATGCGTGAATAGGGTGTGCGGCCGGATCCCTTGAGCTGGAGCTCTAAATTGCCTTCAGGCGTGACAACCTCACCCAGCAAATGCGCACGCCCGTCTCCCAACTGCCCCGCCCAAACGCCGAACTGGTGGCCACTATATACGGCGGCCAGCGTGCGCCCCCCGGGTAGCGGTGTCTGCCCGGAAACTACCTGCAGAAACTCGGGTGTCTGGAACGCTTCGGGTTCGAGGCCCAGCATCCTGCCGACTTCAATATTCGCATGCAAAAGCACCGGATCCGTCAGCGGCTGGGGTTGCAGAAAGGTATGGAAGGCAGCTGGCAGCTCCGAAAAGGAGTTCACCACCTTAAGTTCGGATAAATGCACGGTCATATAAGGCCTCAGGTCTTCTTGGCCCGTGCACGTGCCGCCCGTTTGGCGGGGCTGACATAGAAGATTGCGCACAGGTAAAACACGAAAGACAGGACAATTTCCAGACCGCCCAGCCATGCCGAAACGGGATTGGGATCCGACCAGGCACGCACTACGCCTTCCATGAAATACAAGAGAATAAACATTGAGGCCCATTGCATGGTGTAAAGATTGCCCTTCAGGACCCCACGTAACGGGAATAACAAGGGAATCACCTTCAACACCAACCAAGACCCACCGGGCCGCAGCGGCGCAAGCCACAGCTCCCAGGCGAGGCCGAGAAGAATCAGGCCGAGTAGACAAACGGAAGCAGTGATGCGGTACGCAGGGTTCAGGGTCGTCATACTGGTATTATCACCTGAAAGCTATAGGGCTTGCAGACCATGCATCCGCAAAACAAGACGCCTACCCCACCCACCGATGAGGCCGACTCGCGCGGCCACAATGCGCCGCCCACAGCGACTATCGAACAGGCTTTCGAACCACCCGCCGGCGACCGCTCCTGGCCGGACACCCGCGCTGCGATCTGGAAGGTCTTGAAATATGCCCTGCAGCGCGCCGATGAAAAAAAACTGACCCAAGTCGCATCCAGTCTTACCTACACGACCGTCCTAAGCCTGGTGCCGCTACTAGCCGTCGTCCTATCCCTCTTCACGGCCTTCCCACTGTTCGCTGAGTTCCGGGTAGCCCTCGAGACATTCCTGTCGGAAAGCTTCATGCCGACGGTTGTGTCCGAGAACGTCATGGCATACCTGAATCAGTTCGCCGCAAAGGCTTCCAGCCTGACGGCGGTGGGAACACTCTTCCTGATCGTGACGTCGGTCATGCTGTTCCGGACCATCGACGAAACCTTCAATAATATTTGGCAGGTTGAGACCCAACGCCCCCTTCGGCAGCGCATTCTGGTGTATTGGGCGTTGCTAACGCTGGGGCCAATACTGGTAGGCGCCAGCCTATGGGCCCTTTCGGTGCTCGCGCGCGAATCGATGGGCTTGATTGGGGATGTTCCCGGCCCGCTGACGTTGGCGATCTCGGCCCTGCCTCTGCTGCTGACCGGCCTCGGCTTTTCAGCCATGTACTTCATGGTGCCCAATCGGCCCGTGCGGTGGCGCGATGCACTGATCGGCGGCTTTTTTTCCGCCATCATCCTGGAAATCTTGCGGGTGGGCATTGCCTACTACCTCACGCGGTTCCCCTCCTACACCATTATCTACGGCACATTTGCCACGATTCCAATCTTCCTTCTGTGGGTGTACCTATCGTGGCTC
>Ga0065721_10051956_pt1 | contig 13081 bp, 14 predicted proteins | sample Mesricmetagenome_FD_59108 | JGI IMG/M metagenome (GOLD analysis project Ga0065721, IMG submission 59108) | Mesophilic microbial community from rice straw/compost enrichment Sample: eDNA_1 v2 (version 2) | ecosystem: Engineered > Solid waste > Grass > Composting > Bioreactor | place: USA: Davis... | reverse complement strand
TGTCTGGAACACGCGCAAATACCATCGCTGACCGTAATCCCCACTCTATGCACGCTCCCGATTCGCGCGTGAATCCCCCAACTTGCACCAAATTTGCGGATGAGCCCCAGTTTGTCGCGCTACAGCCAAGCGGCTTGAGCGCATCCGCGCCGCCAAGGCAGCACTCGAAGCTGAAGCCAAGGCGCCGCCGCACGATGACGATGAGCAAGGCCCCGGTCCCTCCTCGGGCATGCGACACAAGGGCAAGCCCGAGCGCAGCGCTGACGGTGGTCCGCCCGATCGTGCGCAGGTCAACTTCACCGATCCCGACATGCTGCGCCACAGCTAACGCACCACCAGCCTCCTTGTAATGTAGTAAGATTAATGGCTTGGCCCCAAACGGTTATTCGAGCCGGGTATTTGACAGCACGTTCATGGGATCGAGAAGGCGCTTGAGGCTGGCGGTCGTGCCCCGCTTCCAACCGGGAACGAAGCGGCGGTAATATTCGAGATTATACGGCCCGATACCATGCTCGGCGCTGATGCTGCCGCCGAAATCGTCCACTAATCTTCGATAGATGGTATTCCGAAGCTCATCCTCCTTCAGGGTGGACGGCGCCTGACCGTGTGGCAGCACGAGATTGAAGTGGACGCCGCCATCACCGAAGTGACCGAAATCGCAGATGCGCAACTGCGGGAACATCTCTGCCACGAGCGCCGACAATATTGTGAGGAGCTCTGGAAGCCGCGAGCGTCTCACCGATATGTCGAAGGCGAGGACCTTTCCGTCCATCTTGAGGCCATCGCTTATGGCGTGGCGCAGCATCCAGAACTCGGGGCCTCTGCCCATGATGGCGTCAGCGATCACCGCGTCATCCCCTTCCATGCACGGCCACAGCGCCTCGCCCAGCAACATCTCTACATCGAGGCTGCCGTTCGGAGCGATCGTCGAGCCCGCCTCGATAAGCAAAGCGAAGTACGGTAGACTTCCGGCTGGGAACGGACTCCTCAAAGCCGGATGGTGCCGTAGCGCCGCGTCCATGGCATTGCGCGACATGCCTTCGCACGCGATCAGCATCTCGCCCAGATGCTCCTCGAGCACGTCGATGATGTGGGGGACGGCATCGAGCCGCGAGGGCACGACAAGCGCTGATGCCGTCTGCCGCGGCAGACGATGCAGGTTGACGCAGGCAGCCGTGACGACGCCGAACGCGCCCCCGGTGCCGATGAAGAGCTGCTTGAGGTCGACGCCGCTATTGTCCTTCCTGAGGCCATTCAGGTCCGACACGATGGTCCCGTCGGCATCGGCGAGTACCGCTTCCAAGCCGAGAAGGTTATGCCGCATGTCGCCATAGCGCAGCAGGCGCGCGCCACCCGTGTTGGTTGCGACCATTCCGCCGATCGAGGGGTCCGCGCCCAGGTCGATCGGCAGGCGAAGGCCGCTGCCATGCACATGAGCATTCAACTCGCTCAGCAATGTTCCCGCCTTGCAGGTGGCAGTGCGGTCGAGCGGGCTGAACTCGGTCACGCCGCGCAGCCGTTCCAGGCTCAGCACCAGTTGGTCGCCTGTCCCCTGTGGTGTCCCGGCAGCGACCAAGCCACTATGCGCACCCTGCGGCACGATCGGAATGCTCCTGGGATGACAGAAGCGCACGATCGCCGACACCTCATGCACGGACTGGGGTCGGACAACCGCGGCGGCGCGTCCATTGCCGTACCGGTAGCCTTGCTCGAAGCGGGTCCGATCCCCCCCGTAGACGGCGGCGGCACCGAGCAGCGTGCGTAGGTCGCGCTCGAGGGCTTCATGGGCCATGTCGAGTTCCATCGTTTCGAGTGAAAGGCTGTCCCCCTCTAAGGCATTCCGGTGGGGTGCGGCATAGGGCCGCCGCTTGTATTCGCGGTGCGAACAGCAATATTCAATCTGCTCGGAACGTAGGCCGGAGACGGGTTAGTCTGAACGGTACCAGAGGGCGGCAGGAAGCGAGGGCGTCATCGAAAAGGGCATCCCCATCCGGGCCATCAGCCGCGCCGTCGCGGTGCTGCAGGCCATCAACCGAGCGGGCGCGCTGACGATGGCCGATATCGCGGAGGCGTCCGGCGTTCCTTATCCAACCGCCTTCCGCATCGTCCAGACCCTGCTGCATGAAGGTCTGATCGAGCGCGAGCCGGCGCGGAAGCTGTACCGGCCGACGGCTCTGGCCCAGACGCTGTCGCACGGGTTTCAGGATCATGGCCGGCTGGTGACGGTCGCTCGTTCCCATATCGTCGCGCTCACCAAGAAGGTCGGCTGGCCGGTGACGATCGCGACCCATGTCGGGCACCGCATGGTCATTCGCGATTCGACGCATGCGCTGACGTCGCTGACGTTCAACAACTATTATCCCGGCTATACGCTGCCGATCCTCGAATGCGCCGTGGGCCGGGCCTATCTGTCCCATGTTCCGGAGGACGAGCGGCGGAGCATCCTGAAGGCCCTGCGCGCGGTTCCCGAGAATGTGGAACGGCATGCCCTCAAGATGTTCGAAAGCGGCGAGCTTCCGGAGAAGATCCTGCGCGACGGCTATGCCGGCACCTGGAACAACCTGTTCACGCAGAATCCCGGCAAGACATCGTCGATGGCCGTGCCGCTGTTCGAGAAGGGACATGTGGTCGGCGCCTTGGCCCTGGTGTTCTTCTCGTCCGCGCTGAAGCTGCACGAGGCGGCGCCGCGCTATCTCGCCGACGTTCGGCAGACGGCCGCGGACATCAGCCAGGCGCTTGATGACGCCGAAGCAACCCTAGCGCATCATCAAGACTGACGACCTCGGCCATCTTGGCCTGCATGTCGAACAGGTTCTGCTCCTGCGGGCGCGGGTCGCGGTCGCCGCAGGCGTCGCGCACGACGAACGGCGCGAAGCCGTGGCAAAGCGCGTCGAGCGCCGTCGCGCGCACGCAGCCCGAGGTCGAATAGCCGGTGATCAGCAGCGTATCGATCCCGTCCGCGTGCAGCGTCGAGGCGAGCGGGGTGCCGAAGAAGGCCGACGGATATTGCTTGGTGACGACCATGTCGCCGGTCGCCGGCTCCAGGCTCGGCGGGAAGGCGCCCATCGGCGATCCCCGCTCGAACGCCTTCAAGGCCGGCACCTTGCGGTAGAACAGCCCGCCGTTCAGCCCGCCGGGCTCATATTCGACATTGGTGAACATGATCGGCACGCCGGCCGTGCGGGCGGCGGCGACCAGGCGCTCGTTCGCGGCAAGCTCGCTCTCGACGCCGGCGTAGAGCGGCGAGGCCGGGTCGAGATAGGCCATCACCACGTCGACGATCAGCAGCGCCGGACGATTTCCGAACGCCAGCCGTCCGCCGAAGCCCGCCGCCGCATAATCGTTCGTCAGCGTCTCAGCCTGCGTCATAGCGCCTTCCCAGCTCGATCAGCCTCGCCGCACCGGTCAGCGCGTTCATGTCGGACAGCCGCGCGATGCGATCGCCGAGGGTGGCGGTCGACCCCGTCTCGCGCAGCACGGCCAGCCATTCGGGCGCGGCGCGCACTAGTCCGTGCATCAGCAGCAGCGGGTGCAGCCCGACGGCGAACCCCATGGCTTCGAGCTCGGCGCCGCTGTCGGTGGCGCTCACCCCGCCCTCGACCAAGTTGTGGACGAGCGGCACGCGTCGGCCGAAGCGTTCGCCGACGGCGCGCGTGTCCTCGATCGTGCGCGGTCCCTCGACGAAGATCAGGTCCGCACCGGCTTCGAGAAAGGCGTCCGCGCGCTCGACCGCCGAGTCGAACCCCTCGACCGAAACGGCGTCGGTGCGCGCGATCACCAGCATGTCGCCGCGCGCGTCGAGCGCCGCCTTCACGCGCCCCACCGCTTCGCCGAGCGGCACGACGCGCTTGCCCGCCATGTGTCCGCAGCGTTTCGGGAAGCCCTGGTCCTCGATCTGGATCGCGCTGGCACCGGCGCGTTCGAACATGCGGACGGTGCGCTGCATGTTGATGGCGTTGCCGAACCCGGTATCGCCGTCGACGATCAGCGGCATCGCGATGCGGTCGCGGATCATCGCTACCGAGTCCGCCGTCTCGCTCGCGGTGACGAGCCCCATGTCGGGACGCCCGAGACGCGCCATCGACAGCCCGCCGCCGGTCAGGAATGCCGCCTCGAATCCAGCCTGCTCGACCAGCAGCGCGGTGAGGCCGTCCCAGCAGCCCGGCACCGACAACAGCCGTCGCCGCCCGTCCGCGCCGGGGGCGAGAAGCTCGCGCAGCCGCTCGACATGCGGCGTCGCCATCAGCCGAGCTGGCCCGGGATGTGGCTGTCGTGGTTCTGGAGATACCAGTCGGCGATCTCCTCGCGCGTCGCCCACCACACGCCCGGCAGCGACTTCGCATGCTCGATGAACTCGCGCAGCGCGCGGATGCGGTGCGCGCGGCCCGACACATGCGGGTGGAGGCCGACATTCATGATCCGTCCGGTCTTCGCACCCTCGGCATGGAGCACGTCCAGCTCCTCGATCAGCGCCTGGGCGAACTGGTCCGTCGTGTAGTTCTTGCGCGTGATGAAGGTGAAGTCATTGATCTCGTTCGAATAGGGCACCGACACGATCGGCCCGTGCGGCGTGCGCAGCAGATAGGGCTGATCGTCGTTCATGATGTCGCAGTAGAAGGTGCAGCCATATTCGGCCAGGATATCGGCCGTCTGGAGCGTGCCGCGCAGCGACGAGGACAGCCAGCCCTTCGACTTGCGGCCGGCATATGTCTCGAACTGGTCGAGCGTCCGCAGCACGACCTCGCGCTCCTTCGCCGGATCGTTGGCGAAGCCGGTCAGCAGCTCGCCCTGCTCCCAGTTGTGAGCCAGCAGCTCCCAGCCGCGTTCGAGCGCCGCGTCGGTCATCGCCTTGCGCCGCTCGAAGGTGACGGCATTGGTGGTGCACGACGCCTTCGCGCCCAGCTCGTCGAACAGCTCGATCATCCGCCACAGGCCGACGCGCTGGCCATATTCGCGCCAGCTATAGTTCGGGAAGTCGGGCGTGTTGCCCGGCAGGATGTCGGGCAGGATCGACGGACCGCCGGCATAATAGGGCTTGTCGGTATCCTTCGTCAGATCCCAGGTCTCGAGGTTGAACGTCAGGATCAGCGCCACCCGCGCGCCGTTCGGCCACTTCAGCGGCTGGCGGGCGGGAAGGGGGATATAGTCATAGTCCACGATGGGTCTCCCGAAAGCGCCGGATCAGAACTCGGCCAGCAGCCGGCCGAAGCCGTCCATCTGGTCGTTGATGCCCATCGACCGGAGCGCGTGCCAATAGGTGGCGGTGTTGATGGCGATCACCGGCTTTTCCAGCCAGAACTCGGCGATCGCCGCAACCTCGGCAAATGCGAGGTTGGTGCCGCACTGGATGATCGCGTCGACTCCGTCCGCCACCTCGATCACGGCGCGCTTCAGCTTCTGCTTCGACTCGTGGGCGATCATCATTGGCGAGGGCGACTGGAGGCCGACGAGGTTTACCACCTCATAGCCCTGGTCCTCGAAGAACTTGCGCACATTAGCGTCGCCCACGGGCATGTAGGGCGTGATGATGCCGATCTTGCGGATGCCGCCATAGGCCTTGATCGCGGCGTCGACCGCGGTCGAGCCCATGATCACCGGCACGCCGCCGGTGCGCTTGAGCATCTTCCCGTGCAGCCGCTCGGCGCCCTCGGCACCGTCCCAGAAGGTCTCGGCCGACATGCCCATGATGACGCAGCCCGGCTCCATCGACATCGAGACGTCGACCGCCTCGAAGGTGGCGTCGCGGATCGACTGAAGCATTACCATGAAGCTGTCGTCGTCCGTCACTTTGGTGTCCGGGATCGAGATCCGCGAGAAATGATTGGTGACGCCGCGCGGGCGCATGTCGTCATATTCCGGTTGCACACTCGTATTGGTCGAAGGTGCCACGACGGCGAACTTCATCCGGTACCCAAGCGAATCGGCCATCTGCCCACCTCCTGCTGGCTGTATCACCGGGCGCCATGGTTGGCGCGGCGGGGGCGTCGCGTCCAACCCGCCCGAGCGCATATCCGACCTACGAATATATCCGCCAACGGCGTGGTGCAACTCGGAGCGGCGATCTAGCTGAGGCTAGGACATCTTATGTGGAGGCTGGACATGGCCGCTTATCTCGTCGCGACCGTCAGGATATTGGATGCTGCGCGCTATGCCGAATATTCGAAGGCCATTGCCGGTCTGTCCGAATCCTTCGGCGGTGAAGCGGTCGTCAAGGGTCCGGTGGGCCAGTGGCTGGAAGGCGAGGGCGATCCCGGAGAGCGGGTCGTCGTATCGCGCTTCCCGAGCGCGGATGCGGCACGCGGCTATATCGGCTCGCCGCAATATCAGGCGGCCCGGGCGCTGCGGGACGGCGCGGTCCAGGTCGAAATGCGGCTGATAGAAGCCTGAGCGAGCCATCCCGCGGTGGGGCGACGGGGCCGCCCGGGGATCAGTATCTTAAGCAGGAACTTCCATGGATCGTGCATCGGTAATCGTGGCGGGCGCAGGCCCCGCAGGGGTCGTCGCCGCATACCGGCTGGCGCAGATGGGTATCAGCGTGCTGGTGCTCGAAGCCTGCCCGGAATGTCCCGAGGACATGCGCGCCTCGACCTTCCACGCCCCGACGCTGGAGATGATGAGCGAGCTCGGCATATTGGAGGAGCTGGAAGCGCAGGGCTTGCGCGCACCCGTCTACCAGTATCGGAACCGGCAGACGGGGGAGGTGCTGTCCTTCGACCTCGGCGAGATCGCCGACGCGACCGCCCATCCATACCGGCTCCAGTGCGAGCAGTTCAAGCTGACCCGCCTGCTGACGAAGCGGATAGGCGAGCATCCCAACGGGCGCGTCCTGTTCAACCACCGGGTGGTGCATTACGAGCAGGACGCCCAAGGCGTGACGGTCGCTGTCGAGACGCCGTTCGCGATCGAACGCTTCCGCTGCGACTATCTGATCGGCGCGGACGGCGCCAATTCCACCGTCCGCAAATGGATGGGCGCGCAGTTCGACGGCTTTACCTATCCCGAGAAGTTCCTGACGCTGTCGACCGCCTATCCGATCGAACGCAGCTTTCCCGGCCTCGCGAACGTCAGCTACATGGCGGATGCGCACGAATGGTGCGTGTTGCTCCGCGTGCCGAGCGTTTGGCGCATTCTGGTGCCCGTCGACAATGGCCAGAGCGATGCCGAGCTGTTGCGCGACGACAAGAAGAATCAGGTCATCGGCGGACTGATCGGTGGCGACGCGACGCATGTGGAGACCGAGCATCGCACGCTCTACAAGGTGCATCAGCGCGTGGCGTCGCGCTATTATGACGGGCGGGTGGCGATCATCGGCGACGCGGCGCACCTCAATAATCCGCTCGGTGGCTTCGGCATGAACTCGGGCGTGCACGATGCCTGGAACCTGACCCAGAGGCTGCAATCGATCCTGCTGGATGGCGCGGACGCCGAGGCCGAGCTCGCGCATTTCGAGCGCCAGCGCCGCACCATCATGCGCGAGTTCGTGCAGGCGCAGACGATCAAGAACAAGCAGGAAATGGAAGACAAGAATTCGGAAAGCCAGCGTCGGCGCCAAGCCGATTTCGAGGCGATCCTGACGGATTCCGAGAAGCGCCGGACTTATCTGCTCAATCAGGCGATGATCACCAGCCGGGAGCGCGAAGCACTCATCGCATGACCTTCGCCTTGGAAGGCCGGAAAAACTTGCCGGCCTTCTTGGCATATCTTCGAGGCAGCCGAACGCCGGCTTGATGGAGGTGGATATGACAGCACCCACCCAGGAAACGCACTCGCTGCGGATGCACGTCGATCGTCTCAAATTCGCTGTGGCGACCACGACATGTCGGGAGACGCAGTCGGTGCTGAGCAAAATGCTCGTCGAGGCCGAAGCACGCCTTCGCGGAACCGGGTGCCTGACCTCGTCCAACCCGAAACAGCTTTAGTGAGACCTGTGCGCGGGTGGACGATCCGCGTCTCTGGTGACATGCGTGCTGCCGAGCGGGGCGGAATTTGCCCTATCTCGGCTGATTTTCATTACTTGGCGAATTCGGCAGGCACACCTCGCCTGCTGATCAAGCACAGGCGGGCGTGAGCAGCCGCCAAGCATGCTTCAGGTTGTAGGCGATGGCGGTGAGGTGGACCTGGACGGCGGCCTTGGCGAGGCCCTTCCATCGCATCCGGGTGAGACCATAGCTGCGTTTCCATGTGCCGAAGATCTTCTCGACGCGGGCGCGGACGCGGTGGATGGGCTGGTTCCAGGCATCAAGCCGCGCCAACGTCTCCTCGATGTCGCGTCCCCACATGCCGGTGGCGATCACCCGCGGCGTGCCGCCCTTGGCCTGCACCGCCTGGGCGAAGTGGCTGCCTCTATAGGCGCTGTCGGCGAAGACCTCGCCAGGATCATCGGGCACGGCATCAGGGCCGGCGCGACCGTCGTTGATGTTGGCAGGCGTGACTGCAATCTTCTCGACAAGGGCTGTGTCAGCATCGGCGCCGACATGGGCCTTGAAGCCGTGGATCGCGCCCTTGCCCTTGTGCTTCACCCAGCGGGCCTCGTCATCACCTTCACTGGCCGACTGGATGATCGTTGCATCGATGAGCGTGCCGGTCTTGACGGCAATTGCCTTCGCCTTGAGCTGCGCGGTCACTGCTTCGAACAGCAATCGATCGAGACTGCGCGCGACCAGCTCGCGCCGAAACCGCACGAACGCGGTGCGTTCCGGTGTCGGCTCCTCGTCGGCAAAGCCGCAGAAGCGGCGGAAGCTGCGGCGATCATCGAGCGCCTCGGCCAGCCGCTCGTCGGAGAGGTCGTACCAGACGGCAAGGAGGAACGCGCGGAACAGCGCCAGGGGCGGCCACGCCTTCTCACCCTTCGGGGCGGCATAGACGCCCGCCAGCATCGCTGCGAGCGGCTCCCACGCAATTACCGCCAGCAGTTCGTCGAGCGAGGCCAAGCGGCTCAGCCGGTCAGGAATGGGGCTCGTCGGCCCAATGCTCCGGTGCGCCATCGGACGCCTCCGTCACCAGAAAGCGACAGGAAATCAGCACCTCAACTCGAGGTCAACCCCCACCCGCGCACAGGTCTCTTAGTCCCAGACCTGCTGGCGGGCGAAGACGCCTGCCGTCTCTCCGGCTGTTGCGAGCCACATGTCGTCGCTGGTGGCGGCTGCGCGCAATGCGCGCGCGAAGTGCGGGAAAATATGGGGCTTGCCGAGAATCCAGGGATGAATCTGCAGGCCGAAATAGCGTCCTGATTCCCGTCCTTCCTCTTGCAAGGTCTGCAGCGCCTCCCCGACAAGCACCGCATAGCGTTCCGGCGCGATCTTGCGCGACCAGATCGATTGTACCGGGTCCCATTCCGATTGCAGCGGCAGCGCCACCATCGGCCGGCCGAGCGTCATGGGAAAGGGCTGGTCGTCATTGGGCCAGTCGATCAGATAGTCGAACCCCATGTCGGCCAGGATAGCGGGCGTGCGGGTCGACTCTCCCATGTCCTGCCCGACCCATCCCGCGGGTCTCCGCCCCGAAAGCCGGGTCAACACGTCGATCGACTCCGCGATGACCGCGCGTTCTTCCGTCTCGCTCATCCGGCTGGTGAGCATGCGCGAGGCATGGGTGCCGTGCGCGGCGAACTCGTAGCCCCGCTTGAGGAATGCCTCGACCAGATAGGGGAAGCGCTGGCAGGCCGCGCTGTTGGCCGCAACGGTGACCGGCAGCCCGAGCTCGTCGAGCAGCTTGAGGATACGGAAGATGCCGACGCGGTGGCCATATTCACGCCAGGTCCACATGCGGTAGGCGGGGTAGAAGTCGGCGATCGGATCGCGCAGCCGTGGATCCTGGTAGCTGCCCTTCGGAGGCCCCAGCTCCCAATGCTCGAAATAGAGGATGACGTTCATCGCGACCGCCTTCCCCTCCGGCCAGCGGAGCGCCGGACGCGCGGTGATCGGTGAGAACCGGTAGAGATCGTGGTCCATGCCGGGGCCGGGACGGGTCATCGCGCCTCCTCCCCGCTGGCGGCGACGCGCCTGAAGGACAGGCTTTCCGGATCGGCGACATGATTGGCGATGTACCAGTCGGCGATTTCCTCTCCCGTCGCCGGCCAGACCTCGGCATGCGACAGGATATGCCTCAGCGCGCGGTCGATGTGCTTGATGCGGTGCGGATGGCCCATGATGTAGGGGTGCAGCGCGACGCACATGACACGCCCCTGCGGCGATGCGTCGGCCAGCAGGCAATCGAAATGATCGATGATCATCCGAGCGAACTCCTCGCCCTCGATGTAGGAGCGGTAGCAAACGGCATCGTTGATATCCATCTGATATGGAACGGTCACAAGCGGACCGGCACGCGTGCCGAGCAGCGTCGGCTGGTCGTCATGCTGCCAGTCGGAATAATATTTGATCCCGGCCTCCGCGACGAGGTCGGGCGTGTTGATCGTGTAGCTGCCCGACGGCGAGAACCAGCCGGGGATCATGCGGCCCGTCAGCCTGCGCCAGCGCGCGACGCAGTCGGCGATGATCGCCCGTTCCTCGTCTTCCGGAAGGCCGAAGAAATAGCGCGTGTTGTACAGGCCGTGGCACAGCAGGTCCCATCCGCGCGCCTCGCATTGCGCCATGATCTCGGGATAATGCTCGTACACCGCGAGGTTTAGCGACATGGTCGCCTTCAGCCCGTGCCTGTCGAGCAGATCCATCATCCGCCACAGACCCACGCGATTGCCATAGTCGCGGATACCGTAGCCCATGACATCGGGATGGGGGGTGCGGGGCCAGGGGTCCCTCAGCTGCCCGGTCGGCGGAAGATATTCGTAATGCTCGATGTTCGGCACGACCCAGAGGGCAATCGTCCTGCCGTCCGGCCACGCCAATGGCGGGCGATCGACGATGGGCGAATAGCCCAGCCTGTCCACTTCCATCTAATCTGCTCCCTTGCGCGAACCGGTGGAGAACTCAGGGCAGGACCGTCTTCACGATCGAGGCGTCGAGCGCCTCATAGTCATGCAGCCCGATGAGCGCGTAGAGCTCCGCACGGGTCTGCATCTCCGGGATCATCGATCCCTGTCCGCCTTCGCGCGCAAGCGCGGCATAGAGCTTCTCCTGTGCCCTGTTGGCACAGCGCAACGCCGACACCGGCCAGATCACCATCCTGTAGCCCAGCGCCTCGAACTGCGACGCGGTCAGCATCGGCGTCCGGCCGAACTCGGTCATGTTGGCGAGCATCGGAACGCCGGGCAGTGCTTGCGTGAAGGCCCGGAACATGTCCGGCGTCGTCAACGCTTCAGGAAAGATCGCGTCGGCACCGGCCTCGAGGTACAGCCTGGCGCGCGCGACGGCGGCGTCGAAGCCCTCGCTGGCGATGGCGTCCGTGCGCGCGATAATCACGAGGTCGCGGCGCGCCCTGGCGGCGGCGGCGACCTTTGCCGCCATGTCGTTCGGTTCCGCCAGACGCTTGTCGTTCAGATGGCCGCACTTCTTGGGGAGCAGCTGGTCCTCGATGTGCACCGCCGCAGCGCCGGCCTCCTCGAAGCTGCGCACCATGTTCATGACGTTCAACGCCTCGCCATAGCCGGTATCGCCATCTACGAGCACCGGCAGGTCGGCTGCGCGCACCAACTGCCGGATGAAGAAGGCGACGTCCGCGATGCCGATGATGCCAAGATCGGGCAGGCCCATCGATGCGCTCATGCCGCCGCCGGACAGGTAGAGCGCGTCGAATCCCGCCGCCTTCGCCTGCAGCGCGGCGACGCCGTTATGGGCGCCGGGCATCCTGATGATTCCGCCGCGCGCGAGCATGTCGCGGAAGCGCTGTCCGGCGCTCGGCTGACCGGCGGGCGGGGGGAGGACGTAGGACATCGATCAAATCCCTTCAGGGTTGTGGGATCAGGCCGTGGCGCGCGATGACCCGCTGTCGGGCAGCAGGTCGGGCCGGAAGCCTGTCAAGAGATCACGGTAAATCGGTTCGCCGAGCAGACCATAGGGGTAGTCGAGCTCGATCGCGGAAGCCGCGTCAAGCGCCGCCAGATGGTCACCGTCGAGCGTCAGGTTGCAACTGGCGATGCAGTCACCGATCTCGTCCGCCGTCGCGGCACCGACGACCGGGATGATCGACATGTCGGGCCGCTGGCGCAGCCAGGCGAGCGCTGCCCGCGCCATCGAGACGCCATAGGCGGTGGCGACGCCGTGAAGCACCTCGCCGGTACCAGACCTCCGTTCGGGCGCCGACGTCAGAACGCCCTGTCCAAGCGGCCCCCAGGCGGCGACGCCGAGGTTAAGGTCGCGCGCCATCGGCAGCAGTTCACGTTCCACGCCGCGCGAAGCCAGACTGTAGGGAACCTGCACGGCCACGGGTCGCGGCCAGCCGCGACACTCCGCCATCGTCACGCAGCGCGCGGCGATCCAGGCTGGAACGTTGGAGAGCGCGGCATGGAGGATCTTGCCCTGGCGGACCAGGTCGTCGAACGCCAGCATCAGCTCGTCGGCGGCGACCGTGAAATCCCAGCAATGCAGGTAAAGGATGTCGAGATAGTCGGTGCCCAGACGCCGCAGGCTTTCCTCGACGCATATGCGCATCGCCTTGCGGCTGCCGCCGGCGCGGATGGGATCGGCCCCTTCGCCTGCCATGCCATATTTGCTCGCCACCACGAAATGCCCTCGATCTCGTGCGATCAGGTCGCGCAGGGTCCGTTCGCTGTCGCCGCCATTGTAGACATGTGCGGTGTCGATGAAGTTGCCGCCGGCATCCGCGTAGCGGTCGAATATCGCACGGGACTGCGCCGCGCTCGGGCCGCGGCCTTCAGGGGCGCCGAAGCGCATCGCCCCGAGCGCAATCTCCGAAACCCTGAGGCCGGTTCGTCCAAAGCTGCGATAGAGCATCCCCGCACACTAGTCGGATTAGACGACCGATCGTCCCCGAAAGCGGCGTCTTCTCGCCTGTCGAGCATTTCGAAGAGCCGGCCCTTGACGCGCAATCGAGCAGCCTAGATGCCGTAATGGGCCGGCGTCTCAAGAGTAGCCAAGTTGGGTGGCTGTCCCTCAGAATGATGGTGTTGGAAACGGGGTCCGAGTGATCGGCCCCAAGCATCATGAGAGGAACAGCCATGGAATAT
>Ga0065721_10005802_pt1 | contig 13084 bp, 10 predicted proteins | sample Mesricmetagenome_FD_59108 | JGI IMG/M metagenome (GOLD analysis project Ga0065721, IMG submission 59108) | Mesophilic microbial community from rice straw/compost enrichment Sample: eDNA_1 v2 (version 2) | ecosystem: Engineered > Solid waste > Grass > Composting > Bioreactor | place: USA: Davis... | reverse complement strand
CTGTTCCAAGGCTTCCATGGTCAGAATCGCCTGCTGAACCTCGACTCCGATGAGGGACCAGGTTCCTGAGCTGATATAAGCCCAGTTGGCTTTGCCGGTCTGACTGGTGGGGATGGCTGCAACGGCAGACGCGGTGTCGTGTGTGGGTGGGGCAACCACTTCGATTCGGGGAAGCCCTGTCAGCTGGGCGATCTCGGCACGAAGCTTTCCGAGAGAGGTTCCCGGAGGGACGACAGAGGGGAGCATCCGGGTGGGGATATCGAATTTTCGGAGGAGGCCCGTCGCCCAGTTGCGTTGGCGGGGATCGAAGAACTGGGTTGTCGTTGCATTCGTGAATTCAACGACCTTGCTGCCGCACAGCAGCCAGTGAAAGAAATCGGGGACCATCAGGAAGTGGTCTGCCATGGCCAGCAGTTCCGGATCCTTCAGTTGCATTGCGATCAACTGATACAACGTGTTGATCGGCATGAACTGGAGACCGGTTCGTTCGAAAATCTCCTGCTTCGGGACCCGACTGAAGGCCTGTTCCTGAATCCCGTTCGTCCGGGAGTCGCGGTAATGATACGGCTGGCCGAGCATTTCTTCTCTTGAAGTGAGAAGAACATAATCGACTCCCCATGTGTCGACCCCAACGGAGACGATCTTTGAGCCGTACTTGTTGGCGGCCTGCTGTAGACCTGTCTGGATTTCTCTCCAAAGTCCGATGAGATCCCAGCGGCGCGTCCCCGCGACGGAAATTGGGCCATTGGCGAACCGGTGCAGCTCATCCAGCTTGACGTGCTGACCATCGAAGAGGCCTGCGATGACGCGACCGCTTTCAGCACCCAGGTCGACTGCAAGGTAAACTTGTTCCGCCATAGATTCTCTTCAACCCGGAAAAGAGGAACAGGAATAGGCCGTCGTTTATCGAAGTGAGTGACAGGGCGACCGGATCATGTCTGAGCCGCTCACCCAGACAGCTACTCGATAATCTTGCTGATCGGGTATTCAACGATTCCATTCGCGCCGGCTGCCTTCAGCTTCGGAACGATTGTGCGAACAATCGATTCATCAATGATCGTATTGACCGCCACCCATTCCGGATCAGACAGAGAGGAGACCGTTGGGTCCTTCAATGCGGGAAGGCCAGCGAGTATTCCGGGGAGATCGACACGGCGGACATTCATCAGCAGCCCGACTTTCCCTTCAGCGGCCAGACAGGACTGCAGCATGAGAGCGATCCCCTCCAGTTTCTCCCGCTTCCAGTCATCACGCCAGGAATCGCGGTTGGCAATGAGTCGGGTCGTGCTCTGAATCACTTCATCGACGATCCGGAGATTGTTTGCTTTCAGTGAGGAGCCGGTTTCCGTCACTTCGACAATGGCATCCGCCAGACGAGGAGGTTTGACTTCGGTCGCACCCCAGGAAAATTCCACATCGGCAGTGACTCCGTGTCGGGCGAGATAACCCTGTGTGAGTCCGACCGCTTCGGTGGCAATCCGCTTCCCCTGCAGGTCATGAACTGTCTTCACCGGAGAATCTTCCGGGACACAGAGAACCCAGCGCACCGGTCGGCGGCTCGTCTTGGAGAAGATGAGTTCACAGACTTCATGAACATGAGCCTGTGTCTCCATCACCCAGTCATATCCAGTGATTCCAGCATCGAGGATCCCGTCTTCCACATAACGGGCCATTTCCTGTGCCCGGATCAGCAGGCATTCAATTTCATCATCGTCGATGGAGGGATAGTAAGACCGGGAAGAAAACGTGATCTTGTATCCCGCCTTGCGGAACAGTTCCGCAGTGGCCTCTTGCAGGCTTCCTGCAGGGATTCCCAGTTTCAATTTTTCACTCGACATGACAACTCCTTGTGGTGCAGCACTGCCGCAATCGTGTTTCTGAAGGAACCGGTATGCCCGGGGAGGGAAAGAGGGGGCGTGTCCTGTCTGTTACTTCTTCTTGTAGACAGTCGCCGGGTCAAACACCCGTTCTCCCTCAATGCTGACGTCTCCCGTAGCGGGATCAAGGCGACGGAAGAAGCAACTCGTATATCCTTCGTGGCAGGCTGCCCCGCCGATCTGATTGACCTTCACCAGAATCGTGTCTGCATCGCAGTCGAAGTACAACGCCTTCAGCTCCTGCACGTTGCCGCTCTCCTCTCCTTTTCTCCAGAGTTTCTGGCGACTGCGGCTGTAGTAGCAGACCCGTCCTGTTCGTAGTGTCTCCTGATAGGCTTCCTGATTCATGTATGCCAGCATGAGGACTTCACCCGATTGGGCGTCCTGAGCAATCACAGGGATGAGTTCAGATTTGTCGAAAGCGGGACCGTTCACGAATGTGCAGCCTGTTGAACAGCGGGCCGGTGAGCAGGAGTCGTTGAACCCTGCTTTCCAGTCATGTTGGTTTGAGGAAAAGGAGTCTGTTTATGCCTTGGTTGGGCGGAATCGATTCTGTGGGAGGTGCCGAATTCCGCAGCAATTTCCCAAGTGTTACACGCAAACTTTAGCACGTTGGAAAACCGCACTCTAGTGGTGAGGCCTCTGGAATATCTGACGATTTTGACTTCCAGCGATTTGGGTGGGATCTGCGCGGGAGAATCTCATTTCAGTGGGGAGAATGCTTTTCACCCAATCCCACATTCTCTACGATGCGGCTTGTTTTTCTGGGAACGGAATCACCACATTTTACGGAAGCAATCATGTCAGCAGAGAGTGGCGTCAATATTACATGGCACGAACACAAGGTCTCCAGTGACAAGCGCAAGGCACTGAAGGGACACAAGGGGGCCGTTCTCTGGTTCACCGGATTGAGTGGATCGGGTAAGAGCACTATTGCCAATACTGTCGACCACAAATTGCACGAAATGGGTAAACACACCTACGTGCTGGACGGAGACAATATCCGGTTCGGGTTGAACAAGGACAAGAAGTCCCTCATTGAGAAGGCCGGATTTTCGGAACAGGCAGCGGCCCGGTTTGGGGTTGGATTTTCTGCGGAAGATCGCATGGAAAACATCCGCCGGATTGGGGAAGTAGCGAAGCTGTTCTCTGATGCGGGAATCATCACGCTCACCGCATTCATCTCTCCTTACCGGATCGACCGGGACAATGTCCGGAAGATTCTGGCGGATGGGGAGTTCATCGAAATCTACGTGAATGCCTCTCTGGAAACCTGTGAAAAGCGTGATCCGAAGGGGCTTTACAAGAAGGCACGTGCTGGCGAAATCAAAGGATTCACCGGGATTGACGATCCGTATGAAGCTCCTGAAAACCCGGAGCTGGTCCTGGACTCCGATAACAAGGGGATCGATGAGCTTGCCGACGAGGTGGTGGCTTACCTGAAGGATAAAGGTTACCTGACCGTGTGATTTCCGCAAGAAAAATGCGGTTTTTGCCGACTTTCGCGTAATCTGATAATTGACAATCGGAAATCCGAGGACTCTACTAAGCCTGCATTTCCGCTGATCCAACGTCCCTCTTATAGATGCCATTTTGAAAGGAGCCACGATGGCCGATAAGCCATTGACCAAGACACAGATTTTGAACGAACTTTCGGAGCGGACTGGAGTCTCCAAGAAGGACGTTTCTGAAGTCCTCGAAAAGCTGGAGACGCTGATCGAAGAGTCCCTGAGCAAGAAGGGACCCGGAGCGTTCACTCTTCCCGGTCTGATGAAGATCTCGATCAAGACCGTCAAGGCTCGTCCTGCTCGCATGGGACGCAACCCGCAGACGGGTGAAGAGATGATGATCCCCGCCAAGAAGGCAAGCAAGAAGGTCAAAGTGACCGCTCTGAAGAAGCTGAAGGAAATGGTCTAAGGGAGCTTGCTCCATCACGGGCAGGCGGTTTCTTACGATCCGCTTGGCTCCGAATCCTGAGAGCTCCGGGCGAGTGGCGATGGCCAGATCGAATCGGGCTCCCTTGAGGGATAGAATTACTTAGCTTGACCCCGGTCAGTCTCCTGGCCGGGGTTCAGTTTTTTCATGGGGCGTGACCTTCGTGGCAAGGTCCGCTACGGATGGTGGCGTTGCACGTTCCGGGGACCATCGCGTCGTCTCTCCTCACCTTTCTCTTTTGGTTAGGTTCCCTGCCCCGCTGGTTGGCTGTTGCATCTTGTTCCCTTTCCTCTGAGCGATAGGAGTTGGTCGGAGGCGAAGAGTGTCACAGCGTGTCGCTGCGTGCTCCGGTGTGTCCCGGACTGTCCCTGTGACTGGTTCCGTTTGCCTGACCCCCAAATCGGTCGCAGGCGTTGCGATTCGGGGGACGGCTGAAGCCTGATTTCAAAACTTTTTTCTGCAGGACTCCACATGTGGATTGGTAAGGCGACAGGCGTGCCCTCCACAGCCTGGGATTAAGTGGAGTTGTACTTCGCCTGATAAAAAGGCCGATTTGTGAAACATTGCCATGTGCGCTGCAGTTGGCCTGATCGACTGATGACGAGGCTGTTGACACCTTTTCAACATGCCACGGGTCGCGCGGAAAAAGCTGGATCGCCGCAATTGTTGATTTTGCAACACGATGGCGAGGCGAAGGAGAAAATGTCATCGGGTGTTGTTCATTTTGGATTTGACTCTGTTCGCCGTCCGGGTAGGATCAGCCTCGTTGAGTGAGTCATCCATCCTGAAACGCGAGCCCCTCCGAATGAGCTTCATCCGGGGCAATTGATCGATAGGGTTGTGGTCGCAGTGCTCTGCGTCCGCACTGTTTCTTGAGTTGCATGTCTTTGCAGTCTTCATGACAGTCGGCGTCGTTGTGCGCCCACGATTCGATTCTTTACGGCTCGGTTTCAATATTCATCCTGCGTTCGAGTTGTCTGTTTGTCGTGTGCCATTGTGGAATGGCGACGAGTGAATCGCCCTTGTGGCGAGTCGCTCTGACCAGCAGGACAGACGGTTCCTCGGAACGAAGCGCATCAGAAGGGTTGCAAGATGCTGCCCGTATTGTCATCAGGCGGTTATGACAATGAGACGATCCTTGAAACACTTCGTACCACGCTCGAAAACAGAATTGGCCCCCGACGGTATCGGAACTGGTTTGGCGGGGCGACACGTATGGACATCTGCGGTGCTCAGCTGCAGTTGTTTGTGGCAAGCCCCTATCACGTGAAGTGGGTACAGAAGCAGTTCGAATCGATCCTGCTTTCGATTGCTTCTGAAATCATTGGACCCGATGTCAGTGTGGAGTACATCGTTGGAACCGAACTGACATTGGAAGGAAGTCCTTCGGCACAGCCAGCGGCAGAACAGTTGCCGGAGGCTCTGTCTGCCCGTACGGCCACCGTTCCGAAAGTGACCCGCGAAGCCCTTGCTGGCCCGTCAGCAGCAAGGCGCGAGAGTATTGAAATTCGTCCACGAAACGGAGCTGCAACAACCGGGATGCCGGTGCAGCCCAGTGTGGAGCGACGTACCTCTTTTGGTGCCGCGACGCGGGATGCCAATGGTCGAAGCAGGCGAATGTATTCGCTCAGCGACTTTGTCGTGGGCGAAGCCAATGCGCTTCCAATGGCTGCGGTCCAGCAGTTTTTGACGGAACCGGAACTGGTTTCTCCGCTTTATCTCCACGGAGGAGTCGGCAACGGAAAGACACATCTGCTGGAAGGAATTCGCGCTCGACTGCGAAAGGATTACCCGCAGCTTCAGGTCCTTCTGCTGACCGCGGAGCAATTCGGGAACTATTTCTCGCAGGCGTTATCCTCCCGCAGCCTCCCCAGCTTCCGCGCGAAGTTTCGAAATGTCGATGTCCTTCTCGTAGACGATGTTGATTTCTTTGATGGTAAAAAGGGGTTTCAGGAGGAGTTCCTTCATACCCTCAAGCAGTTTGAACAGCAGGGGCGATATGTAGCCGTCACCTCCAATCGACATCCTCGCCTGCTGACACGGACTTCCGATGAACTCGTCAGCCGGTTCCTCTCCGGACTGGTGGGGCGTATTGAAAGTCCTGATGAGAAGATGCGTCTGGAAATCGTGACGCGGCACGCCAATCGACTGAAGGCCCGATTTACCCCGGATGCCCTACAGTACGTCGCATCCCGTTTCACCGGAAATGTCCGGGAACTTGAAGGGGCGGTGAATGTTCTGGCGACCTGGTCTCAGATGACACGTCACAAGGTCACAATCTCTGTCGCCCGACAGTTGCTGGGACGGCTTGAGCGGGACTGCATGAAACTGGTCCGTGTCTCCGATGTAGAGAACGCCGTTTGTGAGTTCTTTGGAGTGGAAGCGGAATCGCTCCGCTCGCAGTCTCGCAAGCGGTCCCTGTCTCAGCCTCGCATGCTGGCAATGTATCTCGCACGCAAGCTGACGCAATCAGCGTATAACGAGATCGGAGCCCACTTTGGCGGACGCAATCACAGTACCGTGATGTCGGCAGAACGGAAAATTGCAGGGGCACTCAATTCAAATTCATCGGAAACGATTGTCGTCGCTGCTGAGAAATGGAGCCTGCAGGAGATTGTGGAGACTCTCGAACAGCGAATCAAAGCGGGGTAAGAACTCTCGATTCGCCGGGTTGTCATCGCATTCAATGAGAACTTCAGCATAATGAATAAGGGCGAACAGACGGGCGGCAACAGCAAGCCCTTTCTGTATGCGTGCCCGTCTGGATCTGCTGCGAGTTGAGGAAACGGAGAGGACATGCCGAAGTTTGCTGTCATCCTGGCTGCTGCCGGCAAGAGTTCCCGCTTTGGCGACGCTCAGCGTAAGAAGCCGTTTGTCGAATTACAGGGACGACCGATCTGGGTCCGGGCGATCGAGCCATTCACCAATCATCCCGATGTCGCGCAATGTCTTGTGGTGGTCTCGCCCGATGATCTGGACTGGTTCAAGGAGAAGTACCGCCCCAATCTGGCATTCATGAATGTCGACATTGTTGCGGGAGGAAAGGAACGCGCAGACTCGGTGCAGAATGCGCTGGCTCATGTCCGCGCGGACATTGATTATGTGGCGGTCCATGATGCCGCCCGCCCGTTGATTTCGAAGCTATGGGTCGATCGAGTCTTCGCCGCTGCAGTGAAAGGCGGGGCTGCCATTCCAGCTGCTCCGATCTCCAGCACGGTCAAGCGGGTCGTTAATGGTGTCATTACCGAAACGGTTCCGCGCGAAGAACTCTGGACTGCACAGACCCCGCAGGTATTTGCTCGTCAGTTGCTGCTGGATGCCTATGCAAAGCGAGACGGCTTCATGGCGACGGACGAAGCTCAACTCGTCGAGCGAATCGGGCATCCGGTTTCTGTTGTCGAGTGTTCGCCGATGAACATCAAAATCACGACTCAGGAAGATCTCAGGATCGCTCAGTCTCTGCTGAATCAACTTCCGCAGGAAAAGTCACTGAAGTCAATCCATCCCTTCGCTGCGGATAATCCGCATCTCTTTTCACTGGGAGACGAGTGACGGCTGCGTGGGAAAGGCTTGCATCGTAACCATGTCTCGCCGATTTCTTATGCATTTGGACATGGCCAATGCGAGACGTCCTGTTCTTATTGTCGCTGAGATGCCGTGTGGCTGGGACGTGTGAATAGAGGGGCCCCCCAATTCAGTCGTGAAACCGGTTTGATCTGTAGAGTCCGAACCGTTGGGGACCCGGGAGACGTGTCTGGACAATTGGACGCAAGAGCGGTGTCCTTCCGAGAAGGATGGCGGCCCCTGCTCCGGCAACAAACCCGCCAATGTGCGCCCACCAGGCCACCCCGGTCGACTCTGCTCCTCCGGCGGTTCCGATTCCGGAAAAGAACTGCATGATGAACCACAGTCCCAGAAAGAGTGGAGCTGGGACGACAATGATTTGCATGATCACTCCGAGGGGAATCAGCGCCTGAACCTGAGAGTGGGAGTACCAGACGAAGTAGGCTCCCATCACCCCCGCGATGGCTCCGCTGGCTCCGATTGTTGGGATGGAAGAGTTCATCGCACTCAGATAGTGGACCAGACTCGCTGCCACTCCACACGCGAGATAAAAGAGCAGATATCCCAGATGCCCGAAGCGGTCCTCGATATTGTCCCCGAAGATAAACAGAAACCACATATTCCCCAAAATGTGCATGACACTTCCATGTAGGAAGATGCAGGTCAGCGGCGTCAGCCAGGGGGGAACGGCTGAGGGGGCTGCGGGGCGTTTGATCATTTCATATTCAATACCATGGGAGGTCTGAACCGGCCGGGCGTCCACCGCAATCTCGACCGGAGCATCAGGATGATGCAGACGAACGGGGATCATCCCGTAACGTTCAACGAGGGTCGGTTCGCCGGGCTTCTCGGAAATCTGGGCGAGAAAGACCATCGCACAAACGGCGATGATGCTGTAATTCACGAAGGGGACCGTTCGCGACGGAACATTGTCACGGATGGGGAACATTGATCACCTTCGCATTTGTTGTCAGACAGGGGGACAGCCTCGTGACGTCCTGTTCAGGTCGTTCTTCAAGCATATCAGCTGCCAGCTTTCGGGGGGGACCAATTTTCAGGGAATGGCAGACCAGCAAGGAGAAACGGTGAATTCGACTTGCACCGACGTCCGCTGCGTCAGTCCAGGATGGCAGAATGCGATGGATAACGTATTGGTGCGGCCGGGCGTCGTTAAATTGAGGGGATCGCCCCGAAGGAACCGGAGAACGACTCATCTTGCCAGTTTTGGCTGATTCCCGTAGTTTTGGGGGCCTTGAAGGGTCGGGAAATCGGAATTCCCATTGGCCTTCATGCAGAATTTGCATTTGATAACTCGACGTGACAGCAGAGAGGCGTGTCATGAATTCATCTCGAGGACCATTCCTGTCTGGCATTGTGCTGGGAGTGGGAATCGGCTTGTTGCTCAGTCACTTTTTCGTAACGAAGGAACGTCGCTTCAGCAGAAACGTCAGCAACTTCGAGGTTCCGCTTCTCTCATCTGGATCGGCCAGTTTCCCAGAGGGACTGTTTTCCACAGCGGAGCTGGGGGGAGGGACCAGTCTGGATTTCGCCCCCGAAGAGGTCGAGGAGATTCGCGATGATCATCCTCTCAAGAACGCACTGGCGTTAGACAGTTCTCCGTCCCCTCTTCAGAAAACCACCAGCGAACTGGCTCCGATTCCGCCAACGACCGGTCTCTCTGAGCCGGCACCGATTGCCATTAGTGATGCTTCTCCTATTTCCACGCACTCTGAAGAAGAGTACCGGACAATCCGAGCCATCATCGATCTCGAACTCAGCCATCTTCCCCAAGACAAAAGGGAAGTCTGGTTTGAAGCGCTCAAAGATGTGGGAAAGGAGGATGTCACTGGGATTCTTCGGATGTGGAAACTGCTGGGTGGCCCGAGTCCGGGAACTCCTGTGAAAGAGACTTTGCCTGATGTCCCGGCTNCTCCCGTTCGCGTCCCNAAGGGCCCCGATCTCGTGCAGNATGGGATNGCACAGACTGGGAANGGCTTTTCAGCTCTGTTGAATCAGGCTGCGGAGATGCTTCAGGAAAATGAACTGATGCAGAACAATCCGGAGTATGTCACCCGCATCCCGATTCTGCACGAGGACGAAGCGGGAAACTGGTCTATCAAAACCCATTGGAAGCACTTCAGCGACCGACGGGTTCAAACCGGCTTCCCACTGGACCTTGCCATTTCAGGAACGGGATTTTTTCAGGTCGCGGATGAAGCGGGAAAGAAGTACCTGACCCGATATGGGCATTTCGTCCTTGATGAGACAGCACGCGTCTGCCTGCAGGTTGGAGACGAGAGGTTTTCACTGGTGCCCGAGGTGCGGTTCCCTGATGACTTCGAATCCTCACTCTCATCTGATGAAGAGCTTCAGCAGAAGACGATCGTCATTGATGAACAGGGGGGGATTTCAATCCGAGCCATCAGGAACGGGGAGAAGGTCGTTCACACCCAGCTCGGGCAAATCGAACTCTTTCTCCCACTCAGCTCCGATGACATTGTGTGGGAAGGGAACGGCCTGTGGGCTCTCAGGAATGAAAGGCAAAGTGGACTGATCTCGGTTCATTTCGATCCCGCTTTCGGGACCTCCATCCTTTCGGGATCTCTGGAACTCCCCGCCAAGGGGGACGATTCACTCCCTGCTCTCCTGAAAAAGCAGCTGAATGATGCGGAGTGAGTGAAGCGGTGAGTGCAATTCCGGACAGGAATTGAACAGGAAATAAGAAAAGGAGCCGCACGATTCTTCGCGCGGCTCCTCGTGTTCATGAATTTGGGGTTCGCTGGAATTACTTCAGGAACTCGCTGGCTTCATCCAGGAATTCCGGATACAGCGTCCGCATTGTTCCAACCGCTTCTGCCAGCGGAACGGAGACGATGTGCAGGCCACGCAAGGCGACCATCTTTCCGAANTCCTTCTTGATGGCCAGTCGGGCTGCATGGATTCCGAGCCGTGTTCCCANAACGCGGTCGTATGCGCTGGGTGATCCTCCACGCTGGAGGTGACCAAGGGTGACATCCCGGGTTTCGATGCCGGTCTGCTTTTCGATGATCTTGGCAACTCGCTGTCCGATTCCACCGAGCTTCACGTGACCAAACTCGTCGACTTCGGCATCCTTGGTGATGAGGTCCTGCCCCTTGAGCTGGGCCCCTTCACTGACCAGAACGATCCCGTACTTCTTGCCCGCAGCACGACGGCGCTTGAGCAATTCGCAAATGGCGTCCAGATCAGCTTCCTGTTCCGGAACCAGGATCGCATCAGCAGCACAGGCGATACCAGAGAAGCAGGTGATCCACCCTGCGTGGCGTCCCATCACTTCGACAACCAGAACGCGGCGGTGAGACTCAGCTGTCGTTCGCAGGCGGTCAACCGCTTCCATCACGGTGTTCAGGCAGGTGTCGAACCCGAAGGTGAAATCGGTGCTGCTCAGGTCGTTATCGATGGTTTTGGGGCAACCGATTGTTGGCAGCTGATAATCACGGTAGAGCTTGCTGGCGACGCCGAGGGTGTCATCCCCTCCGATGGCGACCAGGGCATCCAGATTCAGCTTGTGGAAGGTCTCCACAATTTGCTTGACCTGATTCTCATCCTTGTAGGGATTTGTTCGGGATGAACCGAGAATGGTTCCCCCCTGCGGGAGAATCTCATCGGTCTGCATCGGGTCCAGCGGAATATGATTCCCGGTAATAGCTCCACGCCACCCTTCCAGGAAGCCGATGGTTTCTCCTCCGTTGTTGGCGATGGTCCGTACCAGACCACGGATCACTGCATTGAGTCCCGGGCAGTCTCCCCCTCCTGTCAGACAGGCCACTTTCATGATTTGCTCCATTCCTCAAAAACAAAAGACAGGTGCGAGCGACCGCACTTATTCAGCAATTCTGACNCCGGATACAGACNCTGGAACTNATGNCAGGTCCGCAGGCTTCCGGTCAGCAGTTCCAGTCNATTTACAGGTGCTGCCGTTGGAAAACGGGAGAAATCGTAGGGAGAGGATGCCGGGCATTCAAGCGCGAGCCCGGGAGACTCTCTCCATTCGATCCCCCTGAAGGGAAAATAACAGAAACGCATCAGCAAGTACTGATTACCAGGTCCGTTCGACGAACTTGGTGTCTCCATCTCCATTGATAAACGTGGTGTGATCCAGAATTTTTCTGATCAACGGGATGGTTGTCTTGATTCCAGGGCCTTCCACGACAAGTTCGTCCAGAGCCCGTCGGAGGCAGGCAATCGCNTCTTCCCGNGTGGGCTTGTGAACGATCAGTTTCCCGATCATGGAATCGTANTACGGGCTGATCTTGTAGCCCTCGTAAATGTGTGAGTCGAACCGGACGCCGAAACCTCCGGGAACACGAAGCTTTGTGATCGTTCCCGGACATCCTCGAAAGCCCTGTTCGGGATCTTCCGCATTAATACGGGCTTCAATCGAGCACCCGTTGCACTGGATGTCCTCCTGCTTCCATGGAAGTTTTTCACCAGCAGCGACCCGGATCTGTGCCTTGATCAGGTCAATTCCCGTCACCTGCTCCGTCACGGGGTGTTCGACCTGAATACGGGCGTTGACTTCGATGAAGTAGAAGTCGTTGTTCTTGTCGACCAGAAACTCGCAGGTACCGGCGTTGTAGTACCCCGCGCTTTTCACCAGTCGGACAGCGGCCTTGCAGATCTCTTCCCTCACGTTGAGTGGAAGATTCGGGGCGGGACTTTCCTCGATGAGCTTCTGATGCTTTCGCTGCATCGTGCAGTCGCGTTCCCACAGGTGCAGCACGTTTCCATGCTGGTCGGCAATCACCTGGACTTCCACATGACGCGGCTTTTCAATGAACTTCTCGATGTAAACGCCGGCATTCTTGAACGCCTTCTCCGCTTCTGCAGCCGCCGCCTTCAGTTCGGTGCGAAGGGTGATTTCATTGAACGCGGGACGAATCCCCTTTCCGCCTCCCCCGGCGGTGGCTTTGATCAGGACCGGGTAGCCAATTTCGTTCGCGATACGGACTGCTTCCTCTTCATCCTGAATCAGCCCGTCACTCCCCGGAACAACCGGAACCTTGGCTGCGACTGCCATTTTCCGGGCTTCCACCTTGTCACCCAGCTTGTGCATGGCGTCGTGCGGGGGACCGATGAATTCGATCTTGGAATCCCGGCACTGCTCAGCGAAGTCGGCGTTTTCAGCGAGGAATCCGTATCCCGGATGAATCGCCTGAACGTTCCCCAGTTCAGCGGCAGAGATGATGTGTTCTGTCCGCAGGTAGCTGTCGACTCCGGGCGGGGGGCCGATACAATAGGCTTCGTCCGCCAGACTCAGATAATGTGCCCCGCGATCGGCTTCGCTGTAGACAGCAACCGTCTGAATGCCCATCTCTTTGCAGGCGCGAATCACGCGGAGAGCGATTTCCCCACGATTGGCGATCAGAATCCGATGAAACATGACGTCCGTTATGCCTTTAAATGATTAATTCGCGCTCTCAACCCTCGTGCGTCGTGCCGAGGAACTGCCTGTGCCTGAGAATCTTTCTGGGCCACCTGCTCTCGTTTAGAGCAGGAGAGGAAAACCGGAAGCTCCTTGAAGATGAACGTTCCGTCAGACAGCCTCTTAATTGGGTTTGACCAGAAACAGCGGCTGTCCGTATTCCACAGGATCGCCATCGGCCAGCAGGGCGCGGACAATGGTTCCCGAGACCTTTGCTGGGATTTTATTAAACAGCTTCATCGCT
>Ga0065721_10051955_pt1 | contig 13086 bp, 14 predicted proteins | sample Mesricmetagenome_FD_59108 | JGI IMG/M metagenome (GOLD analysis project Ga0065721, IMG submission 59108) | Mesophilic microbial community from rice straw/compost enrichment Sample: eDNA_1 v2 (version 2) | ecosystem: Engineered > Solid waste > Grass > Composting > Bioreactor | place: USA: Davis... | reverse complement strand
CCGCACCTCCATCTCAGCTCCGAGCAGAAGCGTCGTATTCCGGTATCGGATGCCGCCTCCGGCAATCTCCGTCATTTCACCGCTTTCGAGGCTCGTTCGAATGTCCGCCTGAACGGCGGGCGAATGACAATCGATGATGCCGATCAGCGCGATTCCTTTGCGCTCCGACGCTTCCTCCGCGATCGAGCGGAACGTCAGGTTTTTGCTGCCGCTGATTTTGACCGGTTGACCGCTGTCGCTGCGTCCGATATGGACGTGAAGGTCGGCGAATACAGGCTGCAGCGTCATTAGAAAGCTCCCGTCAGCGAATAGATTCGCCAAGCCTGCACGGCGAGCAGCGTCTTCGCGTCGCATATCCGCCCGTCCTTCACGTATTCGAGCGCTTGCTCGAGCGTAATCGCTTCGCACGTCAGGAACTCGTCCTCGTCCGGACGCAGCTCTCCGCGGCTTAGCTCTTCCGTGAAATAAAGGTGGATGATTTCGTCGGCGAAGCCCGGGGACGTGGAGAACGTGTGCAGATGAACGATCGATTTCGCTTGATATCCCGTCTCCTCTTCCAGCTCCCGAAGCGCTGCCGCCTCTGGCGCTTCTCCCGCGTCCAGCTTGCCCGCCGGAACTTCCACCTGCGCTTTCTCTAGCGGTTTGCGGTATTGCTCGACGACGAGCATTTTCCCATCGAGTAGAGCTAGAACGGCAACGGCTCCAGGGTGACGAACGATTTCCCTCATAGCCGTCTCTCCATTCGGTAACGTGACCGTATCCACCTGAAGCGATATGACCCGCCCCTCGAAAATCGGCTTGGTCGCGATCGTCGCCTCATAGAACGGATGCTTGGTGCCCTCTTGTTCGGTCATTGGCGTGGTTCCTCCTGTCATAGGTTCGCTTGAATGATCATAGGTTCAACATATAGGCTTGTCCGCCGGATTGCAAGCTTCCGGGAATGCATGTGATGACGATCAAGAGGGGTGCCCGTTATGCTCAAGAAATACGCCACATCGAACACGCTCCGTTACGTAGGCAAAGCTTGGGAAATCCGCCACGCGCTTCGCCAGGAGCAAAGAAGCAAAGGCGGCCATACGCCGCTTATCGCCGCGCTTCGGCCGCCAATCGAACGACCGCGCTCGCCATTGCGGTAGGCTGGTCGCTGCCCCCCTTCGGCTCGATCGTGAAGACGACCTCCTCGAAGCTTGGCAACTGCTCGATATGTGAGTATAGATGACCTTGGCTCAAGTGGAACTCGAGCAGGCCCAGGTTCGTCAACCGATTTTCTAAGTTTCCCCAAGCTTGAACATCTAGTCCCTCCGACGGCAACAGCCCTTCGAGCAGCATGAACATCTCTTGCGTGCTTCCGTTCACCCACACCGTCGCCATCGGTCGTTCGTCCTTGAGCGTGTAGGCGATCGTGTCCGGTTGGGCGATCAGAGCCGCTCCGTGCGGTTCGTATTTCTCGGCGTACGCTTGCGCTTTGTCCATTGCGGATTCATGGGGCGCAGGCTGTCGGCTCAATAGTTGTATCGAGACGAGCAACAGAGCGAGGCAAGCGGCTACCGTCCATGCGCCGCGGTTGGTCCCTGCCTTGGCGATCCGACGGCGAACTCCGAAGAGCCTGACTTTGCGTCGGAGCTTGTTCCGGTTGCGATCTCGGCTTGCCCGCTCGATTGGAGACGGTTCAATCGGGTGGTCGGAAGGCGCAAGAAGCTCCCGCCATTGCTCTATAGCCGATCGGCATTTTCCGCAGGTTGCGAGATGCTGCCCCATCGCTTCGTATACGTCCGCCGGCAACCTTCCGGCGAGCCAGTCCACCCACCCTTCCTCCGGTATGCTGCATTCATGCTCGGCCACCTCGCTCCCCTCCTTCCTCTTCCGTCCAGCCTAACCGTTCCATCGCTCTTCGAAGATGATTCAATCCGTATCTCACGCGCGACTTAATTGTGCCAACCGGAACGTGCCACGATTCGGCTATATCCCGCTGGCTGCGATGCTCGAAGAAAGCGGCTGCGATCGTCCGTCTCTGCAAGCCCGGCAATTGTCCGAGCGCTTGACGCAGCGCTTCGCGTTCCAAGTTGCGCAGCGCCCGCTGTTCCGGCCCGCGGTCTTGCGCGGGATCGGAGGCTTCGGCAAGCTTCGGCTTGTCGTAGACGATCTTGCTGCGCTTGCGCAGCCGGTCGACGCATTTGCTCTTCGTTAATACGGCCAACCAAGCCTCGACGGACCCGCGCGAAGGATCGTATCTTCCCGCGTCCGTAATGACCGTCAGAAGCACGTCGTGACACACGTCCTCCGCCTCCATGCGATCGCCTAACATTTTACACGATAACCCGACAATGAAAGGAGCCGTCCTCTCGTAAAACCGGTCGAACGCTTGTATGGAGCCTTCCTGCATGCACGCCAATAATTCAGCCAGCTCCCGAGGCGCCGCCTGTTCCTTGAGTGGTTCCACCTCGTCCACCTCGCTATCGATAGATTCCGTTACTCACATAAATATCAAAAATCGCGCGCGGCGAACAGGATCTCGCGGTTTTTTTATTTTCCTTTAAGGTTCTACTAAGCAAAAATTTAACTTTCGAAATAAATCCAAATCCGAAGCTCGAACGTAATGGGGGTGATAAAAATTTTTCCCAGGAGGGTCATGGAACATGACAAGGTTAACCGGAAAGCTGAGAACCGCACTTATTTTCACCCTAATACTCGGGCTGGCGTTCAGCGCAGCTCCAGCGTTGGCCGCATCGGGCACGTCGCTGTACACTCCTTATACTTACCTGTCGGCGGCGCCTGGAGAGACGGTCAACTACCAGATCGAGCTGGTCAACGACTCGGATAGCATTCAGACGGCGGAGCTGACGTTCGACACTGGAAGCGCGGATTGGGAATACGAATTGAATGCCGGAGGCCATCCGATTCGGGAAATCGCGGTCAAAGGGGAGGAATCGCAAGGCATTAACCTTTCGGTCACCGTCCCTTACGAGGTGGCTAAAGGGGATTATTCATTCAAGCTGAACGCGGGAACGTTCGGAACGCTCGGGTTCAAGATCAATGTATCCGAGACCGGCACTTTCGCGTCCAGGCTGACGACGGAACAACCGAACCAGCAAGGCCATTCCGACACGAAGTTCTCCTACACGCTGAAGCTGGACAATCAGACGGCGAGCAAGCAGCAATACGCGCTGACCGCCGAATCGCCGACTGGCTGGGATGCCCGGTTCACGGTGAACGGCGAGAACGTAACGTCCGTTGATATCGAAGCGCACGCTTCGAAAAACGTTACCTTGAACCTTACGCCGGCCGACTACGCCCAAGCGGATACGTACGACATTCCCGTTCATGCGGTGAGCGGCGGTACTTCGGCGGACGTGAACGTGCAGGCGGTCATTACCGGCACGTACGGGATCAGCCTGTCGACCGCGAACGAACGACTCAGCGCGGACATTACAGCGGGCAAGCAGCGCAATCTTGAGCTCGTCGTGACGAACACCGGCACCGCCGAGTTGACCGACGTCAGTCTGACTGGTCAGACTCCGGCTAACTGGGATATAAGCTTCTCGCCGAAGACGATCAGCTCTCTGAAGCCCGGGGAGCATACGACGGTAACCGCAAGCATTAAGGCCTCGAATAAGGCGCTCGCCGGCGATTACGTCGTCAGCCTATCTGCCCAATCCTCCGCGAAGACGGCGGACGCCGAGCTGCGCATGACCGTTAAGACGTCCGTCATGTGGGGATGGATCGGCGTTCTCATTATCGTTGCGGTGCTTGGAGGCGTGTACGCTCTGTTCCGCAAATACGGGAGGCGTTAATCGTGACGACACGCTCAGATCAACCGGTCATCGAGCTGAAGCAGCTCGTTAAACGGTACGGACCGTTCACCGCGGTCGACTCGTTGGACTTGACGATTGAGCCCGGCGAAATCTACGGGCTGCTCGGACCGAACGGCGCCGGCAAAACGACGACGATCCTCATGATGCTGGGCTTAACGGAACCGACTTCTGGGACCGCCAAGGTTTGCGGCATCGACGCCACGCGCAACCCGATGCTCGTCAAGCGCAAGGTCGGCTATATGCCGGACGACGTCGGCTTCTATGACGATCGCACGGCGCTCGACAACTTGATCTATACGGCGAAGCTGAACCGCGTGCCATCGGACGAAGCCCGCCGCCGCGCGGAGACGTTGCTGGAACGCGTCGGTCTCGGCGAGGCCGCACGCAAACGCGTCGGCACGTTCTCCCGCGGGATGCGCCAGCGCCTTGGTCTTGCGGACGTGCTCATCAAGCAGCCTCAGGTGATTATCCTCGACGAGCCGACGCTCGGCATCGACCCGGAGGGTGTTCGCGAGCTGCTCTCGCTCATTCGCGATTTGAGCCGCAACGAGGGACTCACCGTGCTGCTTTCGTCGCATCACTTGCATCAGGTACAGCAAATTTGCGATCGTGTCGGTCTCTTCGTGCGCGGCAAGCTGATCGCTTCGGGAGATATCGCGACGCTGTCCAAGCAATTGGATAACGCGCCGACTTACCGCGTAGAGATGCGCGTGTCCCCATGGAGCCCTTCGCTCGAGAAGGCGCTCGGGGAGCTTGAACAGGTTGAACGCATCGAAGTCGTACAGGAAGGCGGAGAGTCTGCAGTCGTTACGCTATCCGGTCAAGGGGACGTTCCTTCGGAGCTCGCCCGCATCGTCGTAGAGCAAGGCGCCGTACTTCATTCCCTCACTCCTCGAAGCTACGGGCTCGACGACATCTACCATCGCTATTTCGAAGGAGGGGAAGCACGTGCACGCTTGGGCTGAGAAGCTTCAAACGAGATGGAACGGTATGTTCCGCAGAAGGGCCAGGGCGATCGAGGAGGTACCGGCTGCTCCGCTTCGTTCGTCCTCTCCGTTCTGGGTTATCGTGCAGAAGGAGTTCGGCGATCATATCCGCAGCTGGCGGTTCGTCATTCTGCTTGGCATTGTCATGCTGGCCTGCATCGGCTCGATCTATACGGCGATCACTGCGCTGAAGGACGGCGTTACGTCCGCCGGCGGCGGCACGGATACGCGGTTCCTGTTCCTAAGCATGTTCACCGTATCCGACGGTACGCTGCCGAGCTTCCTAACGTTCTTGTCGTTCCTCGCGCCGCTTATCGGCATCTCGATCGGGTTCGATTCCATCAATACGGAACGCAATAAAGGAACGCTGAGCCGCCTGCTCGCTCAACCGATTCATCGCGACGACCTGCTGAACGCCAAATTCGTCGCCGGACTGCTGCTCATCGCCGTCGTCGTGTTCTCGCTCGGCTTCCTCGTGATGGGGCTCGGCCTCTTCACGATCGGCTATCCGCCGTCGCCGGAGGAATTCTGGCGCGTCGTCATCGCGCTCTTGATCACGACGGTGTACGTAGGCTTGTGGCTCAACATTTCGCTATTCTTTTCCGTCAGGTTCAAGCAGGCCGCGACTTCCGCGCTGTCCGGCATCGCGCTGTGGCTGTTCTTCCTTGTGTTCTTCGGAATGATCGCGAACATGATCAGCAACGCGACGGCTCCCTCCAACCCGAGCGACGCCGATGCGATCATCAGCCATGAGCACTGGATGATGCTGCTGGACCGATTGTCGCCTGCGAACCTGTTCCAGGAAGCCGCTTCGACGATGCTGCTGCCGGACGTCCGCACGTTGAACGCGTTCGTGACGCAGGAGCAAGCCTATCGCGCGATTTCCGCGCCGCTGCCGCTAACTCAGAGCACGCTGCTCATCTGGCCGCACATCGTGGCTCTTGTGGCGGAGACGGTGGTCATGTTCGCGGCGTCGTACGTGCTGTTCATGCGTCAGGAGGTTCGTTCGAGGAGCTAACTGATTTTTGGCTGTCGTTTGGTCGTCAATCCGGCGATGTATCTCCTTCCGGTGTCTGCTTCACCCCACAAAGTGAAGTTAAGCTTCGAAGCGTATTCCGAGTACTTTGCGGGGACCCCGAGTTCTCGTCGAGAAATTAGAATAATAACTAATCAATGGTCATTTCTCGACGGCAAAGGCAAACGCTTCGCTCCTCCAGGAGATACATCGTTTTCATTCCTTAACCGATAACTCCTGCATCAACGGCTGGACGCATGTCCAGCCGTACTTTTTAGGGGATAGTTGCAGTCGCTCGGAATTACTCACGCCTGCCGTAGGAATATTACTCGATGGTACCGCGCTATTTCGTGCAGCCGCGCCACTTTCGCTTCAGTAACTCGATCTCACCGCGCTATTTCGTGCGTCCTCGCTACTCTCGTCTCAGTAACTCAGTGTCATCGCTCTATTTCATGCTTACACGTCACTATCGCCTCAGTAACTCGATCTCACCGCGCTATTTCGTGCATCCTCACTACTCTCGTCTCAGTAACTCGGTGTCATCGCTCTATTTCATGCTTACACGTCACTATCGCTTCAGTAACTCGATCTCACCGCGCTATTTCGTGCATACACGTCACTTTCGCCTCAGTAACTCGGTGTTATCGTGCTAGATTATTACAGAGTGCGACGATATCGGAGGTGCATCGGAGAATCACCTTACACATTGCCGCGGAGAGTGACGAAACTCGGAGAGAGCCAGGCAAAATAAATAACGGTGGCGAGATGGCCACCGTTTAGCTATATCGATGAATAGAGAAGGGACATGTGTCTCCATCGATCCTGTAAAAGTTATCGCGCCGCCGTTTCCTCAACGATGGCGATCACGAGCTCGGTCACTTTAACGATGTCGTCCGCTTTGATGCGTTCGTTCGTCGTGTGGATGTCCTCGTAGCCGACGGCGAGGTTGACGGTCGGCACGCCGTTGCCGTTGAACATGTTGGCGTCGCTGCCGCCGCCGGAGGCGAACGTGCGCGGCGTCAGTCCGATCTTGGTGATCGCGGATTTGGCGACCTGCACGACTTCGTCTTCGTCACCGTACGAATAAGCAGGATAAATCGTAATCGTCTGGAAGTCGAATTCCGCGCCGTACTCTTTCGCGGCGGCGGCAACGGCTTCGCGCATATGTTCGATTTGCTTATCCATCTTCTCTTGCACTTGGCTGCGCGCTTCGGCGTAAATTTTGATCGAATCCACGACGATGTTCACTTCGCCGCCGCCTTCGAACCGGCCGATATTCGCCGTCGTCTGGCTGTCGATGCGCCCGAGCTTCATGAGGGATACCGCTTTGGAGGCGACCTGAACGGCGCTGATGCCGTCTTCTGGGTTCACGCCGGCATGCGCGGCTTTGCCCTTGATTGTAATGAACTGCCGCGAGTTCGTCGGCGCGGCGACCGCGATGGCGCCGACTTCGCCGTTCGAATCGAGCGCATAGCCGAATTTTGCGCGAAGACGCGAACCGTCCATCGCACGAGAGCCGAGCAAGCCGGACTCTTCGCCGACGGTAATGACGAATTGGATCGGCCCGTGCGGGATGTTGTTCTCCTTCAGCAGACGGATCGCCTCGAGCATCACCGCCAAACCGGCTTTGTCGTCGGCTCCTAGAATCGTCGTGCCGTCGCTCCGGATATAACCGTCGTCATCTAGGCGCGGTTTAATGCCTTTACCCGGCGACACGGTATCCATATGCGAAGTGAATAGCAGCGCTGGCACGTTCTCTTGACCTGCGCTCGCCGGAAGCCATGCGAACATATTGTTAGCGCCATGGCCGATTTTGGCTCCGACTTCGTCTTCGGTCACTTCAAGGCCGAGCGCCTCGAACTTGCTGCGCAGCAGCTTGCTAATCTCAGCTTCGTACTTCGTCTCGCTATCGACTCGAACGAGCTCCATAAACTCGGAAATTAAACGCTCTTTCTGTACCATAATCTTTCCTCCTGAGCATGCCTATTTTATAATAGAGGGACAATCTGATCGAAAAGAGGGACTAAACCGATGAACAACCGCCTAATGAAAATCGTCGTCTACACCATACTCATCACCATGGTGGTGTCCACGATCATCATGAGCGTCGGAATCCTGTTTGAATAACGTCCTCCGCGGCGTGCTCGCTCTCGAATACGTCCATGAAATGCGGGATGATCCGACGTCCGATATCTTCTACGCTTAGCGTCAATCCGGTTTGCGCTTCGATCGAAGTGACGCCGTATCGGGCGATTCCGCACGGTATGATCCCCTGAAACCCGTCTTGCTCCACGTTGCGCTTGACGTTCAACGCAAACCCGTGACTGGTGACGAAGCCTCGCCGGGAACGGGCTTTGTTGAATTTGACGCCGATCGCGGCGATCTTAACGTCCCCTACCCAGACGCCGGTATACTCCGGCTTCCTTCCGCCTTCGATGCCGAATTCAGCCAGCAGGAGAATGATCGCTTCCTCGAGCGTCCGCAAATACTTATGTAAATCAAGACCTACCGCGTCCAAATACAACAACGGGTAGCCGACGAGCTGCCCGGGGCCGTGATACGTAATATCTCCGCCGCGGTCGATCTCGTACAAGGAGATCCCTCGCCGGGAGAGCTCCTCCTCGCTGTACAGCAGATGCTCCGGATGACGGTCGGAACCGATCGTGTACGTCGGCGGATGCTCAAGCAGCAGAAGCGTCTCGCCCCGTTCCTCGCGATCGATCTCCCGCACAAGCTTCTTCTGCAACTCCCAAGCTTCACCGTAGTCGATCATGGATAACCATTGCGTCGCTATCGTTCTCATGACGATGACCGGCCTCCTCCCTGCGTAACATTATCCATTGTAACGCAATCCCAACACCGACTCAATTCGCCGGGGCATACAGACATCAAGAGGCTGTCCCTCGGTCCATGCGAACCAGACGGGACAGCCCATAAGAAAATCTCTATCAATACAGCTTCGTATCCACGTTGTAGCTTTCCAGGATCGCCTTGATCCGTTGATGGAACTTGCCGCATATGACGCCGTCCAGAATCCGATGGTCGAACGACAAGCACAGGTTGACCATGGAACGGACGCCGATCATGTCTCCGATGACGACGGGACGCTTCACGATCGCCTCGAACGTAAGAATGGCAGCCTGCGGGAAGTTAATGATCGGATAGGACAGCACCGAACCGAACGTGCCGGTGTTGTTAAGGGTGAAAGTGCCGCCTTGCACGTCGTGTAGCTTCAGCTTGCCCTCGCGGGTCCGTTTCGCCAAATCGTTGATCTCATGCGCGAGACCGACGATATTCTTCTGGTCGGCGTTGCGGATAACCGGAGTCAGTACGGAGCCTTCCGTCCCGACGGCCATCGAGATGTTAATATCGCGCTTAACCGTGATTTTGTCCGACGCCCAGACGGAGTTCATGATCGGGAACTCTTTGATCGCCGATACGACCGCATTCATGAGGAACGGCATGTACGTAAGGTTAATGCCTTCGTTCTTCATGAAGTCGTCCTTCAGCTTGGAGCGCAGCTGGACGAGGTTCGTCAGATCAACCTCGATCATCGTCCAAGCGTGCGGAATCTCGTTTACGCTCTGACGCATATTCTTAGCGATCGTATTGCGGATCGGGGTAACGTCGATGTAGTATTCGCGTCCAGGAGCAGTTGCGCCCTCGACGACGACGGTCGGAAGCTCTGGCGTCTCGGCTACGCGCGGCGCATGGATCGGCGCTGCCGGCGCAGACGGCGCGGCTGCTCCAGGCTTGAATTCAAGCACGTCCTTACGCGTAATACGACCGCCTTCGCCCGTACCCGGCACCTGGCTTAAGTCGATGCCGCGTTCGGCGGCGATCCTCTGCACGGCCGGCGAATAGCGAACCCTCATCGGCGCGTTCGCATCGAACGCAGCCACTGCTGCTGCCGCAACGCCAGCAGGCCGAGCGCTCGTCTGCGCCCGTACGGACTGTTGCGCCACCGGAGCAGTCGTCGCGGCAGGCGTATCCGCCGCTGCCTCGACTTCCGTCTCCACAAGACAGATCGCGGCGCCTACCTCGATCGTCTCGCCCGCCCCCGCTAGAATCTTGACTAAAGTTCCTTTCACGGTAGAAGGCAGCTCCGCGTTCACTTTATCGGTGATGAGCTCGCATAGCGGCTCGTACATATCCACGCTGTCCCCCGGCTGCTTCAGCCATTGGTCGATCGTAGCGGATACGAGCGACTCGCCAAGCTGCGGCATCGTTACTTCGACGATTTGTTTTGCCATAACCAATCTCCTTCCCTGCAACGGGCTGCAGCTCTTCTAATACCGCGCCAGCTCCAGCATAGCCGCTTTGACTTTCTCCTTATTCAGCAGGAAGTGCTTCTCGCCCGGCGGGTTAATAGCCATCGCCGGAATGTCCGGGCCGCACAGCCTGCGAATCGGCGCGTCCAGATCGTAAAGCAGCTCCTCGGCGATGATCGCGGCGACTTCCGCTCCGACCCCGCCGGTCTTGTTATCCTCGTGGATGATGAGAACCTTGCCCGTCTTCGCCGCCGCTTCGAGAATCGCCTCACGATCGAGCGGTTGAATCGTGCGCAGATCTAGAATATGCGCTTCGACGCCTTCGTCCCGCGCCAGCTCTTCTGCCGCCTGCATCGCAAAATGCAGCGGCATGCTATAGCCGATAACCGTAATGTCGCTGCCTTCTCTCATGACGTTCGCTTTGCCGATCGGAACGATGTAGTCCTCGTCCGGCACCTCATCGGTAATGAGGCGGTAGCACTTCTTGTTCTCGAAGAACAACACCGGATCCGGGTCGCGGATGGCCGCCTTCAGCAAGCCCTTCGCGTCATAAGCCGTAGCCGGAGCGACGATCTTAAGGCCCGGCGTGCCGAAGAACACCGACTCTGGACACTGGGAATGGTATAATCCGCCGAAGATCCCGCCGCCGATCGGCGCGCGGATGACGACCGGACAATCCCAATCGTTATTGGAGCGATAGCGAATCTTAGCCGCCTCGCTGATGATTTGGTTCGTTGCCGGGAACATGAAGTCGGAATATTGCATCTCGGCGACCGGCCTCATCCCGACCATGGCCGCCCCGATCGCTACGCCGGCGATCGCGGATTCCGCCAGCGGTGTATCGATCGCTCGATCCTCGCCGAACTGCTGGTAAAGACCCTTGGTCGTGCCGAATACGCCGCCTTTCTTGCCGACGTCCTCGCCAAGGACGAACACGCTGCTATCGCGTTCCATCTCTTCCTTCATAGCAAGACGAATCGCTTCGATATATTCGATGACCGCCATCAGCTCTTCACCTCGCTTGAATCCGCATAGACGTACAGTTCCGAGTCTTCCGCGGGCTGGAACGGAGCACGCTCCGCATACTGGGTAGCCTCGTCGATGATCGCGCGAAACTCAGCCAGCATCTTCGTTTCGTGTTCGTCGGACCATAACCCCGCTTCGACGAGGTAATTCTTGAAGGTAACGATCGGATCGTTCTGCTTGAACGGCTCGACTTCTTCCTTCGTCCGGTAATCCAAATCGTTATCCGTCGTGGAATGGCCCGTCACGCGGTACGACATAATCTCGACGAGCGTCGGCCCTTCGCCGGCGATCGCCCGGTCGCGCGCTTCCTTCACGACGCGGTACACTTCAAGCGGATCGTTGCCGTCCACGCGATAGCCCGGGAACCCATAGCCGATCGCGCGCTCGTAAATATTGCCTCGCGTCTGCTTCGACAAAGGCACGGAAATGGCATATTGGTTGTTCTGACACACGAATATAACAGGCAGCTTGTGCACGCCCGCAAAGTTGCAGCCCTCGTGAAAATCGCCTTGGTTGCTCGAGCCGTCTCCGAACGAGACGATCGACACGGATTTCTCTCCGCGCATCTTCGCGGCGAGCGCGATGCCGGTCGCATGCGGCACTTGCGTCGTTACAGGACTCGAGCCCGTTACGATGCGCAGTCGCTTGGAGCCGAAGTGGCCCGGCATCTGGCGACCTGCGCTATTCGGATCTTCCGCCTTAGCGTATAGGGACAACATCAGATCCTTGACCGTCATTCCGACGGAAAGCACGAACCCGTAATCCCGATAGTAAGGCAGGAACCAGTCGGTCTTCGTATCCATCGCGAAACCCATGGCGACCTGCGACGGCTCCTGGGTAATGCCCGAAATATGAAAATTCACTTTGCCTGCGAGCTTAAGCAATTGGCCTCGCTCGTCGAACTTCCGAGCAAGCTGCATCATTCTGTACATCTCTACGACTCGCTCGTCTGATAAGCCTAGCGCAGCATGTCTTGAAGATTGCTGGACGGTACCGGACTGTTTCATAGGTGCGTCCTCCTAGCTTTTTCGAGTATTATAACCTGGTCTTAATACTTGAACTTAATTCCTATTATACTCTCCTCAATAACAAAAAGAAACGTCCAACTACACAAGGTTTCCGAGGCGCGTTGCGAACGGGCCTGAACCTGTGCAGGGACGATGCGGACAAGCCGCGGCTTCCTATATGGTTATGCGTGTCCGGCTCTTCCGTCCAACGCCAGCATGACCTCTTGCAGCGCTTCGGAGAGCGTCGGATGCGGATGGATCGCGCGGCCGATCTCCCAAGGCACGGCATCCAGCAGCTTCGCGAGCGACGCTTCGGCGATCAGATCGGTCGCATGCGCGCCGACGAGATGCACGCCGAGCAAGTCTCCGCTCTTCTCGTCCGCGACGACCTTCGCGAACCCTTCGGCTTCACCGTACACAAGCGCTTTGCCAAGAATTCGCAGCGGGAGCTTGGCCGTCTTCACGGCATAGCCGTTCGCCTTAGCATCGGCTTCCGTATAGCCGATTGAAGCGGCTTCCGGCCTTGAATAGATACAGCGAGGGATATCCCGATCAGCCGTACGAGGCAGCTTCGCACCAAGCATATGATCGACCGCTACCGCCGCTTCATGCATTGCCGCGTGCGCCAGCTGAACGCCTCCGATGCAGTCGCCGATCGCATAGATATGGGACTCTCCCGTCTGCAGCGTCTTCGGATCGACGACGACGAAGCCGCGATCCGTCTTCACGTCCGTATTCTCCAACGTCAGATGCTCGACGTTGCCTTGACGCCCTACCGACACGAGCATCTTCTCGGCGCTTAGCGAATGCTTCTTGTCGCCTTCTGCTACCTCCGCATGTACGCCGCCATCGTCAATCCGGCACGATTCGAGCTTAAGCGCGGCGCCGGTCAGCACGCGAACGCCTCTCTTCTTCAGCGCCTTGGCCAGCTCCGAGCTGACCTCTCTGTCCTCGCCCGGCACGAGCCGG
>Ga0065721_10051954_pt1 | contig 13088 bp, 12 predicted proteins | sample Mesricmetagenome_FD_59108 | JGI IMG/M metagenome (GOLD analysis project Ga0065721, IMG submission 59108) | Mesophilic microbial community from rice straw/compost enrichment Sample: eDNA_1 v2 (version 2) | ecosystem: Engineered > Solid waste > Grass > Composting > Bioreactor | place: USA: Davis... | reverse complement strand
CCGCCGCTGGAGCAGATCCGCTTCGTCGAGGTTCCGGAAGTCGCGTCCCGCGTCAACGGCCTGCTCTCCGGCGAATACGACTTCGCCTGCGACCTTCCGCCGGATCAGATCGCTGCCGTTCAGGCCGCTTCCGGCCTCGAAGTCCAGAGCTCGACCATCTGGAACCATCGCGTTTCGGTCTTCAACGTCCAGAACCCGGTTCTTGCCAATCCGCTCGTTCGTCGCGCGATGACGCATTCCATCGACCGCAAGGCGATCGTAGAAGCGCTGTGGGCAGGTAAAACCGTGATCCCGGCGGGGTTGCAGTTCGAATCCTTCGGTGCCTCGGACATGTTCATCGAAGGCTGGGCACCCCCGGAATACAATCCCGAACTGGCGCGGGACCTGTTGAAGCAGGCCAATTACAAGGGTGATGCCATCCCCTACCGCCTGCTCAACAACTACTACACCAACCAGACCGCCAATGCGCAGATCATGGTCGAGATGTGGAAGCAGGTGGGCCTGAACGTCGAGATCGAGATGAAGGAGAACTGGGGACAGATCCACGATCCGGCCGGCACCAAGGGCGTCCGCGACTGGTCTGCCTCCAACACCATCAACGATCCGATCACGCCGATGGTCGTGCAGTTCGGGCCTAACGGCGAGGTCCAGCAGAAGAAGGACTGGACCAATGCCGAGCTGAACCAGCTTTCCGCGGTGATGGAGACCTCGACCGATCGTGCGCTGCGCAAGAAAGCCATCGCCCGCATGCTGGAAATCTGCGAGCGCGAAGACCCCGTCTATCAGGTCCTGCATCAGAACGCCGTGTTCACGGGCATGAAGTCCTCCTTGAAGTGGAAGGCGGCTCCGGCCTTCGCCATGGACTTCCGTGCCTCGAACTGGGTTCTCTGACCGGATTCTCCGTCCCGCTCCGGCGACCTGACAGGCCGCCGGGGCCTTTTTGTTTTCGATGATGAAAATGCCCGAAGGGCCGGAGACGGCAAGAGGCAGGATTGGGAGCGGATATGGGTGCGGCATCGTCCAATCTCGTGGAATTGCGCGACCTGAAAGTCGCCTTCGACGGCGTCCAGGTTTTGCACGGCATCAACCTCGATGTTCGGCGGGGCGAGGCGCTCGGGCTCGTCGGCGAATCGGGTTGCGGCAAATCGGTCACCTGGCTTGCCGCGCTGGGACTGCTTCCGGGGAAGGCCAGCGTCACCGGTTCGGTCCGGTTGCAGGGACATGAAATCTCCGGCGGCACGCGCGAGAGTTTCGAGCGGGTGCGGGGCGGGCGGATCGCGATGATCTTCCAGGACCCTTCGAGCTCGCTCAATCCCGTGTTGCGCATCGGCCGGCAGATCACCGAAGCGTTGGCCATTCATCGCGGGCTCAAGGGCGAGGCCGGCAAGGCCGAGGCACTTCGGCTGCTGGACATGGTCGGCATTCCCGATCCGCGCCGTCGCTTCGATCTCTACCCCCATGAATTTTCCGGCGGGCAGTGTCAGCGTCTGATGATCGCCATGGCGCTTGCCGGCGAACCGGACCTGCTGGTTGCCGACGAGCCGACCACGGCGCTCGATGCGACGATCCAGGCGCAGATACTCGACCTCCTGATCCAGCTGAGAGCGGAGACCGGAATGGCGACGGTCTTCATCAGCCATGATCTCGGGGCTGTCAGTCAGGTCTGCGAGCGGGTCTGCGTCATGTATGCCGGCCGGATCGTCGAGGAAGGCACGACCGCACAGCTCTTTTCCGAACCGCGCCACCCCTATACACGCGGCCTGTTCGATGCGATCCCGAGGATCGACGGCCCCCGCCAGAGACTGATCCCGATCCCCGGCACGGTTCCCAATCCCAAACACCTGCCGGAGGGCTGCGCCTTCTCGCCGCGCTGTTCGCGGGCGGTCGAAGCCTGCCGGAGCGAGCGTCCGCCGCTCCTGTCCTTGAGCGATGGGAGGCAGCTTGCCTGCACACGGCCGGTACCGGCCGAGGAGCGTGCCGGGACGAAGAGCAAAGTGGCAGAGGAGATGCTGCAATGACCGCGCTCATCGAGGCGAGCGATCTCGTCCGCATATACCAAATCCGCCGTGGCCTTTTCGGGCGGCCGCATCCGGTCCGCGCCGTGGATGAGATTTCGCTGGCCGTCAACCCGGGCGAGACGCTCGGCATCGTGGGCGAATCCGGTTCCGGCAAATCGACTCTTGGACGCATGCTGCTCGGCATCGATACCGCTCAGGGCGGAGAGGTTCGCTTCGAGGGTAAACCCATGCCGCCGCTCCGCACGCCGGAATGGCGGGCTTTGCGCGCCAAGATGCAGCTTATCTATCAGGACCCCCTGGCCGCGCTCGATCGCCGCCTGACGATCGCGGCGCAAGTCGGCGAACCGCTGGAGATTCACAAGATCATTCCGAAACAGCATCAGGCCGCTCGCGTCGCCGAGTTGATGGCCGCGGTCGGCCTGCGTCCGGATCAGGCGGGGCACTATCCGCACGAGCTTTCCGGTGGGCAGCGCCAACGTGCGGTCATCGCCCGGGCGCTCGCCGCCCGTCCGAAGCTTCTCGTCTGCGACGAGCCGGTTTCCGCGCTCGACGTCTCCATCCAGGCCCAGGTCGTCAACATGCTGCGCGACCTGCAGGCAGAGAACGGCATCGCCATGGTGTTCATCAGCCATGATCTGAAGGTCGTGCGCAACATCGCCGATCGCGTGGCGGTCATGTATCTCGGCCGGATCGTCGAGGAGGCATCGTCCGACGTCATCTTCCAATCGCCGCAGCATCCCTACACCAAGGCGCTCGTTTCGAGCGTGCCGGTTCCCGGCAAGCGTCTGGAAGGGCGCGTCATCCTCCAGGGCGAGCCGCCGAACCCCGCCAGCCGCCCGCCCGGGTGCGCCTTCCATCCGCGCTGCCCGCTGGCACGGGATATCTGCCGTGCCGTCGTGCCGGAGCTTCGACAGATCGGCGACGGCCGGACGGCTGCCTGCCATGTGGTGACGGGCGAAACCGCGGCGATCGCGGCATAGGGAGGTTGGGATGATCCGTTTCATAGCCGTGCGAATTCTCAGGGCAGCTATCACCATCCTTGCCGTGGTGACTTTCGCTTTCGTCGTCCTGCGCATGTCGGGCGATCCGGCGCAGGTGATGCTCGGCCCTGACACTCCTCAGGAATCCGTCGATGCCTTCCGCCGCGCCTGGGGCCTCGACCAACCGTTGTGGATACAATATCTCGCCTATATCAAATCCATTTTCACCGGTGATTTCGGCGTCTCCATGCGGGACAAGGCATCCGCGCTCGATCTCGTTCTGCAGCGCGTGCCTGCGACGCTGCAGCTCACCGTACCGGCATTGTTCCTGAAACTGATGATCGGCATCCCGGCCGGCGTCTATGCGGCGCTGCACCGCCAGAGCTTCACCGATCGCGGGGTGATCCTGCTTGCCGTTTTCGGCTTCACCATCCCGTCCTTCGTCATGGGTCTTCTGCTGGTGCTCATCTTCGCCGTCATTCTCGGTATTCTGCCCTCCGGCGGTCAGGACACCTGGATGCATGGCATCCTGCCAACCCTTACCATGAGCATCGGAGGAATTGGCATCCTGGCCCGCTTCTCCCGCAGTGCGATGATCGAAGTCATGGGCCAGCCTTATATCCGGACCGCTTCCGCCAAGGGCCTGAAATGGCGTGACGTCGTCTGGAGCCATGCGCTGCCGAACGCCGCCGTGCCGATCGTCACGATCGTCGGCTTCATGGTGGGCTCGCTGATCGCCGGCGCGGTGGTGGTCGAATCGATCTTTTCATGGCCCGGGATCGGGCGTCTGCTGGTCGTGTCGGTCAGCAATCGCGACCTCGCCGTCGTGCAGTGCATCCTGTTGATCATCGCTGCCGCGATGGTCGTTTCCAATCTGGTCGTCGACCTCCTCTATGGCTGGCTCGACCCCCGTCTGCGTTCGGCCGCGTCGCATTGAGGAGAAGAGAGATGGCTTCGATCGATCTGTCGGGCACCCTGCGGGCGCCGCGCTGGTATTCGGTATTCATCACACGGCTTCGCCGCAACCTGCCATTCACCGTCGGCCTCGGTATTCTCTGGCTTTTCGCCATGGTCGCGGTCGCGATTTTCGCCGACCAGATCCGCCCGTACAATATAACGGCTATGGATCTGACGAGCCGTCTTTCGCATCCGGGCGGGTTGAAACATCTTCTCGGTACGGACGAGCTTGGCCGCGACGTGCTTTCGCGCCTCATCCAGTCGATCCGCGTATCGCTGGTCATCGCCTTCGGAGCGACGATCATCTCGGCGGTGTTCGGCACGGTGCTCGGTTTCGCTGCTGCGCAATTCCGCGGTTTCGTGGAACACCTCGTGCTCGTGCTGGCCGACTTTCAGGCAGCGCTGCCGTTTCTCATCATGTCTCTGGCCGTGCTTGCCTTCTTCGGTTCCTCCATGGTGCTGCTCGTCTGTCTCATGGGGTTCTACGGCTGGGAGCGTTATGCGCGCATCGCCCGCGGCCTTGCGATCTCCGCCGGCGCTCAAGGCTATGCGGCCTCGGTGGTACAGCTCGGCGCAACGCCTGCGCGGGTCTATTTCCGGCACATTCTGCCGAATGTCGCCTCGACGTTGATCGTATCGATGACGCTGACCTTCCCGGAAATCATCCTGATGGAGAGCGGTCTTTCCTTCCTCGGCCTGGGCGTTCAGCCGCCGGAGACGAGCCTCGGCAATATGGTGGGCTTCGGCCGCGAATATCTGACTCGCGCCCCATGGATCATGCTCGCGCCGTCGATCGTGATCATGCTGACCACGCTGTCGATCAGCATCGTCGGCGACTGGCTTCGCGACAGGCTCGACCCGACCATCTCGTAACATTGGAGATAGCGAGGGTGGGTCGGGAAAGCGATGGGCAATCAGTAACGATGCGAAGTAAATATGGCAGAATCCGGTATTGTTTCATAAACTGGCCACTTGAGTTTCCGCAATCATACAGCTAAATCTCACGCCACCAGGACCGGGCCCCTCTGACAGTTCATCGTTGAACTGTGATGTCGGACTGGTTGTCCAACTTGGGTGCCTGGAGTTCGTGGACATCACGCGACGATAACGGCGATGACCTACGACAGGCGGTATGCCGGTCGTAAGCGTTTCAAGCTTGTCTCGATCCACGGTGAGGGCACTCACCCGCGCTTTAATAGATTGGGTGCCAAATGATGGAATTCTTTACGCCGGAGGCGATTACCGCGCTCCTGCAAGTTATCATGATCGACCTCGTGCTGGCCGGCGACAACGCGATCGTCATCGGCCTTGCGGCCGCCGGCCTTCCGAAGGAACAGCGGGCGAAAGCGATCCTCGTCGGTATCATCGCAGCCACCGTTCTGCGTATCGGCTTCGCACTTGCCACGACGCAGCTTCTGCAGATCGTCGGCCTGCTGCTCGCCGGTGGCATCCTGCTGCTCTGGGTCTGCTGGAAAATGTGGCGCGAGCTGCGCACCCCGCATCACCATGAAGACGAGGCAAGCGAAGCGCTTGCGAATGCCGATCTCAATGCGGACGGGACGGTCGCCGGCGGAGCGCCGCGCAAGACTTTCGCCCAGGCCGCCTGGCAGATCATCATTGCCGACGTGTCCATGTCGCTCGACAATGTTCTCGCCGTCGCCGGTGCCGCCCACGAGCATCCCGAGGTCCTGATTTTCGGCCTCGTCCTGTCGATCGCTCTCATGGGCGTTGCCGCAAGCTTCATTGCCCGCCTGCTCAACAAGCACCGCTGGATCGCCTATGTCGGTCTCGCCGTCATCCTCTACGTCGCGCTTGAAATGATCTGGCGCGGTGCCCACGAGGTCATGCCGTATCTCGGCCTGTAATCGCTTGGAATGGCACGGCAAGCCGCCGTGCCATTCCCCTTCCGGGCGTTCCGGTTCCGCCCCCTCTTTCACCGAACCGTTTTCCCTGTCTCAACCAAAACTTATGCCGCGGCAGCAGAACCTATTCGTCAGGCGGCTGATCTGCTTTTATGTCTTCATCCGAGCTTGGCGCCTGCGCGCCGATCGCGTTGCGGGTGGAGGACGCGGGTTCGATTTGGAGGAGAATGCGCCTGTCTGCCGGGCGCTCGTGAGTGATCATCTGGGAAAAGCTATGACCGAACCCTGTTACGATGTCGCCCATCTGGGCCATGTGGAACTTTATTCCGACCGCTTCGATGAGACGCTCGACTTCTTCACCCGCGTCTACGGACTGACGGAAAGCGGCCGGGAAGGCGACAGCGTCTATCTGCGTGCTTATGACGATTATGAATTCCACACGCTGAAGCTCACCAAGCATCATACGACCGGCGTCGGGCATATCGGTTATCGCGCCGCTTCTCCGGAAGCGCTGGAGCGCCGCGTCAAGGTGATCGAGGAAAAGGGCTGGGGTGTCGGCTGGACCGACGGCGATCTCGGACATGGCCGCGCCTATCAGTTCAAGAGCCCGGATGACCATCTCTTCGAACTCTATTTCGACACCAAGGAATATGTGGCGCCGCCTGAAGAGAAGCCGGCGCTGAAGAACATCGCCCAGCGTTACCACGGCCGCGGCGCTTGCCCGCGCCGCCTCGATCACGTGAACCTGCTTGCGGCCGATGTCAGCCAGATCCGCGAGTTCATGGTGACGGCCCTCGGCAGCCGCGTCACCGAGATGATCCAGCTCGACAACGGCCGTCTCGGTGGCTGCTGGTTCACCATCAACAACAAGACCTACGATCTCGCCTGCTCCGAGGATCATACGGGTTCGCACGGCCGTTTTCACCACGTCACCTATGCCTGCGACCAGCGCGAGGACATCCTGCGTGCCGCCGACATCTTCCTGGAAAATGGCGTGCATATTGAATCCGGTCCGCACAAACACGCGATCCAGGGGACGTTCTTCCTCTATGTCTGGGAGCCGGCCGGCAACCGCGTCGAGCTCGCCAATGCCGGCGCGCGCCTGATCCTGCGTCCGGACTGGAAGCCGGTCGTCTGGTCCGAGGCGGACCGCAAAAAGGGCCAGGCCTGGGGCATGAAGACGATCGAGACTTTCCATACGCACGGCACGCCCCCCGTCGCGCGCAAGTAAGAGGTATCCCATGGCAAAGACAGCATTGGTCATCAGCGCCCATTCAGCGGATTTCGTCTGGCGTTGCGGCGGCGCGATCGCGCTTCACGAGGAGAAGGGCTACGAGGTCACCGTCGTATGCCTGTCCTATGGCGAGCGCGGCGAAAGCGCCAAGCTCTGGAAAAATCCGGGCATGACGCTGGAGAAGGTGAAAGCTGCCCGCCGCAAGGAAGCGGAAGCGGCTGCCAAGGCTCTCGACGTTACCGACATCCAGTTCTTCGACCTCGGCGACTACCCGCTCGTCGTTGATCAGGAAGCGAAATTCAAGTTGGTGGACGTCATCCGCAAGGTGCAGCCGGAATTCATGCTCTCCCATTCCAAGTGGGATCCCTACAACACCGACCACATGTATGCGACGCAGGTGGCGCTCGATGCCCGTATGATCGCCCAGGCCTGGGGCCACAATCCCGGCGAAAAGGTTCTCGGCGCGCCGCAGCTCTATCTTTTCGAACCGCACCAGACAGAACAGATGGAGTGGAAGCCGGACGTGTTTCTCGATATCTCGCCCGTCTGGGAAAAGAAGTGGGCGGCCATCCAGTGCATGGAGGGCCAGGAGCACCTCTGGGACTTCTACAAGAACGTCGCTGAAAACCGCGGCAACCATTTCATGCGCAATTCCGGCGGCCAGTCCGGCGGCCGCAAGTCGACCCACGCGGAAGGTTTCCAGTCGGTCTTCCCGCGCACCGTCGATGAACTCTGATAAGGGATGAGCTCTGATGTCGGTCGTCGTTCAGAATATCGAGCGCGCGGATCAGTCGGTGATCGACCGGCTGGCCGCCTGCGGCGTCGCCACGGTCCATGAGGCGCAGGGGCGAAAGGGCCTGTTGGCGAGCTACATGCGGCCGATCTATCCGGGTGCCCGTCTGGCGGCGAGTGCCGTCACGATCTCGGCGCCTCCCGGCGACAACTGGATGGTTCATGTGGCGATCGAGCAGATCAAGGCCGGCGACATCCTGCTGCTCGCCCCGACCAGCCCCTGCGAGGACGGTTATTTCGGCGACCTTCTCGCCACCTCGGCATTGGCGCGGGGCTGCAAGGGTCTGATCATCGATGCGGGCGTCCGCGATGTGGCCGATCTGACCGAAATGAAATTCCCGGTCTGGTCCAAGGCGATCTTCGCGCAGGGCACGGTCAAGGAGACGCTCGGCTCCGTCAACGTGCCGGTCATCTGCGCCGGCGCCTATGTCCGTCCGGGTGACGTGATCGTCGCCGATGACGACGGCGTGTGCGTCGTGCTCCGCGAAGAGGCGGAAGCGGTGGCGAAGAAGGCGGAAGCGCGCGTGGCGGCGGAAGACGCCAAGCGCAAGCGGCTTGCCGCCGGCGAACTCGGTCTCGACATCTACGACATGCGCGGGCGGCTCGCCGAAAAGGGTTTGAAGTATATTTGAGTGGTCCGTTGCCCGTCATCCTCGGGCTCGTCCCGAGGACTACCCGCATCGACCGTTTGCAGATCCTCGGGACAAGCCCGAGGATGACGGCGGAGAGGGTTGAAGCCTTTTCCGGCACGCACGGCAGCGAAGGTTGCTTCTCCTTTTCCGACAGGGGAGAAGAGGGAGATGACAATGACTGAAACCGAAACCGGCGTCCGGTGCATGTGGATGCGTGGCGGCACTTCGAAAGGCGGGTATTTCCTCGCGGAGGACCTGCCGGCTGACCGTGACGGTTTTCTCCTGCGCGTGATGGGATCGCCCGATCCACGCCAGATCGACGGAATGGGCGGCGCTCATCCGCTGACCTCCAAGGTCGCGGTGGTGAAGAAATCCGAGCGGGAAGGGGTGGACGTCGACTATCTCTTCCTGCAGGTCTTCGTCGATCAGCCGATCGTCACCGACGCGCAGAACTGCGGCAATATCCTTGCCGGCATCGGGCCCTTTGCCATCGAGCGCGGGCTGGTGCCGGTGAAAGGCGAAAAAACCGAGGTTTCCATCTTCATGGAGAATACCGGGCAGATCGCGATCGCCACGATCGAGACGCCCGGCGGCAAGGTGAACTACAAGGGCGACGCCCGCATCGACGGCGTGCCGGGGACATCCGCACCGGTACCGATCGTGTTTGCCGATACGGCCGGCTCTTCCTGCGGTGCGCTGCTGCCGACCGGAAACGCGGTGGACGAGATCGAAGGCGTAGCCTGCACGCTGATCGACAACGGCATGCCCTGCGTCGTCATGCGTGCCGACGCGCTCGGCATCAAAGGTACGGAAAGCCCCAAGGAGCTCGAGGCGAACCCGGAGTTGCGCGCCAGGCTGGAGGCGATCCGTCTGAAAGCCGGACCGATGATGAACCTTGGCGATGTCGCCAAGAAATCCGTGCCGAAGATGACGATGGTCTCGCCGGCGGCAGCAGGCGGGGCGATTTCCACGCGCACCTTTATCCCGCATTCCTGTCATGATGCGATCGGGGTGCTCGGCGCCGTCAGCGTCGCGACGGCCTGCCTGCTGCCCGAAGGCCCGGCATCGGAACTTGCGGTCATTCCGGCTGGCGATGAAAAGCTTCTGTCGATCGAGCATCCGACGGGCGAGATGAGCGTCATCGCCACCATGAGGAATGGCGAGGTCGATCGGGCTGCGGTCCTGCGGACGGCGCGCAAGCTCTTCGACGGCGTGGTTTTTGGCGATTAGCACGGGACAAGAGATATGAGAATCGCGTTCCTGGGTTTCGGCGAAGCGGCTCGGGCCTTTCACGACAGTCTCGCACCGAAGCTCGATAGCGGAGAATTCCGGGCTTACGACCTGCTGCTCGACAGGGCCGAAAGCGCCGGAGAAATGCAGGCCGCAATGACGAGCCGAGGCGTGAAGCCCGCCGGATCGCCGGCAGGGCTTGCCGATGCCGAATGGATATTCAGCGCTGTCACCGCCGACCAGAGCCTTGCCGCCGCTCAGTCGATAGCTCCGTATCTTGGCCAGGGCGCGCTCTTCATCGACATCAATTCCGTCTCGCCCGGCCGCAAACGCGAGACTGCCGCCCTCGTCAACGGAACGGGTGCCGATTATCTCGATATGGCCGTCATGGCGCCGGTGCACCCGAAAGGGCATGCCACCCCCGTTCTCATTGCGGGCAAGCCGGCCGTCCCGCTTCTGGAGCGGTTTCACGGCCTCGGTTTCAACGCGGATGTCGCCGGTGAAGCGCCGGGTTCGGCGACCGCCATCAAGATGGTGCGTTCCGTCTTCGTCAAAGGCCTGGAGGCGATCACTGTCGAGGCGCTGCTCGCTGCGGAAGCCTCCGGCTGTTTCGAGGAGATCGTTTCCTCGCTGTCTCAGAGCTTTCCCGGCCTCGACTGGTCGAAATTCCCCGATTACCAGTTCGAACGCACGACCCGCCACGGCCGCCGCCGCGCTGCCGAAATGCGCGAAAGCGGCGTCACGCTCGATGCGCTCGGGCTCAACGGCGGGATTGCACGGGAGACCGCCGCCATTCAGGACGCCATGGCGGCCAGCGGCGTGAAGCCTTCCGGTGATCTTCGAGACACCGTCGCCCGTGTTCTTGCGGCGCGCCGGGCGGCGAAATAGCGGCCGGCATCTCTCTCGGCGCAGCCTTGTATACCCACCAGCATTTTGGGGCAGAGTAGGTGCTGTTTTTGCCTGCTCGACTGCCTGTATACACCACACTTGGCCAAATCATCGGATACCGCTAAGATTTCCGGATCGACAGGCGCAGGTTGCGCCGCCCTCGCCACAGGCAAAGGTGCTGATTTGGAAGAGAGTGCAAGAACGACCCACACGATGCGTGCGCTGATGGAGCTGCGCAAGAAGATCCTCAGCGGCGACTATCCCGGCGGCACCCGGCTTTTCGAGGTTCCGCTTGCCGAGACGCTGCAGATTTCCCGCACGCCCGTGCGCGAGGTCATGTCGCGACTGGCGGAAGAAGGATTGCTCGACCGTCTGGCGAATGGCGGCTTCGTCGTGCGGAGCTTCACCTATGCGGACGCGGTCGATGCGATCGAATTGCGCGGCGTGCTGGAGGGCACGGCTGCGCGGCTCGCAGCCGAGCGCGGTGTATTGCAGGCGGGGCTCGATCAACTCCGCGAACTGCTGGCGCGACTGGAGGATTGTTTCGGCCAAGCTTCGGATGATGTGGATCTGGAGGCTTATTCAGAGGCGAACGCGAAGTTTCACATCGCACTTGTCGAGCTCTCCGGCAGTACGGTGATCCAGCGCGAAGTCGAGCGCGCGACGCGGCTGCCCTTCGCCTCTCCCTCCGCTTTTCTCTCCGGCCGGGCGCATGTCGCGGCTTTCCGCCAGTCTCTTCATGTCGCGCAGGATCAGCACCGATCGATGGTTTCGGCGATTGCCGGACGGGAGGGCGCGCGCGCGGAATTCATCGCCCGCGAGCACGCGCGGATCGCCAGGAAGAACCTCGAATATGCCGTCTTCGAGAATCCGGAACTGATGCTGACCGTTCCGGGTCTCGTCCTCCTCAACTCCTGACGCATTCTGCACCGGTTTTCCACCGGCGGACGGCCTTCGGTTTACCATCCGGAGGCCGATCGTCAGCCTGCCGAATATTTTCCCTTGAATTTGTCCTCCGATGTCGTCATGTATACATGACACTTCAAACCACAGGGAGGAATTCCGTGACCCAAGCCAATCTCACGCAAGTTTTGAAGGATGCCGGCAACACTGTCGAGCATCTACGCAACTCCAAGACCGGCATCTATGTATACCCGGTTGTTGCTCCGGAGTTCTCAAACTGGCGTTCGGAACAGGCCGCATGGCGCGAAGGCGCCGTTCTCTTCGACCAGTCGCACCACATGGACGAGCTGATCGTCGAAGGTCCGGATGCCGCCAAGTTTCTTGAAAGCCTGGCGATCAACAGCTTTGCCAATTTCGGCGTCGATCGCGCCAAGCACTATGTTCCGGTCACGCCTGCCGGCCATGTCATCGGCGACATGATCATCTTCCGCGAAACGGAAGAGAAGTTCGTCCTCGTAGGCCGCGCCCCGACCGCAAACTGGCTGCTCTACAACGCCTCGCTCGGCAAGTATAACGTCAAGCTGACGCACGATCCGCGCTCTCCGTCGCGTCCGGACGGCAAGCTCGTCACCCGCGTTCACTATCGCTTCCAGATCCAGGGTCCGGATGCGCCGAAAGTCTTCGAAAAGATGAACGGCGGCCCCATTCCGGAGATCAAGTTCTTCCACGTCGACTGGATCAACGTCGCAGGCCGCAAGGTTCAGGCCCTGCGCCACGGCATGGCCGGTGCTCCGGGTCTCGAGATCTGGGGTCCCTATGCCGAGAAGGACGAAGTCCGCGCCGCGATCTTGAAGGCCGCTGAAGAGGCAGGCGTCGACCTGCGTCCGGTCGGCAGCCGCGCCTATGCGACCAACACGCTGGAATCGGGCTGGATCCCGTCGCCGCTTCCGGCGATCTATACCGGCGAAGAGCTTCAGGCCTATCGCGACTGGCTTTCCGCCCAGAGCTACGAAGCCAGCGGTTCGATCGGCGGCAGCTTCGTCTCCGACAATATCGAAGACTACTACCTGAACCCCTACGAACTGGGTTACGGCGTCTATGTGAAGTTCGACCACGACTTCGTCGGCCGCGCTGCTGTCGAAAAGCAGAAGCAGACCCCGCAGCGCCGCAAGGTCACCTTCGAGTGGAACTCGGACGACGTCGTAAAGGTCATCGCTTCGGCCTTCCAGCCGGGCGAGCAGGCCAAGAAGTGGATCGACTTCCCGCTCTCCAACTATGCCTCGTCGAGCTTCGACAAGGTTCTGAAGAACGGCAAGGTCGTCGGCCTCTCGATGTTCAACGGCTACAGCTACAACGAGCGTTCGATGCTGTCGCTCGGCGTCGTCGATGCCGACATCAAGGAAAACGACATCCTGACGCTCGTCTGGGGCGAGCCGGATGGCGGTACTTCCAAGACCTCGGTCGAGCAGGGCCACGGACAGGCTGAAATCCGCGTCCGCGTTGCAGCCGTTCCTTACGCCCAGGAGGCACGTGAAAATTACGCCGAAAGCTGGCGCACAAAGAAGGCCCTCTGATCACCACGGCGTGCGAGA
>Ga0065721_10051953_pt1 | contig 13088 bp, 8 predicted proteins | sample Mesricmetagenome_FD_59108 | JGI IMG/M metagenome (GOLD analysis project Ga0065721, IMG submission 59108) | Mesophilic microbial community from rice straw/compost enrichment Sample: eDNA_1 v2 (version 2) | ecosystem: Engineered > Solid waste > Grass > Composting > Bioreactor | place: USA: Davis... | reverse complement strand
TCGGTACTGAGAGCGATTAAATTCTTAACATTATTTTTTTTGGCCAATTTAATGAGAATGTCACTGGCAACCGTATTAACACGATAAGCTGTCATAGGATTTTCCTGGCAAATATCCACATGTTTCATAGCTGCTGCATGGACAATGTAATTGATACGATGTGATACTATAATTGATTCCAAATCATCCTCAATTCGTTCTGATGACAAATCTATAACATATGTTTTTATGTTCCTGAAATAATTTTTGAAATGAGCCAGTTTACACTCACTATGTGCTGTACCTATGATTTCGCCCGGAAAATCATGATTTAATAAATATTGAGTGAAATTTCTACCAAAAAATCCGGTAATTCCTGTTATTAATATGTTCATAATAGTAATTATGAGATTAATTATTATAATTTGGCGGTAAATTTTGCAATTTGACTGGAATTTTTTTGATCAGTTGGTGCTTGATAATTTACTCAATTCTTTTCGACACCTCAAAAAGAATTTAACTGTTTTTTCCAAGCCTTCATCAAAGTAGATCATTGGTTTATAACCCAACATTTCGGAAATTTTGGAAATCGAGGCATTGGAATAGGGAACATCTCCAAGACGATTTGGACCATGAATGACTTCTCCTGTGTAATTCGTCAATTTTTTGAGACTTTGATATAACTTGTTAATGGATATGCTATTATTAGTCCCCACATTAAAAACTTCCCCAAAACAATTCGCATTAGTGGTGGTTAGTGCCAAAAAATTAGCATAAACTATATTGTCAACGTAAGTAAAATCCCTCGAATATGTACCATCTCCATTTATAGTGGGTGCGATGCCATTTGACATTAATTTAATAAATTTAGGTATAACCGCCGCATAAACTCCATTGGGATCTTGTCTGGGACCAAAAACATTAAAGTATCTCAAACCAATACATTCCAAGTGGTAAACTTTGGTAAATATACTGGCATATAATTCTCCTACACATTTAGTCACAGCATATGGAGATAATGGCTCACCATTTTCGGCTTCAATTTTGGTTGGTTCATTATTGGTACCATAAACGGAGGAAGAACTGGCATAAACAAATCTCTTTATGCCATGTTCCTGGGCCGCAATTAACATATTAACCATACCATTAACATTGACCTCATGACTATTTAGGGGATAATCAATGGATCTGGGTATGGATCCAAGAGCCGCCTGATGACATATCATATTAATGTTACGACAAGCATCACGGCATGCTTCCAAATTTCTAATATCACCCCATACAAATTCCACATTGGAATATTGTTGCAATAGAAAATCAATATTTGATTTGGATCCCGTGGATAAATTGTCCAATACTCTGACAAATTTTGCGCCATTTTTCAACAAAAATTCAACAATATGAGATCCAATAAAACCAGCTCCGCCTGTGACGAGGATAGATGATTCAAACAAATTTATGTTAGGATTTTGTTGCGTGTTCATAATATTATATTATCAGATCAATATTATAAATATTCAAAATATAACGAATATTTTATACGATTATGAAAAAAATAATAATTGGCATTGCGATCCTGACAGCATATATAGATTGGGTTGCATATATAAAATATTATTAGGTTCTAATACTATAAAAGATGCGCAAAATAATTTTAGTAATTAGTACACAATATCCTGGTTTCGGTGGCTCCAGTACTAATGCATATGCCATTGTCAAATATCTTAGAACTTACGGTTATCATGCGGTCGGGATATTTGTTGATGATAACACCAGTGTTGAGTATGATCCGGATAAAATTGGTGAAATTTATAGATTCTCACTATATCCTTTTATTTGTCGGGTCAAAATGAAAATTTTAGAATATCGATATTTCTTACATGACAAATTACAAGCATTACCATCACTTATTTTGTGTAAAAATTATGTGGCACCCATTTGTTCCAAACTGCTTTATCCGACGATTAAAAATATTTATCTTGTCTCCGGATTATCAAACATCATAGACATTTGTCAAAGTATTCCAGCCAGTCTCATTCTCTCGGAAAAAAAAATTATTCCCAAATCGGAAAAGGAAATTGTGGCCATTAATCATAGTGACATTATTGTTCTAAATAGTCCTCTGTCGTTTGAATTATTTGTCCAGTGTTATCCAGAACATCAAAAAAAAATATACCAAAAAATTGTAGATACCAGTCAATATATTACCACAATGGTGAATAAAGTGGAAATAACATGCCCAAAAATATATGATTTCATTATTGTGGCATCAAATTTGACACGTGTCGTCAAAAATAATTTATTTTTGGTTAATATACTCAAACGTCCAATTTATCGTAGGTATACTAAAATTGTTATTGGAAACGATAATGATGGTTTTAAGAACATCCCAAATACCATCACTTTTGATTTACTCCCACATAATGTTTTGATGGATTATATGAGATCTTCCAGAGTGTTGTTATATCCATCCCTTTATGATAGTAATCCAAATACTATTAGAGAAGCTGTAGAAAATCATTGTTTGGTTCTCATGTCAAACAATGTAGGATATTGTGATGTTTTCCCAAAATACTCCGTTTGCCAATCTTATCAGGAATTAGAATGGATAAAAAAAAGTATTTACTTAGCCAAACATTATTATCGGATTATTCCAAAATATCATATTGATTTCGGCTCGAAAAAAGAAGATATAGTGGAGCTCATTAATTATGCGCTTTGTCAAAAATAATAAAAATATGTCACTTGGTGGGCTAAAATATAGTTTAAATATATATAAAAAATGAAAATTGCAATCATAGGAATTGGCACAGTTGGGGGCGCTGTTTATAATAGTTTGCTGATAAAATGTTTGAATGATGATGAAATTGTGGCCTACGATAAGTTCAAAAATATTGGCACACTGGATAATGTCCTAGATAGTGATATTGTCTTTTTGTGTTTACCAACATTGTATAATCACGAAATGAGTTCCTATGACAAAACAGCCATTCATGAAATTTGTTCAGCCCTGGCCAATGCCAATTATCATGGTTTGGTCATTGTCAAAAGTACCGTCGAACCCACAACTTGTCAACTACTGGCAGACCAATATCATTTGTCTGTCATTCATAATCCTGAATTTTTGACAGCTCGAACCGCTTTCCAGGATGTCCACGAACAAAAACACATTGTTATTGGATCAACTGATCGAATCAGTTCTGAACAACTAAATACTTTTGTAAAATTTTATCAAGCATATTATCCATCCGCTGAAATCACCATGTGCAAATCTACGGAATCAGAATCTGTTAAAATTTTTTGCAATAATTTCTACTCAGTCAAAGTCCAATTCTTTAACGAACTTTACTTACTATGCCAAAAACTAAATATTGATTATGCCGTCGTCAAAAACACCATGCTCAAAAATGGTTGGATCAATCCCATGCACACTGATGTGCCCGGACCTGATGGTCAGTTGAGTTATGGAGGTATGTGTTTCCCCAAAGATACTAATGCTTTGTTATCCTTCATGAAAAAAATAGAAACACCACACCAAGTTCTCGCAGCCACTGTTTCTGAAAGAAATGAATTCCGACAGGATTAGATTTTGGAATATATTGAAATTTATCAAAATTCAATGATAGGCAATTTTATTGAAAACATGGTCGTCAATAAAATTACTTCATCCAACATAATGTTTGGCTTTGGCGGCCAAAATAGCTAATTGCTCGGGATTATTCATCGAATAATTCTGTTGAAATTTTATCAAGTTGGACATTTTTTTCAATCTGGAAATGTTGAGCAACATAGAGTAATAATTTGGTTGATAATTGGCCAAAATTTGTTCCAGGTCACTTTTGTTTTGGACTAACATAATAGCCAAAATCATTGTTTCATCAAAATTTTTAGACCGACAATATTTGATAAGTTCCAAATCATAACGATTGGCTGTGCCCAAATAATATGAAACTAGTGTGAGCAATGATTTTGCATGATCACTGAATTGCAAATTAGTCATTTCCATTAAATTAACTTGTTGTGCCAAACTATCGGAAATAAATGCCTTTAAATTTGTGGCATATTGGCGAAGATTTTGTACACTCTTTCTTTCTGACGAATCACCACCAGTTTGTCCGGAACTCGAGACCATTGATAGTGGTTTCGTGTCTTCGTCTATTTTTTGATATAAACCATAAAAAAACAAATTTAATTTTTCCCTGGCAACATGTTTGGGATTGTCTGGATAAATTAGTACGGCAGTATTGTTGGGCACCGAATGTGTTGCCAACAAACCATACCGATAATAAGTTAAATCTTCAACTAATTTGCTCGTGTTCTCTTGTAAGATTATCATTTGATCATAACTGACAATTCCAGAATGATCAACGAATAAATAAGGAGAATCTCTTTTGGTAAATTTACTGGGAATAGTTTTTCGTTTGACTACGGCATAATCAATGGGTCCAGAATAATTTGTTAACAAATCTCGAATTTCATATCCATTTAATTTCAAAACTTCTTCCAAATATTCGATGGCATTTATAATATTTTTTACCTGATTATTAATTGTTTGGTAAGTTTCAGAAGTTTCTGTTCCTGGCATGGTTTCCAAAATTTCAATTTGTTTTAGCAAATTATTACGTGATTCCAACAAATCCGTTATTTTATCGGGTTCTGGGATGTCTACGAATATTTGTTCTATTTGATATGATAATTGACCAGGATATTGATATTTTTGGCCCAACGTTTCCAATTGTTGGAACAACTTTGTGATGGTTTCATGATTGGCTCGAATTTTGGCATTGGTTTGACTTATGGCATTTAATTTTGCCACGATGTGATTGATATTTGTTATATCCTTTTTAGCTTCGGTTATATCCATATATAATAATTCAACATAAAAATTTGACGACAAGATTTTTATGTCAAAAATATTGTATTATAATTGGTCACCATGAATCTCAATTTCTAGGCATTGTAAGAACATCAACAAAATGTCCGAAATATTTCCCACGGAAATATGGAATGAAATTTTCTTTTATTATTAGACTATTATCCTGTTTTAATAAATGTTTGTACTTTATTTAAAAATTAGTTGGCCAAAAAAACATGTTGTGCTGATTATGAATTTGGAAAAATCATGAATTTGGAAAAATCATGGCACATAATTGGACATTTTAATTGGAAAACTTTGACTACGATTGTCCATTATGGTCGCTTGGAAATTTTACAATGGGCACATAAAAATAGTCATTTATTACTTTTATTTGAAAATAAATATTGTGTTTATGCCATGACTAAATATATTTGCATATTTCAAAATTTTGAAATGGTTACTTGCTAATTATTACGTGTTTGACCATACGACGTGTCTTGGTGTCGCCGAACCAGGCAGTGTGCAAACATTGTTTTGGTGTTATTATCATGCAGATCCTGATGTTTGGGAACAATGTATTGATCTGACTACCATAGAAAATATCACCGAACTTAATATTTATCAATGGATCAACGAACATTATCCCAAACAAGTAACCTAGTCGTTAAATTAGAATATGTTTCGGGCGAGATAATTTTCTATCGAAAATTAACTAGTTAATGACGTAATTAATTAGTTAATTGACTCATTTTTTGGGAATTAATTTGCGCGTAATTTTCTTGACAGCATATTTATAACTGTCTAAATCTCCGTCATTAATGGCACTTAAATTGGTTAACTTTTTGTTGAGATTTTGCATAATCTTTTTTTCATAAGCTACATTAGCGACAAAAATAATTCTTTGCAATGTGGGAGACTTACCACCGGCCCTGTGAATTCTGCCCAGAGCCTGTATCAAACTACTAGCGGAATCTGGAAAATTCATGAGAGAAACTCGCGGATATTTTCCATTGGCATCATGTAAACTAATGCCCAGACCTCCGGCATCAATTTGGCAAATAATAATTCGTTGTTCGTCGGACTGGAACAAATCTATGGCCCGTTGACGATCTTCCATATTTTGACCACGTTCACCTCCATAAATTTGGCAGACGATTCCTAATTCCTTGGATAATAAATGTAATGTTTTCAAATATTTGACGAATATTACCACGGATTTTCCTTCTTCCAGGTATAGCAACGTTTGTTCAATGAAAATCGGAACTTTTCTGAATTCAATTTCTTGTTTTAATTTTTGAATCTCGGCCAAGTGATTATCCAATTCTTCATTTTTTAGAGCCAACATATGTTGGGCAATTTCTTCATAGGCGACTGCAATTTTATTGGCTTCGTCGGCCATAAATTGTTGACAACATATTTGGTTAGATGGAAATTTATCACCCAAATCTTTAATTCGAATTCTCGACGTGTAATCTTTGATTTCTTCGTAAATCATCATGGACTGGGCGTTATCACGCGCGATGTTATATTGTTGTTTGTTATCATAATCAGATTTTTTAATGATGTGTTTTGGATGCTTAGTTTCAAGGGTCTGCACATATTGTTTGAAAGAGCGAACTGATGGTATCAGCCCACACAAGTAGAAAAGAATTTTGACATCGGTGAATCGCTCACTGATGGTAGCGCTCAATAATAATAATGGTATTTTTTTGGCAGCTAGTTGTTTGGTAGAAATTAGTAATTTACCATTTTCAGTGGTTGGATCTTTACAACGATGCATTTCATCAAAAATAACGATAGCATCATTGGGAACATCCCAAGAATATCTGGCTTGGCCTAGAATGTTTGGATCATGTGGTACCAATTTCAAATAGGGGCAAGTTTTTCTGGTTTTGCATTTGGAATTAACATAGTTCTTGCCATTTCTAATAGTTTCATAATTGACAATATCATAGGCCTTGACCTTGAAAATAGTCAAAACTTGGCGCCAAATGTAAATTAAAGTTTTTGGACAAATAATAATAGGTCTCCTTTCTAATTCTTTACAAATGGCCGCCGAAATATAAGTTTTGCCAATGCCCGTGTCCGAGGCATCTATGGCAATGTTTGATACTAACAATTTTCTTATTAATTTTAGCACATGATCCACTTGATATTCCAACAAATTTTTGTGGACAAAGTTTGATAAAACAATTTTGGAATATACTTTTGGAACAACAATTTTGGGTGTGGTCAGTTGGTCATACAGTAGCGCAATATTATCGGACATGGATAATATTAATTCATAATTTAATTTTAAATGATATTCATGGGTCAACTTTTTTTAGAATATGTTATAATTGTAAGACTTTTTTTACAAAACGTACAGCCAAAATCATAAATTCGTTTTTCTAACCAACATATATGTATAATGGAACATATTAAAAATTATAAATGGGAGGATTACCCAGAAAATGATAAATATACATGGATTAAATATGGTGATGGGAAATACTTATTCGTGAAAGCAGAAATCATTGATAAAATTTTTACAGCACTTAATCCTGACGATAAAAAATTGTTATTGGATAATTTGATTTGGTTGATAAACTTCATCTGTCATAAATTTAATTTGGATGGCCATGATAATGTTATTTGGAACCAATTAATCCAAAATGACATGCGAGACCTGAAAGCTTTACTGGCAATAATGTTGCCCTTTATTGATACCGATTGTCGAGATCCCAGATCACGACTCAAACAATTGACCGATTTGTATCTCGAAAAAAATGACAAAGGAAAATATGCGTATACAAATTCCCAATATAATCGTTGCATTCGTTATCTGGACGATCATGGCAAGACACAAATTATTGAACGTCCTTTTATTAAAGAGTATTTTTTGCAACATTTACAATTGTTATTTATGAGTATTGACATGACGGCTAATAAATTATACGTTAATTGGGTGGATGTATTGCCCATGCCCATGAATCGTTTCAAACAAAGTCAATTATATGCAGATACTCGTCAAAAATTATATGATCCAAATTATCAAATTGTTTTACTAAATGATTATATTGATATGGGTCGCGGTTTGGGATGGCAAGATATTTATAATGTGATATCCAATCATTTGTTTCATGAAATAAAAAATCACAAATGGCTAATCTATGATATTGTTGTCGGACCAGATGTCATATCCTATTTAAATTATTTACAGTACAGACTGAATTTTGATGGAATTAACCAGGGAAAATATTGGTCACAGTTAAATCATTCGGAACAAAATCAGTTTACCACCGAATGGAAAAATTTCCTAACCAGTATTAATTCCAATGACAATACTGTACTACATCACTTTTATTTTTTCTTTAGCAAATATCATCGTAATGCCGAAGAATTAATTAAAAAGGGAGAATTGGTTTTGGATCTTGATTTGTCAGACGTGGAGGAGGATGAGGAGAACAGTCGGGTGACACCCGAAACCATACGCAATGCCCGTCTTGGTTTGGAAAAAGTTCCCTCCGAAGAAATTTATCAATTTATTTTTGACCAAATAACAGCTTTCAAGAAATCATGGTTTTATTACGTAGTAAAAATTGCTGGTCTAAAAAATTTGGGAGTTAGAGAATTTGATAGTCCAGTCAGTGGTAAAATGAATATCCATATCACACTAAAAAATGTTTACAATTATTGTAAATCCATGATTCATTTTATGGCAAGAGGAAAATTCACTCCCATGCCACGCTATTGGCAAACCATCAAAGAACGTATGAGAACTTTATTCCTGGCCAGGATTCTGGATTTTCCAGAATATAATGACTGGCGAAAACCAAACTGGTTTAACATTAATGAATATTTGCGGAGATTGTATCCAAATTTGGATCAAAGAGATTTACCCCAGGTTAACTATTTAATTCATACTGTTGTAAGAGAAAAATTAGTGGATATTATTTTTGAGTCTATGATTTATCATGGTTTGTTGTCAGTATTTATCCCTAATGAAAACATTACTAACATATCCAAAATCGAATCAAACATTAACAGTAAAGATGATGTAAAGAAAAATAATAATCGCTACGAACAAATGAAAAAATGGTATTTTAGTGGGGAAAACAAATTCGACTATGCTAATTATTCTTACTATTTTTTGACTGGTCAGACTTATGGATCATTGAAACCATTGAGATACAAAGATTATGATACTGTTAATCATGAAAAAACTTATTTCGAATATTTGACATCTAACCAAATCTGGACTTTCACTTATGCCATGAATTGGGTTAGTCAAATTAATTTTTATCATCACTATGCCAACAATCGTGTGATTTATGTAACTGGTTCTACGGGTGTTGGTAAATCGACACAAGTGCCCAAACTCTTGATGTATTGTCAAAAAATGATTGATTATCATTCTCATGGAAAAATTATTTGTACCCAGCCACGTATTTCTCCCACGGTGGGTAATGCATTAAACATTTCCAAGGAAATGGGAGTTCCTATCGAGACTTATAACAAAACTTATGATCGGGATGTGGATACTAATTATTATTATGTGCAATACAAATATAGTGGCAGAGAACATGTGAACAGACATGTAACTCCATTTCTGAGAATTGTAACCGATGGTACTCTCTATGAAGAAATTAAAAAAATGCCCTTCTTGACACGCAGTCAGCCGGATAAAACTTTGACCGATGCCAATGGACGACCCATTCGCTGGGCCAAGACTTATATGGCGGATAATATTTATGATATTGTGATTGTGGATGAGGCACATGAACATGGTACCAACATGGATTTAATTTTGACCTTAGCTAGGGATGCTGTCTACGTCAATAATAGTTTGAAACTGGTCATTGTCAGTGCCACTATGGAAGATGACGAGCCCATTTATCGCCGCTATTATCGGACCATTAATGACAATCGAGCTTATCCATTGAGTCATTATATTTTTGCCAACGAACTAGACAGGGCCAATATAGATCGTCGAATTCATATTAGTCCTCCTGGCGAAACCACGCAATACTTCATCGATGAAATATTTTTGCCCAAAAATTTATCCAACCAAATTACTTCCAAAAATTTTGTGGAATATGGTATAAAAAAAACCATAGAGGTAGTCAACAGTACAAATTCAGGTGATATTTTATTGTTTATGTCAGGTAAAGATGATATTTTACGATCTATCAAAGAAATAAATGCCCAAACTCCCAGTAATATTATAGCCTTGGGATTCTACGGTGAACAAAGTGACGAAACCAAAAAAATGATTGCTGATATCCACCGAACATTATATTATTACACGCGCTTCAAAGAAGATGTTTTTCTGGAAGAAAACGAAGTCAAACGACGTGTTCCTGTTGGAACTTACCAGCGGGCTATCATTGTGGCCACCAATATTGCGGAGGCTTCAATTACTCTCCAAAATTTAAGATATGTGATAGATACGGGTTATTCCAAAAATGTGGTTTATGATCCAGTTGAAGGAGTGACCAAAGTTTTGACATTACCCATTTCCAAATCCAGTTCCAGACAACGAGCCGGACGAGTTGGTCGTGTGGCAGCTGGCACAGTTTATTTTCTTTATGATCAAGAGAAAATTGCCAACAATAAGACTACATATCAAATAGCCAACATTAATGTCAAAGATATATTAGTTTCACTACTGACTTCCGAACCAAATGATTTGTTTATAATCAACCAAATTAATGACATTAATCACATTAATAATCTAATACAAATGATGGCCTACGATAATGACATACCATACGATCCAAAATATTTGTTGATAGATATTTTGGGAAATCCACAACCTTATGTTGATATTATCCAGCAACAATATTTGTACATACCTGATCCCACCAATATTAGAAATTATTATTATTATTATGGTCGGGGTGACTTTGAGGATTATAATGCTAAAGCCATTAAAAATGATTTCCTGACATATCTCCGGAATAATCACGACGATTATCATTACCAAAAATATTTGGAGTTCGTTTCCAGGGGACATACCGGTTATTATCATGTTATGTTAAAAGATCAGGATGTTAAGTTCTATGTCATTCATCCCGATGAAAATGTCATTAGTCGAAATTTATATACTGGTCGTATTGAATCTCTCCAATGTAATCCACTTGTCACGGACAGTTATTATTATTATTTGTTGAAAACTAATGACATTAAGTTCCAGGAAAGTCAAATTAAGAATTGTCAACGTGGCAATCTCAGATTGAACATTAATTTTGACAAATTCGAATTTGCTAAATATCCTTTGGCTATGGATGATGCCAAGCTTCAATCTTTGGTCATTGATATACCTAAATCTAATGTAGACCAAATGCGTATTCATAGTAGGGTCAGAGATCCATTTATCAGAAACGAAATTGATTATTTTTATCAACAAGACATTGTTGAGGAAGACTATGTAACCACCAAATCTAAATTTTTATCCGATTTAGCCACCATTCAAAAAATAACCGGTTTATCTGCATCATCCGATACTAATTATTTACTTTGGTATTCTTATGCCATACCCTATCATTTGGAAAATGATGTGATGGCATTAGAATTATTGATGAAAGTGCTATCTAATTTGGCCAAATCCAGTTCCGAATTCAGAAACCCAATAAATATACAAAAATTTTTGGCTGCCCACGCCAACTCACAAGGAGATATTTATTTCTTTTGGAAATTATGGATCGACATTAAAGAAATATTGACATTGTATATTGATAAGTTACCCCAAGTTGTTCCCGATTTAGATGTTGAATTCAGGAACTTAAAAAATCAATATCTTTCTCGTAAAAAAATTCCTTATGAACAATACGTCACTTTGGATAAAATGTATTATTCTGGTCAACTTAATAGTCGACATGAATTTTATTACTATTTACGCCAAGCTCCCGTGAATTTTGATGATATCATCACTAATAATGATGATAAAATGTTAGTTGCCCTGTCACAACGTTATCAAATTGATCCCAATATTTTGGTAAAATTCGTCACTGAATATCTGGAAATGATTTTCGATAAAAACAAAAGTTTGTGGATTCACCAATACCAACTAATAAATGAACTAACGGAAGAATCATTGATAGACCCTGAATTAATTGGACAAAAAATGAAATTTCCCCAAATCATAAGTAATTATCCAAACTCGGTTACCGAATGGGATCGAATTCTGGAAACTTATTTGCGGGCTTATTCTATTAATTTGGTCAGATATTTGCATGATCGATATTTGAGAATTGCCAAAGGATTCTATTTGGATCCAGACTACTGGTCCAAGAAAATTCAGGTGGAAAAAACATTTTTGACGAACAAAACACCATTTTTGATATATCATAATAGTGAAACTATTGGCGACAGTGAACATATCATTTTTCTGACACCGGTCAAAATCGAATGGATTTTCCAATTGAATCCAATTTACTATTATTATTTGCTATTTGATAAAAATAATTTGTTGAACCAAATGAAAGAAGATAACGCCACACGCGAAGCCAAGAAAATTATTGCCCAAAATAAAGATTTGTTTGATTACAATGCGTTAAATGGTTATTTGCAACAACTCAATGATCCTATTTTGACAGAAATTGTCAGAGATCACTTTCAATCTACAAAAAATTGAATTAAATATGATCTTTTATTGAAAATATAACTTATGACCAAAATAAATTGACAAGAATTTGTTTTGGTGATAAATATAATCACGTAATTGTACATAAGCATGGGACTTTCAGAATCCAAAAAAGATCTCAGCAAAATTGTTATTATTTATGGATACAATGAGAATTATTTTTCTTGGAAACCCAACAACAATCGATCTATTTGGCACACTACTGGTCTCATTGTCCAACATGCCAACAAAATATATGTTATGACCACAAGAGATAAATTAATTGCGTGTCATAAAATCACAATGTATCATCAATACATATCCGAAAAACAAATCATTATGCGCAACGATATGGAAATATTATTCCAATCTATTGAATTCAATATTGCCATTTTGGGTACGGCCGGAAGCAAAGAATTTGATTTGGATAAAAGTGTTGTGGTCACCGGCCATTTTTCTCCGGAAATTGAGAAAATTGCGTGTGATTTTCAAAAAATGACAACGATTGTGCCTAATACACGTAATATGTACCAAACAATTGCCCCAAACCTTGACATGAATGAGGAAACGGATACGTTATTATATATTTGCCACGTGATCAGTTTGAAATATTTGAAATCTAGAGTTTGTGACATATCTTACATA
>Ga0065721_10006139_pt1 | contig 13088 bp, 11 predicted proteins | sample Mesricmetagenome_FD_59108 | JGI IMG/M metagenome (GOLD analysis project Ga0065721, IMG submission 59108) | Mesophilic microbial community from rice straw/compost enrichment Sample: eDNA_1 v2 (version 2) | ecosystem: Engineered > Solid waste > Grass > Composting > Bioreactor | place: USA: Davis... | reverse complement strand
GCCTCCTGCCCGGCGCGCAGCCAGGCCGGGCTGACGTGGCGGCGCCCGCGCGCGTCGGCGCCCATGTTGGGCGCGCCGCCGAAGCCGGCGATGCGCCCCAGCGTGGCGGTGGAGCTGTTGCCGTCCAGGTCGAGCTGCAGCGTGGAGCCGATGAACAGGTCGCAGGCATAGTGGCCCGCGGCCTGGCAGAAGGCGCGGTTGCTGCGCAGGCTGCCGTCGGGCCCGGTGAAGAACACGTCGGAGCGGGCGCGGATGTAGTCCTCCATGCCCAGCTCGGAGCCGAAGGAGTGGATGGACTCCACCCAGCCGGCCTCGATGGCCGGGATCAGCGCCGGGTGCGGGTTCAGCGCCCAGTGCTTGCAGATCTTGCCCTTGAGGCCCAGCTGCTCGCCGTAGGTCGGCAGCAGCAGCTCGATGGCCGCGGTGTCGAAGCCGATGCCGTGGTTCAGCCGCTGCACGCCGTACTCGGCATAGATGCCCTTGATGGCCATCATCGCCATCAGCACCTGGATCTCGCTGATCTGCGCCGGGTCGCGCGTGAACAGCGGCTCGATGAAGTTGGGCCGCGGCGCCTTGACCACGAAGCTCACCCAGTCGGCCGGGATGTCGATGCGCGGCAGCGCCGTGCCGCCCTCGACCAGCTCGTTCACCTGCGCGATGACGATGCCGCCGGAAAACGCCGTGGCCTCGACGATGGCGGGCGTGTCCTCGGTGTTGGGCCCGGTGTAGAGGTTGCCTTGCGCATCGGCCGCCTGCGCCGCCACCAGCGCCACCTGGGGCGTGAGGTCCACGAAGTAGCGCGAGAACAGCTCCAGGTAGGTGTGGATGGCACCGATCTCGATGCGGCCCGCGGACACCAGCTTCGCCAGCCGTGCCCCTTGCGGGCCGGAGAAGCTGAAGTCCAGCTTCGCGGCGAGCCCCAAGTCGAAGATGTCCAGGTGCTCGGGCAGCGCCAGCACCGACTGCACCATGTGCAGGCCGTGCACGCGCGCCGGGTCCAGCTGCACCAGCGAGCGGGCCAGGAAGTCGGCCTGCTTCTGGTTGTTGCCTTCGAGGCAGACGCGGTCCCGGGGCTCGATCACGGCTTCGAGCAGCTCGGTGATGGCGCCGGTTTCGGCGATCCTGCCGCGCAGCCGCGGGCCCAGGGCCTGGGCGGCGCGCGCCAGGCGCGCGGCGCGGTTGTCCGCGCGGGTGGTCCAGTGTCTTGTGGTCATGGGCGTGTGGGGTTGATGGAGGTTAGGCGGGCCGCGCGGGCGTCACAGCACCACGAACAGCAGCCACACCACGACGGGTGCGATCACGGTCACGGCGCCGCCGTAGACCAGGAGCTGGCGGAAGAAGCGGTCGCGGTCCACGTTCTTGGCGTTGGCCAGCACCAGCGCCCCGTTGGTGGAGAAGGGGCTGACGTCCACGATGGTCGAGGACACGGCCATGGCGGCGATGAAGCCGATGGCGCCCACGCCCGCGTCACCCTGCAGGAAGGGCACGGCCAGCGGGATCAGCGAGCCCAGCACCGCGGTGGAGGAAGCGAAGGCGGAGATGACGGCACCCACCACGCACAGCAGCAGCGCGGCCATCAGCGGCGAGCTGAAGGTCGCCACGCTGTCGCCGACCCAGGCGATGGTGCCCATCTTCTCCATCACGGCCACGTAGGTGCTCACGCCCACGATCAGCATGATCTCCGGCCACGACACCTGCCCCAGCGCGGCCTTCTGCAGGTTGGGCTGCAGCAGGCTCAGCAGCAGGCCGATGCTGATGGAGACGAAGCCGATGTCGAGCTTGTAGACCAGCGTGAGCACGGCCAGTGCGAGCAAGCCGAGGGCCGTGATGACTTGGTAGAAACGCGCGCCGGTGGCGGCGGGCGTGCCGTCGCCCTTGATCAGCGTGGAGTCGCCCTGTGCGGTGCGGCGGGCCTCGCCCAGGGCCTCGGCCTCGGCATCGCCGAAGACCTGCGCGCCGGACTGGGCGTGCGTCACGTCCGGGATCTGGTCCAGCAGCGAGTTGCTGAAACCGGCCGGCTGGCGGCGCATGAGCTTCAGGCCGCCCATGCACACGAACAGGCCCAGCGCCACGGCGAAGTTGATGCCGAAGCTCGCCAGCATGGTGGTCAGCTCGCTCAGCGGCAGCCCGGCCTTGGCCACGACCTTGTTGGTGATGCCGCCGTAGATGCTGATGGGCGAGAAGCCGCCGGCCTGCGCGCCGTGGATCACCATCAGGCCCATCATCAGCGGGTTGATGTTGTGCCGGGCGGCGAAGCCCAGGGCGATGGGCGCGATGATCGCCACCGCCGCCGGGCTGACGGCGCCCACCGCGGTGAGGGCCGCGGCGATCATGAACATGATCCAGGGAATGGCCGCGATGCGCCCGCGCACCGCGCGCACCGCCAGGCCCACGAGCCAGTCGATGGTGCCGTTGTTCTGCGCCAGCGCGAACAGGTACGTGATGCCGGCCAGCGTCAGGAACAGGTCGGCCGGGAAGCCGAGCAGGATGGCCTTGGCATTCATGCCCGCCACCACGGTTCCCACCAGGAACGCGCCCACGAAGGCGAGCACGCCCATGTTGATCGGCAGCGCGGTGGCCACCACGAACATCGCGCCCAGCGGGGCGATCGAAAGCCAGTGATTGTTCATGCCGTTTGTCTCCAGTTGCTCGGCTTGGGCCGTATCGATTTCTGGAGGCAAAGTTAATCGGCGGGTGCCGGCTGAACAATGAAGCTGCTGGTGCAACCGTTTCGCTGGGCGTAAAAGTGAGGCGGATCAGTCCAGCTTCACGTTCGCCGCCTTCACCACCTCGCCCCAGCGCTTGGTTTCAGAGGCAACGAAATCGCCGAAGGCCTTGCCGGTGAGCGTGGGCGTCTCGGCACCCAGGCCGGTCCAGGCGTCCTTGATCTCCTTGCTGGCAAAGGCTTTTGCCAGTTCGGCGTTCATGCGCTCGATCGCCGCCGCCGGCGTGCCCTTGGGCGCCCACAGGCCGTACCAGGTGGCAACCTGGTAGGTGGGCACGCCGCCCTCCGCGGCGGTGGGAATGTCGGGGAAGCCGGGGGCGCGCTGCGTGCCGGCCACCGCCAGCGCCTTCACCCGGGCGCCCTTGATGTGCGTCGCCGAGGAGCCCAGCCCGTCGAACATCATGTCGATCTGCCCGGCCATCACGTCCTGCAGTGCCGGGCCGGCGCCGCGGTAGGGCACGTGCATGAGCTGCACGCCGGTCTGCAGCTTGAACAGCTCGCCCGCCAGGTGGTGCGAGGTGCCGTTGCCCGCGGAACCGAAGCTGACCTTGCCCGGGTTGGCCTTGGCGTAGGCCAGGAGTTCCTGCAGCGTATTGGCCGGCACGCGCTTGGGATTGACGATGACGACCTGCGGCACGCTGGCCAGCAGCGCCACGGGCACGAAGTCCTTCTCCAGGTGGTAGTCCAGCTTGGGGTAGATCGACGGCGCGATGGCGTGGTGCACCGCGCCCATGAACCAGGTGTAGCCGTCGGGCTGGGCCTTGGCCGCCAGCGTCGCGCCCACGTTGCCGCCGGCGCCGCCCCTGTTGTCGATGAGCACCTGCTGGCCCAGCAGCCTGGACAGCGTGGCGAACAGCGGCCGGGCGAAGGCGTCGGTGCCGCCGCCGGCCGGGAACGGAACGATGACCGTCACCGGCTTCGCCGGCCAGGCTTGCGCCTGCGCGCCACCGGCGACCGACACGCCGGCCAGCGCCGCGGCGCCCAGCATCAGCCACTGCCGGCGGGTCGAACGGACGGGGGCCGCAAAGGACGGCGCGCCCGTCAGGGCGCGCGAGGACGAGCGGATCTTCATGCCTTGTCTCCTGTCATGGGCGGCATGGCGCCGCCCGGTTGTTGTGGAAACGAAGTTAGGCGTCCGCAATCTCCCCATCAATCACGCTGCGCGCACGAGCGTTACGGACGGCGTAACGGTAGCCGTAACGGTGCAGCGCAAGGCCGGGTTTATGCGAAGTCGCGATGGCAAACAAAGGAGCCCCGTCACACCCGCGGAGCCTGTCCTCGCGCAGGCGGGGAGCGGGTGTCCACGCCTGCCGGGCTGCATCGCGTGGTTCGTGGATGCCCGCCTTCGCGGGCATGACGGAGGTCTCCTGGAGCTTGGACGGCCTGGAATCAAACCAGCTCGGCCTTGGCGCTGCGGCACTCGGCCAGCAGCGCCAGCAGGTTGGGGTCGCGCTCGCGCGTGCGCAGGAACACCAGCGCGATGGTCTGGCGCATGCGGTAGCGCGCCTGCAGCGGGATCAGCTCCACGCCCGCGGGCAGCGCGCGGCGCACGCGCCCGGGCAGCAGCGTGCAGCCGATGCCGCCGTGCACCAGGTTCATGAGCGAGAAGATGTCGCCCGTCTTCATCACCACGTTGGGCGTGAAGCCGGCCAGGCGGAAGGCCTCCACGAAGCCGCTGGAGGTGACGAAGCCCTCGGCCAGGCTGACGAAGCGCTCCTCGGCGCAGGCGCCCAGGTCCACTTCCCGCAGCCTGGCGTAGCGCGAGTCCGAGGGCGCGGCGAAGTGCATGTCGTCCTCGAACAGCGGCTCCAGCTGCATGTCGGGCAGCTCCGCCGGCAGGCCCAGCAGCGCCGCGTCCGCCGATCCCTCGCGCAGCTTCTGCAGCAGGTCGGCGTTGGAGCCCAGCACCAGCTCGGTCTGCACGTCGGGGCGGCGCTGCTTGAGCCCCACCACCAGCCGCGGCACGGTGCGGCTGGTGAGCGAGTACAGCGAGCCGATGCGCATGCGGTCCGACCCGTAGCCCGCAGCCTCGCGCGCGGCGCGGATGCCCTCGGACATGCCGCGCAGCACCTCGCGCGCCGCATCCGCCAGTACCTGGGCCGCCGGCGTGGGCAGCAGGTTGCGCCCCTCGTGGCGGAACAGCGTGCAGCGCAGCCCGGCCTCCAGCGAGTGCAGCGCCCGGTGCACGCTCACCGGGCTGGTGTCCAGCCGCTCCGCGGCGCGGGCCAGGTTGCCCGTCTCCATGAAGGTCAGCAGCACGGCCAGCTTGCGGAAGCTGACTTCCTCGGCGATGGGGTATTCGTTCATGGGCCGGATTAAGGCACGCGCGCACGCTGGGCGCGAGGCCGACCAGCGTGCGCTGTCCCGCCATACCAGCCCGAAGGAAACAGGCTCTTCCCGTTCGTCCAGAGCCTTTCGACAAGCTCAGGGGAGCCTTGTCGAAGGGCAGGCGCTCGGTAGTCGCCACAGGGCTTCGACGGGCTCGGCCCGAACGGGCCTGAGAGTTTGCGAAGCCCTTGGAATCCCTATCAAGCCAGCCGGAAGCGCTGCACCGCGCGCGACAGCGTGAGCGCCTGGTCCTTGAGGCTGGAGGCCGCGGCGGCGGACTGCTCCACCAGCGCGGCGTTCTGCTGCGTGGCCTGGTCCAGCTGGGCGACGGCGTCGTTGACTTCGCCGATGCCCTCGGCCTGCTCGCTGGCCGCCGTGGTGATGCGGCTGACGATCTCCGAGACGCGGTGCACGCTCTGCACCACGCCTTCGATGGTGCGCCCGGCGTCCTGCGCTTCCCGGGCGCCGGCTTCCACCCGCTGCAGGCTGTCCTCGATCAGGGCCTTGATCTCGTGCGCGGCGGTGGCGCTGCGCTGCGCCAGCGCGCGCACCTCGCTGGCCACCACGGCGAAGCCCCGGCCGTGCTCGCCGGCGCGGGCCGCCTCGACCGCGGCGTTGAGCGCGAGGATGTTGGTCTGGAACGCGATGCCGTCGATCACGCCCACGATGTCGCCGATGCGCCTGGAGCTCTGATTGATGGCGTCCATGGTCGTCACCACGCGCAGCACGGCCTGGCCGCCCTGTCCCGCCACCGACGAGGCCTCGCGTGCCAGCCGGTCGGCTTCGCTGGCGGAGTCGGAGCTCTGGCGCATGTTGCTGGAGATCTGCTCCACGGAACTGGCCGTCTGCTGCAGGCTGGCCGAGGTTTCCTCGGTGCGCGCGCTGAGGTCGTGGTTGCCGGCCGCCACCTCGGCGCTGGCCGTGCCGATGCTGTCCACCGAGGTCCGGATGTCGCCGACCAGGTGGCGCAGCGCCTCCTGCATGCCGGCAATGGCCTGCAGCAGGCGGCCCACCTCGTCGCGGCGCTCCGCGCGCAGTTCCACCGTGAGGTCGCCGCCGGCGATGCGCTCGGCCGAGGCCTGCGCCGCGGCCAGGGGCCGCACGATGCTGTGCGTCAGCAGCCAACCCAGCACGCCAGCCAGCAGCGCGCACACTACGGCCGCCCCGACCAGGCGCGTCCGGGTCGTCGCCAGCTTCTGGTCCATGTCCTCGCTCAGCGCGGCACTGTGCGCCTGCTCGTAGCGCGTGAGAGCGGTGGCGGCTTCCACGTAGGCTTGCGCGGTGGCCTTGAAGTCCTGCGTGGACCGCTCCAGGGCCTCCGGCTCGGCCGGCGGCGATTTGAGCAGGGCGTCGCGCTCCGCCAGGTACTGCGCCCGGACCTTGGCCAGGCGCTCCATGAGGGCCACGGCTTCGGGCGCGGACTCGATCTCGGTGAAGCGCTTCTGGATCTCGGTGGTGCGCACCGTCACCCGCTTCATGTCCTCGCCGAAGCGATCGGCCAGCGTCTTGTCCGCGCTGTAGAAGATGGCCAGCGCACGCTGCGAGTTGAGCACGACGTTCTCGCGCCACTCGGTGGCGAGCTGCTGCCGTTGGGACTGCAGCCCGGTGAGCTCTTGAATTTCGTCCTGTGCCGAGCCCAGCTCGATGAAGGCGGTGGCGGCCAGGATGGCAATGAGGCCGACGATGCCCGCGAAGCTCAGTGCGAGGCGGGCGCCGATGTTCCAGTGAAACAGCTTGGTCATGAGGGTGCGGTACGGCTTGAGAACCGGCGTGGGGCCGGGATCAAGCCGTCCCTTCGGCACTTCTGGCCCGCCATTGAGCTGCGTCAATGCAGGAACCGGGCAATTCATCACCGATTCCCGGTTGCCTGGCCGTCGGCCGGCTGCGCCGCGGACGGCGCGGCGAGGGCTTGGGGGCTCAGCCCGGGCGGCCCGGCAGCGGCAGCCGCTCCACGGCCTGCTCCAGGTGCAGGCTGACCACCGCGGGAGCCGCTCCCCGGTCGGTGATCGAGATGCGCACGCCGGACAGCGGATGGCGCTGGTGGAACTGGTCCAGCATCGCCAGCCACGTGGCCTGGTTGCCGTGCGTGGTCGTACGCACCTGCACGTGGCAGCCGTTGCCCAGCGAGGCATCGGGCTCCAGCAGCAGTTCCATGCGGCCGGCCTCCAGGTCGCCCACCCGCACCGGCGCAAAGGCGCCGACAGGGCGTACGCCGTGGAAGTCGAAATCCAGGGTCTCGATGCCCGCCAGGTCCGTCATCGCCAGCTCCTTTCCTTCAGCAGTGAGGCACTCGCCGACGCCCAGATCGGCAAACGCCTTGCCGGCGTGCTTGGCCCGGACCCTCGCGGCGCTTCGCGGCCGGATCAATAGGCGGGGACCACCTGCGGCGTGCTGTAGTCGCGGCCCACGCTGCGCAGCGCCCGGGCGAGGTTGCCGCGCGCCGGCTCGCTCAGCGCATCGAGGTCCACGACACCTTCGGCATCACAGGGGAAGCTCAGCCCGCGCCCCGTGAAAAGGCAGTTGAAGCGCAGCAGGAAACCGCCCTTCTGATGGTTGCCGGCCCTGAGAGCCGAGATCGTCGCGTAGCTGCCCGGTGTCGTGTACATGCTGCTCTCCTTCGCACCCAGGACCGGCGCCGTGCCCGGCCCTGGATGAGATACAGCGTAGTCACGGCAACCGCTCGCCACACGTGCACTTTTGCCATGCGCCGGACACGGCTTCGTGCCGCGTGCCCGAAACGGCGGCGATCGGGTAATTGGTCACAGCCGGCGCGGCGCGCCCCTCACCCCGCCACCCGCGGCGGCGCCACCGGCGCCAGCGAAGCGCGCAGCCGCTCCCGGGCGTCCTCGGCCGTGGCGGCGGACTGGCCCAGCGCGTCCTCCACGTTGCCGATGTGCTGCAGCATCAGGGCGGCGGCCAGCTCGAAATCGCCTTCCTCGATGGCATCGACGATGCGCGCATGGTCCTCGCAGGACTCCTGTGCATCGTGGGTGGACTGGTAGAGCGTGGCCACCAGCGTGGTGCGCGCGGCGAGGTCGCGCAGCATGTCGGCCAGCACCCGGTGGCCCAGGCACTCGGCCAGGCAGACGTGGAAGTCCGCCAGCATGAAGGCGCGCGTGGCCGGGTCGGACTGCTCGATGGCGGCACGCTCCTGCGCCAGGTGCTGGCGCAACCGCTTCACCGCCGACTGCAGCGGCCGGCCCTCGCTTTCGAAGCGCTGGCTGGCCTGCGCCAGCAGCCCCGACTCCACCGCGCGCCGCGCCGCGAAGGCGTCGCGTGCCTCCTCGGCCGAGGGCTCCACCACGTACCAGCCCTTGCGGCTGCGCACCTCGACGAAGCCGCGCGCCTGCAACTGCATCAGCGCCTCGCGCACCAGCGTGCGGCTCACGCCGAACAGGTCCGCCAGTTCCTGCTCGCCCAGGCGCTCGCCCGGCAGCAGGCGCTGGGCCAGGATGGACTCGACGACACGCTGGGCAATTTCAGACTGGCTGGGCATGGAGGTGACTGTATCGGTTCAGGAGCCGGCTCCCGCCGGCCACCGGGCCTCAGGCGCTGACCCCGCCGGTACGAACCAGCGGCGGCGTGACCTCCGGCACAGCTTCCACGTCGCCCAGGTCCTCGTCGGCGAAACGGCCGTCGAGCACCGCATGGGCCCGCTCGCGGTCGATGTCGCCTTCCCAGGCCGCCACCGCCACCGTGGCCACGCAGTTGCCGATCAGGTTGCCCAGGGCACGCGCGATGCCCATGAACCAGTCCACCGACAGCACCAGCACCAGGCCGATGGCGGGAATCGCGGGCACGGCATGCAGCGTGGCTGCCAGCACCACGATGGCCGAGCCCGGCACGCCGTGCGCGCCCTTGGAGGTCACCAGCGAGATGGCCAGGATCGTCAGCAGGTCCGCCATGCCGATGGGCGTGTTGGTGGCCTGCGCAATGAACACCGCCGCCAGCGTGATGTAGATGGAAAAGGCGTCCAGGTTGAAGGAGTAGCCGGTGGGAATGACCAGGCCCACCGTGGAGTCGCGCACGCCCATGCGGCGCAGCTTGGCCATGATCTGCGGCAGCACGCTGTCGCTGGAGGTGGTGGCCAGCACCACGGCCAGTTCCTCGCGCAGGTAGCGCAGCAGCTTGAAGATGTTGAAGCCGGCCAGGCGCAGGATGCCACCCAGGATGAAGACCACGAACAGCGTCACCGCGAGGTAGAACAGCGCCACCAGCATGCCGAGCTGCTTGAGCGAGCCGATGCCGTACTTGCCCACCGTGAAGGCGATCGCGCCGAGCACGCCCAGCGGCGCCAGGCGGATCAGGATGCCCATGATCTTGAACAGCACGTGCGAGAGCGTGTCCACGAAATCCGCCACCGGCGCGCCGCGCGGACCGAGCAAGGACAGCGCGCAGCCGAACAGCACCGCGAACACCAGCACCTGCAGCACGTCGCCCGTGGCGAAGGCGTTGACCACCGTGGTCGGGATCAGCTTCATCAGGAAGTCCACCGTGCCGCCGCTCTCCAGCTTGCTGGCGTTCTCGGCGTAGGCGCTCATGGCCGAGGCGTCCAGCGCCTTCGGGTCCACGTTCATGCCCACGCCGGGCTGGAACACGAATGCCAGCACCAGGCCCAGGGCCAGCGCGATGGTGGTGACCACCTCGAAATAGACCAGCGCCTTCACGCCGACACGGCCCACGCGCTTGAGGTCGCCCGCGCCGGCGATGCCGTGCACCACCACGCAGAACACCAGCACGGGAATGACCATCTTGATCAGCTTGATGAAGCCATCGCCCAGCGGCTTGAGCTTCACGGCGGCCTCGGGCACCAGCAGGCCGAGCAGGACGCCGGCAATCAATGCCAGCACCACCTGGCCAAAAAGGGAACGAAGGAATCGGGGCATGACGTTCTCCAAAGCACCAAGCAACAGGACCTTGTGCCCAAGCTTGTATGCAAGCAATGTAGGCAAGGAGTCGCGGTTTGCCTTTTGGGGTTTTCCCCGTTGCCTGCTGCAGTGCAGCAACAGCCCGGGAGGGAAGCGGGCAGTTGGGACGGGGGCAAAGAAGCCGGTCGGCCTGAACGGCGACGTGCCAGACCGCGCAAGCCTCTGATCCCGGTTCGCGATGGCCGGTGAAGTCATTCCGTCATGCCCGCGCAGAGCCTGCCCCCGCGTAGGCGGGGGCGGGCATCCACGCGGACCGGGATGCCGCCCGGAGTTCGTGGACACCCGCCTCCGCTCGGTGTGACGGGATTCTTCAAGCCGGCATCAAAAGTCGGTATGAAGCGCGGCAACGCGCGCAAGGCCTCACGCACAGCAAGGCACGAAACGCACCGGCCCTGGATTCACCGTCGAAGTTGAGCTTGCAACTTCTGGATGCGCTGGCACCCATGCCTGCCGGCTCGGAACCCAGGTAAGTGCAACTTTCCTGCCCACGAAGAATATGTGAATGGACTGATCTTCGGCGCTATCCCAGACTCCCCTGCAGCCCGTTCATCGCGGGACGACCACCAAGAGGGGACAGCCATGAAACTCACTCATGCGGCCTTGCTGGCTGCAGCCGCCGTACTGCCGCTGCAGGCCATGGCGCAAAGCAACGGCAACGGCAATGGAAACGGCAATGGCGCCGGCAATGGCGGCAGCGCCGGCACCGGTTCGGTGACGATCTACGGGATCGTCGACTACTACGTCGAGCACCTCAACCACGTTCCCAACGATCCGCGCCGACCCGAAGCGGGCCGCTCCGGCGTGACACGCGTGGGCTCGGGCGGCTGGAACACCTCGCGGTTCGGCTTCAGGGGCTCAGAGCCGCTGGGCAACGGGCTCACGGCCCAGTTCGCGCTGGAAAACGGCTTCGCGGGCGATACCGGTGAATCGACGGGCGGACTGTTCGCGCGCCAGGCCTGGATCGGGCTGTCGTCGAAGTCATGGGGGCGGCTGCAGCTCGGCCGCACCACCACGGCCATCTACGACCTGGTGGTTCCGCACGACCCGATGGCCGTGGCGCCCCGCTATTCCTGGCTGCCGTCCAACGGTTCCGATTCGACCTACTCGTTCAGCTCGCGGCTGAACAACATGGTGAAGTACTCGGTCGATACGGGGCCGGTCAAGACCGTCACCCACTACTCCTTCGGCGAGCAGACGGGACGCACCAAGGCCGCCTCCGGTTACGGCATCGGCGCGATGTGGACCGTGATTCCCGCCCTGTCCGTCGAAGCGTCCTACGACCAGCGCAACGGCGTGCCCAATGCCGAAGGCGCGTTCTCCGAGACGCGCGCCCTCAGCCTCTCGGCGAAGTACCGGCTGGGGCCCGCCGCCATGACGCTGGGCACCATCCGCTACAAGCAGGAGCCGACGGCCGACGCGGACCGCAAAAGCAAGCTGTACTGGGCCGGCCTGGAGTACCAGGTGAGCACGCCGCTGCGCGCCGTGGCCGCGGTCTACAGGGAAGACATTCCGGACACCTCCTCGGACCCGACCATGGTGGTGCTCGCCGGCAACTACGCGCTGTCCAAGCGCACGGACTTCTACATGGCCGCCGCCTACGCCTGGGCCGAGCGCGACGGCGCCCGGCAAACGCCCGTGGGCGTGGTGCGCAGCAGTGAAGCCGCGCCGCTGTACCCCAACCAGGCCGGCGTCGCCGTCGGCATACGCCACCGCTTCTGAAGCGGGCCGCCAGGGCAGCCCGGCTGCCCTTTCCTTTCTCAAGCCTGCCGCCCTGGCAACGAGGGTGGCAGGCCTTCGCACGGGGTCATCGAGGAACGGCACGCCAGCGCGTGCCGCGCCGGGTCACTTCGACAGCGCCTTCACGATGCCGATGAGGCGGTCCAGCACCGGCTCCGTGCGGCCCTTGATCCAGCTCAGCACGAAGGTGGTCGTGTAATTGACGTCGCTCAGCGGCACAACGGCGAGACTGGCCGGGTAGCTGAAGTCCTTGCCGATCACGGTCAGCCCGATGCCCATGCCGACGGACACCAGATTGAGCTGCGAGGCGATCGAGCTCACTTCCTGTTCGATCCGCGGCTCGAAGCCCGCCTTCTGGCACAAGGCGTACAGCGGCCCGAACCCCGGGCTCACGCTCGACCCCGGGACCACCACGAACCGCTCATGGGCCAGCTCGGCCAATGCAACGCTCTTGCGCTGCGCCAGCGGATGGTCATGGGGAAAGACGACACCGAGGCTGCCCGACTGGATGCGAAGGCGATCCAGCACCGTCTCGTCCTGCGGCAGCACGCCGTTCGCCCGCTTCTTGCGCGAGCCCGCGCTGGATTTGGGGCCGAAGTGCATGAAGCCCGCATGGATGCGGCCTTCCGTCAGCGCCCTGGGCTGCTCCGACGTCGGGATCTCGAACAGCGAGAGCTTGACGTCCGGATAGCTCTCGTGGAACTGCTTGATGGCCGCACGGAACAGGGGATGGTGCAAGGTCAACGAGCCGTAGCCGATGTTGAGCGCCCCGCTCTTGCCCTCGCCCACGCGCCTGGCCATGGTCACCGCCTGGCTCAGGTCGCCCATGATCGTCTGCAGCTGCGGCAGCAGGGCCCGGCCCGCGGCGGTGAGCTTCACGCGGTGGGCATGCCGCTCGAACAGCTGCGTGCCGAGCTCGCCCTCAAGGTCGGCAATGATCTGCGAGACCGCCGGCCGGGTCACGTGCAGCCGTTCCGAGGCACGCCCGAAATGCTCCTCCTCGGCGGCGGCGATGAAGTAGCGCAAATGTCGAAGTTCCATGGCTTCTGAAGATTAACTTACCAAGGGGCTTTCCTGGAACCAGGACGTTTACCCTTGATCCGGCTTCAGGTAGCGGCATGGAGCCCCAGCCGCCGCGGCGGCTGGGGCGTCATTGCATGGAGGGAGATGCCTGGCTCAGCAGCGCTCGAAGATGGCCGCGATGCCCTGGCCGCCGCCGATGCACATCGTCACCAGCGCGTAGCGGCCCTGGATGCGCTGCAGCTCGTGCAGCGCCTTGGTGGTGATGATGGCGCCCGTGCCGCCCACCGGGTGGCCCAGCGAGATGCCCGAGCCGTTGGGGTTGACCTTGGCCGGGTCCAGGTCGAGCT